>Ga0335081_10013896_pt1 | contig 13012 bp, 11 predicted proteins | sample Lox_Sample_35_FD_206713 | JGI IMG/M metagenome (GOLD analysis project Ga0335081, IMG submission 206713) | Soil microbial communities from Loxahatchee National Wildlife Refuge, Florida, United States - Lox_Sample_3.5 | ecosystem: Environmental > Terrestrial > Soil > Wetlands | place: USA...
AGACCGACGAGGGCAAGGCCCAGATCGCCGAGGTCGGCGCAATGCTCGCGCAGCCGCCCGAATTGACCGAGCTCGAGCCCCTCGGCGGCGTCGGCTACCTCGCCGGCGGCACCGGATACACGCACCTAAACCTGGAGAGCGACGTCGAGGACATGGCGAAGCGGTTCGGTTTGGGCGAGCAGGGCGAGGCGCGGTTCGCAAACCGGCCACTCGCCACCGCCCGCACGGGCGTCAGCCACCAGCGCCTGCGGGCCGGCGTGCGCCAGGCGTTCGGTCACCGCCACCAGCACGCCGAGGAGGTGTTCGTCATCCTCGCCGGCACCGGCAGACTGAGGATCGACGACGAGATCGAGGACGTTCGCCCGCTCGACGCGATCCGGATCGCCCCGGGCTCCGCGCGCGCGTTCGAGGCCGGGCCCGACGGACTCGAGTTCCTCGTGTTCGGCCCCCACCACGCGGGCGATGCCGTAACGGATCCGAACTTCTGGCCGGCCTCGGCGTGATGAGCACCGCCTGAACGGGCTTCAGCGAGCGGCGAGCCCGACGAGTCGCTCGATCTCCTCCTCCGACGTCCACGCCCCGACCGAGGCGCGTACGAGCCCGAACGCGGGGATGCTGCGGACGATCACGCCTTCGCCGGCGAGCCGCGCCACCTCGGCGTCCGCGTCCTCCGCGGCCCAGGAGACGAGCGTCGAACGGCCCCGAGGCGAGACCGAAAGCCCCCGCTCGGCCAGCCGCTCCGCAAGCGCGGCGGCGAGCGAGGCCGCCCGCTCATACACCCAGTCCCAGCCCGCCTCCTCGAACACCCCGAGCGAGGCTGCGGCCCATGCGCTGCGCATCCCGGCCGGGAACCCGTGGTCGAAGCGCTTGACCCCGTCGGCCTGCTCGAACTCGAGCGCGTTGGCCGGATCCGCCACCGAGCCGTAACCAGGCCACGGCACGAGCAGCTCCTCGAGCCGCTCCTCGCGCACGTACAGGGCCCCGCTGCCCTCGGGACCGCACAGCCACTTCTGACCCGAGCCGGCGTAGAAGTCGCACCCCAGCGCCCGCACGGCGAGCGGGACCGCCCCGAGCGCCTGCGCGGCATCGAGCAGCACCGGCACGCCGGTGGACGCCAAAGCCGCCACGTCCGCGACCTCGCCCCCGACCCACGACACGTGCGAGCACGCGACCAGTCGCGTCGCAGTCGACACCTCGCCGGCGATCTCGGCGAACGGGACGACCCGGATCTTGACCCTGTGCCGGCGCCGGGCTCGCCCGAGCGGCGCCAGCAGGCCGGGATGCTCCTGGTCCGAGGTCACGATCTCCTCGCCGGGTCGCAGGTCGAGGCCCGCGATCACGGTGTTGACGCCGTCGGTCGTCGAGCCGGTCAGCGCAACCTCGGACGGATCGCACCCGAGCGCGGTCGCGTAGCCCGCGCGCGCCCGCGCCGCCAGCTCCATCAGGCCTTCGAAGTACGGCCGGCCGCAGCGGCCCCCGTCGGCCTCGACAGCGATGCGCTCGCGCACCGCCTCCGCCGCGGCGCGCGGGATCGGGCCCTCTGTCCCGGCGTTCAGGTAGGAGAGCCGCTCGAGCACGGGAAACTGGGCTCTGAAGGTGGTTGGGTCGGTCGCAGTCGTAGCTTCGGTCATACCCGTATTCTGTCGGGCCGAATGTGCGTCGACTTCGACGCGCGTCCGCCGGCATCCCTGACCTGTCGGCGGTGATCGGCTTCTACGGCGTGCTGACCGGCGGACGTCGGCGTCGAGGGCCCGCTCGATCGGACCGGCGACATCCGCGCGCCGCTGCTCGGCTTGTTCGGCGGGGACCAGGCTATCCCGGTGGAGGAGGTCGAGCAGTTCGACGCGCGTCTGGCCGAGGCCGGTCTGGATCACGAGATCCACGCATATCCCGGAGCTCCGCACTCGTTCTTCGATCGGCGCTTCGAGGGGCACAGGAAGCGTGCGAGGACGCCTGGCGCCGGATGCTCGGCTTCCTCGAGCGGCACACCGCCTGAGTCGCCTCGTTAGCCGTTCGCGTTCTCGCTCTCCGGCTCGCGCCGGTCCGCCTCCTGCCGCTCGACGAGCTCGCGCTTCAACACCTTGCCGGTTTGGTTGCGGGGCAGCTCGTCGAGGAACACGACCTCGCGCGGGACCTTGTAGTTCGCGAGGCTGTCCTTGACGTAGCCCTTGATCTCGTCCTCGCTCAGGGTGGCCCCCCTCTGCAGGACGACGAACGCCTTCAGCCGCTGCCCGAACTTCTCGTCCTCGACGCCGATCGCCGCCGCCTCCTGGATCGACTCGTGCGAGCCGAGCAGCTCCTCGACCTCGGCCGGGAACACGTTCTCCCCGCCCGAGACGATCATCTCGTCGTCGCGGCCGTCGATGTAGAGGCGGCCGTCGGGGTCGAAATGACCGACGTCGCCCGAGGACATCAGGCCCTCGATCATGTCCTTGTTGCCGCCGCCGGTGTATCCCTCGAACTGCGAGATGTTGCCGACGAAGATCCGCCCGGTCTCGCCGTGCCTGACCTCCCTGCCGTGGTCGTCGAGCAGCTTGACGATCGATCCGCGGACGACCTTGCCGACAGTGCTCGGCTCCGCCCGGAGGTCGTCGGGCGTGGCGATCGTCGCGTAGGCGATCTCGGTCGAGCCGTAAAGGTTGTAGATCACGGGCCCGAACGCGTCGGTCGCGCGCTGGGCGACGTCGGTGCCGAGCGCCGACCCGCTGACGAAGATGATCCGGAGCGCCGAGGTGTCGCGGCGCTTGATCGCGTCCTCGCCGAGGTCGACGATCCTCGAGAGCATCAGCGGAACGACCACCATCGCACTCGCGCGGTGCTCCCCGAGGCTGTCGAGCGTCGCTTCCGGGTCAAAGCGCCGCCGCACGACGAGCGTCGAGCCGAGACCGACGCCGACCATCGCCTGCAAGAACCCGAAGGCGTGGAACATCGGCACGCACAGCTCGGTCACCTCGCGCGCCCTGAACGGCACCTTGCTGAGCAGGCCGCCGAACAGCGACAGCGAGCGGGGCTCGGCACGCGGGGCGCCCTTCGGCGTGCCGGTCGTGCCGCTCGTGAGGATCGTGATCCGCGGCCACTCGGCGGGCTTGGGCGGAGCGCTCCGATCGGCGCTGTCGATCAGCGCGTCCAGCGTGTCGTCGCCGGGCTCGTCGGCCCAGGCGCGGTAGCGACCCCGCGGAGGATCGTCGATCCCCTCGAGCACCTGCCCATACTCCTCGTCGTAGACGAGCAGGTCGGTGCCCTCGCGCGTCGCGACCTCGCGGATCTGCGGTCCGGCGAACGAGGTGTTGAGCAGCACGATGCGCGCCCCGGACTTGGCCGCGGCAAACACCGCCTCGAGGAAGCCGCGGTGGTTGCGCGCCAGGATCGCCACTCCCTCGCCGGCTTCGAGCCCCGACTTGCGCCACGAGTTCGCGAGCGCGTTGCTCCGCTCATCGAGCTCCTCATAGGTCAGCTCGCCGCGTTCGTCGATCATCGCGGCGCGGTCGCCATAACGGAGCCCACCAGCCACGACCGCGCCACCGATCAGCCCGTAGCGCTGGAGACCGCGGACGAGTTGCGCGACGCGCTGCGGCGGCTCGGGGCCCAGCAACCCGCTGCGCACGGAGATCGCGGCGAAGTACGCCTCGTCGCCGGCGCGCTCGGCGAGCTTGGTCGCGCCACCGATCAGAGCCTTGGGATCGCGTGCGGCGTTGATGATGGCCTTCGGGTCCAGGCTGACGATGGGACTCTCCTCCTCTTACTGCCGGGTCACTGCTTGATGGAATTTTGACCTACCCGGGAAGGGTTCTCGGGGCAGTGGCGTCAATCGTGGTGGGGCTTAGATCATGCATACCGCGAGAACGCCCAGATTATTCGTGCTCGCCACGTTCGCGCCGGTCGCCGCGGGCGCGGCCGTAGATCCTCGAGCGAGCACGAGCGGACCCGTCGAGGTGTCCGCCACGCACTCGCTGCGGTCTCTGCAGCGATGACATGACGCCGCCGCCGACCCCACGCGGCGGCGGCGTCCCCATCGCTCCGGTGAGGCCCCATGAATCGTTTGTGACCTGGTGGGTAGTAGATCGTCGATGGCCGGCAAGCTCGTCACGCTTCCACTGCGCGCCTCGTTGCGTTCTGCGCAACTGCTGACCCGCGCCGTCGGCGGGGTCGCGAGCCGCGCGCTCGCGATCCCCGGGCGTGCGGCCCGGGTCGCGTCGTTCGATCGGTCCGGCGACGTCGAACGTGACGCGGATTCCGTGGAACGTGACGCGGATCGCGTCGAGCGTGACGCCGTGTCGCGACCGGCGCCCGCGAGAGACACGCCGACGCCGCCCGCGCCTCACATCGCCCACGCAGAGCCGGCGGGCGCACCGCCCGCGCCTCACATCGCCCACGCAGAGCCGGCGCCCGCGCCACCCGCGCCTCCGACCCACGTGTCCGAAGAGCCCGTGCTCGTGCGCGAGTCCGCCGAGACCGGCGCCGAGGAAGGCGCCGGCGCCGCCGTCACGGTGCTCGAGCCGTGGAGCGGGTACGGCCACATGAACGCCAGAGACGTGATCGATCGGGTCCGCACCGCCAGCATGGCGGAGCTCGCTGCGATGCGGCTGTACGAGGCACGACATCGCGCCCGCCGGACCGTGCTCGCCGCGGTCGATCGCCGGCTGAAGCTGGCGGGCGCCGCCGGCCAGGCCTGACCCACACCGCCGACGAAAACGAAAGGAGCAGGCGACGTGCCTGAAAGAGAGACCCTGAACGAGCGCGAGACGAAGCTGGTGAGGTGGCTGGGCGAAGCCCGCGCCAAGGAATCAGAGCTCGAGGCCGACCTGACCGCGCACATCTCGCTCACCCAGAAGGCGGCCTACAGGAAGCGCCTCCAGCAGCACCTCGAGGAGACGCGCGACCACAAGCGCCGCGTCGCCGCGCGGATCAAGCAGCTCGGCGGCCCGGCTGGCCAGGGACTGCTCGCGATCCCGGCCGCCGTCGGCGAGGTCGCCGGCAAGACCGTCTCGACCGTCAAGGGCCAGGTCGGGGTGGCGCGGGCGCTGGTGACCGAGCAGGCCGAAACGCATATGCGCAACGCGCAGGACGAGCTCCGCGAGGAACATACCGAGATCGCGCTCTACACGCGCATCGAAGTTTTCGCCAACGAGGTCGGGGATCGCGAGACCGCAAGGCTCGCCCGCGACATCCGCCGCGACGAGGAGCGCATGGCCAGGTACCTCGCCGCCGAGCTCGGCCGGCTCGTTAAGGATGTCGTGCGAGCCGAGATCCCGCGCGACCAGCGAGCGACGGCGTCGCGGACGCGGTCCCGGCGGACGCCTGCGGCGTCAAGCCCGCGCTCGACCCCGCGGTCACGGTCGACCCGCTCGCAGGGCGCAGGATCGATCCGAACCACGCGCCACCGCGGCCGGGCCGCCCTGGCTCATCGTGTGAGGTCGGACACGTGAGCCGCTTGTTGCGCTGCGATCGCCCCCGAGCACTCGGCTCGCGGTCTCCTATCCGCGAGCCACGGACGCTCGCGCTGGTGCGAGCGTAAGCGAACGTCCGCGCAGCCGTGTTGTCGACCGGTGAATACCGCGGCCCACAAGACGTTGGAAATCCCGTGCGACCGGGTAGACAACCGGTGTCGTCGTCGAGGAGAGAACGATGCTGACGAACAATCACCGGTGCGCGGCCGACACGCACGGGGCCGAGCGACATTCGGGCGTGATCTGGTTCGCCGAGGAGTCGATGGCCAACGGCGCGCCGCTCGAGAGCTACATCATCCATGCCGAGAGCATCGGCGATCGCGAGCTGGCGATGTTCTTTCGCCGGGCGCTCGCCGAGAGCCGGCGGGTGGTGCCGGGCGACCGGCGCCGGTTCACCCGGCGGACGCAGGGCGACCGCCGGCGCCGTTAAGACATTGACCGTTGCGGCCGACGGTCGAGCACGGCGAGCCTCAGCCCCGCGCCGACCGGGACGACCGCATTTGTCAGCGCCGGCTCGGCCTCGATCAACGAGGTGAACGCGGCCAGCTCGTGCCCGTGCGAGCGCACGTTGTCGACCGCCAGCAGCCCGCCCGGGGCCAGCGTGCGCACGAGATCGCGCAGGTATCCCGCATAGGCCGGGCGCTCGGCGTCGAGGAACACGAGCTCCCACTGCGAGTCGCCCGATCCCCCGAGCGTCGCCGCCGCATCCTCGGTCCGTAGCTCGACGACGGCCTCGAGCCCAGCGCGGCGCAGGTTCGACCGCGCCAGCTCGGTGCGGCCGGCGTCGACGTCGACGCTGACCACCGCACCCCCGGTCTCCTGCGCCGCGTCCGCGAGCCAGAGTGTGGAATAGCCGTTGGACGTCCCGAGCTCGAGTATCCGCCTCGCCCCCGTCGCCCGGATCAGCACGCCCAGGAGCTCCGCGGTCGGCGGCTCGACGTTTCTGAACCGCTCGAGCCGATCCGAGCGAGACTCGTCGTGCTCCCTGCTCTTGGCGTACAGCTCGTCGACGAGCCGGCGACGGGCCTCGTTCATCACCCGCCCACAGTACCCACGAGCTCGACGTCGGCCGACGCCGCCGCGGGCGGTCGCACGTCCTCGAGGCGATCGACGTTGGCCAGCGCCGGGAACAGGCGGCCCCAGCTGACCGCGAGCAGGATCGTCATCACGCCGCCGCCGACGACCGCGGGAATCGTGCCCACGAGGTAGGCGGCGAGCCCGGACTCGAACGCGCCGAGCTGGTTCGACGCGCTGATGAACACCATCTCGACCGCGTTCACGCGGCCCCGGAGACGGTCGGGCGACGCGAGTGCGACCGTCGTCGAGCGGATGTTCATGCTGTACAGGTCGACGAAGCCGCTCACGCCGAGCGCGATCAGCGAGATCGCGAACACACGCGAGAGCCCGAACACGATGATGCTCGCGCCGTACAGCCCGACGACGAGCAGCAGCGTCCGCCCGGCCCGGCGCTCGATCGGGTGCCGGGTGATCCAGGCCGCGGCGAGCAGCGCGCCGATCGCCGGCGCGGCGCGAAGGATTCCGAGGCCCGTGGCCCCGACGTGCAGGATCGAGCGCGCGAACACCGGCAGCAGCGCCACCGCGCCGCCGAACAGGACGGCGAGCAGGTCGAGCAGGATCGCGCCGAGCAGAACCTGCGTCCGGCGCACGAACCGAAGCCCCTCGAGCACGCTCTCGACGGTCGCCGGCTGGACGCTTCCGTCCGCGTCGAGGTCGGCGGCCGGGTGCGGGTGCATCGCCATCACGATCGCGGAGGAGAGCACGCAGGAGCCGGCCGCGAGCAGGTACACGAGCGCGGGCGAGACGCCGTACAGGAGACCCCCGAGCGCCGGACCGATCACCATGCCGGCCTGGCTCGCGATCGAGCGCAGCGTCATCGCGTTCTGCAGCAGGTCGATGCTCACGAGCGTCGGCGGCATCGCTCGCGCGGCCGGCCAGCCGAGCGCCATCGCGACCCCGGCACCGACGGCCAGGGCCAGATACGGCCACACCTCGGTCGTTCCCGATCCGCTGACCAGCGCCAGGCCGACTCCGATCGATGCGGCGATCAGCAGCGAGCCGGCGAAGATCAGCCGGCGCGGAACCCGGTCGGCCAACTGTCCCGCCGGCAGCGCGAGCACGAACAGCGGCACGAACTCGGCCAGCCCGATCCAGCCCAGATCGAGCGCGCTCCGGTGCAGCGCATAGACCTCCCAGCCGATCGCCACCTCGAGCATCTGGATGCTGATCCCCATCCCGAGCAGGGCCAGCCACCAGAGGCGAAAATCGCGCACCGCTAGCGCGGGACCGAACCGGTTCAAGGCATTGCCGCGACCAGGGTCATACAGCTCAGCCTACCCAGGCCGAGCGGCGGCGACGGACGTGGCGGTCAGACGCCGGTGGCGCCCCGCCGGCGAACGAGTGCGTCGATCGTCGCCGCCACCAGGAGCACGATCGCCGTCGCGATGAACTGGCCGGCGGCGCTGATGCCCATCAACGCCAGACCGTTGTAGACCACCGCGATCACCAACCCACCGAGCAGCGCGTGGAGCGGCTTGCCGCGCCCGCCGAACAGGCTGGCCCCGCCGATCACCGCAGCCGCCACCGCGTACAGGGTGTATGTGCCGCCGTCGACGCCGGTCGAGATCGACCCCAGGAACGACAGGTACACGAGACCGGCGATCCCGGCGGTCATCGCGCTGAGCACGAACGCGAGCCTCCGCACATGCTGAACGTTGATACCCGCGCGACGGGCGGCCTCGGGGTTTCCGCCGATCGCGTACATGTACCGTCCGAGCCGCGTGCGCCCCAGGAAGATCGAATACACGAGCAGCACGATTCCGACGAACGGGACGACGTAGGGAACGCCCTTCAAGGGGATCAGCAGGCCGCGGTTGATGCTGCACACGTACACCAGCAGGACTCCCCCGATCGCCGCGGCGGCGATCTGGAACAGCGTGACGCTGAGCGGCGGCGCCGCCAGACCAGTGGCACGTCTTCGCGCCGCGCGGCGTATCGATACCGCTGCGTAGACCGCGATCACCACCACGAGGATGATCCAGCTCCAAGCGACGCTGATGTTGTTGTTCACGAGCTTGTACACCGGGCTCGAATTGTCGAGCGACATCACGCCGCCGACCGCGTGCTTGTCGATCTGGGCGAGCTCGATCACGACCCCCTCGAAGAACAGCAGCCCCGCGAGCGTCACCACGAACGACGGAACGTGCAGCCTGGTGATCAGGCTCCCCTGGAGGTAGCCGATCCCCGCGGTCACGCCGACGCCGCCGATGATCCCTAGCCACCACGGTAAGTTGACCGGGGGAGCGATCAACTCGGCTACCGTAAACCCGCCGACGGCGAGTACGAAACCGACCGAAAGGTCGATCTCCGACAGGATGAGAGCGAAGATCTGCGCCGCGCCGAGCAGGATGTAGATCGACGCCTGCTGGAACAGGTTGACCAGATTCAGCGCCGAGTCGAACTTGGACCGCTCGAGCTGAAAGAAGATGATGATGACGATCAGTCCGGCGATGACCGGCAGCGCGCCGCTCTCCCCGCTCTTGATGCGCCGCCACTGCGCGGTCAGGTAATCGCCGAGCGAGTCGGCGAGGACCTCGGGTGCGGCCGCGGTCAGCTCGGCGTCGCTCTCGGGGGCCGCGGTCTCGTCCTCGGCCAGCTCGGTCGAGAGCGGCGGCTCCTGAAGCTCCGAGGGAACGCTTGGACTTGAGAACTCGTCGTCGGGCATCACTCCGCCTTTCCGGCGCCGGCCGCGCCGTCGCCCGCGGTGCGTGTAGAGCGTCCGGTGGTCATGTAGTCGACCACCGAGCTTGGATCGAACCCGGATGCCGGGCCCTGCGCGACCTGGTGTCCCAGGTACAGAATCGCGATGCGGTCCGCGACCGCGAACACATCATTCAAGTTGTGCGATACCACCATCACGGCCACGCCTTGCGAGGCGAGCCGTTTAATCAGGCTCAGAACCGTCCGCGTTTGCGACACGCCGAGGGCCGCCGTCGGCTCGTCCATGATCACGAGCTTCGCCTTCGCCATCACCGCCTTGGCCACCGCGACCGACTGCCGCTGGCCACCGGACAGCGACGCCACCGGCTGGCGGATCGACCTGATCGTCCGGACCGAGAGCTCCTGAAGCGTCGCCTTGGCGGTCAGCTCCATCTTCGCCTCGTCGAGCAGCCCGCGCTCGAGCGGCTCGTGGCCGAGGAACATGTTCTGGACGATGTCGAGGTTGTCGGCGAGCGCCAGGTCCTGATAGATCGTCGTGATTCCCGCGGCCTCGGCGTCGCGCGGCCCATGGAAGTGGACCTGGTTTCCCTCCCACAGGAGCTCGCCCTCGTCCGGCGGCCACAGCCCGGCGATCGTCTTGATCGTGACCGACTTACCGGCGCCGTTGTCGCCCGCCAGCGCGGTCACCTGGCCCGGCGGTATCTCGAGGTTGATCCGCGTCAGCGCCTGTACCGGGCCGAACCGCTTGGTGATCCCGCGAAGTTCCAGCAGCGGCGCGCCGTTCGAGCCAGCCGCGGGGACCGGCTCGGTGGCGGGGCTGTCCGAAGTGCTCATCTTCCTCCCTATGTGCGGCGGGCCCCTCCGGTGCCCCGGAAGGGCCCACACACACTATCGCTTTGACGGGGCGCCTAGGTCAGCTCGTGATCCCCGCGGCCTTGCAGTCCGCCGCGTACTTCCCGGCGCACAGCTGCGACGCGGGCACGAAGTTGTCCTTCACGACCGTGTCGTTCATGTTCGCCGTCGTGACCCACTCGGGAACCAGCAGCGAGGACGGGACCGTCGCGTGGTTCGTCGGATCCACGGTGTTGGCGTTCAGCAGCGTGTGCGGCGCGGTCTTGCCGGCGCGGAGGTACATCGCGAGCGCGACCGCCGCCTGCGCCTCGAGGTAGATCGGCTTGTAGACCGTCCCGCACTGGTAGCCGGAGAGCACGTTCTGAAGACCGGTCAGGGTCGCGTCCTGGCCCGTCGTCGGGAACGTCTTCGGCTTGACGCCGTGGCTCTGCAGGTACGAGATGATCGGCGCACCGGTCTCGTCGTTCGGGATCACCGCCGAATTGATGTTGTGATGCGCGGTGTACGCGCCTTCGAACTCGGTCAGGGCGTCGGGCGGCATCCACGTTCCCGCGGTGCGGGTGACCAGCACGTACTTCCCGGACTGGAAGTAGGGGGCGAGGACGCCGTTGTAGCCCTGGGCAAACAGCGTGGCGTTGTTGTCGGTGACCGCGCCGTGCATCACGACGACGTTGGGCTTGGACACCTTCCACTGATTCACGCACTGCACAAAACCCGAGCCGATCAGCTGACCGACGTGCACGTTGTTGAAGCTGACGTAGTCGGCCGTGCCCGCCGGGGCGCCGAGCGTGAGCCGGTCATAGTCGATGACCGCGACGCCGTGCGCCTTGGCGTAGCGCTGTACGGTCACGCCGGTGCCCGAGTCCTCGGGGTCGATCAGCAGCACGGTCGCGCCGTTGGTGATGGCGCTCTCGGCGTCGGTCACGAACGTCGAGTCGCTGCCGAGCGCGTTCTCGACCGTCATGTCCCCACTCGGCAGACCGGCGGCCGCCGCCGCCTTCTTCAGGTAGGGCGCGTCGAACTCGACGTACCGGGTCGAGCTCGTCGTGTCGGGCAGGATCGCCGCGACCTTACCCTTGCCCGACGCCGTCAGCGACTTCAGCGAGTTCATCGCGGAGAAATCGCTCGTGAACGATGTCACCGAGAGGCCCGGCGTAGCGGTCCCACCCGAGGACGTACTCGTTGCGCTCGTAGCGCTGGCGGCGCTCGTAGTGCTGCTGCTCTTCGAGCTGCCACACCCGACAGCCACCGCCGCCATGGCAACGGTTAACACACACACTCGTAAGAAACGAGTACTCATACCTGCGCGCTCCTCTCACTCGACGCGAAAAGCCGACACTAGTAACGGTTCTCGCCGGTCCTCCCCCCGGCCGGAAATACACTGGCAAACCGCGGAGCCATCGTCCACTGTGATTAACAGACCATAAACACACCCGCCAACGCGCACGGCCTAAGTGCCGCGCCGACCCGCGCCCAGGGCCATGGACGCATGTTACACGCGCGCGCGAGGGAGGACTGCGCGCGCCGTCGATCAACGTAGTCCCCGTCCATGTCGGTGGCGATATTCGCATCGACTGGGACGCTCGCAGCTTGTTCGAAGGATCCGTTGCACGTGGCGCCCCGGCCGGGCGGATTTGAGCGCGTGACAGCCAAAAGGGCTCGAGGACGAAGCGCGAAGACGCTAACACGGTGGGCGTGGCCGCGTCAAGGCGAGAAATGTTCGCCTCTTTTAGCTTTCACAAAGCCAAAAGGGCCGATCGTCGGCTACTCTGCGCGCGTGGCCCAAACCTCGGACACCGCGTTCGCTCCGGCGACGGCGCACACCCTGCTCCGGGCCCAAATGGTCGCGATGATCCGTGACGAGGGCCCGATCAGCCGCTCGCAGCTGTCGCGCGCGATCGGGTTGCCACGGAGCACGACGACGGCCCTGGTCGCCGAGCTGCTGCGCGAGGGGTTGCTCGACGAAGCGCCGGCGCGCAGCGGCGGAACCGGGTCGGGCAGCGGCCGGCCGGCCACGCTGCTGTCGCTGCACCGGCCGGACGGCACAGTCGCCGGCTTCGACTTTGGTCATCGCCACATCCGGGTCGCCATCGCCACCAGCGACGGGCACCTCCTGGCCGAGGAGAGCACCCCGCTCGACGTCGACCGCCATGCCGAGAGCGCGCTGGACCTGGCCCGCGAGCTGCTGTCGGTCGTGATCGAGCGCGCGGGCGTGTCGCTTGCCAACATTCGCGCGGCGGCGGCGGGCATCCCCGCACCGCTCAGCAACCGGACCAACCGGGTCGGGTCGCCGACGATCCTCGCCAGCTGGGTTGACCTCGACCCGCGCGAGGAGCTGCTCCGCCGGACCGGGCTGTCGGTCACGCTCGGCAACGACGCCGCCTTCGGCGCGCTCGGCGAGATGACCTACGGGGCCGCCCGCGACCTGAGCGACTTCATCTACGTCAAGGCCTCCAACGGGATCGGCGCCGCGCTGGTCCTCAACGGTCAGCTGTACCGCGGATCCCACGGCATGGCCGGTGAGATCGGACACACCCAGATCGACCCCACCGGAGCCTGGTGCCGGTGCGGCAACCGCGGCTGCCTCGAGGCGACGGTCTCGATCGACGTCGTGCGGCGACAACTCGAGCCACTCGGTCTCGATCCGCTGAACCCGGCAGATATGGAGCACCCGGTGGCGACGAAGATCCTGGCCGAATCGGGCCGGACCGTCGGTGTGGTGATCGCGAACCTGTGCAACACGCTCAATCCCGAGGCGGTGATCCTCGGCGGCGACCTCGCGTCGACCGGTGCCGATTTCACGGCCGGTGTGCGGGACTCGGTCCGGCACCTCGCGCAGCCCGGGCCGGCCCACACGACGGTGATCACCACCAGCCTTCAGGGACGGGCCGAACTGCTCGGGGCGGTCGCGTGCGCCGCCGCGACCCCGGTTTTGGCCGAGCCGGCCTGATCGCGCCGCACCTCACGCGTGACGA
>Ga0335081_10013897_pt1 | contig 13012 bp, 11 predicted proteins | sample Lox_Sample_35_FD_206713 | JGI IMG/M metagenome (GOLD analysis project Ga0335081, IMG submission 206713) | Soil microbial communities from Loxahatchee National Wildlife Refuge, Florida, United States - Lox_Sample_3.5 | ecosystem: Environmental > Terrestrial > Soil > Wetlands | place: USA...
ATCACCCCAAAAGAGCGGTAACGCCAGGCGGGCCATTGCTTTGCTCGCGCTCGTCTCCTTCGCCGCGCAAGCGATGGTGCGCTCGACCGACTCGCTGTTGCCGCAGATTGCCGCCGATTTGCGCGTCAGCGTCGGCGAGACCTCGATCATCGTTACCGCCTATCTGCTGGCCCATGGCTCGGTGCAACTGGTCATCGGCCCGATCGGCGACCGCGTCGGCAAATATCTCTGTGTCGCTCTCGCCGGCACGGCCGCCGCGGTCATGGTAGCGCTCTGCGGCCTTGCCCCGTCGCTGCCGCTGCTGGTGGCGGCGCGGCTCGGCAGCGGACTGGCGACCGGCTGGATCGTTCCGTTCGCCTTCGCCTTTATCGGCGATGTGATCCCTTACGAGCGCCGCCAGCAGGTGCTCGGCCGCTATCTCTCCGGACAGATTCTCGGCCAATTGTTCGGCCAGGCCGCGAGCGGCGTGCTCGGCGATCATTTCGGCTGGCGCAATGTCTTCTTCATTCTTGCCGGCATGCTCGCGGTCACGACGCTGGGCTTGTTCTACGAGCTGTGGCGAAACCCCATCACCCGCGCCAGCCATCCGTCCGCGCAGCCGGGTCGCGGCTTTGTCGCCGATTATGCGAGCGTCCTGCGCTCGCCCTTTGCACGCGCGGTGATCGTCACCGCCTTCATCGAAGCTGCATCGTTGTTCGGCGCTTTCACCTTCGTCGGCGCCGATCTGCATCTGCGCTTCGGCGTCAATTTCACGTTGGTCGGCATCTTCGTCGGCTGCTTTGCCATCGGCGGCCTCATCTACAGCGCGTCGGTCCATGTCCTGGTCAGCCGTTTGCGGCAGAGCGGGCTTGCCGCCGGCGGCGGCATGATGTTGGCGTTCGCCTTCGCGCTGCTGGCGATCGAATGGCACGCCTGGATCGCCCCGGTCGCGATCGCCGCCGTCGGCCTCGGCTATTACATGCTGCACAATACGCTGCAGACCAACGCCACGCAGATGACACCGGAAGCCCGCGGCACTGCCGTCGCCATCTTCTCCTCGGCGCTTTATCTCGGGCAGACGAGCGGCGTCGCCGCGGGCGGTATCATTTTCGACCGGCTGACCGCCGTGCCGCTTTTTCTACTGGCTGCGATTGTGCTGCTTTTGCTCGGCCTGGCGTTCGCCCGCACGCTCACGCGGCGCGAGCTGGCGCGTTAACGGCCACGCGAGACGCGCTCGATCTCGGCCCGCACGATGCGGTCGACGATGCTCGGCAGGTTGTCGTCGAGCCAGGATTTGAGCATCGGCCGCAGCATTTCCTTCACCAGGTCCTCGAGCGTGCGCGCGTTCTGTCCGATGATGGTCTGGGCAAGCGTGTTGAACGCGCTGTCGACGGCGGCGACGGTCGAGGCCGAAATAAGCGGACGCTCGGGCGCAGGCGGCGGTGGAGCGAAAGTTGCCGGCGCTGGGGGCGCCGGCATCGGCGACGGCGCAATGGGCGGAGGGGGTGCGACCGGACGCCGCGGCTCTTCGATGACGCGCAACACCGGCTCGACCGGCAGATCGGGCGCGCGCTCGGTGAAGACGACGTCGGAACCGGCATCGATTGTACGGAAGGCCGACGCCTCCCTGCCTTCCGCCGGCGCCGCCATCGCCTCGGTCAGGTCGAGCACGTCGCCGGCGGCGGGCGTGGCTGCCTGGTCGTCCAGGCGCGCCAGCATCGCGTCGATATCGTCCTGGCTGTTGGCAATCGCGGCCGGGGGCGGCGCCGGTGGCAACGCCATGGGGCGCGGCGGGGCTGGCTTGATTTCCGGCTCAGCCGGCGCGGCAGTCGCGGCGGCGGCGGCCGGCTTCGCGGCTTTGCTGGCGTCGTCGTCCGCAATGATACGCCGGATTGAGGCCAGGATTTCCTCCATCGAGGGCTCTTGAACCTTGGCCGTTTGGGTCATTCCGCTATTCCCGACCGCAGCGCTGCAACCGACTGTCGACCCGGCCCGGCCGGCGTTGGGCCGGAACGAATCGTCGGCTGAGTCCAGTTTATACGCCAGGGTCACGCAGATTTGGCAGGCCGAATTTAAGCGGCATGGAATGAGCTGTGGACACGCGGAATGGGCCGACGCGTCGCTTTATCGCCCATCTGGGGTTCGCACGCCGGCCCAGCTGTCGCGCACCTGGCGGTAGTGGATGGTGGCGTCGTAGGTCGGCACGCGCAGGCCGAGCACCTGCGGCGACAGCCGCCCGACCGCCGAGAGCAGCGTATAGGAGGCCACCACCCGGTCGTGCTGGGCCGTCACCAGCGCCACCCGCGCATTGACCAGCGTCTGTTGCGCGTTGAGTACGTCGAGCGTGGTGCGCTGGCCCACGCGCGCCTCCTCGCGCACGCCGTTGAGCGCAATCTCGGCCGCCTGAACCTGCGCCTGCGTGGCGCTGATATTGGCTTTCGCAGCATCGAGCTGGCCCCAGGCCTGCACCACGTTCTGCCGCACCGTGTCGCGCGCCGTATCAAGATCAAGCCGCTTCTGTCCCAGCGTCTCCTTGGCCTGGCGGATCGCCGAGTATTCCGCCCCGCCCTGATAAATCGGCACCGACAACGTGCCGATCACCGAGGCGTTGTAGGCGTCCATGACGCTCAGGCTCGACGTGCTCAGATAGTTCTGCGTGAAGCTGCCCGTCACCGTCACCGTCGGATAAAGCGCGCCCTCGGCAATCTTGACCGCCTGCAACGCGATGTCGACATTGTATTCCGCCGTGGTCACCGAAGGATTCTGCGCCGTGCCCGTGAGCACCGCCCCCGCCAGCGTCACCGGCGAAAAACGGTCAACCGGGCTCGCCGGCTCAAGCTTGCCAGGCTGCACCCCGATCACCTGCCGGTAGGTCGCCTGCGAGGCCGTGTAATTGGCTTCCGCCAAAAGCACCTGCGAACGCCCGGCCGCCAGGCTCGACTCCGCCTGCGCAACGTCGGTGCGCGTCACCTCGCCGACATTGAAACGGTCGCGCGTCTGCCGCAGCTGCTCCTGCAGAACTTCCACGTTGCGACGCTGCAGATCCAGAATCGCCGTGTCGCGCAGCAGATTCATATACGCCGTCGCCGCATTGAGCAGGATCGTCTGCTCCGCCGTGCGCAGCGTCGCCCGCGAGGCCAAAACCGAGCTCTCCGCCTGCCGCGTCTTGTTCGCCGTCTGAAAGCCGTTGTAAAGCGTCTGCGTGATCGTGGCGCCAACCTGCGCCGGCCCATTATACCCCGCCAGCGTGTTATACGTCCCAACCCCGCCCGTCACCGTCTTCGTCGTCGTCGACGACGTCTGCTCGCCGCCGCTGCCCGTAATCGCCACCTTCGGACGATACCCCGACAAAGCCTGCGGAACACCCTCGTCAACCGCACGCGTCGCCGCACGCTGCGAATTCAGCGTCGGATTGTTCTGATACGCCTCAACCAACGCCCCTTCCAACGTCACCGCACGGGCAGGCGCCGACGCCAAAGCGGCCGCCGCGCCCACGGCGACGCCGGTCACAATCCCGCAAATCCCAACGTCGCGAAAACGGTACAAATACCCTCACTCGACCAATACGCCGACGACGCGCTTGGCACCCACCCATCCATCTGAATCAGGAACTCTATTTGGCCCGGCGCGCTCTTAAAACCCCCAAACGGCCGCAACCCACTAAAAGCGTGCGGCTGAGGATTTTACGCCACGGTTGCGACCGAAGGCCGTTTCAGAAGGCAAAAGCAGGTTTTTTCGCAAAGCCTGGCAGCAGTGCGGCGGACGCATCGAAGACCGGCCGGCCGCTCACCTCGCCGTCGCTGCGGGTATAGACCATCGCCTTGGTCCCCGGACCCGCGCCAAGCATGCAGACCAAGCGGCCCCCGTCCTTGAGCTGTTGGCAGAGCCCATGCGGCACGACTTCCGTGCTGCCCTCAAGTACCACCACGTCGTAAGGCGCACCACGTGCCCATCCGTCGGCGAGCGCGCCATCGACCACCTGGATATTGGGCTGCGACGCCAACGATTCCGCCGCCGTTTTGGCAAGGCCGGCGTCCTCTTCGAGTGCCACGACCTGGCCGACGATGCGGGCAAGAATAGCGGCGCCATACCCGGTGGCACAGCCGACATCGAGCACGCGGTCGGTGCCTTCCAAATCGGCAGCCTGCAGCAGTTTGGCAAGCATCATTGGCCGGAGCAGGCGTCGGGAACCGCCTACCGACACATCGATATCGAGATAGGCGATGGCTGCGGAGGCCGGCGGCACAAACTTCTCGCGCGCAATCTCCAGCATAGCGGCAATGACCCGCAGATCGGTCACATTGGCGGTACGGATTTGACCATCGACCATGTTGCGGCGTGCGTCGGCAAAATCGATCATAGGTATCCTCGCCGAATGCAAAACAATGGATGGGCTATTAGCGTTAAGCCTGCGCAAAAGGCAAGCGACCGACCGCGTTGTCGCTGGGCGCAAGCTCCTATATAGACGTGCGTTCTGGAAACTTGCGGCCGGCGCATGTGTGGGCTGCATCTTTCCGATGGCCACGTGGCGGAGTGGTGACGCAGCGGACTGCAAATCCGTGCACGCCGGTTCGATTCCGGCCGTGGCCTCCAGCGCCTTCGGCGTCGCCCAAGCGGTGCGCAAGCCGTATTCGAATATTGGCGAAGACAAGCCGCCGACGCTATATGAGGGCGGTCGATCTTCACACTTTGCAAAGCAAATGCGGCTTTGTTATAGGCCCTTGGCCCAGAAAAACCGGTTTGTTCCCTGGTAGCTCAGCGGTAGAGCATTCGACTGTTAATCGAATGGTCGCTGGTTCGATCCCAGCCCAGGGAGCCATTCTGTCGCCCACGACCCAATGCCGTCCCTCCTCCGAGAGGCCATGATGCCCTCGAGCAGTCCGCTCACCACAGACCTCTACGAACTCAACATGATCCAGGCGTATCTGGATCGGGGCGAGGATAAAGAGGCCGTGTTCGAGTTCTTTGTGCGCCGGCTGCCGGCGCGGCGTGGATTCTTGCTCGCGGCCGGGCTCGCCGATGCGCTCGATTATTTGCAGGCCTTGCGCTTCTCCGACAGCGATGTCGCCTGGCTTAAGAGTACCGGTCGTTTCCGCCCCAATTTTATCGATTATCTTCGCGGCTTCCGTTTCAGCGGCGACGTGCACGCGATTCCCGAAGGCAGCGTCTGCTTTCCCAACGAACCGCTCATCCGCATCACCGCGCCGCTGCCGCAGGCCCAGCTCGTCGAATCCCGGCTCATTAACATCCTGCATTTCCAGACGCTGATCGCCTCCAAAGCCGCGCGCATGGTGCTGGCGGCGCCGGGCAAAATTCTCTCCGACTTCGGCCTGCGCACGGCGCACGGCGCCGAGGCCGGGCTTTATTCGGCGCGCGCGAGCTATATCGCCGGCTTCGCCGGCGCGGCAAACGTCGAGGCCGGCGAGCGCTATGGTGTGCCGATCGTCGGCACCATGGCGCATTCCTATGTGCAGGTGCACGACGATGAGATGACTGCGTTCGAGAATTTCGCGCGCGCGCGGCCGCAAGGCGTCATCCTGTTGATCGACACCTACGACACCGAACGCGGCGCGCGCAAAGTGGTCGAACTCGCGCCGCGTCTCAAAACCGACGGCATCGCCATCCGCGGCGTACGCATCGACTCGGGCGACCTCATGGCGATGGCGCGCAAGGTTCGAGCCATTCTCGACGATGGCGGACTGCGCGATGTCATCATTCTGGTCAGCGGCGGCATCAACGAAGACGTGTTGCAAACGATGATGAAGGAAAAGGCGCCGATCGACGGCTTCGGCATCGGCGTCAATCTCGCCGCCTCGGTCGACGTGCCGGCGCTCGATTGCGCCTACAAACTGCAGGAATACGCCGGCACGCCAAAGCGCAAATTATCGGAGGGCAAGGCCACTTGGCCGGGCCGCAAGCAAATCTGGCGCGCCTACGATGCGGATGGCCGGATGCGCGGCGATATTCTGTCGCTTGAGACGGACCAACAACCGGGCGAGCCTTTGATCGTGCCGGTGATGCGCGCCGGCAAGCGGATCGCTCCGGTGCCGACGCTGGAGCAGGTTCGCCAGCGCGCGGCGCGCGACCTCGCGCGTCTGCCGCCGCCGCTCGCGCGGTTGGAGCAAGGTTTCGACTACCCGGTCAGCGTTGCGACTGCCCTCGCCGCACTCGCCAAGCAGATCGACGTGAAGGCGCGCCGCTAAAGCTTTACGCCGCCGTCCCTGCCCGGTTCCAGCCGCGCGCGCCTTCGCCATAAACCTCGTGGCCTATTTCGGTCACCACCACGGTGTCTTCGAGCTTGATGAAGCCGCGCGAGGGATGCTTGAGCGTGGTCTCGACCGAGACCACCGAGCCGACTTCGAGCGGTAGCCCGGCATCGTCGGCCGGATAAGGTACCGGGCCGTGATCGGTGAGCCGCGGCGCTTCGTGACTGACGAGGCCCATGCCGTGCGCAAGGAACTCGATGTTGTTGTGATATTTCGACTTCATCACCAGCGGCTCGGCCGCAGCATAGATTTCGCGCCCGAGCGCCCCCGGCCGCGTTGCCTTGAAGGCGGCACGCTGGATAGCTTCTATCTCGGCCAACAGATCGTTGAGTTCGGCATCCGGCTCGCCTTGAATGGCCATGCGGCAAATGTCGCCGATATAGCCGTGGTAGTTGCCCCCCGAGTCGATCGACATGATGTCGCCCTTCTCCCATTTCTGGTCGGAGGGTGCGCGGTTCAGGCTGGTGCCGGCAGTGATCAGGCAGTATTCGAAGATGAGCCCGCGCAGCGTCTCTTCCTTGCGCAGGGTCTCCACGACCTCAGCTTTGGTGACGCCGGGGCCGCTCTTGGCGATGGTCGCGAGCATGGCCGCAAGCACCGCTTCTGACGCCTGCTTGAGCATCGCCAATTCTTTGGCGGATTTTTTCAGCCGCTGGCGCTCCAGCACATAAAGCGCATCGACCCATTCGGCGTCCGGGAACCCGGCGCGGAGCACTTTGGAGGCGTCGTAAGGCAAGAAGCCGAATTCGGTGGCGATCTTCTTCGTTTTGAATCCGGCCTTGCGGATGTAGTCGACGGCCTTCTGCATGGCCTCGACCGAGCCGTTGGCCGTGGTCTGCGTCTCCGGCGTCCACAGCGGCTTGGCTTGGTGTTGGAAGCTTTCCAGGCGGTGGCCGATATAGGCGGCTTTCTCCGGCGCACCTTTCGGATAGACCAGCACCGGCAGATAGCGGGTGACGCCGGTTGCATCCATGTAGTCGAAGAAATTGGCGCGGTGACCCCCCAACAAATACTGCACATTGTGCTTGGAGGTCGCGAGCAAAACATCGATGCCGGCAGCATCCATCAGCCGGTCGAGACGCGTATGGTCGAACGGAATCGCGAGGCCACTGCCCGGCTGCGCGCTGATGTTCATTGGCTTGCTCCCTGATTGTCGGCTTCTTCGGCCGGTCAACAGAAAGCCTAACGCATCGAGTGAGAAAAGTCAGTCCCCGCCGCGCGCCGCTCAAGCTGCCGATTTCGCGGCAACCGGCCTCGCCGGCGTTTCCTTCTTGCGGCCGAGGATTGCATCGAGCGATGCGACCTCAACGCGGTTGCGGCCATTTTCCTTCGCCCGATACAACGCCTGGTCTGCTTGCGCCAACAGATCGTGCACGTCGACGGCGCCATCCGGGCAGTGCACGACGCCGATGCTTACGGTGGCGCCGACCGGGCGATTGTCGACCTCGAGCGCGGCTTGCGCGAAACTCGTGCGGATGCGCTCGGCCACCGCCATGGCCTTGTCGCAGCTCGTATCGACAAGCACGGCGGCGAATTCCTCGCCGCCAAGACGCCCGAGCAGATCGGTCGAGCGCACGGACTGGCGCGCCGTGAGCGCGAACAGCTCGAGCGCACGGTCGCCGAGTGCGTGACCAAAGCGGTCGTTGATCGATTTGAAGTGATCGAGGTCGATCAAAAGAACGGAGGTTGGGCGCGGGCTGGCGCTATGGCGCTTGGCCAAATGCGCGGCGTCCTGCATGAAGGCGCGGCGGTTGGCGATGCCGGTCAACGGATCGATCATGGCCGCGGTGCGGTGACGCAGTTCGGTGCGTTCTTTCGCCATGGCCAGCAGGATGAAGGCGATCGAGATCGTGAACAGCAACGCCTCGAACGACAGTACCGTGAGCCACACGCTGCCATAGACGTGGTTGGCGATCTGCCACGGCAGCACCGCGATCAACGGCGTGCGCAAGAGGAACAACGCCCCGTGCGCGAACAGCATGAAAATCGCTGGCCAGCGCGACACCAGAGGTTCGCTGCGGCCGCGCCAGAATTCGTAAGATGTCAGCCAAGTATAGGTGGTGATGATGCCGGTCGCGATCAGCGAACGCATGTCGATCGCCTCGGCGAGCACCGGCAGCCGGCAGATCAGGAGCCAGAGCACCGCGCCGGTCACCAAATAGACCGGCTCGGCCGGGCGGCCGTCGAAGACGCGCGCACCGGTCCAGGTCACCGCGAAGGACGTGAACAACAGCGCGTTGGCGAGATCGATGGTGACCAGATCGGGCGCCGAGCCGTACATGCCGAACAGCACGATCGAGGCGGCGCGGATCAAATGGGCAAAGCCCCACCAGGCCACGGCGCGGATCGCCGTGTTCTGCACCCAGGCAAACAGCAGCAATAGACCGAGAATGGCCTCGACATAGATCGTCACCATGAAGAGGGTATTGACGTCGAGATTCATCGGCTGGCACTGCCCAAGCTACGCCCCGGGATCGCCTCAGTTTTTGCGTCCGCAGGCCCGACGATGACGTCCGGCGGGGTAAAAAGTCGTGAACGTGCGCGATTACCAGCACCCCAATGCGCCGTTATGGTTTCGAGGACGTTTCTTGTTGGCGCCGCAATTGAATGAACGCGTGTGTTAGCGCTGTAAAATCGATCAATTCGGCAAATTAACCCTGGTCTTGTCGCTCCCGGGGCCGTCCACTACGTTGCTAAAATCCTAATTTCATCCGGGCGCATGCATGCAGATCCGCGACGGCATTATCGACGCCATCGGCCACACGCCGCTGATCAAACTCGAGCATGCGTCGGCATCGACCGGCTGCACGATCCTCGGCAAGGCTGAGTTCATGAATCCGGGCGGCTCGGTGAAGGATCGCGCCGGCCGGCAGATGATCCTAGAAGCGGAGGCGCGTGGGGAGTTGCGCACCGGCGGATTGGTGGTGGAATCGACCGCCGGCAATACCGGCATCGGGCTCGCCCTCGTCGCCAATACGCGCGGCTATCGCACGCTCATCGTCATCCCGCAGACGCAAAGTGCGGAGAAGAAGGACATGCTGCGGCTGTGCGGCGCCGAACTGGTCGAAGTGCCGGCGCTGCCGTTCAACAATCCGAACAACTACCAACATGTTGGGCGAAGGTTGGCCGCGCAACTCAAGAAGACGGAGAAGAACGGCGTCATCTTCGCCGACCAGTGGAACAATCTCGACAATCGCAAGGCGCACTACGTATCGACCGGTCCGGAGATCTGGCAGCAGACCGAAGGCAAGATCGACGGCTTCATCTGCGCCATCGGGACCGGCGGCACGCTTGCCGGCGTGTCCGCATTTCTGCGCGAAAAAAAGAAAGACATCGTCATCGGCTTGGCCGATCCGCGCGGCGCGGCGATGTACAATCTCTTCACCCATGGCGAGGCAAAGGCGAGTGACGGCGGCTCGATCACCGAAGGCATCGGGCTCGGCCGCATGACGCCGATCATCAAGGACCTGACCGTCGATCACGCCTATCTCGTGCCCGACGAAGAGGCGGTCCCGATCCTGTTCGACCTTCTCGAGCACGAGGGTCTCTGCCTCGGCGGCTCCTCCGGCATCAACGTCGCCGGCGCCATCCGCCTCGCCAAGGCGCTCGGCCCCGGCCACACCATCGTCACCGTGCTTGCCGACTCCGGCTCGCGCTACCAGTCGAAGCTGTACAATCCGGACTTCCTGCGCTCGAAGAAACTGCCGGTGCCGGAATGGCTCGAGCGCAAGACCGCTTTATCCATTCCATTCGAGAAGAGCTGACGAGATGGCGACCGACTGTCTGTTCCGCGAAGATGCGTATTTGAAAGATTGCACGGCGCGCGTAGTCGCGTTGACCGAGCAAGGCGGCGTCGTGCTCGACCGCACGGTGTTCTACGCCAACTCCGGCGGACAGCCGGGCGATACCGGTTCGCTGACGACGGCCGACGGCACGCGCATTGCCATTGACAACGCGGTCTATACCGACGCGGCGAAAAGCGAGATCGCGCACATGCCGGCGCCCGGCGCCCCTGCCGTCAAAATCGGCGACACAGTCACCGCGGCAATCGATTGGGACAAGCGCTACGCCCGCATGCGCATGCACACGGCGCTGCACTTGCTGTCGGCGGTGCTGCCCTATGCCGTCACCGGCGGCTCGGTCGGCGAAGCCGAAAGCCGGCTCGATTTCGACATACCGGAAGCCGGGCTCGACAAGGACGCGATCACCGCGCGCGTCAACGAGATGATCGGGCGCAACGCTGCCGTCACCAGCCGCTGGATCAGTGACGCCGAGCTCGAAGCTAATCCCGGCCTGGTTAAGACCATGTCGGTGAAACCGCCGATGGGCACCGGCCGCGTGCGGCTGATCGAGATTGCCGGCCTCGACTTGCAGCCCTGCGGCGGCACACATGTGCGTTCGACCTCCGAGATCGGCACCGTGCGGGTGACGCAGATCGAGAAGAAGGGCAAGCAGAACCGGCGCGTGCGCCTGGCGCTTGCCTAGTTGGTCCGCTCCTCGCGCACCTCGTAATGCTTCGAGCGCGCATCGAAACGCTTGAGGACGGCGCGCGCCTTCGGCGGCACCACCGCGGTCTCGTAGTCGGCGCCGGCAAACGCCTTCACCGCTTCGAGCGAGCCGAACCACATCACGGTGACGAATTCGACCTCGTCGCCGGCCGGCGCACGCAATAATTCAATGCGTTGAAAGCCCGCAAACTTGCGCGCGAGAATTCCGGGGAATATCTCGGTTTTCAGCAAGGATTCGTAGGCATCGGCGTTTTGCGACGTCGTCCAGCCGTACCAAACCCGCGCGATCATCGCGTCCTCGCTTTGTCTGCCATGCAACCGGATGTCGGTTTCAACTGTTGCACATACGCCCGGGATCGCCCAAGGTTCCGCACCGGTCAGGAGCAAAACATGCCCGCAGAATTGTCGAGCCGCTGGCTCAAATCGACACAATGGCTCGCCGACAACCTCGGCAAGGTCGTCGTGATCGACGGCTCCTTTTACCTGCCGACGCAGAAACGCAACGCCAAGGCGGAATATCTCGCCGCGCATATCCCGGGTGCGGTGTTCTTCGACATCGACGTTGTCGCCGATCACACTACCGACCTGCCGCACATGCTGCCCGGGCGGGACGATTTCGCCGCCGCGGTCGGCAAACTCGGCATCGCCGAGACCGACACCATCGTCGTCTATGACGGCGCCGGTCTGGCGTCGGCGCCGCGCGTCTGGTGGACCTTCCGCATCTTCGGCGCCAAGGACGTGTTCATCCTCGACGGCGGCCTGCCGGCGTGGAAGGCGGAGGGGCGCAAGACCGAAAGTGGCGAGGTCAGCCGTGCGCCGCGCACCTTCAAGGCGATGATGGACACCGGCGCAGTAGCCATGGTCGCCGACGTGCAGATCGCGCTCAACGACGGCAGCGCGCAAGTGGTCGATGCGCGCTCGGCCGGCCGCTTTGCCGGCACCGAAGCCGAGCCGCGCACGGGCTTGCGCGGCGGCCACATGCCGGGGGCGCTCAACGTGCCCTATACCGGGATTGTCGAGAACGGCCGCCTTGCCGGGCGCGACAAGATCGCCGCAGCCTTCGCCAAGGCCGGCGTCGATCTCGACAAACCGATGATCACCTCCTGCGGCTCCGGCGTCACCGCCGTGGTGCTGGCACTCGGCGTCGACGCGCTCGGCAAGCCGCTGCCGCGCATCTATGACGGCTCCTGGACGGAATGGGGCGGTCGGCCGGATTTACCGGTGGTGAAAGATTAGGCCGCACAACCGTACGGGCTTGCTGGCGAAAAAGCACGGAGACTTTGGGCAAGCGTGTTGCCGTGCATTACGTGCATTACAAGGGCAGAAGCGGCAAGCGCCCGCATTGGTCTGCGTTGCGCGGTTTTGGGTCCAGTTGCATGGCGCCCTCGCCGGCCCGCCTGGAAGTCGAATCCGCTAATCGATAGTCACGCTTGTCTTATGGCCGCTCACGGCCACCGATCGCTTGACGACGGCGCTCCGCATGCATCCACCGCGTAAATGGCGGCTCACGATGTGCAATCGGGACGTTCGGCAATGAATTCGGAGGAAATTCTCGCTCCACCGCCACTATAGGAATGCGCTCCGCGCACGCCAGACGTGGCGGTTGTTTATATCTTTATGATGCTGTCGCGAATAGCGATCGCCACCGCATGCGTGCGATTGACGGCCCCAATTTTATGCACGGCGGTCTGCGCGTGCTCGTCCACCGTCCGCTTCGCGATGTCGAGAATTTCACCGACTTCCCAAGCGGATTTACCCTGGGCGACCCAAGTGAGGACTTCGATCTCGCGGGGGGTAAGCGAGTACTTTTTAGCCTGCGCCGCTCGGGATCCACTCGATCGCTTCGAGCGCACAGCTCCCTTCATACCCACGGCACCCCCTGGCGCGAATCGCGGCGCGCATCCCGAGTTCTCGGATACACGTTTACCGACAATGGAAGTATTGTGATCAATGACGGTGGTACTGGAACACAGTACGGTTTCTAACGCGGTTCAACCAGATCATCGCACGATAAATTTGATCGTTATTTTTTTGTCGATATTTAATTGCTGGATGTGAATGTGTAATGGATGGCGCAGCCCTCACCCTCCGTTGGTATGTTGATTCTCGTCTGCCCGCTCAGCGGCGCCGAAGTCGAGACCCACACGCTTTACACCGCAGACGATCTGCAGCGCGCGCGTGCGGCAAAGCTCCTGCTTTATTGTTCAGGTTGCAAGAAAGAGCACATCTTTAATTTCTCAGATGCACGGCTCGATCCCG
>Ga0335081_10013898_pt1 | contig 13012 bp, 10 predicted proteins | sample Lox_Sample_35_FD_206713 | JGI IMG/M metagenome (GOLD analysis project Ga0335081, IMG submission 206713) | Soil microbial communities from Loxahatchee National Wildlife Refuge, Florida, United States - Lox_Sample_3.5 | ecosystem: Environmental > Terrestrial > Soil > Wetlands | place: USA...
GCTCTACACTGGTCTTCGTCAACACGCGGCGGATGGCGGAGCGTGTTGCCCATCATCTTGCCGAGATTCTCGGCGAAGACGCAGTCGCGGCGCACCATGGCAGCCTTGCGCGCAAGCTCCGCCTGGTTGCAGAAAAGAAGTTGAAGAACGGCGAAGTGCGAGTGCTGGTGGCGACCGCGTCGCTGGAACTGGGCATCGACATCGGATTCGTGGACCTGGTCTGCCACCTGGGCTCGCCGCGTTCGATCGCCGTGCTCTTGCAGCGTATCGGACGCTCCGGACATTGGCGCGGCGCCGTCCCGAAAGGACGTATCTTCGTAACCACGCGCGATGAGCTGCTGGAATGCGCCGCGCTGGTGCGCTCCATCCGGCAAGGCGAACTCGACCGGATCATGATCCCCGATGCGCCGCTCGATGTGCTGGCACAGCAGATTGTCGCCTCATGTGCGGCCGAAGAGTGGAAGGAAGATGAACTCTTCGCGCTTCTGCGGCGCGCGTATCCGTATCGCAATATGCCGCGGGAGGAGTTCGAAGCGATCCTGATAATGCTCTCTGACGGCATCGCCGCCCGGCGCGGGCGTTACGGCGCGTATCTCTACCGCGATCGCGTGAATGGGCGCCTGCGGGCGCGGCGCGGGGCGAGGATTGCCGCCATCACCAGCGGTGGCGCCATCCCCGACAATGCGCTCTACACGGTGGTGGCCGAGCCTGAAGGCATCGTGGTCGGCACGGTGGACGAGGACTTCGCGGTCGAGTCCATGAAGGGCGAGATCATGCTGCTGGGGAACACCTCGTGGCGGATTCGCCGCATCGAAGCCTCCGGCCGCATGTTGGTAGAAGATGCGCACGGCGCGCCTCCAGGCATTCCCTTCTGGCGCGGTGAAGCCCCGGGGCGTACCGCCGAACTCTCGGAGCAGGTAGCCGAACTGCGGGCGAAGATCAGCGAAATGGCGCAGGGGCTGCAACCGGGCCTCCTCGACCGCAGCTTGCCCCAGATGGCCGAGGCAATCGAGTGGCTGGGCCGCGAGTGTGGGCTGGACGAATCCGGAGCGGAGCAGGCGATTCAGTACGTTGTCGAAGGCCGCGCTGTGCTGGGCGCAGTGCCCACGCAGCAAACCATCATCGCCGAGCGCTTCTTCGACGAGGGTGGCGGGATGCAGCTCGTCATCCACGCTCCTTTCGGCGCGCGCGTCAACAAGGCATGGGGACTGTCGCTACGCAAGCGTTTCTGCCGGTCGTTCAACTTCGAGTTGCAGGCCGCGGCCACAGACAACGGGCTGAACATCGCACTGGCCGAGCAACACAGCTTCCCGCTTTCGGACGTCTTCCATTTCCTGCAGCCGGAAAGCGTGCAGCCGGTTCTCGAACAAGCCGTGCTGACCGGCTCTCCCATCTTCGGGACGCGCTGGCGCTGGGACGCGGAGCGCGCGCTGGCGCTCTTGCGTTTCGACCACGGCAAGAAAGTCCCGCCTCAGATTCAGCGCATACGCTCGGACGACCTGCTGGCCTCGGTCTTCCCCGACGTGGCGGCGTGTCAGGAGAACATTGAGGGCGATATCCAAATTCCCGACCACCCGCTGGTGCGCGAGGTGATGAAGGACGTCCTGACCGAGGCGATGGATCTTGACGGTCTGAAGCAAGTCCTGCGCGGAATCAGCTCTGGTGACATTCGATGCTTGGCGGTGGACACGCCGATACCGTCAGCCTTTTCGCACGAGATCCTGAACGCCAATCCGTACGCTTATCTCGACGACGCACCGCTGGAGGAACGCCGGGCGCGAGCGGTGGAGATGCGGCGCACGCTGCCGGAGTCGGTGTTGAACGAAGTGGGGGCGCTCGATCCCGAGGCCATCGCCGAAGTCCGGCAGGACGCCTGGCCGGAAGCGCGCGATGCCGACGAGCTGCACGATGTGCTGCAAACGCTGGTGGCACTGCCGGAAGCTGCGGCTTTGCCCTGGTCCCAACACTTCGAGCGCCTAACGGGGGAAGGCCGCGCCGGCAGAGCCAGACAGCATGGCATCACCTACTGGGTCGCGGCGGACCGGGCGAAGAGCTTCCGCAGCGTCTTCCCGCAGGCGCAGTTCGAAAGCGAGCTCGCAGACATCGAAGCGGCGCCGCCCTCCGCCGATGATGCGCTGCTGGCGATGGTGCGCGGATGGATGCAGCATGCCGGGCCAACCACATCCGCAGCACTGGGCAGCACGCTCGGCCTGCCCGCCAGCGAAATCGACAAAGCTTTGCTTCGCCTCGAAGCCAGCGGCGCCATCCTGCGCGGGCAGTTCGAAAAGAAAGACCCGGAGCAAACCGAGTGGTGTGATCGGCGCCTCCTGGCGCGGATCCATCGCCTAACCCTGGGCCGCCTGCGCAAACAGATCGAGCCGGTAACGGCAGCGCAGTTCATGCGCTGGCTGCTGCGTTGGCAGCACGTCGCCGCCGGCAACCAGGTGCTGGGCGAGCGCGGCACGCTCGAAGTGCTGCGCCAACTGCAAGGCTTTGAGATCCCGGCCAGCGCCTGGGAACGGCAGGTGCTGGCGCGGCGCGTAGCCAACTACGACCCTAAGTTCCTCGATCAGCTATCGCTCACCGGCGCGGTGGGCTGGGGCAGGCTCTCGCCGCATCCTGCCACGCTGGAGGATGCGGGCGGCGGACGGCGGGTAGTGCCGACCAGCGTCGCGCCTGTCACGTTCTTCGTGCGCGAAGAAGCTGACTGGATGACGCCGCGCCACGCCGATGACGGTGAACTGCGCGGCCTGAGCCCGGTTGCGCGCGACGTGCTGCACTTCCTCAAGACGCGCGGGGCATCATTCTTCGCCGACATCGTGCGCGGGACGGGCAAGCTGAAATCCGAAATCGAGACCGGGCTCTGGGAGCTGGTGGCGGCGGGGTTGATCACCGCCGACGGCTTCGACAACCTGCGCTCGCTGATCGATCCCAAGCGGCGCAGCGGTCACGGCTCCGGGCGCAGCGCGCGCCCGCGACACAGCTCGGGACGCTGGTCAGTGCTCTACGCCGGTGAATCGGCCGACCGCCAGCGCGGGGTCGAGGCCACTTGCTGGATGCTGCTCAACCGCTACGGTGTGGTCTTTCGCGACCCGCTGGCCCGCGAGTCGGTGGTGCCGAAGTGGCGGGAGCTGCTGCTGAGCCTCCGGCGCCTGGAAGATCGCGGTGAAATCCGCGGCGGGCGCTTTGTCGCCGGCTTTATCGGGGAGCAGTTCGCGCTGCCGGCGGCGGTGGAGTCGCTGCGTGCGACCCGCAATCTTCCAGCAGCGGATGATGTCGTGACGGTGTCGGCGGCTGACCCTCTGAACCTCGTCGGGATTCTGGTGCCGGGTGAACGTGTGGCAGCGATTTCAGGCCACTCGGTGAGCTACCGGGATGGGATCCCGGTGAGCCCGGTCGCGGCGCGCGCTGATCGAGCCGCGGGGGACTAGACTCGCCCGTCGCCGGCGCTGAAGCCCCTATCGGGAATGGCAATTCCTGTCCAGTGACAAGAAACGGCGTCCGGACTGACAGATTCGGTCACCTTGACCCGATAAGGGCTGACCACATCCACTGCACAGGTCCGCTTAAGCGGTGCAGCCACTATGGCTTACAAGTCATGCTCGCTGTACCCCGGCTGGCCCCAAAACTGCGTTCTGGCAGATGTCTCAATGTGCTCGTCAATCACTGCGAGGGGCGCAAGCTTATGCGCAAACAGCACGGCTTCTCTCTGATCGAATTGATGATCGTGGTGGCCATCATCCTGGTGATCGCCGCGATCGCAATTCCCAACCTAATGAGGTCGCGAATGGCGGCTAACGAGGCTTCGGCCGTGGGTTCGCTGAGAGCAATCAATAACGCGGAAGTCACCTACAGCAGTACCTATAACACCTATACCTGCAGCCTGACGGCGCTGGGGCCAACCAGTGGCGGCTCTTCGCCCAGCTCAGGGGCGGCAGCCATCATCGACGCTACGCTGGCCAGCGGCCTCAAGAGCGGATACACGTTTACCAACGGGACTTGCAATGTCTCCGGGACTGGCATCACTACCAGCTATCAATGGCTGGGCGACCCCAGCGCTCCGGGAACCAGCGGCAGCCGGCACTTTTGCACCGACGATACATTCAACATCAAAGTCGACCCCAATAGCTCGTCCAACTGCCTGACGATCGGCAGCCCCGTGGGTTAGACCCTACGCACATTGAATCGCCTTTTGACTGGCCGAATTACCGGGCATGCGCCACAGGGTGCATGCCCGGTTTATCGTTCTCCCGGGTCCCTCGCCTCGCTCGAGATTTTGGCCGGGGGCTCAGACGCCGCGGAGGGCGCCTCCAGTTTGACTAGCAGGCTACCGTCGGCGCAGAATTAGCAAGCGTGGGCCTGTGGCGCAGTTGGGAGCGCGCTTCCATGGCATGGAAGAGGTCGTCGGTTCGAACCCGACCAGGTCCACCAAATCCCTTAACAATTTAGACGGGGCGTGAAGTCTCAGAAGCCGGATTTGTGTCGTCCCTTGTGGCATAACCCCTCGTTCTGGTGCTTGCGGCAAGGGCTTCCATCGCTTTGCGCTTCGCTTCCACACGGACGTGGGAGTACCGCTCCAACATCCGGCGGCTGACGTGGCCCGCAATCGCCATGATGGTTGAATCTGGCGTGCCGCTCTCAGCCAGCTGAGTAATCGCGCAGTGGCGCAGATCGTGGAAGCGAAAGCCCGGCAGACCTGCCTTCTTTGTCAGGGTTCGCCATGCCGAACGCCAGGTCTTGAGGGGTTTCGTAGGCTCAAGCGCAGTTACGTCATATCCGATGACCTTTTTCCCACTGAAAGTGAATTTGGGAACAAACGTGGCAAAGACGTAATGCAACGGCTCTACTGGGCCGAAAGCCTCAGCCCGTGCTCGCAGCCTCGCCATGGCAGATGCGGCCACGTCGGTCAGAGGCACAACCCTCTCACCAGCAGCCGTCTTCGATTTGCGGATTGTCAGGGTGCGGCCGAACAGGTCCACGTCTGACCATTGCAGCCCCTTCAACTCACAACCCCTTGCAGTCGTATTCAGGCAGAGAATTGCCGCGAGGTAGGCCGTTTCCCATTCGGGGCGCGTTGCAGCCGTTTTGAGCAGCCGTTGGATCTCTTCCTCGGTCAAAGCCTTCCCAATGGTCGATGGCTCTCTCAGCGGGCGTACATCATCTGCAACGCGGGCCCAGAGCTTCGCTCGTTTGAGAATGCGGCGCAAGATGCCCAATTCCGCGTTCAGGGTCGCCGATCCGACTCCTTGATCTGCGCGCCATTCTCGGTAGTCGGTGATCCATTGCACGGTGATGGCCCTGAGCAGCTCCTGCTTAAAGTAAGCCCGAAGTTGGACCACAAGCTGCTTTTCCTTCGCTTGGCTCGCCTGAGCTAGTTCCAACTTGCGCGCGGTCACATAAGCATCTGCCGCTTCTCCGAAGGGCTGCCTGGCGAACGTCATCGATTTCGGAGACAGCTTGCCATCAGAGGCTTGTGCTATGAGTTCTTTCTCTTTAGCTTGCGCCTCCCGCCAGTCCTTCGTGTTTAGCGATTGCCGGTAACGCTGTCCGTGCACTGAAAAGTCTGTCCACCACGTCTTGTTGCGTTTGAATAGAGCCATGCTTCTCCCTCCTAAATCGAGACCGTCGCTCTGCAACTCTGGGGGAGGGCATGATTGATTCTCTCTACTTCATCTCAGTGTTCGCCTTCTTCAGTTTTTGAATCTGCTGATCGATCCATTGTGCCAACGCCTTCAGGTCTAAAACGTAGCGGCCTGTGACGCCAGCCCGCAGTGCTTCGTGAACGCCTGTGACAATGCCGATGCTGTGCTGTGCTGCCAAGAATTTGGCTTCCAAATGTCCGCCGGGGCTGCTGATGACCAGTGTGGAATAGCCGTTTCCAATGAGTTCTGGCTTATGCTGAATCTCCTTCGCGCGCAGCACCTTTCTTATTGTTTCGGTAGTAAAGCCATCCCGATTCAGTTGGGTGGCGAGTGCCATCAAAAGCAAGTCTCCCATGCTGTAGAGATTGCTTGATCCCGTCCCATGTGCCGCTCGTATTGACGGTTCGATTTTCAGGGGCCTACCAATTGTCCAGTTCTTGACCGTGGACTTTGTCGTTCCCAAAATCTGCGCAACCTCAGAAAGCTGAAATACGGCGATCTCCGCCAATTTTTCCCTCCCATCATTCCGGGAAACGTGCTATAATGCACTTAGTGGTTCTCATAAGCATCTATAGGGTACTTCGTGAATCACCCGCTGTCAAGCGGATTTTTGGGCGCGGAAAGGATCGGAAATGACCGACAAGTTAGCAGTAGGACTGAAGGATGCAGCCGAGGCCGTTGGGCTATCGCACTGGACTCTCCGAAAGCTGGTTTCTGAGGGCAAGTTGCCGGCAGTGAGGATTAACCGCCGTGTTCTCATAGAGTTAGCAGTACTTCGGCAACTCATTGAACAGCACCGGACTTCGTGAGGAGAAGCCAATATGAGCCAAGTTGAGCAAATTCTCAACGAACTCTCCCGCGAGCACTTCTACGGCACGCTGGAGATCAAGCTGGAGTCCGGGCGGGTAGTGCTGTTGCGGAAGACCGAGACGATTAAGCCGCTTGCTACAACCGGAGACTATCGGGACAACCGAGGAACCAATGAGCGCGGCCAGCGATAACCTTCATGGCGAGCCACCCCAACCTGTGGCTGCGTGCGGCTCTCCTCGTCTGACGGACGCCGCCGGCGCTCCTGTTGCTAAGCCCACATCGCCTGCGGGCACGCAAGACGCAACGGCAACGCCTACATCGCTGATTGGGGGATCGGCAGCAAAACGCGCTGGTGGTGCAAATACTCAGCAACAGAAGAAAACGAACGGCGGCGCTTCGAACACTCCGCAGCCACCAAAGCTCGATGGCGACGCTTCGAAGATGCCGAAGCCTGCGGTTCCGAATTCCCTGAGCCACAGCCAACTGCATGAGCGGGTGAAGAACGCTCCCGGCGATCTAGTGCAGGGTTTAATCCCCGAGGAATCGGTCAACGTCTTCGTTGGCGATTCAGGACTGGGCAAGACGCCGCTGCTCGCGCAGATGGGCGTGTGCATGGCCGCGGGAATTCCGTTTCTCGGGCTGGAGACACGGCGCGCTGTCGTGCTCTATGCCGATTACGAGAACTCCGAAGCGGGTTTTGCTCTGCTGCTCGACAAACTCACGGAGCATCTCGCCCTCGAGGCAATACCGGACACGTTCCGCTATCTAGCGCAGCCAGATAAGAACACGCTCAAAGCGGAAATGGCACTGTGGCGCGCCCTTTATCCTGATCTGCCGATGCTGGTGATCTGCGATTCACTGCGAGGTTTCGATCCAACGGCCGAAACCAAAAACGAGAACGCGGCGAAAATGATCGCAGAACTCGGAAAGTGGGCGGATGACTACAAATGTGCGTTCGTGCTGATTCACCACTTGAGGAAGGAAAATTTCAAGGAGGAACCGTCGCCGCTCCGAACGACTGACGTCATGGAATGGCTGATCGCCTCTGCCGGCGCCCGTTCGCTGGTAAATCAGAGCATGGTGCGGTTCGGCATCGACAATGAGAAGTTGGGCGGCGCCGAACTGGTCATCAAGGGCCACTACAAATTAAAGGGCGCGATCGGTCCAATCTTCGTTGGCCGGGTGCGCGATGAAGACGGCGAACCCATCGGTTACTCGCGAGTCTCTGGTCTCAAACTGTTGGACGGAGACCAACAAGCCGTCTTCGCGAAGTTGAACGACGAATTCCGCTTCAAGGACGTGGTGAAAGCCAGCGGGAAGAACCCGAAGATCGTCACTGATTGGTTGCGCGCCTGGCGGTGTGCCCAGGTCGTAACCCTGACCGGCGAACACAAACAACGGCGCTACCAGAAGGTGCCGGCTGCGGCCTCGCTGGCCAAGGTTCGGGCCGCAAGGGAGGCGAAAGAAAAAGCGCCTCAAACGCCAAGTCGAAAGCCAGTTCAGCAGGCTTGCGAGGTTGATGATCCGGCCAAGGTCGGCACGGTGGACCCCGGGAAAATGGTAAGTGATCGTGCGGATGTTGGTTAAGTATTGATTTTGTTATATTTATTTACTTACCACCTCTCACAAACGCTCAGAAAGCGACGGGAAGTGATGGTAAGCGATCCGCCCGTCCTGATTACTTACCCTTGCTTACCGTCACTTTCCTGCTCCTTCGACGAAACGGAAAAGTGATCTGGTGTTGATGGCGAAAGACTTACGAGCATTTTCAGGATCACTTACCTAAAAACACCCTTCCAGGCACCCATGGCTTTTCTCGCTCTCGAGTTCTCCGGCCGGCGTCTCCGCTAGGGGGATCTTTTACTTGCGTTAGGCCGGCACACCAGAACGGAACGTTCCGCCGGAATTGAGATTTTCTTTGGGAACCATGCTTTTCGCCCTCCCCGCTTTGCAGCCTCGCCATGCCGGCCGTGTAGTTTTTAGGCAGTACAAACTACCAAGTTACTGATTCTACGCACTCTGATTCAGCCCCAACCTCGCTTGCAGCGACCCTAAACTGCCCGGGAAATGCCTCAGATCCCCCTCGAACAGGTGGAACGGGCGGCCGGCCCGGTGCGCGAGTTCCGGTTCCACTACATCGTGCGCAAGTGGTTGCCTGAGTGGGGCTTAAGTCGCTTGCACTAGCCGAAGTTTTTGCTGCGTTTTGGCACGGAATCTCCTCTCGCCGGATCTCCCACGCCGTCCCATCCGACGCGCGCCGACCGCGCCGTCCCCTGGGTCGCGAGATCACCGATATCGCAACCGAGGTCTCCCGCATCGCTGAGTGAAGGTTCTAGGCATTTGTATAAAAACACCAGCAAATGTTAATAAGTGTTGGTATTCTTATCCGGGCAGCCCATCTCGGTGACTCTAATGCCACCCGGCAGAAGCAACCAACTCGAGAAAGCCAAAGTCGTTTTCCAGCGCCAAAATGGCATGCTTCGGACTCGAGACGCGCTCCGCTTCGGTATTCACCCTAGGACCCTATACCAAATGCACACGTCAGGCGCGCTGGAAAAGCTCAGCCGTGGTCTCTATCGCCTGACCGAATTCCCACGGCTCAACAATCCTGACCTGGTGTCCATTGCAGCTAGGGTTCCCGACAGCGTCGTCTGCCTGATCTCAGCACTCGCATTCCACGAAATCACAAGCCAAGTTCCTCACGAAGTCTATATTGCGATTCCACGAGGCACGGAGCCGCCACGGCTGGCGTATCCTCCAACCCGCATCTTTTGGTTTGATCGCAGGGCCTTCACGGCGGGGATCGAGAAACACAAACTGGACGGCATTCCTGTTCGTGTCTATGGCCCCGAAAAGACCATCGCGGATTGCTTCAAATACCGGAACAAAATAGGCCTCGACACTGCGCTGGAGGCCCTGAAGCTCTACCGAGAGAAAAAACCTCTGAGAGTCAATGAGCTCATGAAATACGCAACGATTTGTCGAGTCCAACGGATCATCCGACCCTACCTCGAAGCCCTTCTGTGACCAAGCTTCCACTAAAGAACGTTGCCGCCTCTGTCCACCAACGCCTTCTCAATAAGGGCCGAGATACAGGCCGGCCTTTTGAAGAGCTATTGCAGTATTTTGCGATGGAGCGTTTCCTTTTTCGCCTCTCCAGGTCGCCGCACGCGGAAAAATTCGTCCTAAAGGGAGCGCTCATGTACAACGTCTGGGAGGCTGCAACATTGGCCCGTGCCACGAGGGACATCGACCTCCTGGCCCAGCAGCTCGAGAATTCGGTCGAGAATATCACCGAAATTGTCAAAGACATTTGCAGGATCAGCGTCGATCCGGACGGACTAACGTTTGATGTTGGCAGCGTGGTGGGAGTTCGGATCAAAGAAGAGGCGGATTACGAAGGAGTCCGGGTACGGTTTGTTGGACACCTGGGTACAGCCCGCGTTTCGATGCAACTGGATATTGCATTCGGAGACGTTGTCGTTCCTTCAGGCCAACCCTTGGAATATCCCACGCTGCTGGATTTTCCGGCTCCACAGTTGCGTGGGTACAGCAAGGAAAGCACAGTGGCTGAGAAGTTTGAGGCGATGGTAAAGCTAGGCGATCTAAACAGCCGGATGAAAGACTTTTTCGACATATGGACTTCGTCTCACCAGTTCGACTTTGATGGAGCATTGCTCGCCAGGGCGCTCAAGGAAACGTTTTCCAACCGCAGGACCGGGGTGCCCGCCAGCCCCGCACCTTTCACGCCGGCATTCGCTAAAGATCCTACCCGAGCTGCTCAGTGGCGGGCCTTTCGACGTAGGAATCGGTTGACTAACGCCCCTGAGGATCTCGAAGAAGTCGTTAGGCACATCGCCTCCTTCCTGGGCCCTGTGGCGCAGGCGATCGCCATTGATCAGCCGTTCGAAGGTAGGTGGGAGGCGGACGGAGCTTGGATGAAATAATTGCGCGCTTTCATCTTCCCTTCCCAGGCTGTTTCGCAGAGCGTCGAAGCGCCACCGTGCTCTGGGCTGTTCCGAGCCAGGCTGACTTCGCGATCCCCCTTGCACAAACGCCTCCTGACTCCTCGACGACCTGCAGTCTCCCTGGAGCGCGGGTCAGAGTCGGCGCCAGCAGATTGCAACGCTTTAGATTGCCCCTGGACTGCGCGTAATATGCTGATTCGGAAGACAATCGGGAATCTGACCGCCACGGCCAATCAGGAACTCACCGCGGCTACCGCAATGGTTCAGGAGAAGCGAGGTGCGAATGGACACCGAGAATGGCAGGAGCCAACAAGAAGCATGGAGTCTCTACGCTGACACGCGGATATTTCGGATCAGCGCGAGCGCTCCCGAGCGCGGTTGGATCACGTTGACCCTGGAGGTCGATCCCGAAGAAGAGCGTGGTATTGGTTCGTGCGGAACTCCGCTGCAATCAGAGGACGCTTCATCCCATCACGCACCAGCGGCGCTCGCAACCCTGAATCTCGACCTGCGCCTCGAGGAGATACCGCATGTGATCGCTGTCCTCAACGAGATATATCGCAAACATCACCGGCACGCGACAGAGTCACTGGAATTGGACAAGACCGGTTTATGGGGAAGCCGAAGAGAGGGTCTACCCTACGGGCGCACGTTGACGTGGCCGCTATTTTCGCGACTTGAACCGGAAACATTGTCGGAGGATTGGAAAGACCGTCTCGCGCTTCTTGAGGCGTACAAAGTCGTTGCCGATCGATTGTCAGACGACATGGACAAGTTAGGTTTCCTGAGGCCGATCGGGTAAATGCCGGCGCCTCTTTACGGCACCCGGCGAATCGGTACTCCGCTCGGCGCCTCGGCACCCTGCCGTCTCATTTCTCGCGAGATCCGTTTAAACCCTCGGCAGGGACGCCTCTTGGGCGCCAGAACGAGGCGGAGAGACCGTCCATGGCTTTGGCTACGGAGAAACCGGTGCAAGTCGCAGGGACCGTTCCCGGAGTCACCGACGATCCGTCATCAGTTGCCCAAAGCGTCCCCCAAAGTCGTGCCGGGAGAAAGGCTAGAATGCAGATGACTGATTCGGCTTAGCTTGCGATAATCAAGAACCTGCCATGCACCCCCTTTACCAACGTCTACGCGAACTTGATTGGGACACATTCCAGAGACTTGCATTTCAGTTGCTATCTGAAAAGCATCCCGGGCTAAAGATTCGACACGTCGAGGGTGCTGGAGGGGACCGGGGGCTTGATGTTTTCGAAGGCCAGCTGAAAAGCCAGCCTACGATCTGGCAATGCAAGCATTTTCCAAATGGCCTCGGGCCAAAGCAGCGTCCGCAAGTGAAAAAATCGCTTCGCGCGGCATTGACGTATTTCAAGCCGGCACAATGGGTCCTTGTCGTCTCTATCGATCTCGATAGAAAGGGACATGAATGGTTTCAGAAACTGCAACGGTCGTATGCGGAGAAGACGGCGGTTGGCCTGTTTCAAGCTTCCGACATAGTGCGAGAACTTATCTATCGCCGAAACCTCCGCGATGCTTTCTTCCCCGGCGCAGTGCTCGATACCATCACGGTGCGGCGTGCGATTCAGGGCTTGGGCGAAGCGACTTCGGAAGACGTTGAGCAGCTCGCAAAGGAGCAGCTGGATGAACTGATCGCCAGGCTTGAGGAAGCCGATGCTCGGTTTAACTATCAGATCGTCTACGGACCCAACGTTGGAGCGGACACTGCGGCTGCGCCAACGCCTCACCCTCTACTGGTCGCCTCCGTCCTTGATCAGAACAAGCGCATTGATGTATTTGCGCGCGACATCGACGCTCTTAGTCTTGATCCACCCAAAGTAAACTTCACGATAAAAGGCTCAGGAGTTGCTAAGTTCCAAGAGTTTCTTCGGACTGGTAAACGACAAGAGTTCGACACCGAAGAGGTTTCAACTCCCACCTCCACCCTCGACTTTCTGCTTCCTCAAAAGCAGGTAACCGGGTGGAAAGTTGTGCTGATGCCCTCGCCTTCGGTCACCAAGAAGACGTTGTCGCTCCGACTGACGTTCTCGAGCAGTTCCGAGCAGGTTCGCTACGAGCTTGTACAGTTTCGCATTTCAGGCGCAGGCACCGAGCAGATGGAGATTGAGTCGATTTCACCTCTTCCATTTGTGCTTTCTTTTGCTCTGCCGTTTGCCGAGGGTAAGGAAGGAAGCTTCAGCGTACAGGAGCGATTCGAAGGAGCAGACGTACGAACCGTCTCGAAGGCAATTCGTGCCATATCCCTGCTGCGGGCCGGTGGAACCGTTGAACTATTTGCACTTGAAGTTGAGAAGCCTCTTGGCACTCTCAGCGTAACGACCTCCACGACAGAGCAGCGGGAGAGGTGGGAAGAAGTAATCCTAGATGCTGCGCGAGTATCCGAGACTTACAACGTTAATCTTCGCGTCCCTACGCGCATTACCGTGGATGATCTGCGAGCCTTAACTTTACTAGAACCTATCTCAAAAACAACGAATCGTGAATGTTATTGATTTGCTGGCAGATACGGTCGACATATGATGACAGCTCAGGTCGATTTCTCGGCGCAACTGGCAAATGGATCTGACCGATGCA
>Ga0335081_10013899_pt1 | contig 13012 bp, 10 predicted proteins | sample Lox_Sample_35_FD_206713 | JGI IMG/M metagenome (GOLD analysis project Ga0335081, IMG submission 206713) | Soil microbial communities from Loxahatchee National Wildlife Refuge, Florida, United States - Lox_Sample_3.5 | ecosystem: Environmental > Terrestrial > Soil > Wetlands | place: USA...
CCCGGCCGTTTCGATTCGCGTTTGTCGCTGGTTACGCCGCCTTCTTCTTCGCGGCGGCCAGATCGAAGCGGTCGGCGTCCATCACCTTCACCCACGCCGCCACGAAGTCCTTCACGAACTTCTCCTGCGAGTCTTTGCAGCCGTAGACCTCGGCGAAGGCGCGCAGCTGCGAGTGCGAGCCGAAGATGAGGTCGACGCGGGTGGCGGTCCACTTGAGATCATGCGTCTTGCGGTCGCGGCCCTCGTAGGCGTTGTCGCCGGTCGCGTGCCACTCGGTGCCCATGTCGAGCAGGTTGACGAAGTAGTCGTTGGTCAGCTTGCCCGGCTTCTTGGTGAAGACGCCGTGCTTCGACCCGCCGGCATTGGCGCCGAGCACGCGCAGCCCGCCGATGAGCGCGGTCATCTCCGGCCCGGTCAGCCGCAGCAGTTGCGCGCGGTCGACCAGCGCCTCCTCCGGCGCCATGAACTGCCGCTTGCCGCCGACATAGTTGCGGAAGCCGTCGGCCCGCGGCTCGAGCGGGGCGAAGGATTCGACGTCGGTCTGCTCCTGCGATGCGTCCATGCGTCCCGGCGTGAACGGCACCTTCACGGCGGTGCCGCCGTCCTTCGCCGCCTTCTCGATCGCGGCGCAGCCGCCGAGAACGATCAGGTCGGCGAGCGAGACTTTCTTGCCGCCTTTGGCCGACTTGTTGAAGGCGGCCTGGATCGCCTCGAGTTTCTTCAGCGCCTTCGCCAGCTCGGGCGGATTGTTGACGTCCCAATCCTTCTGCGGGGCAAGACGAATGCGCGCGCCGTTGGCGCCGCCGCGCTTGTCCGAGCCGCGGAAGGTCGAGGCCGACGCCCAGGCAGTGGAGACGAGCTGGGGCACCGACAGGCTGCCGAGCAGCTTCTGCTTCAGGGCCGCGATGTCCCTGTCGTTGATCAGCGCGTGATTAACGGCCGGGATCGGGTCCTGCCAGATCAGCACTTCCTTCGGCACGAGCGCGCCGAGATAGCGTGCGCGCGGGCCCATGTCGCGGTGGGTGAGCTTGAACCAGGCGCGGGCAAAGGCGTCCGCGAACTCCTTGGGGTTCTCGTAGAAGCGCCGCGAGATCTTTTCGTAGATCGGATCGAAGCGCAGCGACAGGTCAGTGGTCAGCATGGTCGGCAGATGCTTCTTCGACGTGTCGAAGGCATCCGGGATGTCGGCTTGGGCGTTTTTGGCGACCCACTGCTTGGCGCCGGCCGGGCTCTTGCTCAGCTCCCATTCGTTCTCGAACAGGTTCTTGAAGAAGTGGTTGCTCCACTTGGTCGGCGTCTGCGTCCAGGTGACTTCCGGACCGCCGGTGATGGCGTCGCCGCCGATGCCGGTGCCGAACTTGCTCTTCCAGCCGAGGCCCTGATCCTCGAGCGCGCCGGCTTCCGGCTCCGGGCCGACCAGCGACGGATCGCCCGCGCCGTGCGTCTTGCCGAAGGTGTGGCCGCCGGCGATCAGCGCGACGGTCTCCTCGTCGTTCATCGCCATGCGGAAGAAGGTTTCGCGGATGTCCTTCGCCGCCGCGAGCGGATCGGGATTACCGTTCGGCCCTTCCGGATTGACGTAGATGAGGCCCATCTGCACGGCGCCGAGCGGTTCGGCGAGCTGGCGTTCGCCGCTGTAGCGTTCGTCGCCCAGCCAGGTCCCTTCCGGACCCCAATAGAACTCCTCCGGCTCCCACACGTCGACGCGGCCGCCGGCGAAACCGAAGGTCTTGAAGCCCATCGATTCGAGCGCGACGTTGCCGGCCAGCACCATCAGGTCGGCCCAGGAAAGCTTGCGGCCGTATTTCTGCTTGATCGGCCACAGCAGGCGGCGCGCCTTGTCGAGGTTGGCGTTATCCGGCCACGAGTTGAGCGGGGCGAAGCGCTGTTGTCCGCCGCCCGCACCGCCGCGGCCGTCGGTGATGCGGTAGGTGCCCGCGCTGTGCCAGGCCATGCGGATCATCAGGCCGCCATAGTGACCGAAGTCGGCCGGCCACCAGGCTTGCGAATTCGTCATCAGGCCGCGTAGATCCTTGACCACGGCTTTGAGGTCGAGGGTCTTGAACTCCTTGGCGTAGTCGAACGCCGCGCCCATCGGATCGGACAGGCTGGAGTTGCGATGCAGGACCGAAACATCCAACTGGTTCGGCCACCAGTCGCGGTTCGAGTGTCCGTGCGTGAACGGGCATTTGCCCTCGGTCTTTGCATCCATCTTTCGTCCTCCTCTTTCTTTTGCGGCGCGCAGCGGCGGGCGCTTGGCCGCGCTTTTAGAAGGCTTCCCGGCATCAGGTCTAATCGTATTGATTTGGATCAATGATAAGTTTACCTTATTGAGGTGATCACCCTCCGTCAGCTTCGCTATCTGGCCTCGCTCGCCCGCCACCGGCATTTCGGCCGCGCGGCGGAGGACTGCTCGGTCACGCAGCCGGCGCTGTCCATGCAGATCCGCGAGCTGGAGCGGGAAATCGGCACCGAACTGGTCGAGCGGCGGCCAAACGACATCGCGCTTACCGAGACCGGCGCCGAAGTCGCCGCCCGCGCCGAGCGCATCCTCACCGCCACCCGCGACCTGGTCGACTTCGCGCGCCACCGCGAAGTGCTCTCCGGCGCGCTCAAGCTCGGCATCATTCCGACCTTGGCGCCCTACCTGCTGCCGCGCGTGCTGCCGCGGCTGCAGCGCGATTTTCCGCAGCTGCGGCTGGAGGTGCGCGAGACGCAGACCAAGCCGCTGCTCGAAGAGCTGGCGCGCGGCGAGCTCGATTGCGTGATGCTGGCGCTGCCGGCGGAAGGCGCCGACGTCGAGACGCTCAAGCTGTTCGACGATCCGTTCCTGCTGGCGCTGCCGGCGGGCGAAGCGCTATCGACGCGCGGCCGCGTCTCGGTCGACGACGTCGACCAGCGTCGGTTGATTCTGCTCGAGGAGGGCCACTGCCTGCGCGATCAGGCGCTTGCCTTCTGCGCCGCGCCGCGCCGCGACGCGCCGGCGGGCCTCGGCGCCACTTCGCTCGCCACCGTGATGCAGATGGTGGCGAACGGTTACGGCGTCACGCTGGTGCCCGAAGTGGCCGTTGACGTCGAGGTGCGCGACGAGCGCGTGCGGCTCATGCGCTTTGCCGCGCCGGAACCGGCGCGCGCGGTCGGCTTGGCCTGGCGGCGCACCTCGCCGCGGCGCAAGGATTTTGCCGCGCTCGGCGAGGTGGTGCGCGCGGTGGTCAAGCCGCCGGCACGGGAACAACGGGCACGGCAGAAAGTTCAGGCCTGATGCCCCAATTCGCCACCACGCCGACCTTGCGCATCGCCTATGAGGTTGGTGGGCCGGCGGATGGCCCGCCGGTGCTGCTGCTGCACGGCTGGCCGGACGATCCACGCACCTACGACAAGGTCGCACCGGCGCTGCAGGCCCAAGGCTTTCGCACCATCGTGCCTTGGCTGCGCGGTTTCGGCGAGACCTCATTCCTTGCGCCGGACAGCATGCGTTCGGGCGAGATGGTCGCCATGGCGCAGGACGCGCTCGACCTCGCCGACGCGCTCAAGCTCGGAAAATTCGCTGTGGTCGGCCACGACTGGGGCGCGCGCATCGTTTATGCGATGGCGATCCTCTGGCCGGAGCGCGTCACGCGCATCGGCGCGATGTCGGTCGGCTGGCAGCCGGGCGAACTGGCGACGCCGGGCTTCGAGCAGGCACGTAAGTATTGGTATCAATGGTTCATGGCGACCGAGCGCGGTAAGGCAGCCGTCGCCAAGGACGGCAAGGGCTTTGCCCGCATCATGTGGGAGACCTGGGCGCCGGCCGGCTGGTTCAGCCAGGCAGAATTCGAGGCGACGGCCAAGTCATTCGCCAATCCGGACTGGACCGCGATCACGCTGCATTCCTATCAGGTGCGCTGGGGCGAGGCGGCGAAGGATCCGCGCTACCGCGCGCTCGACGCGCGCGTGCACGCGGCGCAATCGATCGCGGTGCCGACGCTGATGATCCAGGGCGGCGCCGATGGCGTCACGCTGGCGAGTTCGACTGCGGACAAGGATCGATACTTCACCGGCGGCTATGCTCGCCACGTGCTCGACGGCGTCGGCCATTTCCCGACGCGCGAGGCGCCGGAGGCGGCGAGCAAGCTGCTGCTCGATTTCCTGGCCAAATAAAAAAGGCGGCCCGAGGGCCGCCCTCTCTATTTCGTCATGGCCGGGCTTGTCCCGGCCATCTCGCTTAGGAAGGCACTGCCCTCCTGATCGGGATCACCGGGTCACGCGCCTTCGGCGCGGCCCGGTGATGACACTTGTTGTTACTCCGCCGCGCCGGTCGCCGGCTGCTGCTCGCCGCCTTCGGCCTTCTGCTTGGCCTCGAGGTCCTCGCCGGTGGTCTGGTCGACCGCCTTCATGGACAGACGCACCTTGCCGCGCTCGTCCATGCCCAGCAGCTTGACCTTCACCTTGTCGCCTTCCTTGACCACGTCGGTGACCTTGTTCACCCGGCGCGCGGCGAGCTGGCTGATGTGCACCAGGCCGTCGCGGGCGCCGAAGAAGTTCACGAACGCGCCGAAGTCCATCACCTTGACCACGGTGCCTTCGTAGATCGTGCCGACTTCCGGCTCGGCTGCGATCGACTTGATCCAGTTGATCGCCGCCTTGATCGACTCGCCGGAGGCGGAGGCGACCTTCACCGAGCCGTCGTCCTCGATGTTGATCTTGGCGCCGGTCTTCTCGACGATCTCGCGGATCACCTTGCCGCCGGTGCCGATCACTTCGCGGATCTTGTCGGTCGGGATCTTGAACATCTCGATGCGCGGCGCGTGCTCGCCGAGCTCGGCGCGCGCGGCGGTGAGCGCCTTGCTCATCTCGCCAAGGATGTGCATGCGGCCGTCTTTCGCCTGGGCGAGGGCGACCTTCATGATCTCTTCGGTGATGCCGGCGATCTTGATGTCCATCTGCAGCGAGGTGACGCCATTCTCGGTGCCGGCCACCTTGAAGTCCATGTCGCCGAGGTGATCCTCGTCGCCGAGGATGTCGGACAGCACCGCGTAGCGCTTGTCCTCGAGGATCAGGCCCATGGCGATGCCGGCGGTCGGCCGCTTCAGCGGCACGCCGGCATCCATCAGCGCCAGCGAACTGCCGCACACCGACGCCATCGACGAGGAGCCGTTCGACTCGGTGATCTCCGAGACGACGCGGATAGTGTAGGGGAACTCGGCCGGCGTCGGCAGCATCGGATGGATCGCGCGCCAGGCGAGCTTGCCATGGCCGATCTCGCGCCGTCCGGGCGCCCCCATGCGGCCGGTCTCGCCGACCGAATAGGGCGGGAAGTTGTAGTGCAGCAGGAAGGTCTCTTTGTACGTTCCCTGCAGCGCGTCGATGAACTGCTCGTCCTCGGCGGTGCCGAGCGTTGCCACCACCAGCGCCTGCGTCTCACCGCGAGTGAACAGCGCCGAGCCGTGCGTGCGCGGCAGGATGCCGACCTCCGCCACGATCGGACGAACGGTCTTGAGATCGCGTCCGTCGATGCGCTTGTTGGTGTCGAGGATGTTCCAGCGCACGATCTTGGCTTCGAGTTCCTTGAACACGCCGCCGACCGCGAGCTTGTCGTGTTTCGGCTCGGCGCCTTCCGGGAAGAAGTGCGCCATCACCTTGTCCTTGACGGCGGCGACCGCGTCCTGGCGATCTTGTTTCTTCACGATCGAGTAGGCTGCGCGCAGATCCTTTTCGGCGATGCCGAGGATTTCCTTTTCCAGCGCCTTGTGGTCGGCAACGACCAGCTCGCGCGGCTCCTTGGCGGCTTTCTCGGCCAGCTTGATGATCGCCTCGATCACCGGCTGGAAGTGCCGGTGGCCGAACATCACCGCGCCGAGCATGATCTCCTCGGACAGCTCCTTGGCTTCCGATTCCACCATCATCACGGCGTCCTGTGTGCCGGCGATGACGAGATCGAGCTGGCTTTCCGGCATTTCGTCGAGCGCCGGGTTGAGCACGTATTCGTTGTTGATGAAGCCGACGCGGGCGCCGCCGATCGGCCCCATGAACGGCGCGCCGGACAGCGTCAACGCGGCGGAGGCCGCCACCATGGCGACAATGTCGGGATCGTTCTCCATGTCGTGCGACAGCACGGTGACGGTCACCTGCGTGTCGCAGCGCCAGCCCTCGGCGAACAGCGGGCGGATCGGACGGTCGATCAGGCGCGACGTCAGCGTGTCCTTCTCGGTCGGGCCGCGCTCGCGCTTGAAATAGCCGCCGGGAATACGGCCGGCCGCGTAATATTTCTCGGTGTAGTTGACGGTGAGCGGAAGGAAATCGATGCCTTCCTTCGGCGCTTTGGCCGCCACCACGGCGGCGAGCACGGTGGTCTCGCCGTAGGTCGCGAGCACGGCGCCGTCGGCCTGCCGCGCCATCCGGCCGGTCTCCAGGGTGAGCTTGCGCCCGCCCCAATCGAGTTCAACTCGATGGATATCGAACATTGTGTCTTTCTTTCATGGTTTTCAGGCGAGCCCCGAATGCCATGAGCAAGACGGCGAGAGGCTGCCGCGCGCACCGCGTGCGCGGTCTGCAACAGCGTCCGGCGATCCTGCCATGGCGTTCGAACCTGGCCTTGGCACAGAACCGATCCATATCGGTCTGCCCGTATTCCGGCGGCTCACACGCCACCGGATCGATCAAGCGAATACGCGTATCGCATCCGCTTCGGTGAAACGCGCGCGAGTAAGCGCGCGCGGGTACAAAATCAGCGACGAATGTTGAGCTTGTCGATCAGCGACTTGTAGCTCGCCTCGTTCGTGCGCCGCAGGTAATCGAGCAACTGACGGCGCTGGCCGACCATCTTGAGCAGGCCACGGCGGGAATGGTTGTCCTTGACGTGAGACTTGAAATGCTCAGTCAGGTTGTTGATGCGCTCCGACAGGATCGCCACCTGCACTTCCGGCGAACCGGTATCGTTCGGCTTTTGGGCGAATTCCTTGATCACCTCGGCCTTGCGGCCGGTAGTTACCGACATCGGTCATCCTTTCTTTGGTCGCGCGGCTCTGCCCTGCAGGCCGGCGAGGTTGAACACGCGCTTGGGAACGATCTCGCCGTGGTCCACTTCGGCCAGCGCCAGCAAGTGGCCCTCGACCGTCACGTAGACTGGCCCACGGAAAATGGGAGCGTCCCTTCCGCGCAACAAAACGGCTTGGCCGCGTTGCAGCCTTGCCGCATCTGCCCGGCCAATGGCCAGCGCCGGGATGTCGTCCAGCGCGGTCTCGACGGGCATGAGCGCGTCGGCGAGGCTTGCCTCGCCGGCGGCGGCTCTATGGCACAATGCCTGTACTTCTTCCAGCAAAATCATGGCTTCCGGGCCGAAAGGCCCGACCGCGGTGCGCCGCAGGGCGGAAACATGGCCAAAACAGCCGAAATGCCGGCCTAGATCGCGGGCGAGCGCCCGGACATAGGTGCCTTTGCCGCATTCGGCTTCCAGCACGGCATGGTCGGCGTCCGGCACCTCGATCAGCTCGAGCCGGGCGATCTCGACCGGGCGGGCCGCCAGCTCGACGCTTTCCCCGTCGCGGGCGAGATCGTAGGCCCGCTCGCCCTCGATCTTGATGGCGGAGAAACGCGGCGGCACCTGCTGAATGACGCCGGTGAAGGAGGGCAGCAGGGCGCGGATCGCCTCGGCGGACGGACGCTGGTCGCTCGACTGCGTGACGCGGCCCTCGGCGTCGTCGGTGTCGCGCTCCTCGCCCCAGCGCACCGTGAAGCGGTAGAGCTTGCGGCCGTCCATGACGAAGGGGACGGTCTTGGTCGCTTCGCCGAGCGCGATCGGCAGCGCGCCGGAGGCGAGCGGGTCGAGCGTGCCGGCGTGGCCGCAGCGCCGCGCGCTGAACAGGCGCTTGATCACGCTCACCGCATGGGTCGAGGTCATGCCGACCGGCTTGTCGAGCACGACCCAGCCGTGCACGTCGCGCTTGTCGCGGCGGAACTGTTTCTTGCGCTCGGGGGCGGGCGCCGGCGCCTCGGCCACGTCACTCATCGCCGCCCTCGTCGTCTTTCTTCAAATCGCGCGCGACCGCCGGCGAATGCAGCAGTCTGTCGATACGCTCGGCTTCCGCGAAACGCTCGTCGATGCGGAAGCGGATGTCGGGGGCGAATTTCAGGTTGATGCGGTGGGCGATCTCGGCGCGCAGGAATTTCTTGTTGCGCTCGAACGCCTCGATCACCGGGCCGGCGTCGCGGCCGCCGAGCGGCATCACGTAGATGGTGGCGAGCCGCAGGTCCGCGGTCATGCGCACCTCGGGAATGGTGATCATGTGACTCTCGAGCACGGGATCGTGCACGTCGCCGCGGGCGAGCATCTCGGCGACCGCATGGCGCACCAGCTCGCCGACGCGGAGCTGCCGTTGCGAGCCGCCGCCGGGGCCCTGGTCGTGGTGGTGTTGTTTATGCCGTGCCATTTTGTTCCAAAAAACGCAGTCGTCATGGCCGGCCTTGTGCCGGCCATCTCGCTTAGGAGGGCACGCGCCGTGCCTTCCCAATCGGGATGCCCGGCACAAGGCCGGGCATGACGGAGGAGAGGACGGAGGACTACTGCGCGCGCTTGAGATTTGGACTCACAGCGTGCGTTGAATCTGCTCCACCCGGTAGCATTCGATCACGTCGCCTTGCCGCATGTCCTGGTAGTTCTCGAAGGCCATGCCGCATTCCATGCCGGCGCCGACTTCGCGCACGTCATCCTTGAAGCGCTTGAGCTGGCTGAGCTTGCCCTCGTGGATCACGACGTTGTCGCGGATCAGCCGCACGTTGGCGCCGCGCTCCACGGTGCCGTCGGTGACCCGGCAGCCGGCGACATTGCCGACCTTGGAGACCTTGAAGATCTCCAGGATCTGCGCGTTGCCCAGCATGGTCTCGCGCAGCGTCGGCGCCAGCGGATCTCGATGCCGGCGCGCTCGGCCGCCTCGCGCGCTTCCTTGTTGGCGCGGACGTTGAAGGCGATGATCGGCACGCCCGACGCCTCGGCCAAAGTCACGTCCGACTCGGAAATACCGCCGACGCCGGCGTGCAGCACGCGCGCCGCCACCTCGTCGGTGCCGAGCTTATCGAGCGCGCCGATAATGGCTTCCAGCGAACCCTGCACGTCGGCCTTGACCACCAGCGGGAACTCCTTGCGGCCGGCGGTCTTGGCCTGCGCCATCATCTGCTCGAGCGAGCCGCGCATGCCGCTGGCCCGCGCGGCCATCTTCTCGCGCTTCTGCCGCGCGCGGTAATCGGTGATTTCGCGGGCGCGCGCCTCGTCGTCGACTACTGCCAGTCGGTCGCCGGCGTCGGGCGTGCCGGAGAAACCAAGCACCTCGACCGGCATCGACGGCCCCGCGCTCTGCGCCGGCTCGCCGGTGTCGGAGACGAGCGCGCGCACGCGGCCCCATTCGGCGCCGGCCACGACGATGTCGCCCGGGTGCAGCGTGCCGCGCTGAACCAGCACGGTCGCCACCGGGCCGCGGCCGCGGTCGAGCTTGGCCTCGATCACCGTGCCTTCGGCGGCGCGGCTCGGATTGGCCTTGAGGTCGAGGATTTCCGCCTGCAGCCCGATCATCTCGAGCAGCTTATCGATGTTCTGCCTCTTGATGGCGGACACTTCGACGTCCACCACTTCGCCGCCCATCGACTCGACCTGCACCTCGTGCTGCAGCAGATCGGTGCGCACGCGCTCGGGCTTGGCGTCCGGCTTGTCGATCTTGTTGATGGCGACGATGATCGGCACCTTGGCCGCCTTGGCGTGATGGATGGCTTCGACCGTCTGCGGCATCACGCCGTCGTCGGCCGCCACCACCAGCACCACGATGTCGGTCACCTTGGCGCCGCGGGCCCGCATGGCAGTGAAAGCGGCATGGCCCGGCGTGTCGATGAAAGTGACCCGGGCGCCGGACGGCGCGGTCACCTGATAGGCGCCGATATGTTGGGTGATGCCGCCGGCTTCGCCGGCCGCGACATTGGCCGAGCGGATGGCGTCGAGCAGCGAGGTCTTGCCGTGGTCGACGTGGCCCATGACGGTGACCACCGGCGGACGCGGCTGCAGGTTTTCCGGCGCGTCGGCGATGTCGAACACGCCTTCCTCGACGTCGGCCTCGGCCACGCGGCGAACGGTGTGGCCCATTTCCTCGGCGATGAGCTGGGCGGTGTCCGGGTCGAGCGTGTCGTTGATGGTCGCCATCTGGCCCTGCTTCATCAGCAGGCGGATGACGTCCACCGCGCGCTCCGACATGCGGTTGGCGAGCTCCTGGATGGTGATCGCCTCCGGGATGGTGACCTCGCGGATGATCTTCTCCCGCGGCTCGTTGCTGTGGTCCTTGACGCGGCGGCGCTCGCGGCGGCGGAACGAGGCTTCCGAGCGCTCGCGCACGTCGTCGACGTTCAAGGCGTTGACCAGGGTCAGGCGGCCGCGCTGCTTCTCGCCGCCGGCGCGCGGCGCCGGCCGCGGAGGCGTTGGCGCGCGGCCCGGACGACGGGAGCGCGGGGCTTCCTCTTCGTCGGCCTCCAGCGCCAGCCGCGCGGACGGACCGGGCTTGGGCTCCTCGCCGGCCAAACGCTTCTTGGCGACCTCGTCGGCCCTGCGTTTGGTTTCTTCGTCGTGCTTGCGGCGGTCTTCTTCCTCGCGCTTGCGCTTCTCGGCGGCTTCCCGCTCGGTGCGATCATGCGCTTCGCGCAGCGCGCGCTGGGCCGCTTCCTCTTTGGCGTGCTTGCGCTCTTCCTCTTCGCGCACGCGCGAGTCGGCGAGCGCGTGGGCGCGCGCGGCAATCTCTTCCTCGGTCAGGGTGCGCAGCACCAGGCCTGACTTGGGCTTCGGCGCAGCCTCAGGCGCGGCGGGCGCCGCCGGCGCGCGGGGGGCCGGCGCGGCCGCGGGCTTCTTCGCTTCGACAGCCGGCGCTTCCGCCTTCGGCGCAGCCGGGGCGGCTGCGCGGCTGCGCTTGACCTCGACCACGACCTGCTTGCTGCGGCCATGGCTGAAGCTCTGGCGCACGACGCCCGTCTCCGTGCGCGGCTTCAGCGACAGCTTGCTGCCGCTCACGGTCAGTTTCTTCTCGCCGGGGTTTTTCGTTTCGCTCATTCCGTCCTAATTCCTCGTGCGCCGTCCGCCGACGCATTCGCGGGTGTAGTCGATATCGGGCTTTAAGTTCCGGACCGGAAGCGCTGCAAGCGCTTCACGCGGGCGAGCAAAGTCTCAGCGCCGGGCCCGGCAAGCAGGGCTGCATGTACCACATTTGGGCGGTTTAGTGCCAAATCCAATTGGCCGCCGGAAAAAGTTTCGATTATCGCGATTTCCCGGGGTTTTTCCTCTCTGTTGCGGTGCAAAGCCGCGGTCAGCTTGCGCTTGCCGTCGGCGGAGGCGTCCGCCGCATGGATCAGCGCCCGCAGACCGTCCCGGCCGAGCGCGGCCTCGACCTTGGCGGCGCCGGCCACGACCTGCCCCGCCTTGCCCGCCACCGCCAGGGCATCCAGCGCGGCACGCTCGAGCATCCCGTCGACAGTCGCGGCCAGATCGCGCGGCGCCTTCACCTCGCGCTTGAAGCCGCGGGCGAAGACGTTGCGCTTGGCCGCTTCCTCGACCGCGGCGCGGGTGCCGGTGATCCAGATGCCGCGGCCGGGCAGCTTGCGCTTGACGTCGGCGACCGCCTCGCCGGCGGGGCCGACGACGAAGCGGATCATGTCCTCGACCGGCATCTGCTGGCGGGTCAGGGCGCAGGTGCGTTCCGTCCCCGGGGCGACGCTCGTCGTCCCGCGGTCGAGTTCGACCTCCTGCTGCAGTTCCGCCAACATCGCTTCTCCGTTACGCTTCTTGCTTGCGTATGATCTATTCCGAAAACCGGTTCCCACTTTTCGGGATCATGCGCTGGGCTGCTCGGCTTCTTCCGCGGGCGCAGCCTCGGGGGCCTGCGCCGCGGCAAGTTCCGCTTCGGTCACCCAGCCGGCCTTCAGCCGCGCCTGCATGACGATCGCCTCGGCGTCCTCACGGGACAGATTGAAGCCGTCGAGGAAGCCCGGCTCGTGCTTCACCTCGCCGTCCTTGCGCTCGGTCCAGCCGACCAGATCGTCGGTGGCGCAGCCGGCGAGATCGTCGATCGTCTTCACGCCGTTCTCGCCCAAGGCGACCAGCATCTTGGTAGTGACGCCAGGCACCTCCTTGAGCGCATCCTCGACGCCGAGCTCCTGGCGCTTGGTGTCGAGCTCGGCTTCCTGTTGGGCCAGGTACTCTTTGGCGCGCTCCTGCAGCTCGCGCGCGGTGTCGGCGTCGAAGCCCTCGATGCCGGCGATTTCTTTCTCCTCGACCAGCGCGAGTTCCTCGATCGAGCCGAAACCTTCCGAGGCGAGCAACTGGCCGACCACCTCGTCGAGATTGAGCGCCTCGACGAAGATCTTGGTGCGGTTCTCGAACTCGGCGTGGCGGCGCTCCGATTCTTCCTGCTCGGTGAGGATGTCGATGTCCCAGCCGGTCAACTGCGAGGCGAGCCGCACGTTCTGGCCGCGGCGGCCGATGGCGAGCGACAGCTGCTGGTCCGGCACCACCACCTCGATGCGCTCTTTGTCCTCGTCGAGCACGACCTTGGCGACTTCCGCCGGCGCCAGCGCGTTCACCACGAAGGTGGCGATGTCGGGCGACCACGGAATGATGTCGATCTTCTCGCCCTGCAATTCGTTCACCACCGCCTGCACGCGCGAGCCGCGCATGCCGACGCAGGCGCCGACCGGATCGACCGATGAATCGCGGGAAATCACGGCGATCTTGGCGCGCGAGCCCGGGTCGCGGGCGACCGCCTTCACCTCGACGATGCCGTCGTAGATTTCCGGCACTTCTTGCGCGAACAGCTTGGCGGTGAATTGCGGATGCGTGCGCGAGAGGAAGATCTGCGGGCCGCGCGGCTCGCGGCGCACGTCGTAGATATAGGCGCGGATACGGTCGCCGTTGCGGAACACTTCGCGCGGCAGCAGCTCGTCGCGCCGCACGATCGCTTCGCCGCGGCCGAGGTCGACTACCACGTTGCCGTATTCGACGCGCTTGACGATG
>Ga0335081_10013900_pt1 | contig 13011 bp, 7 predicted proteins | sample Lox_Sample_35_FD_206713 | JGI IMG/M metagenome (GOLD analysis project Ga0335081, IMG submission 206713) | Soil microbial communities from Loxahatchee National Wildlife Refuge, Florida, United States - Lox_Sample_3.5 | ecosystem: Environmental > Terrestrial > Soil > Wetlands | place: USA: Florida...
CGGGCATGCTCCGGCATGGGGTTCGACGCCGAAGCTAGCGGCGCCCGGTGGCGGGGCAACCCCCGCTCGGAATGGGTCAGGCGGTCGCCGCGGGCCGGATACGCGCGGTGCCCCTGGCCACGTTCACGCCGAGAAGCAGCGAGCCCCCCACCACGAAGAACCCTACGATGGCAAGGATGGCCCCGCGGCTCGAGCCAGTCAGATGCAGCACCAGCGAGAACACCAGCGGGCCGAAGATCCCCGCGAACTTCTCGAACACCGAGAACAGGCCGAAGAACTCTCCCGAGCGCTCGGGCGGGATCATCGACGCGAAGAGCGAGCGGGACAGCGCCTGCGTTCCACCCTGGACCAGCCCTACCAGCAGCGCCAGCACCACGAACTCCCCGGCGGTGCGCATCCGGTAAGCCTGGACGCTGATGGCGCCGTACACGCAGAGACCGAACAGAATGGCCGGCTTCGCCCCGGTCCAGCGCGCCAGCGCGCCGAACCCGAAGGCGCAGGGTATGCCGACGATCTGGACCATGAGGATGGCGCCGATCAAGGTCGATTGCGGGATTCCGAGTTCGGCGCCGTAGATCCCGGCCATCCGGATGATGGTGCCGATGCCGTCGTTGTAGATGAGGAACGCGCCCAGAAAGAGAAACGCCTCGGGGTACTGCCGGAGGCCGCGTACGTTCTCGGCGAGGCGGCTGACGAAGCTGGCCACGCTCGACGCTCCTCCCTCCTGGGAGGGCGGGGGACTGGTGACCCTGGCGAAGAGCGGAACGCTGAACGCAAGCCACCAGACCGCCACCAGGCCGAAGCCTACCCGGGCGGCCCAGGGGCCGGGCGGAAGGCCAACGGTCCCGGGGTGCTGGATCAGGTAGAGAATGATCCCGAGCAGAATCGAGGAGCCGAGGTACCCGAGCGCGTAGCCCGCGGTGGACAGGCGGTCCATCTCATCGGCGCTCACCAGGTGTGGAAGAAGGGAGCCGTAGAGCGAGAAGCTGATCGTCGCAGCGATATTGGCGATCGCAAACGCCCACAGCCCCAGCCTCCACTCGCCCGGGCCGGCTCCCACCAGCGTGAGGACTGCCAGGGCGCCGATCACCGTGTGAACCGCGAGGAGACGGAGCGCCCACCCGCGGCGGTCGGCAACGACGCCGATCAGAGGCGCGAGAACCGCCGCGATCGCCAGGGCGAAGGCCGTGGTGAATCCGAAGTACTCGGTGGCCGACCTGGCCGGGATGTCCGCCGCGGCCACCTGCGCGAAATAGACCGGGAAGACCGCGGTGAGGATGACGGAGTTGAATCCCGATATCGCCAGGTCGTACTCCGCCCAGGCACGAAGCGCGGGGCGGTGCAGGCCAACGGCTTCGAGCCAGCGGTGCATGCGGGAAGGCATCGGGTCTCCGGCTGGGGGAGCGGCCTGGGTCGCGGACCGCCTAAGTTGTCACCGCCTGTGCTCGAAAGCCAATTGTCAGGCCTTCTTGGCCGCCTTTCGCCGCGTGGCCGACGGCGCCTTCGCCTTGGGGAGCACCAGCGTGAGAATCCCTCTGTCGCAGCGAGCCCGCTGGCCCTTCGCCTCCGTCGCGACCTCGGCCGGCAGCGTCACTACTCGGAGGATGCGGTTCGCGCAGCGTTCGGAGTAGACCAGCTGCTCGGTGCCGGCGTGGCGCCGCGATTCGCGCTCGCCGCTGATGGTGACTCGATGCGGCTCCACTCGGAGTTGCAGATCCGCCAGTGAGAAGCCCGGGACCTCGGCCGTTACCGTGAGCGCCGAGCCCGAATCGGCGATGCTCACGTGGACCGGGTGGATCACCTCCTCCTCGGCCGCGAGCCAGTCCTCGAGGTTCCGCCCGATGCGCCGCCCGCTGGACTCGAAGATCTCGAAGGCCCGGCGGGCCACAGCCTCCGTGGTTTCCTTGAATTTGGCGACCAGCGCCTCGGGGGTGAGCGCCTGGACGGCACCCCCCTTAGGTGCCGTTGCCTTCGTCTTGCGTTCCGCCATCTCTCCCTCCTCAAACAGGACTGCCTGGGTCGCGCGCAGCCGGTGCTTGCCCGCCCCATCTGGTCAGCCGCTGCTGGCGGCATCACCGGGGGCGGGTCCGAAGGACCGGCGACGCACCAAGGCGCGCTCGATGCCATGCGCCCGTGCCGCGTCGTAGGCCACGAGCGGCCGGATGACGCCACCTTCCAGCGCTGCGATGGGCAAGCCATCCTCGAAGAGAACACGATTGCGCCGGAGGGCCGGAATGCGTTCGCCGGGGGTGACGATCCCTATCAGGTTCAATGGATCGGCCGCGCTGAGGCTCACCAGCTCTCCCGCCGGGTCCTGCCGCCGGATCTCCCGCAGCTGGCTCACCGCCTCGGGAAGGGCGAACTGCTCCCCCGACATCCCGCTCACGAAACGTCCGCCGCGAATCTGGCCCCGCGCTTCGAGGCGACGGTAGACCAGGGCGAGCTGTCGCCACGGAACAGCCAGGCCTTCGCGCGCGAGTACCCGCCTGAAGACCACGCCGTACCGTCGCAGGTAAGCCATGGCGATAGTCTCGGTCCGCTCCTCCGCGGAGCCGACCGCGCTTGACGTGAGCCGCGACCAGCGCCCCGCATGCTCGACCGTGGCGCCGGCCGGAGCCCGGCGGCGGAACCCGAGGCCGCCGATTGCGCCCCGCCGGTTCGAGGGGATCAGCAGGGCGCGGAGCCCCGCGAAGCTGTCGCTGGTCACCAGCCCCAGCGCGGCGAGCTCGCCGAGGGCCTGCTCCGTCTCCGTCGGCAAGAGGCCAGCCTCTGTTACAAGCTCGTGGAAGAAGGAGGCCCCGCGCCGTTCCAGCGCCTGCAGCACCTCGCGGCCCCGGGCCGAAAGTGGCGCGGCCGCCTCGCCGGATCTCTCCTCAAGCCAGGCTGGGGCGCTGCTCCTCTGGAACAGGCCGATCGGGGTGGAACGAATGGGGCGAAGGGTGTGTCCCGTCTCCCAGTCCGCGCCCGGATTGAGCCTTCCCCAGGCCACACGTCCCGTCAGGCACAGCGTGTCGAGCCAGGCCGGATCGTATCCCTCGGTGCGCGCGGTGAGCACTTCGCTTTCCCACGCGGCGGCCGGGCACTGATATCCGTCCAGCAGGGCGATTACCGCCTCGAGCCCGTCGGCGCCCCGCGCCTGCGTGCCGGGTCTGACCCGCTGCCAGAAGAGCAGAAAACGGAGGTAGTCCGTCGCGCTCACCGGGGCGATTTCGGCCCGCAGGCGATGGAGCGTGTACCGGTGTATCCGCGCGAGGAGGCGCCGGTCGCACCACTCCGGCTCCCGACCTCCGGTGAAGCTGCCTCGCAGGATCACGCCCTGCTGCTCGAGGGCGAGGAGCGCGATCTCGATCTCGCCACTCTCGATTCCGAGCGGAGCTCCAAGGTCCCGTGCCGTGATCGGGCCGAGCACCTCGAGGCGTCCACGGAGCAGCTCGCGGACGGCGTCCTCGCGCGCAGGGAGCGCTGTGCTCTGGGGGTGGCCCAGCGTCGGATGCACCGCGATCAGCTCCGGATAGCGCTCCTCCGCCACCCAGAGCCGGCGCTCCGGTTCGGCCAGCGCGACCAGCCTGGCGCGACCGTCCGTTGCGAGCTCTTGCAGCAGCACTCCCCAATCCGGCGACCGCTCTGCCGCGGGTGCGGTGTCGGTCGATCGGGGCGCGATCTCGCTGTCCAGCAGGAACCCAGCGGTGAGGAGCGCGTCGTGCGCCTCGTCCGGGTCCCGCGGGTCGGGCCACACCTCGCCCCGCACCCGGGCGATCGCGGCGGCGTCGAGCGCGCCCAGATCAGCCGCGGAGGCCGGGTCGAGCGCCCGTCGGGTCAGCACCGCCTGGGTTCGGCGCTCCTCGAGAGGCGCATCGTCGAGGAAGGCATAGGGCTTGGCGTTCAGGATCTCGTGGGCCAGCACCGAGGGCTCCGGGAGGTCCCGCGCGATGAGACGCACCTGGCCCCGGGCCATGCGATCAAGCAGCCCGCGCAGCCGGCCCAGGTCCATCGCCTCCTCCAGGCAGTCACGGATCGTCTGGCGCGCCAGGGGATGGTCCGGGATCTCCCGGTCGCCCGCGATGTTCTCGAGACACGCCGCGGCGTCCGGGAAGACGGCGGCCAGGAGGTCCTCCGCCATCATCCGCTGGAGCGGGGGAGGCACCTTGGCCCCGCCCCGCCGGCGCGGCACCGCCAGCGCGATGTTCGCGTTCCACCGCCAGCGGGTGCCGAACATCGGGGCGTCGAGCAGAGCCTGCACCAGCACGCTTTCGACCGTGGGAGACTGCAGGAACCGGAAGACCTCCTCGAGCGGAAACGAGTGCTGCGGGCCCAGCGAGAGCAGCACCGCCTCGTCGGTGGCCGCGGCCTGCAGCTCGAAGTTGAACTGCCGGCAGAAGCGCTTGCGCAGTGCCAGCCCCCAGGCCCGGTTCATCCGGCTGCCGAACGGGGCGTGGAGCACCAGCTGCATTCCGCCCGCCTCGTCGAAGAACCGCTCGGCCACGATCGTCTCCTCGGTGGGAAGCACGCCGAGCATGCGCTGCGCCTCGCCGAGGTAGTGCACGATCTGCTCCGCCGCGCTCTGTCCTGAGCGGCCGCTCTGGAGTTCGTCGGCTAGCCAGGCCGTTGCCGATTCGGGCTGGGCCAGGCGGCCCGACAGCTCCGCCCTGAGCTCCGCGACGGCGTGGGACAGCTCGTCGCTCCGCGAGGGCGCCTCCCCGAGCCAGAACGGGATGTTGGGGGGCTCGCCGTGCGCATCCGCGACCCGCACCGTGCCCGAGACGACTTGCCGGATGCGCCACGACGCGTTGCCAAGCTGGAAGACGTCGCCGGCCGCGCTCTCGATCGCGAAGTCCTCGTTGACCGTGCCGATCACCTGCTCTTCCGGCTCCAGCACTACCCGATAATCCGCGGTTTCCGGAATCGCCCCGCCCGAGGTGATCGCCGTGAGCCGTGCCGCGCGCCGGCCCCGGATCCGACCGTGAATCGCGTCCAGGTGCACCAGCGCGCCCTGCCGGCCACGCCGGGTCACGAAGCCCTGCGACACCATCGCGACCACCTCGTCGAAGGTGTCACGCGAGAGGTTCCGGAACGGGTACGCCCGGCGAAAGACCTGGTGGAGCTGGTCGACCGGCCAATCCTCGTTGGCGGCCTCCGCCACTACCTGCTGGGCCAGCACGTCGAGCGGCGTCTCCCGGACGATGAGTCGGTCCAGCTCTCCCTTGTGGACCGCTCGGATGAGCGCCGCGCACTCGACCAGGTCGTCCCGGGTAAGGGGAAAGAGGCGACCCTTGGGTGTCCCCGACACGCTGTGGCCGGAGCGACCCACCCGCTGCAGCAGCGTCGCGATCCGCCTCGGGCTCGCGATCTGGCAGACCAGATCCACGTGGCCGATGTCGATCCCCAGCTCGAGCGAGGCGGTGGCCACCAGGGCGCGGAGCTTGCCAGTCTTGAGCCGCTCCTCCGCGTCGAGCCGGGCCGCCCGCGCCAGGCTCCCGTGGTGGGCGGTCACGGCATCCGCGCCCAGGCGCTCGGCCAGTTGTCGGGCAAGCCGCTCCGCCAGGCGTCGCGTATTCACGAAGACCAGTGTGGTGCGATGCTCCCTGATTAGCTCGGCGAGGCGCTCGTAGACCTCGGTCCATGCCTCGCCGGACATCACGGCCTCGAGAGCCGTGCCCGGCAGGACCAGCTTCAGGTCCAGCTCCCGCCGGTGTCCCTGGTCCACGATGGCCATCGGTTCCGTCGCGGCGCGGTCGCCACCGAGCCACTCTCCGACCAGCTCGATGGGCCGCTGGGTCGCGGAGAGGCCGATCCGCTGCAGCCGGCGGCCGGCGACGTGCTCCAGCCGTTCCAGGCTCAGGGCCAGGTGCGCGCCGCGCCGGGTTTCGATGAGGGCGTGAATCTCGTCGACGATCACCGTGCGCACGCTGCGCAGCATCTCGCGGCTCCGCCGCGCCGTGAGCAAGAGGTAGAGCGACTCCGGCGTGGTGACCAGGATATGCGGGGGGTGCCGGAGCATCGCGGCCCGCTCCGCGGGGGAGGTATCGCCGGTGCGGACCGCGGCCGTGATCCGCGCCGGCTCGAGGCCCAGCCGTTCGGCAAGGCGGCGGATCTCCCGCCGCGGCTCCGCCAGGTTCCTGTGGATGTCCGCGCTGAGCGCCTTGAGAGGAGAGACGTAGACGACCCGCGTCTCCTCCGGAAGCTCGCCGGCCACACCCTCCTGGAGCAGCTCGTCGAGCGCGATGAGAAACGCGGCCAGGGTCTTCCCGGACCCGGTGGGAGCGGCGATGAGAGTATGGGCCCCTCGCCGGATCGCCTCCCAACCCCGTCGCTGCACCTCGGTGGGCTCCCCGATGCGTTCCCGGAACCACTCGGTAACGGCGGGGTGAAGATCGAGCTTCTGCATGGCCTCAAATATAGGCGCCGGGACCCGGCCCTTCCGGTCCCCGGATACAGAAGGTAGGCTTGGGGCGGATCCTTCACGGCAGCTCGCCATGCGCCTCCTGCTCATCAATCCCCGGTTTCCTGAGAGCTTCTGGAGCTTTCAGTGGGCGATGCACAGCGTCCTCCCCTCGCGGCGGGCGGTGAATGCCCCGCTGGGACTCGCCACCCTGGCCGCGCTCTGTCCGGCGGACTGGGAAGTGACAATCGTGGACGAGAACATCGAAACCCTTCCCCTGCAGCCGGCGGCAGACCTGATCGGCGTCTGCGGGATGGGGGTGCAGTTCCCGCGGCAGCGCGAGCTGCTCACCTTCTACCGGAGCCGTGGGTACTTCGTGGTGGCGGGCGGGAGCTACGCCTCGCTGTGCCCCGAATCGTTCGTGGATGTGGCGGACAGCGTGGTGTCCGGCGAGGCGGAGTACATCTGGCCCGAGTTCTGTCGCGACTTCGCGCGCGGGGCCCCCATGGCGCTGTACCGCGAGACGGGCACCGTCTCGCTGACCGATTCGCCGGTACCCAGGTTCGACCTGCTCAAGGTGGACCGCTACCAGTCGATGAGCGTGCAGTTCTCCCGGGGCTGCCCGTTCCAGTGCGAGTTCTGCGACATCATCGTCATGTTCGGCCGGAAGCCCCGGAGCAAGTCGGTCGAGCAGATCGGCCGGGAGCTGGATCTGCTGCGCCGCCTGGGGGCCCAGAGCGTCTTCTTCGTCGACGACAACCTGATCGGCAACAAGCGGACCGCCAAGGAGCTGCTGCGCTACCTCGAGGCGTACCAGCGGGAGCACGCCTACCGCTTCCACTTCGGCACCGAAGCCTCCCTGAATCTGGCGCACGACAAGGAGCTGCTCGAGCTCTTCGCCCGGGCCGGCATGGACTGGGTCTTCATCGGTATCGAGTCGCCGGATGAAGCGAGCCTCAAGGAGGCGCAGAAGTTCCAGAACACGCGGCAGGACATCCTCGGCTCGCTGCGCACTGTGTACGCCCACGGCATCGACATCCTGGCCGGCTTCATCGTGGGCTTCGACCACGACACCGTCGAAACCTTCGACCGGCAGCGTGACTTCATCCTCCAGTCCGGAATCCAGGCCTCGATGATCGGCCTGCTCACGGCTGCTCCGAAGACCCCGCTGTACGCGCGCCTCGACGCCGAAGGCCGGATCCTCGCGGGGGCCAACAACGCCGACAACACGAAGCTGGCCACCAATGTGATGCCCAAGCGGATGAGCTACGACGAGCTGATCGCCGGCTACCGGCGGCTCCACCAGGAGCTGTTCGCCGATCGCGGCATCGCGCTTCGGATCCGGAACAAGCTGCGCCACCTGCGAACCTCGCCCCGACACCGCTACTCCTTCAAGGAGACCGTGAGCATCATGCGGCAGCTCGTGTTCCGGGGCCTCCTTCCCGGCGGGCCGGGACGGGTGTTCCGGTTCGTGGGGTCCATCCCCGTCTTCCGGCCCCGCCTCATTCCCCGCGTGGTGGAGGACTGGATCATCGGCCTGTCCATGCGCGATTACGTCGACCGGCACTTCCGCCCGGCCGCGAAGCGATTGGGTGGGACGGTGCCGCAGTTCCTCCCCGCCCTGGAGCGCGCCTTGAGCCGCTACCGCGAGGCCGGGGCGCTGGAGGTCTCCCTCACGCAGGTGCGGAGCCGCGCCATGGAGCTGACGCTTCGCCTGCGGGGCCGGCTGGATCAGGGATTCTTCACCCGGGCGGCACGGCACCTCGAGCGGGCCCTCCGGGACTCCACTGCGTCGGTCGTGCTGCGCATCGATGCCCTGCATGAGGCCCACCTTCCTCACCTGGAGCGCCTGCTGGATCGGCTGGCGCGCTACGGCGATCGTATTCGGGTCTCGGTGGACGAGCGGTTACGTGGTGTGGTGCGAATCGACTCCTCGATCTTCCACCTTTCGCTCGAAAGCTGAGTCAGGTCCTCGGGGGACAGCGAGCCTGTCCCCCGTCCCCGCCTGAGGTCGGTCCGGGCTGGGCTCCGCCAGCTCGATCCACCCCGCTAAGAGACCTTTGTCCCCTCCGGCAGCTGACCGGGCAGTAACCCGTTGTCATTCCTCACGGTCTCCGTCACGTTGGTGACGGCTCTCCGCACCTGGGGGCTGGGAATGCCCCTTGCTCAGAGGCAAAGCCGCCACCGATAGAGGAGTACCGCATGTCAAGGCGCTGGTTGGGGTACACTCGGGTTTCATCCGCCGTTCTCGCACTGTGCTCCGCTTCACTGCCGGCCGCCCTGCGGGCCGACGATCCGCCCTCCCGTGTTGCCCGACTCAGCTTTCTGAGCGGAGCCGTCTCGTTCCGGCCCGGCAGCGTGGAAGACTGGGGCGACGCGTCGCTCAACTACCCACTGACCGCCGGCGATCACCTCTGGACCGACCAGGACGCGCGAGCCGAGCTGCATATCGGCTCCACCGCGGTCCGCCTCGGGCCCTTCACCGCCTTCAACTTCCTCAACCTTGACGACCGCACGGTACAGATGCGGATCGCCCAGGGTGCGCTCGAGATCCGGCTCCGCAATCTCGGTCCGTCCGATCTCTACGAAATAGACACGCCGAACGCGGCCGTCACCCTGCTTCGGCCCGGCACCTATCGCATTGACGTCGACACCGCGGGCGACTCCACCGGCATAACGATCCGCGAAGGAGAAGCGGAGGTTACGTCCGACGGCGCCACCTTCCCGGTGCTCGCCCGGCAGACGGCGGTTGTTGCCGGCGTCGACGCACCCGCGTACGACGTCTTCAACGCCCTGCCGCCGGATGACTGGGAAGGCTGGTGCGCCGCGCGCGACCGGCGCGAAGACGCGGTCCAGTCCGCCCGGTACGTGTCCCGCGACATGGACGGTTACGAAGACCTCGATGGCTACGGCGTGTGGCAGAGCAGCGACGAGTACGGTCCCGTCTGGGTGCCACAGGGAGTCGGACCCGACTGGGCCCCGTATCGCTACGGTCATTGGGCCTGGGTGGACCCATGGGGCTGGACCTGGATTGATGATGCTCCGTGGGGATTCGCGCCATTTCACTACGGGCGCTGGGTACGTACCGGCTACGGATGGGCGTGGGTTCCCGGCCGGGTCGTGGCACGACCGGTCTACGCGCCGGCGCTGGTGGTCTTTGTCGGCGGGTCGGGATGGAGCGCGTCGCTCAACCTGGGCGGCGGCCGGGGGGTCGCCTGGTTCCCGCTCGGGCCCAACGAAGCCTACGTGCCGGCGTACACCTCAAGCCCGTCCTATGTCCGAAACGTCAACGTCACCAATGTGAATGTCACCAACATCAACGTCACGAACATCAACGAGACCAATGTCCACTACGTGAACCGTGACGTGCCGAACGCGGTCACGGCCGTGCCGCAGGAAACGATGACCCAATCCCGGCCCGTCGCGCCCGTGGCCGTGCATGTGCCGCGGGCCAACCTGCGCGCCTCACAGATTCTCGGCACGGCGCCACCAGTTGCTCCGACCTCACAGAGCATCATCGGGCCACACGGCCAGCGGGCTGTCGCCAGGCCTTCCGCGACGATCTTCGCCCGCCCGGTAGTCGCGAAGTCCGAGCCCCCGCCTCCTCCGGTCCGGTTCGACCTGGAGCGGCAGCGCCTGGCCGGTACCCCGGGTCGTCCGCTCGATGAGGCCACGCGGAATCAGCTTCGGAGCAGGGCCCCGGTCAGCCCCAACGCTCCCGTCTTCCGTCCCGCGGCGGCAGGGCAGGGTGCCACGCTCAAGCCTGCGCGCGCCGGTCTGCCATTGACCAGGCCAGCCACGCCCCCGGCGTGGAGCACCCGCCATCCGAATCCGACGCCCGCTCCGCCCTCGGTGCCCCCGAACTCCCCCGCCCCCGCCCCTGCCCCCGCTCCGCGACCGGTCGCGCCTCCGCGGAATGATCGTCCGCCAGTCGCGCATGCCGGTGCCCGGCCCGGCGCGGAGCAGCCTTCCGTCAATCAATCACACCCTGGAGCTGCGCCGGGAGTGCCGCCTGCCAAGCCGCCCGAGGCCTCTCGACCGCGGCAGGAGCAGCCGCAACCGGCCGAGCGAAAGCCCAGGACCCCGCGCGATTCGGTGGACCAACGCCGTGGGCGCGACACGGGTGGCAAGGGGAGGCCGGACGACACCGAGCGCCCGCGGGACAATCGTCCCTGAGAGGGGAGTTCGTCAGGAGCCGCCGATCGTCCCGGATGGGGTGGTCGGCGGCTTCGTCATCCGAGGAGCTGCATCCCGAACAGCACCACGCCCGCCGCCCCCACCGCCATTGAGGAGAACCAGAGCGCGCGCGCCCGGGTCAGGGCGGCCAGCGCGCCTAGGGCGATCGCCACCTGCAGGAGCGCCACGGCGTTAGCGTAATGATGATGGGCGTGCATCAGGTGGTCGGCTTCCAACGAACGCTGGTCCCGCTCCTTCTCCTTGCCCTCCGCATTCTGCTTGATGCTGTCCTGCTCCTGCTGGTACTTCGTGACCTTCTCGGCGAGATCCGACGGCACCGGCTTCCCGGCGGCCTGCCACGGCGCGGCGGTCGCCTGCGCGATCGCCATCTTGAGGCCCTTCGCCTGGTAATACTCCCACTGGTCCGATGCCTGCGCCTGGAGCTGCGTCGCCTCGGTCTTGAGCACCAGCGCCTCATTGGCGGTGGATCCTGCCATCAGGGCGGCAATGGCCCCGACCGCCGCGAGCACGCCGGTGGTGAGGGCAATCGACCGGAGGAATGCACCCCCTTCCTTCTCCATTTCCTCGTGGATGGCCTCGTGCAGCTTCTCGGTCTCGATCTCCTGTTCTTCCGGCATGGGACCTCGAACCCTGAAGGTGGGCGGCGACAGCGAACGGGGGGCCGAATCTACGGGGCAACCGGCCCAGGCAATAGGTCTGCTGACGCGGCGCTGACGGCCCCGGTGAGGATTAGTGGGCGGGATGCCGCGCCCGAATGGCGGGCTGGCAGCGCATCCGGAAGGAGGTGCTGTGCTCGACCTGCTCAAGACCTGGCCGGTGGGGGCGCCGGTGCCCATCCTCAGCGTGCCCCAACCGCTCGCCGCGGCCATCGCGTGGCTGGGCAAGGACGTCGAGAACCGCGCGGATTGGACCCACACCTATCGCGGACCCGTGCTGATACGCTCGGGAACCCATCAACCCACGCCGCAGGAGATCGCGGACGTCCTCACCCTGGCCCGGCGGGATGGTGTGCAGGAGGACGAGCTCCGCCAGTTCTCCCGGATGGCGAAGGACATGCCGGACCTCGCGATTCCATTCGGCTCGCTGGTCGCGATCGCGGAGCTGTACGACGTGCTGCCCTCGGGCCACGCCATCCCGGAGGGTCACCTGGCCGAGAACAGCCCGTGGGGAAGTCCGGAAGCCGGCGTGTGGCTGTGCCTGCGCCGAGTCACCCCCGTCATGCCGATGTCGTTTGCGGGGGCCGGTGAGGAATTCGGGGTGCCCTTCGAGGTCGCCGCGTCACTCCGACCCCTCAGCGCGGGATAGCGAGGATCATCGGAAAAGCAGGCTGATCGCGTAGATCACGAGGCCGGCGAGGCCTCCCACCAGCGTGCCGTTCAACCGGATGAACTGCAGGTCGCGCCCGACCGCCAGTTCCAGTCGTTCCGACGCGACTTCCGGGTCCCACTGCCGAACCGTTTCCGCGATGAGGGCGCCGACCTCGTGCCGGTGGCGCTCGAGGACCGACGCGGCGAAGTCGATCAGCACGTCATCCACCTCCACCAGCCGCTCCTCGTTGGCGAGCAGGCTGTGCGCCACCGCGGCGAGGCCCCGGGCCAGCGGGTCCAGGGTCCCGCTGTCGGCATCGGGGCGGAATCGTTCTGAGGCCCCGCGGGCCTTGTCCCAGAGGCCGGCGGCGAACTCCTCGACCCCGGGGCCCCGGAGCAGTTCGCTCTTGAGCGACTCGGTGCGGGCGATCACGTCGGGCGAGTACTTGAGCCGTTCGACGAAGTCCCGGAAGGCGGCATCGAAGCGATGACGCAGCGGGTGGTGCGGATCCGCCTTGACCTCCTCCAGCAGTCGCTGGGACGCGGCCTCGAGCCTCCGCTGCAGCGCGTGGTCCACGGCGCCGGGGACCCACCATGGGCTTTCCTCCTTGATCAGCCGCCGGATCTCCTCGCGGTTGCCGGTCAGGATCTCGCCCGCCAGCCGCAGCGCTTCCTCCAGCAGGAGCTGGTGCCGATCTTCCGTCGAGACGACGGAGAGCAGGCTGCCCAGGATGGGCGCGAGCTGCATCGTCTCCAGCCGCTGGACCGCGCTCTCCCGGATCAGCCGCCGCACCTCGGCATCGGGCATGGTCCGCACCGCCTGGGCGACGCCGGCGGCGAGGTGCCGCGCCAGTCGCATCCCGTTGTCGGGGTCGCTGGCCCAGCGGGCCACGCGCTCCGCCACTCGCATCGACCGGAGCCGCAGCGCCAGCACGTCCTTGGAGAGGAAGTGATTCTGCACGAAGTTGCCGAGCACCCGCCCGATGCGCTCCTTCTGGGTCTGGATGATCGCCGTGTGGGGAATGGGCAGGCCGAGCGGCCGCCGGAAGAGCGCGGTGACGGCAAACCAGTCGGCCAGGCCGCCGACCAGCGACGCCTCCGCGGTCGCGCGGACAAAGCCGAGCCATG
>Ga0335081_10013901_pt1 | contig 13011 bp, 9 predicted proteins | sample Lox_Sample_35_FD_206713 | JGI IMG/M metagenome (GOLD analysis project Ga0335081, IMG submission 206713) | Soil microbial communities from Loxahatchee National Wildlife Refuge, Florida, United States - Lox_Sample_3.5 | ecosystem: Environmental > Terrestrial > Soil > Wetlands | place: USA: Florida...
ACGATCTCGTTGCGATAGATCTTGTAGTGCTCCAGCGGCTTGTAGATTTCCTTCTTGCGGCGGTTGATCTGCTCGTCGGAGACGACGATGCCTTCGCCTTTGCCGTCGTCGATATATTTGCAGGCAGCCTTGGCGGCGAGACGGCCTTCGGTGAACGAGCCGGACGAGAAGGCGTGCGGCGTACCGCCGACCGCGTCACCGGCGCCGAACAGACCGTCGATCGTCGTCATGCGGTTGTAGCCCCAGAAATACTCGGGCGGAGAAACGTCCTCGGGGCCCGAGCACCAGGCGCCTGAGCAGGTCGCGTGCGAACCCATCACGTAAGGCTCGGACGTCGTCAGCTCGGGGTTCTCGTTCTTGGGGTCCACGTCGGTCGCAGCCCAGAGCACCGCCTGGCCGATGGTCATGCCGAGGAAGTTTTCCCAGCCGACCTCTTCCAGATGAGGATCCTGGAACGCTCTCATGGTCACCATGTGAATGGGGCCGCGGCCTGCATTCACTTCACTGATGATGCAATGGTTGCGCAGGCAGGTCGGGATCGGCCTGTGCGTCAAGTGCGAGGCTTCCGGATCCAGATATTCCTTGCCGACCATCTGCTGAAGTGCGGGGAACCACTTGGACTCGTACTCCTCGCCCAGGCAATTTTGCGTATAGGTCTTCAGGTGCAGGAAGTAGGCGCCGACCGGGCCGTAACCGTCCTTGAAACGCGCCAGCACGATGCGGTTTTCCATCTGCGTCATCTTGGCGCCGGCTTCGATCATGAGCCCATAGGCGGACGCCGATGACCAAGGCGCGTACCAGGTACGGCCGGAACCCTCGCCCACCGAACGCGGCTTGAAGATATTGGAAGCCCCGCCCGCGCCGCAGATCACGGTCTTCGACTTGAAGACGTGGTAGTTGCCTGTGCGCACATTGAAGCCGACGGCACCGGCAACCCGGTTCTCCCTGCTGTCGTCCATCAGCAGGTGGGTGACGCAGATGCGATTGAACACCTTGTCGGCGGATTTCTTGGCGGCCTCGGCCACGATGGGCTTGTAGGACTCGCCGTGAATCATGATCTGCCATCGTCCTTCACGGAGATAGCGACCCGTTTTCGGATCCTTCATGATGGGCAGGCCCCACTCTTCGAACTGGTGCACCGTGGAGTCGACGTGGCGGGCCATGTCGAACAGCAGGTCTTCGCGCACCAGCCCCATCAGATCGATGCGGGCGTAGCGGACATGATCCTCCGGTTTATTTTCGCCCCACCGGGTGCCCATGTAGCAGTTGATGGCGTACAGGCCCTGGGCGACCGCGCCCGAGCGATCGATATTCGCCTTCTCGGCAATGACGATCTTTTTGTTCTGACCCCAGAATCGAGCTTCCCAAGCGGCGCCGGTGCCGCCAAGACCTGCGCCGACAACCAGAATGTCGATGCCGTCTTCGATGATCGTTTTGTAAGCCATCAGTAATACACGCCTTTCTTCAGCTTGAGACCGGCTGCCTGAAGGGTATGCAAACCGCCGTCATCCATGCGGATCCACTTTGGCTCGTTGTAAAGCAGCTGGCTGTCGCGCATCTCTTTGCTCGGCCCGGCAACGTCCGCGAGCTTGGGGATCGCAGTGCCCCAGGGCTTGGTCGTGATCGGCGACAGGAAGTTCTTTTCCGTGCCGTTCCGGTATTTGATCTTCCAGGCGATCGTGCCCTTTTCTTCGTCGCGCAGGACGCGGACGCTGTGACCGAGCGGGGCGAAGTCGGCATAGCCGCGCACGTCGATCGCGTTCTGCGGACAAGCCTTGACGCAGGAGTAGCACTCCCAGCACATGCTCGGCTCGATGTTGTAGGCGCGCCGATAGGTCTTATCGATGTGCATGATGTCCGAGGGACAGATGTCGACGCAGTGTCCGCATCCGTCGCACCTCGTCATGTAGACGAAGGTAGGCATAAGTCGGCTCCTTATCTATTCCGAAAGGCCTTGCGGGCTACTCTTTAATAGTGGCGGGGCGCTTCGCGCTTGATGCCAAGCCCCATGTGCATCGGTGCTTTTTGCAGCAGCTCCATCGAGTGTCTTTTCTGCTGCTCGGGGTCGTCGCGGGTCAGCGTCGGCAAGTTCTGCGCCGAGCCATTGGCCTTGGACACTCTCTTCTCGAAGGCCGCCGCCGGCTTGAAGAACATGTGCGAGAACTTCGACCACGGGATCGAGCCGAACAGCACGGTGCTGGCGATGACGTAGAGTGCGAGGAACAGCCAGGCCCAGCCGGCGTGCCCCGCCGTCTGCAAGAAAGCCCACGCCAGGCCGAAGGTCGCGCTCAACACGAGCGAGAGGATGAAAATGTCGGCCTGCTCGAAGCGCAGCGGTGAGTTGCCTTCCGCGGCGACGTCCACGCGGATGAAGAACCAGAACCAGTAGCCGCCAAGGCAGATCATCAGCGCCCCGATGTACCAGAGCGTCGCGAGCGCCGACGGCGTCGGAGTGGCGGGCGTCGGGTAGGCAAAGACCATGATCACGCTGGTAACCACGTAGATCACGAAGCCGTACATGCCCAGCAGATGGGCAAGCCTGCGCCGGGCGTTGCAGAACTCGCCCGACAGCGCGACGTCGACCACCGCAGTCTGCACCGCGAGCGCGAGCTTCTCACCGCCACCGACCTGCCGCTTTGCCTGTCCCTTGGAGGCGCGCCAATTGGCGAAAAAGTATCTGGCGCTGCCCTTATGGATAATGTCGAACAGCGTGCCGCCCACGACCAGAACGGCCATGACCACGACATAGATCTGCATCGCCATCGGCGACACCGACGTCGAAAGCATTGCGAACGGATTGCTAGTAAACATTGGGCGACTTTCCCCCGCTGTGCATCAATTTTGGGCGGGACATTAGCCGACGGAGATTTTACTTGCAATCATTCGAATGCGCGTAGGTTCATTCACCCAAGCGAACGTTTCGTTCGGTCAATGTTGTTATTGAATTGACACGCACGCGGCGCCGGCGACAAGCGCGCTAACGAGTCAAATAAGCCGGCATGCGCAGACGATGGCAGTCGCCGGCGCTCGATAAAAACGGAAACAACAAAATCAAAACCGTACTGTCCTCACTCGGAAGCAACGCATGGCCGAAGCAAAACAAGCCCGCGCTTGGCGAGCGCTATGGCAGGCGATGATGAGCGACGAAAAAAGGAATGTGCCCAAGGGCGACACCACATTCTGCCGGCAACCGCCTCCTCCATACCATCTTTTCTAGTTTGCCTTCGATCAAGCTGCTTGATTCCACGTCGCGGGAGGCTGCGCATCTCTCGCAAAAAGCATCTAGCCCGGGTTGCATAATAGGATCACACTCGCGACAGAGTATGGCCGTGCGCAACCTGCTTCTTGCGGTCTTGGTGCTCCAGGTGCTCGCCGTGACCCATGCGGCCGCCCAGTCGACTGTCCCGGTGCTGCGTTACACGCCGCCCGCCAACGCGATTCAGATCGGCACGGGGCTGCCGGACGACTACAGCTTCACCGGCTTCGACGGATCATTGCAGATCTATCCGTTCCGGCCGTTCACCGGAAACGTTCAAGAGGGCTTTCAGACCAACCTGCTGCGCCATTGGATCGCACCACGGTACCAGGAACAGAACCTCGGCGGCGCGCCGCAATTCATGACCATGTCCATTCCGGGCGCTGATCTCGTGCTCATCGCAACTTTCCTGGAGACCGGCTACCTCCACGTGCATCGGCGCGTGTTGATCGTCGCGGGCAATCATGCGGCCATCATCGATGCGTCGGCCGGCACGCAACAGAGCTTCGCGGCGTTGTCTCAATACCTTGGCGCGCTCGGCGACTCCCTGCGCGTTGAGACGCCGCGCGCACCCGCCGCCCTGACGGCCGCGGGCGGCCGCGCGGTCGCCGGGCTCTATCAGGGCATGGCGATGAAGGTCACGGTAAACACGATCGGCGGCGGTCTCTATAACAAGCCCGCGCTCCACTATTATCTGTTTTCCGCGGATGGCCGCGTCTATCGCAGATACGATTTCCCTCCGGTCGCAGCAACAAACATCGCGTCGTTCGACTTCGACGCGGCGGAGCAGGTCGATCGCTCGGACTCGGGGCGCTACACGATCGACAACGGCAGGCTCATCATCCGCATGCAGGATCAGCTACCGGACATCGTCACCGACCCGCCGAAGAACGGAGTCCTGACGATCAATTCGGTGGCCTACCAACGGCAGTAGCGCGTCCCCGCGCGCACGTTTGATCCGGCCCCTCAAGCCCGCGATCACTCTGCCGCCACTTTGTGACCGCTCATTTCGTTGACCATCTGCTCGCGCATGACGAACTTCTGCGGCTTGCCGGTTGCGGTAAGCGGAAACTCGGAGACGAACCGGATGTAGCGCGGAACCTTATGGTGGGAGATCTGACCCTGACAGAAGGCGCGGATTTCCTCGTCACTCGCCGATTGGCCGGCCTTCAGTACGATGTAGGCGCACACCTCCTCGCCGTAGCGGTGATCCGGCAACCCGAACACCTGTACCGCCTGCACCTTAGGGTGCTGCATGAGAAATTCTTCGATCTCGCGCGGATAGACGTTTTCCCCACCGCGGATGATCATGTCCTTCAGCCGGCCGACGATGCTGCAATAGCCCTGCGCGTCGATGGTGGCGAGATCGCCCGAATGCATCCAGCCGGACTGGTCGATCGCCTCGGTGCTGCGCTCCGGATCGTCCCAGTAGCCGCGCATCACGCAGTAGCCGCGGGTGCATAATTCGCCGGACTCGCCGATCGGCACCGTGTGCCCGTTGGCGTCCACGATCTTCACCTCGACATGCGGAAGGATACGGCCGACGGTCGCCACTCGCCTTTCCAGCGGGTCGTCGACGCGCGACTGGAACGACAAGGGGCTGGTCTCGGTCATGCCATAGCCGATGGTCACTTCGCGCATGTGCATGCGGTCGATGACCTGGCGCATGGTTTCGATCGGACAGGGCGCGCCGGCCATGATGCCGGTGCGCAAGCTCGACGTGTCGTAATCGGCAAAATTCGGATGCTCGAGCTGCGCGATGAACATGGTGGGCACGCCATGCAGCGCCGTGCAGCGGTAGCGCGCGATGGCGGCGAGCGTCTGCTCGGCGTCGAAGCTCTCGCCCGGAAACACCATGGCGGCACCTACGGCGGCGCAGACCAGGACTCCCAAGACCATGCCGAAGCAATGATAGAGCGGCACAGGAATGCAGAGGCGGTCCTCCGACGTCATTTCCATGCATTTGGCGGCATAGCGGGCATTGTTGACGATGTTGAAATGGCTGAGCGTGGCGCCCTTGGGCGACCCGGTGGTGCCGCTGGTGAATTGGATGTTGATTGCATCGTCGGGATCGAGCGCTGCGCAAAGCGCATCGAGCCGCGTGCGATGGGCCGGACCGGCGAGCGACATCAGGCTGGCGAAGGACATCGCGCCGCGCGGCGCCGGCTCGTCGCCGAGCACGATCACGTGCCTGAGCGAAGAAAGCCTGGCGGCGTGCAGCGGGGCCTCGCTGCGATCGATCTCCGGCGCGAGCGAGCGCACCATGCCGACATAGTCGCTCGACTTGTGGCGGCTCGCCATGACCAGCGCCTTGCAGCCGACCTTGTTCAGCGCGTATTCGAGCTCGGAGGTGCGATAGGCCGGATTGATGTTGACGAGAATGGCGCCGATGCGGGCGGTGCCGAACTGCACGTAGAGCCATTCGGCGCGGTTGGGCGCCCAGATACCGACCCGATCGCCGCGGCCGACGCCGAGCGCCAGCAGCCCGGCGGCGACGTCGTTCGAGCGCTCGCGCAGCTCGTTCCAGGACAGCCGCAGCCCGTCGGCGGCGAAGATGGCCGCCGGCCGGCCGCCGGAACGGCTGCAGGCCCGGTCCAGCAGCTGCGGAATGGTCATGTATTTCAGCGGCTCGTCGGCCGGCCCCGCCACGTAGGACACGGTGCCCTGCGGCCGCAGCGTGCTGCTGCGGCTGCTGTTGTTGTTGCCGCTGTTGCTGCTGCTGCCGCGCAGGAAATCCGAGCTAAATGGATTATTCAGGCCCACCGGCAATCCTTAGTGAAAGGTCGATCAGAAATTACGCCAATCGCCGAGCTGCTCAAAGGCGTGCGCCGCCCGGTAGATGATCGTTTCGCCGTAGTGCTTGCCGACCAGCATCATGCCGATCGGCAGCCCGTCGCTCATGCCGCATGGGATGCTCATGGCCGGGTGGCCGGTCACGTCGAACGGACAGGTATTGGGCAGCATTTCGAAGCCACGCTGGCACCACAGCGCGAGCGAGGCATTGTTAGGCGGCAACGGCGTCGCCTTCATCGGCAGCGTCGGCATCATCAGCAGGTCGTAGCGCGCCAGCACGTCGTCATAGGTCTTGCGCAATAGCCGGCCGAGGTTCTGAGCCTTGGCGTAGAAGTGGCCGCGGTGATGCTTGATGAAATACTCGCCGGCGAGCATGGAGATTTTCAGCGTGCGCGACAATTCGTCGGCGCGCGAACGCCAGTTGGCGTGGGCATCGAGCAGGCTGGTGGTGTAGAGGCCCTTCCAGTTGAAGCCCATGCCGTTGCCGTGCATCATCTGCGCGGTCAGGCCCTCGAGCGCGATCGGCGTCCAGATCGCCCCGCCGTCGAGATGCATCGGGATCGAGACCTCTTCGACGATGGCGCCGACCCCGCGCAGCCTTTCGGCGGCCTCCCGCACTTTGGCGTCGACGTCGGGCTCGCTCGACGGCCAACCGAACGATTCCTTCACCAGGCCGATGCGCATGCCGGAGACGCCGCGGCCGAGCCCGCTGGCGAAGCTGTATTTCTCGACCTGCGGATTGTACTGGCGCGGATCGAGGCCGTCGGCGCCGGCGATCACCTCGAGCAGCAGCGCGTTGTCGGCGACGCTGCCGGTCATCGGCCCGGCGTGGTCGATCGTCGCCTCGATCGGCATGACGCCGGTGTAAGGCACCAGACCATGGGTCGGCTTCATGCCGTAACAGCCCGAATAGGCCGCCGGCATGCGCACCGAGCCGCCCTGGTCGCCGCCGATCGCCATCTCGACCTCGCCGGCGGCGACCAGGGCGCCGCAGCCCGAGGAGGAGCCGCCGGCCGAGTAGCCGCGCTTGTAGGGGTTGTGAACCGGTCCGAGCGCCGATGTGTGGCTGCCGCCGGCCAGGCAGAAATATTCGCAATGCGCCTTGCCGACGATGGTGCCACCGGCATCGAGAATGCGCGTGACGACCGTGGCGTCGATATCCGGCACATAGCCTTCCAGCGTGGAGGCGCCGTTCATCATCGGCACGCCGGCCAGACAGATATTGTCCTTGAGCACGACGCGCTTGCCCGACAGCGGCCCGTGCGCGGCGCCGCGTACTTCGGTCTTCACGGCCCAGGCGTTAAGCGGGTTTTCGTTGGCGCCGGGCCGGTAACCGGGCGTGCGGGGGTAACGCACCGGCGGCAGATAGTCCGGCAACTCGTTGACGCGGTCATAGGCCTGGAACGTGCCCTCCAGGACGTCGAGATATTCGGCGACTTCGCCCGGCGACATGTGCAGATGCAGCGAATCGACGATATCGTGCATCTGTTCGGCCGTCGGCCGTCTGACTGTCGACATGGGACCCCCTAACGATGGAGTGGCGGCCGCTGCTTGGTCGGCCGTAATTCGCTTACGCGGCGGCTGTGGACGGCGCCCGTCGGCGCCCGCGCCGTTCGGCTCGCGAGCATAGCCATTGCCCTGCGGCCGCGTCGCGCCATTGCCGGCAAGCGCCGGTGCGCTCGTCGCCCGCGCGGGCTGCGCGGTCGAGCCGTTCGAGCCCGCATAGTGGGCATTGCTGCGCCCGCCGCCGAGGCCGACGAGATCGGCAATCGCGCCGCCACGCACGGCGGCGATATCCAGTTCGCGCGTGATCCGGCCACGCTCGACAAGCACGATGCGGCTGGCGACGTCGAGTACCAGCTCGAGATTTTGCTCGACGATCAGCATCGACAGGTGATGTTTTTCCCGCAGCGAGCCCAGGAGCTCGCCGATCTCCTGGACGATCGAGGGCTGGATGCCCTCGGACGGCTCATCGAGCAGCAGCAGCCAGGGCATCGGCACCAGCGCGCGCGCGAGCGCGAGAATCTGCTGCTCGCCGCCCGACAGGGTGCCGCCCTTGCGCTCCAGCAGGCGCGTCAGCCGAGGGAAAACCCCCAGCACGCGGTCGATCGCTCGTTCTTCGGTCTCGCCGGAATCGGGCGTCCAGGCGAGCCGCAAATTCTCGTGCGCGGTCAGCCCCGGAAGTATTCCGCGGCCCTGCGGCACATAGGCGATGCCGAGGCGGCTGCGCTCGTGCGCGGCCCAGCCCGTCACGTCGACGCCGTCGACGACGATCTTGCCGCCGCTCGACGGCAAAAGGCCCATGATGGTCTTCAACAGCGTCGTCTTGCCCATGCCGTTATGGCCGACGATGCCGATCGCTTCACCCTCGAACAGCTGAAACGAAACGCCATGCAGCACCGGCACTTCGCCATAGCCCGCTCGCAAATCGGTGATCTCGAGCACGACTCCATTCGGCGCGGCGCCCTCGCCGCGGCCTTCCGCGCCGGTATCCATATCGTCGGCTTCGCGAATGCTCATGCGCGGCTCCCGAGATAGACTTCCCGCACGTTCGGGTCGCTCAAGACCTTCTCGGCGCGGCCTTCGATCAAGATCGCTCCCTGGTGGAACACCGTGATCAATGAATCGAGCGCGCGCACGAAATGCATGTCGTGATCGACCACGATCAGCGTCGCGTCGCGATTGATGCGCTTGATGATGCCGATCAGCCGTTCCGTCTCCACATTGGTGAGCCCGGCCGCCGGCTCGTCGAGCAGCACCAGCCAGGGCTTGTTGGCGAGCACGGTGCCGATCTCGACCAGCTGGCGTTGCCCGTGCGCGAGCTCGCCGACCAGGCGGCGCGCGATGCCGCCGAGCTCCAGTTCGGCAAGGATTTCCTCGACGACGGTGTCGGCACCCTCCGGCCCGGCGGTCCGGCGGGCCGACAGCCAGAGATTTTCGGCAACGGTCAGGCCGTTCATCACGGAAGGGACTTGCGTCTTGATGCCGATGCCGAGCCGCACGATCTGGTGGGTCGACCAGCCGCTGACGTCCTGGCCGCGGATCAGCACTCGGCCGGCGAAATTAGCCCCGCGGATCTGGCCGATGATCGACTTGAAGAAAGTGCTTTTGCCGGCGCCATTGGGACCGATCAGGCAACGCAGCTCGCGCTCGCGCAGGGTGAAGTTGACGTGGTCGACCGCAAGCACGCCGCCGAACCGCACGGCCAGTTCATGCGTTTCGACGACCGGTTCGCTCACTGGCTGGCTTCCTGCAAGGCGACGCGGCGGCGGCGCGTCCCGCGGGCCTGGCGCCGATGCACCTGCACCTGCGCAAGCCGCCGGCGCCAAGCCGCGAATGTCGGCGCAAAACCGCGCGGGATCAGCAACACCACCAGGATCAGGATGGCGCCGAGTATTAGCGAATTGTCGATCAGCGTCTGCGTGCCCAGCGCAAGCTTCAGCATACCGAGCACGACCGCGGCAATCATCGGCCCGACCAAGGTACCGAGGCCGCCGACAATCACCCAGATCAGGACTTCGGCGGTCTGCCCGAGGCTGAAGACGGTCGGCGTCACAATCTCGGCCCAGTTCGCGAACAGGCAGCCAGACAGGCCCGCCATCGCGCCCGACACGGTGAAAATCGCGGTTTTGTAGGCCGGCACGTTATAGCCGAGCAGCTCCATGCGCAGTTCGTTTTCGCGGATGCCGATCAGGACGCGCCCAAAGCCGCTCGCCAGAATCCAGCGGCAAATCAGATAGGCGCCGATCAGGCAGACGATCACAACGAAGTAATAGGCCGTGCCGTACACTTGCATGTTGGGGTCGCCCGGCACGTTGAGGGTGGGGAATGCGGGAATGCCGTTGAAGCCGCCAAGCCGCGCATTGCCGATCCGGTAGGCGTCGCCCGCCGTCGCGTTCATGAAGCGATTGAGAATGAGAGTGACGACGAGCGTCATGACGCCAAGATAAACGTCGCTGATGCGGCCGTAGAACATCATGGCGCCGATGATCGCGGCAACGATCGCCGGCACGATGATGGCCAGCAGGAAGGGCACCGTACTCTCGCCCACATTGAACGAGGCGATGGCATAGGCGTAGGCGCCAAGGCCGAAATAGGCGGCATGTCCGAAGCTCAGGATGCCGGCATAGCCCCACATCAGCGCCAGCGACAACGCAAACAGCGCCCAAATGGCGAGTAGCGTCGGGGTGTAGGTCTCATACACCAGCGGCAGCGCGGCGAGCAGGATGGCGGCCGCCACGAGCCAGTTCCAGCGGATACGCCCGATGCCGAATGCTGCGCCGGTCATGTCGAATTACGGAAGAATTTGCCGGTGACGCCTTGCGGCATCAGGCGGAGTAACACGAGGGCGAGCGCCAGCATGGCTATTTCGCCGAGTACCGGCGTCGACGCGAAGGAGACGATCTGGTCGACGGTTCCAAACACGGCGGCGGTCGTGAGCGTACCTGCAATGACTGCCGCGCCGCCGGTGATCACCGTGATAAAGGCCTTGGCAATGTAGGCGCCGCCGATCGAGGGCAACAGCCCGGTCAGCGGTGCCATCACGCCGCCGGCCAGTCCCGACAGGGCGGCGCCGACGGTGAAGGTCAGCATGTAGATCGTGCTCGGGTTATAGCCGAGCGCGGAGACGACCTCGCGTCCCTGCATGGCACCGCGCGCCACCAGCCCGACGCGGGTATAGCGCAGCGCAAACCACATGCTGCCTATCAGCACGGCCGCGACCGCGATGACGAACAGGTTGTAGCCGCCCATCTGATAATGTCCGACGCGGTAGCCCGGAATGGGCGTCGGCACGCTGACCGGAGTATTGCCGAAGATCAGCGTTATGATCCCGGTGAGCAGCAGACCGAGGCCCCAGGTCGCAAGCATGATGTCGATCATGCGGCCGTAAAGAAAGCGCACGATCAGCCGCTCGACCACAAGCCCGATTACGCCGACCACGATCGGCGAGATGACCAGCATCGCGAAATAGACGTTAATGCCCGCCTTGGCGGCCGCGATGGTGGCATAGCCGCCGACCATCACGAATTCGCCGTGCGCGAGGTTGATGACCCGCATCATCCCGAACACGATCGCCAGTCCCGCGCTGATCAACGCGAGAAAGGCAATCATGTACAGAATCTCGAGAACGACGATTGCGGCGTAGTCCATTCACCTTGTCCGTCGGGCTCGGCCGCCTTCGCGTCTTGCCCGCAACTCTCAGATCTTGACCTCGTACTGCTTGTTATCGTTCGCGTTCTTCTCAAGATCGCAGTAGCGGGCGGTGTCGCTGGGCGGCCTCTGCTTGGCCGTGTCGATGATGGTGAGCTTCTGGTCCTTGACGACCATCAGATGGATGTCGAGCGCGCAATGATGCGTCTTGGGTTCGACCTTGACCGTGCCCGCCGGGCCTTCGATCTGCAGGCCGGTTTCCAACGCCTTGATGACGGCTTCGTGCTCGACCGACTTCGCCTGGCGTACGGCTTCCGCCCACAGCTTGATGCCCTGGTATTGCGACACGGCGAGCTCGTGGATGCCCTTGGCGGTGCCGTAGCGCTTTGCCCAATCGGCGACGAACTGTTTGTTGGCGGGGCTATCGAGTTCGGGACTGTAGTTGCCGGCAATGACGATGCCGTCGCCTTCCGCGGCTGAAAGCGCGAGGTGCTCGTTGCCGACGCCGAACGTGGTGGACGTCAACGGGATCTTCTTGTTCATGCCCGAGGCCGCCCACTGCCGGAAGAACGACATGTGCGCGCCACCCACCAGGGCGGCGACAACAAATTTCGGAGCGGCATCCTGGATCTTGGCGATGGTCGAACCGAAATCGGAGACGTCGAGCGGGAAGAAGTTTGTCGCAAGAACCTTACCCTTGCGCTGCTCGACGTAATAGGAAACCCATTTGGCCGTTATCTGGCCGTAGTTGTAGTCGGCCGCCAACACGTAGACATCGTTGCCCCATTTCTTCATCGCGTAGTCGATGATCGGCTCGACCGCCTGCGCCGGCGTCGTGCCGGTGCAGAAGCAGTTGCGGTCGCATACCCCACCTTCATAGAGCACGTTGTAGAAATACAGCAGGTTACCCTTGCGGAACGTTTGCCGGATGGCTTCGCGCGAAGCGGACGTGATGCCGGCGTGCGCGACATCGAACTTGTCGCGCACCAGTTCCTGGGCGTCGCGGGTGTACAGCGCGATATTGGACTGGCTGTCATATTGCTTGAGCTCGATCTGACGGCCCAGCAGGCCGCCCGACTTGTTGATCTCGTCGACCGCCATGGCGGTCGCCATCACCATCGGTTTGCCGTAGATGTCGAGAACGCCGGAATTGTCCTGGATCGCCCCGAGCTTGATCGGCCCCTCGGCAAGCGCGTAGCGCAACGGCATGCCCGCCGCGATGGCGACCGCGCCGGCGCCGTTCAGTAGTGTTCTGCGGGAAATAGACATAACCTGCTCCTTGAGGGTTGCGCGCTGTCGCGCGGGACGGAGAACTACTTTCCTTTGCGCTCGGAGTCGGCGCCGGATTTGCGCTCGGTGACAGCTTTGGTGGGCGTGCCGACCGACTCGACCGCAGGCGAACTGACAGCCGAGGAAAAATCGACACCGATCGAGTCGCCGATGCTGCGCAAGGCGGGAAGCTGCAGCGCCATGCCCAGAATGCTGTCCATGACCTGGTTGATCGGCGTCTTGCCGGCGCCGTCGCCATTGCCCGCCGGCGCCCCCGGAGCGCCGCCGCCGAAGCCGTTGATCTGATGAATGCGGATCGAGTCGATTTTCTCCGCCGGCTTCATCATCTGTGAAACGATCTCGGGCATCCGATCAAGCCGGTATTGCTCGAGCTTCATGCGGATCAGCGCTTCGCTCTGCGAATTCTCCGCGTCGATGACGGCGCGCTCGCCCTCCGATTTCGCCAGCAGGCTCGACCGTTCGGCTTCCGCCTTGGTGCGCACGGCTTCCGATTCGGCGCGCACCCGGCGCAGCAGCACATC
>Ga0335081_10013902_pt1 | contig 13011 bp, 11 predicted proteins | sample Lox_Sample_35_FD_206713 | JGI IMG/M metagenome (GOLD analysis project Ga0335081, IMG submission 206713) | Soil microbial communities from Loxahatchee National Wildlife Refuge, Florida, United States - Lox_Sample_3.5 | ecosystem: Environmental > Terrestrial > Soil > Wetlands | place: USA...
GTGTCATCGGTTTGATCCTGGTTTGGATTGGGACTTTGGCGCAACGAACTCGCCATCGTCCGGCCCGTCGTTTCTATCGGCTGGAGATAGGGTATCCCGCGAACCAGCTTCCGTGTTACCGTTATCGAAGCTGCGCAGATCGATCGTGGGCGCATTCTGGCCGTTCAAGCGGTGATCGATGACGATGAATTCCGACTTGGCGAGGCCTCTGACGAGATGCGCGAAACGCCGCTCGAGCAGAAATGCCTGATTGTCCCGCCGCTGAGCCTCACGGGCGGCATCGAATAGCACGCTCTCGCTTTTGGCTTGACCGACAAGCTCAGCGGCCGCCGCAATAGCACCGTTGCGATCGCCCGTCGCCGCCTGCTCGGCCGACTTGAGAGCACGGATCGCGTTTGCCCGTTGCAACGATATCTGCGAATTGGCGAGAATTTCAGCCGCCTGCACATTGTGGTAAGCGGCAGCGGCCCCTGGTGGGGGATGGATCGCCTCGACCACCACGGCAATCACTTCGATGCCGCTCGACACGCCATCCAATTGCTTCTGCAGTTCAGCACGAAAGTCGTTCGCAAAGGTCTCGCGGCTTTGGCCAAGCACGTCGAGCAGCGTGTAACGCGAGAAATACCGCACCAGGAGCTGGCCCGCTGTCGCGCGGATGAAAGTCTCAGGATCGGCGATCCGATAGGCGAAATCGAGCGCAGCAGTGTCCGACAGTCCGACACGGTAGACCACCCGCAAATCCACATCGGCGATCTGGAAGGTTTGCTGGCCGTTTGTTTCGCTCGCGATCAGATAGCTTTGCTCGGATGGGTGCAACCCGTTCCACAGCCGGTCGGCGCTGGCTGGCGCCGGTGCCTCGGCGCCGACCGATTGTTGCTGCCGATCGACCGGGGTGCTCGGTTGCGAGGCTTTCGTCCGATCGGCACTTGCAGGTACGGCGATCGCAATATCGTGGACGACGCCAACCTCCACGCCACGCATCACTCCCAAGGGCCATGGCAAATGAAAATGAAGGCCCGGGCCGAGCAGGGCGACCGGCATCCCAAATCGCTCGTAGACCGCGCGCTGATTGAGGCCAAGCGCAGTGATGCCGGTAATGCCCCAAGCCGCGAGGCTGATACCCGCCACAAAAGGCAACATCGCCTGCCGGATGAAGGCCAGCGCCCAGCTGCGCGACAGATCGATACCGAATTGCTGGCGTACGGCGGTGCTCAGGGCATGAAAATCGGGCAAGGAAAAGCGGAGCAGCCCGGCCAGGGTACTGTCGGCGACGGTCGTCAGCCGCTCAATGGGGGCGAAGGGAACAAAAAACATCGCCAGGCTGCGCAGCATCAATTCCAGCGCGACAAGGCCTATCATCAGGCCGGTCGCGCGCTCGATCCAAATCGCCCAGCCGAAACCGAGCGAGATCAGGGTGATGGAAATGCCGAGTCCAAGGCATGCGGTCAGCGGAACGCGCAACAGCCGTTCCAGTTGCGGCGCATCCGGTAGCATCTGGTCCGAGATGCCCGCGAAGGAGCGTTCCAGCACAAGGAGCGGGAATGCTGCAACCAGCAGAGCGCCGGCAAGCACGTGTTGGAGGGTGGAATCAGCGACGCGGTCCACGGACAGATGCCAGCCCATCGTCACGCCCGCAGCCGCCAAGGCGCTGAACAGAAGGACGACCAGCGTCGCCGGCCAAGCCGCTAAAGAAATCCTCTGCGGCTCCAACGATGCGCGCGCGCGGGCAGTGAGTCGTCTCAACAGGTTGACCCTGCCGACGCTCGGTGCGGTGAGGGTGGAATTTTCCACCGCGGTCGACAGGCAATCGGCGTTAAGCAATCGGCGGCGAACGACCGTCACGACACCGGCGGACAAAACCCCTGCAGACGCGATCAGAAGGCTGGCTCCGCAAAATCCGAAGGCCGACGGAATGATGAGAGTGGGAAGCTGATTGCCGTTCAGCTGCGCGTAGACCGCATACATCGCGCCAGTCAAGCCAAGCCCGATTACGGCGAGGATCACGCCGATATCCACCAACGGCGCAACATACCGTTTGGCGCTGTTGAAATGCGCTAAGTCGGCAAACATGACACACGCCTCTTGGCAAGCGCCGGGATAAGCGCAGCATTCACTCGAATGAGATACCTAGTCATATGCTCCGCTTGTTCTTCCGTGCTGGAGATGCCTCCAAGCTGTCCAGTTCGGAGCACATAGAAGAGCCGTCGGCTGCATAGACGAGTGCGCTCTTCATCGTCACCCGCACGTGCGGGCGCGCCTGCACCTCGCCGGCCGCGAGCGCCGCAAGGGCGGCAAGCGGAAGGATACGTGAGATGGATTGCAGACATCCGGCTGGCCGGCGTCGGGCGCCCGCCATCGATTGCCTTGCACACTGCATGGACTGGCTCCGCCGCGCACATGGAAAAAATGCCAGCGCGCCCAAGGGGCGATGCCGACATCTCAAAACAGATGGGGATCTCAGGCAGCTGGCGGCGCGCGCGTGCGGAATAGAACGTAGCGGGCGGGAGAGAAACGGCGCATCGCGCTTGTCTGATGCGCGATGCGATTGTACTCGCTCGGTACGACGACGGCGGGAGGAACGGACACCACACCCGACGCCGTTAAGTGCATGGCAATGCAGATCGGACAGCCGTTGTCCGGGACACCGGGCCCCTGCCGGTGCGCCGGCGCTCGATCGAAAGGCTCGGCGTACGCCGTCGCGGCGGCCAACCCCGGCTGGAGGTCCTGCAGGTGGAGATGGCCGAACGATAGGACGATCTGGACAGCAAGGGCGAGCAGGGCAAGCCCTGCGCCGCCGCGCCGCCGCGATCGCCACCATGCCATGTCTCAATTCGCTTGGGCGTCGTGCGCCGAAGCGTCTCCCGTTTTGACGGTGGGCGACGCTGCGGCGACGTTGCGGCTTTTTTACGACCTGCACTCCCGACGTCGGTCGCCGGCAGCAGGGTCGATAAACCTCACACGTGCGCACTCCGGTGGCGTGACCGCGGCCCGGACTGTGCAGAGCTATTAATCTCATTGGCGACAACTGAAAGATGTCGGCTCGTGATGATCGCAGCCCAGGCCGAGCGGCTTCCCCCTCCCGGTGCTCCTTCCGCGATTTTTCGAATTTGATCGTCGGCCCAGCAGTTGCGCAGCCCACCAAATCTCGCGTCGGCCACCAGCGCCATGGCATGAGCGCGATATTGTGTTGACATGCGATTTGAGGCGTCGTCCGCCACGGAGCTGCCGCGCAGGATGATCCATTCGTCGCACGCGGTGTAGCGGACGCTCACCAGAGCTTTGGTGATCGCATAGCCGGGCGGATCGGAGAGGTCGGGATGAGCGGTAGAAAAATCGGCGTAATCGAGCGACTGTGGAATCGCTGCCGCGGCAACACGCCAGAGCGTCCATTCGGTTCGACGGACGATGTTGCGTCCGGGAAGCAATCCGCTCTCATCGCGTGGCGCTGCTGATGCCGCGAGCGCGAGCGAGCGCCACGACGATGGATTGGGAACATGGTCGAGGAGGCCTTGTCTGACCACGGTGGCGAGCGCCGTTGGGTCGAAACCGGCAATGTCACCCAGATTGACGACGAGATCGATCTGGTCCGGCGGCCAATCTTGGGCCCCACACCAAGCAGCCACCTCATGCAATTGGCTCGGCCGCGCCTTGACCAACACGCCCGGCGCATAACGACCACGCAGAACCCGGACCGCCGTGAGATAATCCGAGAATGCGTGACACTCGATCGAAGGAATGAGCGCGACCCTGCCTCTCCCGATTTGATCGAACATGGACTCGAAGTCGCGGGTGCTTCCGGTCATGTCGCACTGGAACTTGCCATCGAGTGCCATCGACCGGCCGTTCCAGGCCGAGCTCACCGCCGCCGCGAAGGTTGCCGGCGGAAATTGGGTCAAATGAAAGACCGGAACGACATGGTCCCTCATTGGTGAGGCGAGATGCGCGAGAGCGGCGGCTTCGCCGGCCTTGCTCCGCAGCATTGGCAGATACCGCACCCCAGGCATCATCTGCTGCCCCTGTCGTCTTCGCTCTTACGTCTTTCGCCGCCGCGCGGCGCGCACGGCTGTCGTCCTCAAGCGGTTCACCGGATATTGAACTTCACCGGCAGTTTGAACTGGAACGTGGCCCCGTCGACGCCGGGCGGCGGTGTCGGGAACGGCTGAGCGCGGCGCACCGTGGCGATGGTCTCCTCGTCGAGCGCCGGGTAGCCCGAGCTCTTCGCAATTGTGCTCGATTTCACGCGGCCCTGCCGGTCGATGGTGAAGTCGAGTTGCACCACGCCGGTCTCGCCGCGCTCCTGGGCGGCGCGCGGATAGGCCTTGTGGCGCTCGAATTGCATCACGATGTCTCTTTGCCACTGGTTGATCTGCGCCTGCGACGCGTGCGCGGGCGGGGGCGCCGTGGTGGCGGGCGCCGGCATCACCGGTGATGGCTCCGGCGGCTTGGGAGCGATCGGTTCGGGCGGCGGCACCGCGGCGACCGATGGTGCCGGAGTCGGCGGCACGTCGACCTTCTCCTCGGGCTTTTGCTCGACCTCCTCCTGCTTGGGCGGCGGCGTCGCTTCCGCTTCCTCCTGCTTCGGGCCGGGCGGGAGATCCTCGGCGGTATCGCTCGGCGTGTCCACGATGGGGGCGAGGTCGACCACCACCGTGTCTGACGGCTCGCCGACCGTGATCGGCTCGTGCCAGCTCAACAGCAGGGCCGCGCCCGCCGCGTGCAGGCCGAGCACCACCACTGCGCTCGCCGCCCAGCGTCGCAGGTCGGACCGCTCGTCGATCGCGACCATGGTCATTGCGACTTCTCCAGTCCGACCAGCGCGACCTTGAGGAAGCCGGCGGTGCGCAGCAGGTTCATCACCTCCATCACGTCGCCATAGGGCACGACCTTGTCGGCGCGCAGGAAGATGCGCGTGTCCCGGTTGCCCTTGGCGGCCTGGTCGAGGGTTTCGCCCAGCGCGCCGCGTGCGACGGTGTCGTCGCCGATGGTGAGCGAGAGATCAGGCTTGATGGTGAGGAAGATCGGCTGCGGCGGCCGCTCCTGCGGCGGCGCCGTGGAGGAGGGAAGGTCGACCGAGATGTCGACGGTCGCGAGCGGCGCCGCCACCATGAAGATGATCAGCAGCACCAGCATCACGTCGATGAACGGCGTGACGTTGATCTCGTGGACCTCGTCGAGTTCGTCCTTGCCGTGGTCGAGACGGACGCTCATGGATGCGCCCTCACTCGGCCGCCGGACGCATCGGCTTGCGCGCGACCACGCCGCGGTCGAGGTCGCGGCTCACCAGCCGCAGCACCTCGGCCGAGGCATCGCCGAGCTGCGCCCGATAGCCGGTGATCGAGCGCGCGAACACGTTGTAGATAACCACCGCCGGGATGGCGGCCGCGAGCCCGAAGGCGGTCGCGAGCAGCGCCTCGGCGATGCCGGGCGCGACCACCGCCAGATTGGTGGTGTGCGCCTTCGAGATGCCGATGAAGCTGTTCATGATGCCCCACACGGTGCCCGAGAGCCCGATGAATGGCGCGGTCGCGCCGATGGTCGCGAGCACGCCGGTCGCACGGCTGATGCGGCGACCGAACGCGGCCTCGATGCGTTCGAGCCGCGAGGCGATGCGCTCCTTGAGGCCGTCCTTCTCGGTGGTGTCGGCAGAGAGGCGAAGCTCGGCGGCCGCAGCAGCGAGGAATTCGGCGGCCGGATTCGGTGCGGCGCCGACGTCGGAGAGAGACGTCGCCGCGGCGAGCCGGCGCAAGGCCACGCGTGCGCGGCGCTTGGCGAGAGCGATCTCGACCGTCTTGGCGAGCCAGATCGTCCAGGTCACGACCGAGGCGGCGACAAGCAGGATGAGCACGCCCTTCACGACCTTGTCGGCCGACATGAACATGCCCCACGGCGAGAGATCGCGCGGCAGCGCCGCTGCGCCGACGACCGGAGCGCCGACCTCATTCGGCGCCTGCGGCGTCTCGGGCGCCTGCGCCAACGCCATCCCGGCAAGCCAGAGCCACGCGATCGCGCCGAGCATCGCGGCGGACACGCGCGAGGCGCTGGCTTGCGCCACGTGCGACAGCCGGCCATAGCGCATGAGCGCCTTGCGGGATTGTGTGGCGACGAACGTGCGCATGCGCACGCTCGCTCCGGTCAGTCCACTTACCTGCAGCATCCAATAGACTCCTCGCGGTGCGTTGAACGCACCGCATTGCTGTCCCCCTCCATTTCCGCGGTATCCAACTCCTTTGCAGCTAAGCGGCCGAATTGCGACGCTGTTCCCCGCGCGCGCACTCAGCGCCAGTGATAGTTCACGCCGGCTTTCACTTCGTGCACCTGGACAAGGCTGGCGAGGGAATCGCCGGGGACCAGCAGGTTGGTACCCACCGTATTGGTGCCGAAGTCGAGGTAGTCGTATTCCGCCTTGGCGGACCATTTTGGCGACAGCTGATATTCGATCCCGGTCCCAAACGTCCAACCGGACACGGTGGCATCGATGGTCGCCGCGCCGTTGACCGCGCCGGCGCTGGTCAGGATGTACTGGAGCTCGGCCCAGGCGCCGCCCGCCTTGACATAGGTGAGCAGCGGGCCGTCGACATAGCCGATCCGTCCGGTCAACGTCTCGTAGCCCTTGTGGTCGGTGCTGAGCGAGACGGCAGTCGTGGTGTTGATGAAGTTTGCCCGTCCCTCGACCGACGTCCCCGAGATTTCGCCCTCGACGCTAGCGAGCCAGTGCGGCGCGAACTGCCAGTTGTAGCCGGCCTGCAGGCCGCCGAGCGCGCCACTCGAGTCGAGTGATTGCGTCACCGGCCCGCCGAGCACTGCCGGGCCGAGCGTCGCATCCTCGATGTTGTAGGCGGCACCGAAATGCGCGCCCGTATAGAAGCCGCTCCAGCCGTACATCGGCGGTGCCTTGGTCGGCATGCTGGCCCCCGCGAACGGACCGGGCTCGCCGAGTTTCTGCGACAGGCCGAGGAAGTAGCCGCGGCGCGGGCCGAACTGCGGCGCGAACACGCCGATGCCGCTGCCGCTGCGGATCTCGTAGATGTTGTCGGTGACGTTGACGACGTCGACCCGCACGGTGATCGGCCGGTCGTTGATGAACCACCAGGCCGGCGCCGCGAATTCGTGCGAGGCGCCGAGATTGATCTGGTAATACGAGGGAAGCTGGTCGAGATTGAAGTCTCCGGTGCGCAGGCCGCTGCCGAAGATGCCGGTTGCGCTCACCACGGTTCCGTCGAGCCAGCCCCACGTGGGATCGAAGTGGTAGGCGACCCGCGCCGAGCCGGTCCATCGCTGGTCGTGGTCGGTGAAGATCCAGTGCGAGGCGAGGAAGGCAAGCTCGTCCGGTCCGAACAGGCTTTGGTTCGAAACGACCGTGTTGGCCTTCTGCTTCGCATAGGCCCAGTTCATGTCGAACGCGAGGTTGCCCTCGCGATAGCGTGTGGTCCACTCGATACCGTAGTTCACGCCTTCGGCGTAGTTGAATGCGGTGAGCACATAGGCTTGGCCGAACTGGCCGTCGTCGATCAGGTCCTTGGCCTGCTTGTAGTAGGCATCGAGGCCGAACTGGAGACTGGGGCAGCTGCTCACCGGCTTCGGCGCCTTGGTGGGCATGCCGTCCGTGGCCACCGGGCAGGGCGGCAGCACGTCCTGCACGATGCCGACGTCGTAGACGTTCGAGCGCTCGGGCAGGATCGATCCCACATTCAACGAAGCCGGCTGGGCAGTCGTATTGTCGAACAGCCCGTTCGGCACCGTGCGGCCGAGCACCTGCTCGGGCGGCGTGAAATACCGGGCATAGCCTGCATGCAGCGTCGTTCCCCACCACGGCTTGTAGGTGAGGCTTGCGCGCGGGCTCAGCTGGTTGGCATCGACGTACTGGAAGATCTGGTCGAACCGCAGGCCGTAATTGAGCGTGAGCTGCTCCGTGACGCGGAACTCGTCCTGGACGTAGGCGCCGAGCTGATAGCCCGTCTTGGTGTCGGTATCGAGGATGTTGAACGGCGCGTCGATCGCCGTGAGGCCGGTCGGATCGGTCGGATCGAGCGGCTCGACCGTGTTGGTGTTGCGGATCTCCGTGTGCTCGACGTTGGTGTAGAACCCGCCCCGCACCGTATGCTGGTCGTTGACCTTGTAGGAAATGTCGCCCGACACGCCGTTGACGAACGTGCTCCGAAAGACGTCGGAGGCGACGTTGTTGGTGACGAGGTCGCCGACCGGGTCGGGCACGAAGTGGAGATCGCTGTAGCGCGAATAATAGGCGAACTGCCAGTCGAGGTCGCCTTCCGAGTGCTGCCAGGCCGCCACCGCATAGGCGTTCTTCTCGTATTGATTCTGGTTGATGTTGGCCGTGTTGAAATCGGTGAAGCCGAAGGCGGAGTAGGGGCCGCCGCCCGGGCCATTGAAGCCGCCCGCATTGGTCGGCTGTCCCGGATTGTTCGGGATCTGGTAGCGATTCTCGCTCAGCCCCGTGATGGTCACGAACCGGGTCGTCGGATCGAGCAGCGTCGAGGTGTAGCCGAAGAAAGAGCCCTGTTTCGCGATGTCGTGAATGGCCTCGTTGCTCGGCGTCGGGTTCTCCAGGCCGAGGCCCGTGCTCCGGAAGCGGCCCGCGGCGAAGTACTCGGTCTGCCCGATCACGCCGCCATAGTTGAAGTAGGGCGAGATCGTGTCGTGGCTGCCGCCATAGACGCCGACCTCGCCGCCGGCGAGCGCCGCGCCGCTCTTCGTCACGATGTCGAACAGGCCGACGGTGTGCAGGCCGTACTGCGCCGGCAGCGCGCCGGTGACGAGCTGGATGTTGCTGATGAATCCCGTGTCCAGGAGCTGCGCGAAGCCGGACACGCCGTCCGGCAGCAGGATTCCATTGATGCGGTACTGCACGTTGGCGTGATCGTTGCGCACATGCAGATCGCCTGACGCGGTCGAGTCCTGGTAGACGCCGGGAAACAGGAGCTCGACGTCCCTTACCGGCGCCGAGGTCCCTTGCGGCAAGCTCGCGATGTCCTGCTGGTTCAGTTGATAGTTGCTCGTGCCCGTCTTCGGCAGCAGGACGTTGTCGCGCCGCGCGTCGAGGTTCTGCGTCTGCTGCACGACCGTGCGGTTGGCGGCTTGCTGCGCCTGCTCCGCGGTCTGCACCGGTGTCGCGGGCGCAGCGGCCGGCGCGGGCGCGGTCGGCGTCCGCCGCGCCGTCGTGCGTTTCGGCGGCGGTTTCTTTTTCGCCGTCTCGACTGTGACCTGTGGAAGCTGCGTCTGGGAGAACGAAACGCCTGGTATGAGTGCGGTTGTCAGAGCGAGCGATGAACCAATGAATACGCTTGATGTGAAGCGCTTGCGCATGGCGGAGCCCATCTCGGCATGAGAATTCCCGGTCGGTGGATGCAACGCGGCGACGCCCGCTCGATGAGCGGGCGAAGCGCCGAAACATCAGCCGACGGCCGGTGGGGCGCGCGCTTGAAACGAAGTGTGGAGCTCGAATACGGACTGCGCCGCGAGGAATTCGGGCGCTGACGACGAGGGAACCGAGATCGGCGGCGCGAGCTGCGCCGCCTCGGGAAGCACCGAACTCGCCACGAGCGCAATGCTCGCGCAGATCGCGCAATAGTCATCCGAGCCGGTGTGCTTCGGCTGCGGTGCGCCGCTGTCGCCGCTTGCGAGTTGCACGCTCGCGGCGGCCGGCGAGGAAAATGTCAGCTTGTCCAGATGGACATGGCCGAAGGACAGAACGAGCTGGACCGCAAAGGCGAACAGCGCCGCCCATGCCCCGATCCGCCGATTGTCCCTGACCCAGCGCATCCGCGTCTTCGACCGCATTGCGTAACGGTATAACGTCGACCGAGAAAAGTAAACCTGCTCACCCAGACCGTGACTTTCGTGTCCGGTCGGCTCCCGTCGCACGGCGATTGCCGAGGCAAATGATCGTTGCTGCGCTTGCTGGCGGTGAGCCGCGCCAACGCGTTTCGTTCGCCTTCGGGAGCCAGCTGTGATGCCGCTACTTGCTTTGTGGCTGATCAGTCACACTGTGCAAAAAAGTTCAATGCTGGTTGCCGTTTGTGCTCAAATTGATCAGGAACTACGACTGGTCGGGCGTCGGGCGGGCAAGGCCGTGAGAGTCCTCCATCTGCTTGTATCGGTCGGGTTCGCCGCATTTGCCGCGGGTCGCGTCGCCACGGCGGCCGATCTGCCGGTCCAACCCACCAAGTCACGGCAGCCTCTCAGGATTGGAGCGGTTTCTACTTCGGTGCCGATGTTGGCTACGTGAGCGAACCTCGCACTGGTCGGCGGCGCAACCCGGCGCGGCTCCGTTCGCCGGCTCGCTCGATTTGTTCAACTCGTACAATGCGTTCAACGGTTCCGGCAGCTACTTCGCCGGCCTCCAGGCCGGCTACAATGTGCTTTTGCCGTCGCGCTTTCTGCTCGGCATCGAGGCCGACCTCTCCGCGCCGGCCAACCCGGCGGGAATAACCGGCAACCAGACACTCTCGTCAGCCACCGTCGGGTTCGTCGAATACGGCGACACGGTCTTGCAGACCGGCACCGTGCGCGGCTGCTTCGGCCACACGTGGGACAGCTGGTTGCTTTATGCGACCGGTGGCTTTGCCTGGAGCTATGACCGGCTGACACGCACGCAGCTTGCCGGCACGCCAGCCGGCGGCAGCGGGGCTGCCCGGCGATAGCGAATCCCAGTTCCTGTGGCGTCTCGGCTGGGCGGCCGGTCTCGGTGCGGAGCTCGCGCTCGCACCGAACTGGAGCGCCAAAATCGAATATCTCACGACCGGCTTCGGCCGGACCGACGTGACCTTTCCGGCCGGCGCGCAGACGTTCAATTCCGATTTGCTCATGTAATCGATTCGCGTCGGGCTGAACTATCACGTGAATGGCGACGCGGCGAAAAATTTCCTCACCCAGGGCCCATCGGCGCTGGCGACAGACAATTTCGACTTTCACGGCCAGACGACCTTCGTCGAGCAGTATGTCTTTCCGTTCCGCGCACCCTATTCGGGCCCGAACAGCCTCCAGCCGAATTCTGGCCGCGAGACCTGGGATGTGACTTTCTATGCCGGTTTTCGACTGTGGGAGGGTGCCGAGCTGTGGATCAATCCGGAAATCGATTTGGCCTGAACGACACGCTCGGGGTTGCGCATCGGCCGCATAGTCGAAGGTGCCCGTATCGATCAGCGGCCAATTGAGGAAATCGCCGCGTGGATCGTGGGCAGTTCGCAGGATCGCAGACCGCTGACCGACTCGTCCTGACAGTGGGAAAATTCTCGGTCGTCGACGTGTTTGACACAAACAAATATGTCTTACATTCGACTATCAGTTCATCGACAACCCCGGCTATAATCGCGAGCGCGGTCCAGTGTCGGTGATCGCGACGCGCCTGCACAGCCAGTTTTGAGCGTTGAACTGGCTCAAGTCTGAGACATGTCAAGATCGATGCAACCGGCCTCGAGTACAACGCGCCAGGAAGCTCCACTGCGCGAGTACGGTGCCGCAGCGTTGGCGGTGCTTACGCTGCTCATTGTCGCCAATGCGCCGACAGCTTTCGGTCGCGCCGGCGGATTCTCCCAAGACTACTGGAGCGAGACACGCATCCTGAGTCTTCCGCCCGATGTTCGCGCCTCGGTACAAAAGATTACAGCATCTTGTGAAAGGCCGCTGGCTGCGCGGAGCTCTTTCGACCGATATCTTCAAGACGGGGCAGGAGATCGTTTCATAGCGCTGCATTTCCAGGAACTGAGATGTGACCATCGAGCTGTGTGCGATGCCTCCGGTTGCCTGCACCAGGTGTACGAGTCGAACGGCGGTCGCTACCGGCTTGTTTGGAGCGGCTACGTCGCTGATATCGAACTCAAGCAGGTCGGCGCCGTTGGTGGCATCAACATCGCCTGTTCCATTGCGCGGCCAGGGTGTTCGAAACTTCTTCGGTGGAGCGGGTCGCATTTCGCAGGGGCGCGTCGAGAGCGCTAAAGAGAACTGCCTATCGCTTGAAAATTTCAGACTCGAAGGGTCTTGGTCAGAACTGGCGGTGCACCATCAAGTGCGCATGAGCGCCTGCGGTAAGCGTTGAGCAGGTGAGCACTGTCGTCTCATCGCTGTCGAAGCCGAGGGCGACCTACGGCGATCGCTAACGGACGTCCGCGCACTGCGTGAACACGGGCATGCTCAGGCTCACGCGACCGCGGCGCTTGCGTAACGTATGCCTTGGTGAAGTCCGGTGAAGTCCTCACCGGAGGGTTACTGCGTAACCGAACTCGAACGTCAGGTGCGGCTGAGGCGCGTCAGCCTGTCCATGCCAATGACGACGGCGACCGAGGCGCCGAAGATCGGCAGGACGAGGCAAACCATGATCGTCGCAGCCTTGACTGGCCGCGTCCAAACAACGATCCGCTTCGGCGGCACGCCCAGCCGGCCTTTTGGACGTCGCACCCACCACGATGCGAGTCCCGTCGCGCTGAGCCAGAGCAAAGAGAAGGCAAAGGCCGTATTGATCCAGATATTGGCGGGTCCGAAGTCGCCTTGATGGACGTGGACGCCGAGCGCCACGAGGCGCGGGATCATTGGCATTCCGTCGTTGGCATAGTCGCCGATCAAGCGGCCGGTTTGTCCGTCGCCGAGGATCGCGCGGTCCGCGGAGGGAGGATTGTCGCGATTGGTGATGTTGAAGGGAGCGTCCGGCCAGGGCGCCAGTTTGATATCCAGGGTCCCGCGCACACCGAGGCTACGCGCCGTTTCGACGAGTCGATCGAGGGCCGGCAGCTTCGCGCCGAGGCCCGCCACGTCGACGCCGCCCGGCGAGAAGTCGATGGGGCTCGTCTGTCCCAGCATCGCCTCCACGCGGGGCAGCAGTTCCTGTCCCCAGAACGCCGTCCAGGGCAGCGCACTGACGAGAAAAAAGAGGAAGACGGCGGCGAAAACAACGGCCACGCAGGCATGGAGATCGCGCAACGCCGTGCGGGCTCCTTTATTGAACCGCGGCCAGCAGGCTTGGAGCAGGCTTCGTCCCCGGGGCCACCATAGATAGACGCC
>Ga0335081_10013903_pt1 | contig 13010 bp, 11 predicted proteins | sample Lox_Sample_35_FD_206713 | JGI IMG/M metagenome (GOLD analysis project Ga0335081, IMG submission 206713) | Soil microbial communities from Loxahatchee National Wildlife Refuge, Florida, United States - Lox_Sample_3.5 | ecosystem: Environmental > Terrestrial > Soil > Wetlands | place: USA...
GTTCCCGAGCAGCATCCGCGCACCCTCGAGGGACGTGTTGCCCCGGGCAGTGACGATCTCCGCGGGCCAGGCCGGAAGCATGCCGATGGCAACGGCCTTGTTCGCGTCGATCCCGCTCCCGAGGGCACCCGAAACGGACACGGCCGCGATGTCCCTGAACCCTATGCCCACGGACCGCGTCAGCACCAGGAGCAGCGTGAACATTGCCGCCTTGGACTTTAAAAAGTTCTGGATCTCGCTCTGCCTGATCAGAAGAGGGTCCCCGCCTCCGCAGCGGATGGTGTAGGCCGGTTCGCCGTCGACGGTGGTGACGTTCGTCCTGTCCATGATCAGGGCCCCTCCCCGGTCGACTATCCCCGCCCGGTGGAGGGCGTACAGCAGGCTCACCATGCCGGAGCCGCAGATGCCCTCGGGCTCGTGGTCGTCAAAGGTTTTACAGGCCGTCTTCTCGCCCGTTATTTCCACGTCAAAGATGATCCCCCTGCTTGCCCGCCTGCCGATCCGCGTGATGCCCTCCTCCAGGGCGGGGCCTGCCGCGCCCGCACCCACCAGCATCCAGTCCCGGTTGCCGATCACGATCTCCGCGTTGGTGCCCACGTCGATCAGCACCGATGTCCGTTCGGATTGGTGCAGCCCCGTGGCAATTATCCCGGCTATGATATCGCCGCCCACGTAGCTTCCCGCGTTCGGGAATACGTAGACCGCGGCTTCGCGGTTCACGTCGAGCCCGAGCTCATGTGCCGTGAAGAACCCCGGCGTGCGGACCACGGGCACGAAGGGGTCCACGGGAATCGTGCTGATGTCGAGACCGAGGAAGAAATGGCTCATGACCGTGTTGCCGGCAACGGCCAGGGCATGCACCTCGTCCGCCCTGATCCCTGCCTGCTTGCAGACCCTCAGGATCGCGCCGTTGATGCCCTGCCGGAGCGCCTCATAGACCTCATGAGCACGGGGGGACATGGCGTGGTGCATGCGCGTCAGGATGTCGCTCCCGAAAGCGATCTGCGGGTTCTCGCAGCTCAGGGTCAGGACGGCTGCCTGCGACCTGTTATCGTACAGCTGGAGGACGAGGTTGGTGGTGCCCAGGTCCAAGGCGAGGGAATAGGAGCCCGCGCAACCGGCATCGATGAGCCGGTAGCCGCCCTCGATCCCGGCCACGGCGCAGGTGAGTGACCGGACGCCGGCCCTGTCCTTTGCAGCCAGTTGTGCGAGGACTGTCAGCGGGATGGCGAGGGGCGAAAGGCCGAGCACGTCCCTGACCCGCTGATCGTGCGCTCGTCGGTCGTCAGGCGTTGGCAGCGGGAGCTGTATCTCTTTGGTAATGATCAGCGGGGGCATGTTCGCAGAGCGGCGTTCAATTCGTGTGAAGAACGGCAAGGATGTACAGCCATGAGTCACGATAGTATAAACGGGCTGAAAAGGCAAGGCGAAAGAGCATTGCCGAAGGCGCTTTCCCTGGCCCCCGTAAACGCTCCGACAGCCTGTTGCCGGCAGCCATCCGGAGCGCCCGGGAGCCCCTTCTTTGCCTTGACAATGATGCGGAAATCGTCATAATAGTATCCGTTTCCCTGTTCCCTGGAGGGCCGCATGACGGTCGATCAGATATCCATATTTCTCGAGAACAAATCGGGGCGCCTGGCCGAGGTGACCGACATTCTTGCCCGGAACGGGATCAACATCAGGGCCTTGTCCCTGGCTGACACGGCCGACTTCGGTATCTTCCGGCTCATCGTGAGCGACCCGCAAAAGACGCAGGCGGTCCTGAAGGAGAACGGCTTCACCGTGGCGAAGAACGAGGTCGTGGCGGTGGTGCTCCCCGACCGGCCGGGCGGACTCGCCGGCGTCCTGAAGACGCTCCAGGGAAAAGGCATCAATGTCGAGTACATGTACGCCTTTGTCCAGAAGAGCGAAGGGAACGCCGTCCTCATCTTCCGGTTCGATGAGATCGAACGGGCCATCGAAGCGCTGCGGAACGCGGGCGTAAAGGTCCTGGACGGCGAAGAGGTCCGGCGGCTGTAGTAGTTCCCGGTCCGCGGGAATTCCATACTGAGGAGGAGCAAAGATGAAGATTCTGAGGTTGATTGGTATCATGGCATGCGTCATCACACTGTCCGTGGGCACGGCGCTGGCCGGCGGCACGATCAAGGTCGGCGCCATTCTGGCGATCACAGGGCCTGCGTCGTTCCTCGGCGCGCCGGAGGCAAAGACGCTCGAGATGCTCGTTGAGGACCTCAACGCCAAAGGCGGCGTCAACGGCACCAAGATTGAGCTGGTCATCAAGGATTCCGGGGCCAGCCCCGAGAAGGCCGTCTCCTTTGCCAAGCAGCTGATCGAGGAGGAAAAGGTCTTCGCGATCATCGGCCCGTCCACGAGCGGCGAAACCATGGCCATCAAGAACATCGCGGAAGAGGGAAGGACGATCCTCCTTTCCTGCGCTGCCGCCGAGGTGATCGTGAATCCCGTAGCAAAATACGTGTTCAAGACACCCCAAAAGGACAGCTACGCGGTGGTCAAGATCTTCCAGCAGATGAAGAAGATGGGAATCTCGAAGATCGGCATCCTGTCCTCCAACACCGGGTTCGGCAAAGCGGGCAAGGAGCAGCTTGAGAAGCTCGCACCGGAGAGCGGGATCCAGATCGTGATCAGCGAGGTCTACGACAAGGCGGCCACGGACCTCACCGCCGAGGCGACGAAGCTCAAGTCCGCCAATGTCCAGGCCATCGTGAACTGGTCCATCGAACCGGCCCAGGCCATCGTGATCAAGAACGCCCGTCAGATCGGCATGACCGTGCCCATCTTCCAGAGCCACGGCTTCGGCAACATCAACTACGTGAAGGCGGCGGGCGCCGCGGCCGAGGGCGTGATCTTTCCGGCAGGCAGGCTGCTTGTGGCGGACGTGCTTTCGGACAAGAACCCCCAGAAATCCCTGCTCCTTTCCTATAAAAGGACCTATGAGTCCCGTTACAAGGAGGACGTGAGCACTTTCGGCGGCCATGCCTATGACGCCCTGATCCTCCTCGAGCGAGGCATGAAGGACGCGGGGCCGAACGCGGACAAGGAGAAGGTCCGGACCGCGATCGAGAACATCAAGGGGCTCGTGGGCACCGCGGGCATTTTCACCATGTCCCCGGCAGACCACAACGGCCTCGACATGGACGCTTTCGCCATGCTGACCGTGAAGGACGGCAGGTTCGCCCTGCTCGAGAAATAAGGACCTGAACATGACGACAGGGAGTGTCCGGTACGAACGGGCGCTCCCTGTCGTTTGGTACGGCAGGAATATCCGTTTTGTCTCACACGAACGCATAGAGGCACGAAGGGGAGATGCTTAGTTTTTGAGAATGGCCGTCCAACGTGTCTTTGTTTATTCCCGCGTTTTCGCAGGAGCAGGGTATATCTTTGTGTGAAAATCGGGTTTATGCCGTAGACGTTACCCTGCACCATCCTTTTTTTGGGACGGTATTCTATTCTTCATCGAGGAGGCAGAGATGAGGCTGTTCAGACTTCTTCTGGCGATGTTCATTATTTCGGCTCTCGCGGTCTTACCCGCTTTTGCCGCGGACACGATCAAGGTCGGTGCTATCCTCTCCGTGACCGGACCGGCATCCTTCCTCGGCGCGCCGGAGGCGAGGACGCTCGAGATGCTCGTCGAGGACATCAATGCCAAAGGGGGCGTCATCGGCAAGAAGCTGGAGCTCCTCATCAAGGATTCCGGCGGAAGCCCGGAAAAAGCGCTCTCCTTCGCCAAGCAGTTGATCGAGGAGGAGAAGGTCTTCGCGATCATCGGCCCGTCGACCTCCGGCGAAACCAAAGCGGTCAAATCTATCGCGGAGGACGGCAAGACGCTGCTCATTTCGTGCGCCGCCGCAGAGTTCATTGTGAACCCCGTTGCAAAATACGTGTTCAAGGTGGCTCCCAAGGACAGCTATGCCGCGGTCAAGATCTTCCAGCAGATGAAGAAGATGAAGATCTCCAGGATCGGCGTGCTTTCCAGCAACACCGGCTTCGGCGCAGGGGGCAAGGAACAGCTCGAGAAGCTGGCTCCCGAGCACGGCATCCAGATCGTGGTGAACGAGGTCTATGACAAGTCCGCCACGGACCTGACGGCCGAGGTGACCAAGCTGAAGGCTGCGAAAGTCCAGGCCATCGTGAACTGGTCCATCGAGCCGGCGCAGGCCATCGTGATCAAGAACGCGCGCCAGATCGGCATGAAGGTGCCGATCTTCCAGAGTCACGGCTTCGCCAACATCCAGTACGCAAAGGCGGCCGGCGCGGCAGCGGAAGGCGTGATCTTCCCGGCAAGCCGCCTCATCGTCGCAGACGCGCTTCCGGACAAGAATTACCAGAAACCGGTCATCATGGCCTACAAGAAGGCCTATGAGGCGAAGTTCCACGAGGACGTGAGCACCTTCGGAGGTCATGCCTATGATGCGCTGATGCTGCTAGCCCGCGCGATCCGGGAGGGTGGCGATGACCGTGAACGCGTCCGCAGCTCCTTTGAGAACATCAAGAACTTCATCGGCACCGCCGGGGTCTTCAATTTTTCGCCGTCAGACCACAACGGCCTCGATATCGACGCCTTTGCCCTGCTGACCGTCAAGGACGGCAAGTTCGTCCTGCTGGAGAAGTAGAACCGGATAATCACGGATCAACACGGTTTTAATGCGACTCCCAAAGAGTGAGATCATCTCTTCCTCGCCTGCTGTTAACTGTGTTCATCCGTGGTCTCTCTCATTCGCTTTTGTTGTTCGGAGCTTGTTTTGATCGAGCTTTTCTTCCAATACCTCGTGGCCGGGCTCACCTACGGCACGATCTACGCCATCGTCGGCATCGGCTTCAACATTATCTACAACACCACGGGGATCATCAATTTCGCTCAGGGCGAGTTCGTCATGCTCGGCGGCATGACGGCCGTTTCCCTGCACGCGCACCTGCCGCTGCCGCTCGCCGTGCTCGGGGCGGTCGTGATCACCATGATCATCGGCGGCCTGATCGAGATCGCCTTCATCCGGTGGCTCGTGAAGCCGTCGGTCCTGCGGATGATCATCATCACCATCGGCATATCGATCCTGGTCCGGGAGGCTGCGCTCACGGTCTGGGGCGAGGGCGTCCGATCCCTTCCCTACTTCACGGGGAACGAGGTCTCGGCCCTGTCCTTCGGCGGCGTCCGCGTGTCGCCCCAGGTCCTCTGGAGCATCGGCGTTTGTTCGGTGGTCGTGCTCTTGCTGAACCTCTTCTTCAAATACACGATGCTCGGCAGGGAAATGCGGGCCTGCGCGTCGAACCGTGACGCGGCGGCGCTCTGCGGCATTCCGACCAGGAACATGGTGACCCTTTCGTTCGTTCTCTCGGCGGGCATCGGGGCCCTGGCCGGCTGCGTCGTCTCCCCCATCACCTATACGCAGTACAACATCGGCACCGGCCTCGCCATCAAGGGATTCACCGTGGCGATCCTCGGCGGTCTCGGCAACAGCATGGCGGCCGTGGCGGCCGGTTTCATTCTCGGCATCCTGGAATCGTTCAGCATCTGGGTCCTGCCCACGGCGTACAAGGACGCGATCTCCATATCGATCCTGCTGGCCATGCTGTTCGTCCGGCCGAGCGGCCTGTTCGGGAACCGGGAAGCCATGCGGTTAAAGGATTTTTAATGATGAGAGCACGCTTCGCCCCGGTCCTGGCGCTTGTCACGGTTATCACCGTTGTTCAGCTGCTGACGTTCGCGGCAGGCAGGGAATTCTATCTGACGCAGCTCACCATGACGGCGTACTATTCGCTCATTGTGGTCGGGCTTTGTCTTCTGATGGGCTTCGCGGGCCAGATCTCGCTCGGACACGCTGGTTTCTTCGCGATCGGCGGCTATACGACCGCGGTCCTGACCACCCTCGACCTGTCGGCTTATCGGGACCTGGGCGTCGTTTCCCGGCTTGCCTCGCTCGGCGTCCTTTCCGCCCGCCAGGACCTCTACGGGGGCCACATCCTGTGCGTGCACCCCTGGGTCGCCTTCGCCGCGGCGGTGCTGCTCGCGCTCGGGGTCGCCTGGGCCATCGGCATTCCCGTGCTCAAGCTCAAGGGGCACTACCTGGCAATGGCCACGCTCGGCTTCGGCACCATCATCTTCAGCCTCGTGCTCGGCACGCAGCGGTTCGGTGCGGCGGACGGCATCTCGAGCGTGCCGCCCTTTCCCCTGCTGCCCGGCATGAGCGTCAGCGGGGGTTCTTCGCTCCGCGTGCTGAACTATTACTTTGCCTGGCTGCTGGTGGCCGCGGCCATGGTCCTGCTCGTCAACCTCATCAACTCCCGGGTCGGCAGGGCGCTCCGCTCGATCCACGGCGCCGAGGACGCGGCGAGTGCCATGGGCGTGGACACGGCGCGGTACAAGCTTTCGATCTTCATGCTGAGCGCGGTGCTCGCCGCCATTGCCGGCGTCTTCCTGACCCACTTCAACGGCGGCATCGGACCGTCCGAGGCGTCGATCATGAAATCCGTCCGGTACGTCGCGATCGTGGCCGTGGGAGGCATGGGCAGCATCTGGGGCACGCTTATCATGAGCGTGGTGCTGAACTTCCTTTCGCTTCGCGGCTCCTTCGGCACCTTCGACGACGCGGTGTTCGGCGGCATCCTGATCCTGATCATGCTCTTCGCGCCCGACGGGATCATCGGCTCCGACCTGCGGGCGCTCGTGAGGAAGTTTTTGCCGAAGGCAGACGTGGTGAAGAGACCAGAAAAATGAGAACCTGGGTAACCACGGATGAACACGGTTACATGCACGTAATATGACCCGGAAAGGCACTTTTTAACCACAGATGAACACAGATGGACAAAGATGACCGAAGCATTAGGTACTCACTCGTTCTAACCTGTGTTTATCTGTGTGTCACGGCGAAGTCGTGACCTGTGGTTAAAAATCAGTATGGCACTTCTTGAAGTAAATAACCTCAGCAAGCGCTTCGGCGGGCTCCAGGCCGTGAAGGATGTCTCCTTCTCCGTGCAGCGGGGCTGCATCAAGGCGGTCATCGGGCCGAACGGGGCGGGAAAGACGACGCTGTTCAACCTCGTGTCCGGGTTCCTGCCCCCCGATTCGGGCTCGATCCGCTACGGCACCGCCCCGATCCACGGGAAACGTCCGTTCGAGATCGCGGCGCTCGGCGTGTCCCGCACGTTCCAGCACATCAGGCTGTTCTCGCACATGACCGCTCTCGAGAACGTCATGGTAGGCCGCCATGTGCGGAGCCGCGCGGGCTTCGTCGCGGGCATGATGAACCTTCCCTGGACGCGGCACGAAGAGCGGGAGATCCGCGCCAGGTCCCTGGAGATCATGGAGTTTATCGACATCGCCCCCCTGGCCGGGAGCGACGCAACGAGCCTCTCCTACGGCCAGCAGCGCCTGGTGGAACTCGCCCGCGCCCTGGCCGGCGATCCCTCGATGCTGCTGCTCGATGAACCCGCGGCGGGTCTCAACATGCGGGAAACCGCCGATATGGCGAAGCTGATCGTCAGGATCCGGGACCGGGGTGTGACGGTCCTGATCGTGGAGCACGACATGCAGCTCGTGATGAAGATCTCTGATGAGGTCGTCGTGCTTTCCTACGGCGAGAAGATCGCCGACAACACGCCCCGAGCCGTCCAGAACGACCCCGAGGTCGTCCGGGTGTATCTGGGAGAGGACGATGCTTAGGATACGGAACCTCGATGCCGGATACGGGAGCCTGGGGGTCCTGCGGCGCATTTCGCTCCATGTGAATCCGGGCGAGATCGTGACGATCATCGGAGCGAACGGCGCGGGCAAGAGCACGCTGCTCAGGACCATCAGCGGGCTGCTCCGGGCTCAGGCGGGCGAGATCCTCTTTCAGGGCACGGAGATCTCCCGCGCGCCCACGGAGCGGATCGTGTTCAGCGGCTGCTCCCTGGTGCCCGAAGGCAGACAGGTGTTCGCCGCCATGCCGGTGAAGGAGAACCTGCTGCTCGGCGGTTATGTACAGTTCAAGCGGGGGAACCGTCATGATGTGGAGCGGGACCAGGAGTATGTCTACGGGCTCTTTCCGGTGCTGAAACAGCGCGAGCGCCAGCTGGCGGGAACGCTCTCCGGCGGCGAGCAGCAGATGCTTGCCATGGGCAGGGCCCTCATGGCGAGACCGAAGCTCGTCATGCTGGACGAGCCCTCGATGGGGCTCGCGCCGCTCATGGTAAAGGAGATCTTCAACATCATCGTGAAGCTCCGCGGGGAGGGCAAGACGGTGCTGCTCGTGGAGCAGAATGCCCGGAGCGCGCTCAAGATCGCGAACCGCGGGTACGTGCTCGAGACGGGCAGGATCATCCTCGAGGGCGAGGCCGAGGACCTTCTCGCGAACCGCAACGTGCAGAGGGCGTATCTGGGGAAAGAGCAGTGAAGACAATCAAGAATTAGGAATTATGAATGGCCAATGGGGAATGAAGAGTTGCTGACTCATTAGGGCTTTTATTTTTAATTCTAAATTATTAATTCACATTTTTTTTGCACCGGAGGTGCTTCCATGTACTGGCAGCCTGAAAATGAATGCATGGGCCGGGAGGAGCTCGCCCAGCTCCAGCTCGAACGGCTCGAGTCCACCCTGAACCGGGTGTACCTGAACGTACCCTTCTACCGCAGGAAGTTCGACGAGATCAAGTTCAACCCCGACGACCTCCGGTCCCTCGACGACCTGCGGAAGCTTCCGTTCACGACCAAGAACGACCTCCGCGAGAACTACCCCTACGGGCTCTTCGCGGTGCCTCTCCGGGAGGTGGTCCGGGTCCATGCGTCATCGGGCACCACGGGCATGTCGACGGTCGTGGGGTATTCGAAGAACGACATCAAGACATGGTCGAACCTGGTTGCCCGGGTACTCGCCGGGGGCGGTATCACGAAGGACGACGTGATCCAGATCGCGTTCAACTACGGCCTGTTCACGGGCGCCTTCGGGCTTCACTACGGCGCCGAGCGGCTCGGCGCCTCGGTCATCCCCATCTCGAGCGGCAACACGAAGCGCCAGATCAAGATCATGCAGGACTTCAAGACCACGGCGCTCGTGAGCACGCCGAGCTATGCCATGCTGATCGGGGATACGATCAGGGAGATGGGCATCAACCCCAACTCACTTTCGCTGAAGTACGGCCTCTTCGGCGCCGAGCCGTGGTCCAATGGAATGCGCAAGGAGCTCGAGGAGAAGCTCAAGATCGTAGCGACCGACAACTACGGCCTTTCCGAGGTCATGGGGCCCGGCGTGGCGGGCGAGTGCCTCGAGCGGAACGGCCTGCACATCGCCGAGGACCATTTCCTGGTCGAGTTGATCAATCCCGACACGCTGGAGCCGGTCAGGCCCGGCGAGGTGGGCGAACTGGTGGTGACGACCCTGACGAAGGAGGCCTTCCCGGTCATCCGGTACCGGACGCGCGACCTCACGCGGCTGCTCCCGGGGCCCTGCCCCTGCGGCAGGACCATGCAGAGGATGACGCGCGTGTTCGGCAGGACCGACGACATGCTGATCATCCGCGGCGTGAACGTCTTCCCCCAGCAGATCGAGAACGTGCTCTTCGACATCGAGGGCATTGCGCCGCACTACCAGATCGTGATCGAGCGCAAGGGGGCCCTGGACGAGACGACCGTCTATGTCGAGGTTTCGGAGTCGATCTTCTTCGACGAGATGAAGAAGCAGGCCAAGCTGAAGGAGACCATCAAGAAGCGGCTCGCGTCGGAGCTCGGCATCTCGGTCGACGTGAGGCTCGTAGAGAAAAAAACGCTCGAACGGTTCGAGGGAAAGGCGAAGCGGGTCATCGACAACAGAAAATTCTGATGGAGCAGCCTGGAAACACCGAGGGCTCTACTCTGTTCGAAAGGGGTTTATGCGCTTCTCATGAATTACATCGACTTCCATACCCATATCTTTCCGGATAAGATCGCCAGGCAGGCCGTTGACGCCCTTGCGGCCGACTCGGGCAAGTACCGGCCCAAGACCGACGGCACCCTGCGGGGGCTGCTCGACTCCATGGACCGGGCCGGCATTTCCGCGAGCCTCGTTGCGAACATCGCCACGAAGCCGACCCAGACGGCCCCGATCCTCGAGTTCTGCAGGCAGATCAAGAGCGAACGCATCCATCCGCTCATCTCGTTCCATCCCTCAAACGGCGCCGAAGAGGTCGAGGACATCTTCGGCAGGGCCTGGCGCGAGGGCATCTACGGCGTCAAGCTGCATCCGATGTACCAGGGATTTTCCATCGACGGCAAGCATATGTACGGTTTTTACGAACTGATGGCGAGCTTCGGCTTTTATGTCATGTTCCACACCGGCTTCGACGTCGCCTTTCCCGGGAACAGTCAGGCCGACGTGGAAAAAATCAGGAAGATCGCCGACTGGTTCAAGGACCTGACCATTGTCTGCACCCATATGGGCGGATGGAAACAATGGGACCGCATCCACTGCCTCCGGGGGTGCGAGAACGTTTATACCGAGACATCGATGACCATGCCCGAAATGGAAGACGAGGAATTCATCAGGCACCTTTCCGTCTTCGGCGAGGACCGGGTCCTTTTCGGAAGCGACAGCCCCTGGACCGACCAGAAGGAGATGCTGGAGCGGACGCTGCGGCTCAGAATCCCGGATCAACAGAAGGAAAAGATGCTGTACGCGAATGCGGCAACGCTCCTCCGCCTGAACAAGACGTAGCCGTCTCTTCCCCTCTGTCCCTTCAATGCAACGGATGCGCAGAAGCGCTGTGGTATAATAAAAAAAGGTATCCACCTGCCGCTGATCGGGCCGAACGGGCCCGGCAGAGGTGCCGAACGGGGGCAATCCATGAAAAAAGTGTTGATCGCACAGGAGTTGCACGGCATGCTTCCGCCGGGCGGCAGTTTTTTGCACCGGTCCGACATCCGCATCATTCCGGCATCTTCGAACGACGAGCTCTTGAGCTTGCACCGCGCGGAACACGCCGACCTCATCGTGACCCACCTCGATCTTCCGGGCATGAACATCGAACAGCTCGCATCGCTCATCGCGAAGGACCCCGCGCTGCGCACCGTTCAGCTCCTCCTGGTCTGCGCCAACACTCCGGCAGCCATCGAGCACTGTTCCCGGTGCAATCCGAGCGCGGTCATCCTCCGCCCCGTGAACCCGACCCTCCTCCTGGCGCGGGCCCAGCAGCTGCTCGAGATCGCGACGCGCGAGACATTCCGCGTGCTGATCAGCGTTGCGGTCGAGGGCGCGATGGGGGACTCGGCCTTCTTCTGCAAGTCCCAGGACATCAGCGCCACGGGCATGCTCATCGAGACCGACAGGCCCCTCCCGAAGGGGAAGAAGCTCACCTGCACGTTCTGTTTGCCGACGGGGACACGGATTCAAACCAAGGGGGAGATTGTCCGGACCATTGATGGGGACAAAGGAGCCGGTGTGAACCGGTATGGCGTCAAGTTCGCCAAGATCTCGGGCGAGGACCGGATCGCGCTCGAAACCTTCGTCGCCGAGCGGTCGAAGCTTGCACGCAAAGCGTAGACCTCGTGCGCCCGCCGCGGGTGTTGCAGCATGCGGGGAAAAAGTCGCTATCCAACTGACCCCGTGTTACTTCTTCTGAGCCCTGCCTGCCGCAAAAGCCTTCTGGTTGATCGCGAGAACTTTTTTGGGGACCGTGTTCACCACGGCATCGAGGATGAACTGCTCCTTGAGGGGGAGAAAGGGGAGCGCCGCTCCGAGCAGAACGAGGTTGAGCGCACGCTTGTCGCCTGCCTCGACGGCAAGCCGCGTGCCGTCGAAGGGCATGACCGTCTTGGCACGGCCTCTAATGGTATCGTTGATATCCGCGGGATATTTCTCTGCGGCAATGGAGACGCCGATGGTGCCGATGGTGCGCGTATTGTAGATTACCGCGCCGTCGTCCTTCAGGTAGTGGAGATAGCGGGCCGTTTCGAGCGGTTCAAACCCGATCAGAAGGTCCGCCTCGCCCTCGCTCACGATCGGGGAGAACACCGCGTCCCCGAAGCGCACCTGCGACAGCACGCTGCCGCCGCGCTGCGCCATGCCGTGCACCTCGCTCTGCTTCACATCCAGGCCGGAGAGGAGCGCCGCCTCCGCGATGATCTTGCTCGTGAGCAGCACGCCCTGCCCGCCCACACCGCTGATCAGAATGTTAAAAACGTTCACCGGTTAAACCCCCGCACTATCTGACACAGATTTACACTGACGTATTATGATTCAAGCCGACGATAGGTCTCTCTGTGGAAATCATGTCTTTATCCGAATCTTCAGTTTCCTCCGCGACCTTTGCGCCTCTACGAGAGAAGTCCTCGCTCCGTGCTACCCGGCCGTCTTCATCGACCCCGTCGTACAGAGCTGGGCGCAGACGCCGCAGCCGTTGCACAGGAGCGGATCGATCTCGACGTAGCCGGCCTTGCCCTCCGGAGTGAAGGATAGCGCGATGCATCCCGCCTTGAGGCACGCCTTGCACCCGACGCAGCCGGCGCGCTCGACGGTGTAGGCCTTCTTCGATACGCGGTAGCGAAGCACGCAGGGCTGGTTCGAGACGAGGACCGAGGGACCCTTCTCCTCGAGCGCTTCCTTTACGATCTTCTCGAGGTCCTTGATCTTGTAGGTGTCGATCTCGCGCACCCGCTTCGCGCCTATGGCCTGGCAGAGCTTCGGAATGTCGAGTCGCGGCGCTTCGCCTCCCTGGGCGGAGCGGCCCGTGCCCGCGTGCTCCTGGCCGCCCGTCATGCCCGTCGTGTCGTTGTTCATGACAATGACGATCGCATCGCCGCCGTTGTAGACCATGTTGATGAGGCCGGTAATGCCGGAGTGCAGGAAGGTCGAGTCGCCGATCACGGCCACGGGCTTCTGCCGCACGCTCTGGAGCCCGAGCCCCTTGGCCATGCCGTGGGCGGCCGAGATGCTGGCGCCCATGCAGATGCAGGTGTGCATGGCCGAAAAGGGAGGCAGTGCGCCGAGCGTGTAGCACCCGATGTCGCCGGAAACGTGGAGTTTGAGCTTTGCGAGCACCGTATAGAG
>Ga0335081_10013904_pt1 | contig 13010 bp, 12 predicted proteins | sample Lox_Sample_35_FD_206713 | JGI IMG/M metagenome (GOLD analysis project Ga0335081, IMG submission 206713) | Soil microbial communities from Loxahatchee National Wildlife Refuge, Florida, United States - Lox_Sample_3.5 | ecosystem: Environmental > Terrestrial > Soil > Wetlands | place: USA...
GTTGGCGAATTTTGCCAGGTCCTTCTGAATCAAGGCCAGCTCATTCGTGCAAACGGGGGTGAAGTCGCCGGGGTAAAACACCAGCACCACGTTCTTGCCGCGCTGGGCCGACAGTTGAAACTCGCCCTGCGCGTCGCCGGTGGTCTGGACGGCTTTGAAGTCTGGCGCCGGGTCTCCGATGTTCAGAGTCATAAAGGTCCTCCATCAAGGATTGCGGACATGCGATCGATCCTGCAGAGCGATGTCCGGCCGGAAACGAAATCTGGGCGACGCGATCGCGCGCCCTCCTCGGCGCGCCGCGCGGCGCAGAAAGCGGGGAAAAAGTCTCAATACTTCGGTACGCTCGGGTCCACCTGGTCAGACCAAGCCAGAATTCCACCCTTCAGATTATTGATGCGGCGGAATCCCGCCTGCATCAGAAACTCCACCGCACGCCCGCTGCGCACGCCTGACCGGCAGTGGACGACGAGTTCGTCCGCGGAGTCCAGCTCGTGCATGCGCGCCGGCAATTCGCCCAGCGGTATCAGAATGGAGCCCGGGATGCGGCAAATGTCAAACTCGTGCGTCTCGCGAACGTCCAGCAATTTGAAGGGGACGCCGCCGTCGATCATCTCTTTCAGTTGGATGGGCGTAATTTCGGGGATTCTGTTCACCGGTTCAGCCTCCTGGCCGCGAATTCCGCAGAACTCGTCGTAGTCGATAAGGTGATGGAGCGTGGGGTGCCTGCCGCACACCGGGCACTCCGGATTCTTGCGCAGCTTCAGCTCGCGGAAACGCAGTCGAAGCGCGTCGAACAGCAGCAGGCGGCCGATCAGCGGCTCGCCTTGGCCAATGATGAGCTTGATGGCTTCGAGCGCCTGGATGGCGCCGACGATGCCGGGCAGGACCCCCAGCACGCCGCCCTCGGCGCAGCTCGGAACCAGGCCCGGCGGGGGTGGCTCCGGATAGAGGCAGCGATAGCACGGGCCGTTCTCAGTGGCGAACACGGAGGCCTGGCCTTCGAATCGGAAGATACTGCCGTAGACGTTGGGTTTGCCGCTCAGCACGCAGGCGTCGTTCACGAGATACCGGGTGGCGAAGTTGTCGGTGCCGTCGGCGACGATGTCGTAGTCGCGGAAGAGTTCAAGCGCGTTGGCGGAAGTCAGCCGCATCTCATGCCGCACCAGCTCGACATAGGGATTGATGTCGTGGAGGGTCTCCGCGGCGGACTCGAGTTTGGGGCGTCCCACGTCTGCCGTGCCGTGCAGGATCTGGCGCTGCAGATTGGTGAAATCGACCACGTCAAAGTCCACCAAGCCCATCCGGCCTACTCCCGCCGCCGCCAGATAGAGCGCCAGAGGCGAGCCCAGCCCTCCGGCGCCGATCAGCAGCACCTTGGCCTGCTTCAGCTTGAGCTGGCCGTCCATGCCAACTTCGGGCATGATGAGGTGCCGGCTGTAGCGAAGAACTTCGTCCTTCGAGAGCGTGACCGCTTCGAGAGTTGCTGCGTGTGCCATGGTCTTTAACCTCCGCTGAGTTCGTTCGGACTGACGTGGCGCCGGCGCCCGGCAATCGCTCGGAACGCGCGCCCGCCGCGTAAACCCCTTATCACTCGGGAGGGCCCGGATTCCGGCCGCGGAACCCAGGCTAGCGACAGATACAGCGGAGGATGGGAAGATCGTCGGAATCTGTCTTAATTTCCGTGCCGCCTGCGATGGACGGTACGATGCTCAATACGTCGTTCTCATGCAGCGGCGTCAACTCCTTGCTGAGATAGCGGATGTCCTCGTCGTTCAAATACACGTTTACAAAGCTCCTGATCTTCCCTTCATCATTGTAAAGATGCCGGCGCAGATCAGCGTATTGCGTGATGAGACCCGTTAGAGCCTCGGCCACCGTTCCGGCCTCAAGCTCCACGGACTCCTGTTTCCCCGCGTACTGGCGCAGCGGCGTCGGGATCATGATCTTGACTGCCATTCCTTACTCCTTCGACGTATTCGCAATCCCACCGGCGCAGCTCGCGAAGCAACCGGACGGCCGGTGATCCTCGCAGCCCAGAGACACTGGATGCTCCGGATGTCCGGCGATCTTCAGGTCCGGCTGAGATTCTTCGCCTGACCGGCAGCCACCGTTTCCGCGGCGCCGGGTCCTTCCTCGAGTTCGAGAGCTTCGGGCTCAAAACTCGAGCGGTCATCGGCCAGCACCCAACTGCGGGTATTGCGTGCGCGGCCAGCCTCGACCGAGACAATAAGGTAAGAATACCACGGCCAGGCGTGCTCGCGGTCGTACTCGGACGGGCGCGCCGGGTGGTCCGGGTGGGAGTGGTAGTAGCCGAGCACCGTCAGCCTTCTCGCCCGCGCGTCCTTCTCGGCGCGCAACTGCTCCCGGGGATCGATTAGGAAGCGATTGCGTTCGGTCTCCCGCCCCGGATCGTCGAGCGGCAGCAACGCCTGCCCACGGTCCGGGTCGTGCCGCAGATTGGCTAGCGGCACCACCTCGGTCACCCGCTTCGTTTCACTTGACGTCTCGCCGAGCAGGATGCCGCAGCATTCCGCCGGATACTCAGCTTCGGCATGACGGTGGATGGCCTCGAGGTTCCCGGTGTGGAGTTTCACTGTCATTCGTCAATTCTTCAGCGGCGCTTCCACCTGTCCCCAGACGAGTGACGTCGGAATGAAGGACGGCTTCTCGATGATGCAGACATCGAGGGCCTGCTCGGCGGCCAGGTAACTCACCGACACCTTCACGCCCATCGTCTCGATCAGGCCGTTGCCACCCTCCGGCAACGTAATTCCGGTCCGCAGCAGACCCAGCCTCAGGTTGCTCAGCTTTTCCGGCGTGATCCCTTCATATCGCCTGCAATCCGGCATCGTGTTTCCTCCCTGTACCTGGCGCTGAATGAAGACGGTGGGGCGGTTCCGCCACCGCGGTCGTCAGTCGCTCCCACGCAATCGTCAATCGAAGATCGGCGAATCCGCTGTTTCGTCCCAGAACCGCTCGCTCAGATACTTGTCGCCGCCGTCGCAGAAAATGGTGACGATTACGCCGTGTCTTAGTTCGGCGGCCACCCGCAAGGCCGCCGCCAAGGCTGCCCCGCTCGAGACGCCCACCAGCAGGCCCTCTTCGCGCGCCAGGCGAAGCGTCATGGCCTGGGCCTCCTCGGTGGAAACCACGAGGTTGCCGTCCGCCAGCGCCGGATCGTAGATCCGGGGCGGGATCGAAGTGGGCATGTGCTTCATGCCCTCGAGCCCGTGGAACGGCTCGTCGGGCTGCACCGAAATGCAACGAATGGCAGAGTTCAACTCCTTAAGCCGGCGGGACGTGCCCATGAAGGTTCCGCTGGTGCCGAGGCCGGCCACGAAGTGGGTTATCCGTCCCTGCGTCTGGTTGAACACCTCCGAGGCGGTCGAGTGATAATGGGCGCGCCAGTTGGACGGGTTATCGTACTGGTTGGCGTAGAAATACTGGCCCGCGTTCTGCCGCGCGAGCTCGCGGACCGCACGGATGGCTCCATCCGATCCTTCCAGGGGATCGGTGTAAACCACCTCGGCCCCGTAGGCGTGCAGGGTGCGCTTGCGTTCCAGACTCACGTTGTCCGGCACGAAAAGCTTCAGGCGGTAGCCGCGTGCGGCGCAGAGCATGGCGTAGGCGATGCCGGTGTTGCCGGAGGTGGAATCGATCAGCAGCTTGCCCCGGCACATCAAGCCTGCCCGTTCGGCTTCGCGGATGATGTTGAGGGCGGCGCGGTCCTTCACCGAGCCCCCGGGATTGAACCACTCCGCCTTGGCGTAGAGCTCGACGCCCGCCTGGAGGCGGGCGATCCGGTTGAGGCGCAGGAGCGGAGTGTTGCCGACCAGCGAAAAGACGTCCGAAGCGTTTTCGCCGGCGTGGTCTGCGGGCCCGGAGGCAGCCGTCAGGCCCAGACCCGGGGCCGGGCGCAGGCCGGGCGTCACAGGCCCATGCAGTTTAGCCGTCACAGCGGCCGGGTTTTCGAAGTCCGATGTCATAGGCCCTTGCGCTTTAAGGGTGTCCTTGGTTAGATTCTTCTATAGCGCTCCACGTTACAGAGGAGCAGGTTAGCACACCATGGTGAAGCCGGGGCCGACGCTCGACGACATTCGGAAGCAGTTGCAGCAGGCGGGATTCGAGGCCAACGCCACCGGCGCCGCCTCTATCGAGGTCCGTAAGTACAACTGCGTCCATCGCATCGAGCGGAATTCCCAGGGCCTGTGGGCGCCCGCCAGCCCCGCCCATTTTCTCATCCGCGGCCTGCCCTGCGAGCTTGAGGACCATGGATACCAGAAGTTCTGGCTGGCCGACGGCAAGCGGTTTCCCATCCGCCTTGACGACCTCAAGGGCCTGCATCGCTTCGACCAGGAAGTCCGATACCATTTGCACCTGAAGTCCCTCTATAACGATTCCCTCGGCAGTACCTGCGCCCGCTCGGCCTACGACCGCGTGGATGGCCGGCCGGACGCCTGATCCCGAAGCTGAGTTGGTTGCGCCAAAGGCCTCCAGGCTCACCGGTCGGGGCAGCGGTCAATTGTCCAGGTTCGTCGCGCCGTTGCGCCGTGCCCGTCGGCAATCCGGCCCGGCCCCAATTCATTGACAGGAGCGTTCGAGACATATCTGTTGATTCTAAAGAACATCGTGGCTTTGTTCCAGGCTCTCAGGCCGTCACTGGGCTGAGCCTCGACGTGCCGTTTCTCCTCCCACCCGGGCTTGGCTCTCCTACTTCCCGAGCCATTCGGCTTGTGACCGTGACAGGGGAAGGCGGCCCGCAATGATCGAAGGTCCGGCCATAGTCGCCGTCTTGCCAGAGTTCGGCACCTTTTGGGGCTGTCAGTGGCTGAAGAACAGCAAGATTACCCAGTTGGCCACGTTCTCGCCATTCTCGCCGTATGATACTGGTATAAAATGATTTAGCAACGCGGGGTACGCTTGAGTCCCGGCCCCGCGGTTTCATAGTGTGCACGGTTGCGGGCATGTAGCGGGGGAAGTTTTTAGGCTTAATTTCCACGGACTCAATAACCATATCATAATGAGGCCCGGCCTGTCAAGGTAAAAGTGCGGTTCGCCGCGGGACATGTGGTCTTCCCGCCAGCCGCGGAGGGGCCGGCGCTTGCCTGGACCGTTGTGGGACACCCTCAGGGGCGGGGAGGGCGTGCGGGTGGCGAAGCGGCGTCGGTTCCGCCTAGCGCCTAACGCCCTTCCACTACAGGGCTCAGGCAGTGCTGATCAGGTCCGGCATCATCCAGCGTAAATCGAATTGCCGGACCGCTCCCGTCACTCCCATCGGTGATTTGGATCACTGTCCTGATCTAACTCGGGCTGCAAAACTGATGGCGTTGCATCGCGCCGGGGTGCGTCCCCAACGCGGTTTCCTTCGGGCCGCGACACCGCACCCCGGCATTTCCGTCGTTCTTCTCTGCTGCCGGCGCTCCATACTTGAGCTTCCTTTAGACGTCTATTGAATCGGTGCGATCCGCCCCGGCGATCAGCCCAGGGCCTTCTTCTGAAATCGCGAAAGACCAAACGCCACCACCAGCCCGTCGAGGGCGAGCAGAGCGGGCAGGATCACCATCATCGGCAGGTGGGGAAACTGGGGGGCGAGGGTGGCGCGCAGCCCTTCGGAGGCGTAGACGAGGGGATTGATGAGCACCACCTTCTGCAAAATCGGAAATGACGCGAGGGCGCTCCAGGGGTAATAGGCGCAGCCGAACATGATCATGGGCGCGATGACGAGCGTGAACATCAGGCCGATTTGGGTCTGGCCGATGCTGCAGCCGAGGGCCAGGCCGCCGGCCGCGGCGAACATGGCCACCGCCAGGGCCACGGCGGCGAACAGCACGGGCTGCGCGAAGCTCAAATTCACTCCATGGCCGATGATCAGCCAGGCCGCCGGAATCACCACCAGTCCCGCGGCCAGGGACTGGAACATTCCGGCCACCACTTTTTCAAACGCCACCCAGCCCGTCGAAATCGGCGCCAGCAGCCGGTCCTCGATTTCGCGGGTGAATTGAAACTCCACGATCAGCGGCATCGACACCGCCTGGACGCCCGCCAGTACCATGCTGATGGCCATAATCCCCGGCAGCAGTATGCTTTTGTAGGCCTCGGGCATCAGGCCGCTGGTGGTCATCACCTTGCCGAAGATGAAGACGAAAAGCAGCGGCTGCAGCAGCGTCTGCACGAGCAACTGCAGGAAATTGCGCCGCGCCACGTGGGCGTCGCGCGCGAGCAGCGCCGAAAACGTTTTCCAGCTCATTCGCGCAGGCTCCTTCCGGTATGGTGCAGGAATAGGTTCTCGAGGCTGGGCTCCGCGATGTGCACGTCGGCCAGCTCGGCGCCCGCGGCGGCGGCGGCGGCGACAATCTCGCCGATCAACGACCCGCCGCGGTCGGCGTAAAGATCGGCCGCCTGCCCGTCCACCGTTTTCACTTCACGCACGCCGGGCAGCGCCTGCAGACGGGCGGTGAGGCCGGGCGAGGTCTGGCTGAAACGCAGGCGCAGCAGGTAGCCCCCCGGCAGTGAGCCCTTGAGGTCGCGGGGCGTGCCCTGCGCAATGATGTGGCCGTGGTCGATGATGGCGATGCGCTGGCAGAGCGCGTCCGCTTCTTCCATATTGTGGGTGGTGAGCAGAATGGTTTTGCCGGCCCGGTTGTAACTGCGGATGATTTCCCACAACATGAGCTTGGTCTGCGGATCGAGGCCGGCGCTGGGTTCGTCGAGGAAGAGCACCTGCGGGTCGTGCATCAGGGCGCGCGCGATCGAGATGCGTTGCATCATGCCGCCGGAGAAGCCGCGCACCATCTGATCGGCGCGGTCGGTGAGCTTGAACTCCTCCAGGAGCTCCGCCGCCCGGCGCGCGCGCTCGCGGGCGGGTTGGGCGAAGTAGGCGCCGTGAAACAGCAGGATTTCGCGGGCGGTGAGTGCGAAATCGAGGTTGGGACGCTGCTGCACCACGCCGATCAGTTGCTTCACCGCCACCTGGTCTTTCCAGATTTCGTGCGGGCCGACCCACGCCCGGCCGCCCGTGGGGCGAACGCGCGTGGTGAGCACGCCGACGGTGGTGGACTTGCCGGCGCCGTTCGGGCCCAGCAGGCCGAAAATCTCGCCGGGCTGGACGTCGAGCGAGACGCCGTCCAGGGCCACGATCTCCGGCTTCTTGGCGTTCTTGCCCCCGGCGCCCTTCGGAGCGGGTCCCCGGCTGCGCGACGCCGTGAAGCTGAAGCCGGCCGCGCCCGCGGCTGCCGGCGGCGGAGACGTGTAGACTTTGCGCAGGTCTTCGGTGCGAATGCCGACCCCCATCGGCCTCCCCTTTCTGTTCGTCGCGGCGGCCGCGCGGCCACCGGCGCTGAATAACTATGATACGTTGTTGTGGTTGTCAGAATAACATGGCGAGCCCGTTTGCGGCGCCGCGACGCGTCGGGCGCTGGACGCGGCCGGCGTTGCCGGGCGCCGCTCCCGCAGGGACCACTCGAGCGACCATGGGCATCTTCTCAAGCAACTCCGAACGCAAAATCCTCGAAGCTAAAATGCGGGAGGAGGGCCGGCTGCCGCCCGGCCAAGCCGCCACGCTCAAGTGGCCGGTGCTGCACCTCGGGGACGTGCCGCGTTTCAATCCCGCCACCTGGGACTTTCGCACCGAAGGCCTGGTTCGAAATCCGCTCCGGCTCAACTGGGATGAGTTTCAGGCGCTGCCGCGGGCGCAGGTGACGGCGGACTTCCACTGCGTCACGCGTTGGAGCCGCTTCGACAATCGCTGGGAGGGCGTGCCTTTTCGCGCCATCCACGGCCTCACCGAGCCGCTCACGAGCGCCGACTTCGTGCTGGTGCACGGCGAAGGCGAATACACCACCAACGTTCCGCTGGCGGATTTGCTCGACGAAAACGTTCTTTTCGCCGACCGGCACGACGGCGCTCCGCTCGCGCCGGAGCACGGCGGTCCGCTGCGGCTGGTGGTGCCGAAACTCTACGGGTGGAAGAGCGCCAAGTGGGTGCGCAGCCTCGAATTTCTTTCACGCGACGAGGCGGGCTACTGGGAGCGCAACGGCTACCACAGGGTTGGCGATCCGTGGAAGGAGCAGCGCTTCGATACGGATTGAGCTCGCCGCCGCGCGCCGCACGGCGATTCTACCCGCGACGCTGCCCGCGAGCCGCCACTTCAGTTAACAGGAGCGACCTTATACAAACCGGCCGCATGGGAATCGAGGCGCGCGGAAAATCTGTCCGCGAAGGTTCCGAGATCGCGCTTCTGCCACAGGTCCCGCACGGCGCATTTTCCGGCAAGGCCCAATTCCTGCCAGGTCACAACGACATCTACGGCGGCTTGGCCGGTGTCGAACAAGGCCACGTATTTTTCGTGGACTCCGGGAGCATCCGCCTCCCACGCCACCCGGGGTCCGCGCTCGAAAAGCTCATGGTTGCCCGAACTCGTCTGATCGACGGCGATCGCCTCGTCGTTCTCCAGCAGCGAAGCCGTCCAGGGATCGAGAGAGGTCAAGTCTCCGCCCATCATCAGAGGCGAACGAAAGATAGTCCAGAGCGTCATCAAGGTGCGCTGCTCGTCGTGCGTGAGCCGCGAGGAGCGGGGCGCGTTTTCGAAGCCTCGAACGCGCAGGCGGCCGAGGGGCAGCATATCGGCGTCGGGCCAGTGGTTGGGGCCGGAATACTGCGCCCAGCCCCGGGTGCGCGCGAACTGCGCGAAGACCTCTTTCCAGTTGTCCCACATGTCATCGGAGATGCGCCACATCTGGGACCACTCGCTCAGGCTCGCGGCCTGGTCCAGCGGCGCCGCGCCGGGTGAGAGGCTGAGCACCATGGGCCGGCCGCTCTTGTTCATGGCCTTGCGTAGCGCTTCGATCTCGGCCCCGTGATACGGCTCCAGGTCGTTGCCGCGGCTCATGTCGTCGGCCTTGATGAAATCCACACCCCAACTAGCGTAGAGCCGAGCGATGGAGTCGTAGTAGGCCTGTCCCGCCGGCTTGGTCACATCCACTCCGTACATGGCCGTAGACCAAGGGCAGATGTTCTTCAGATCGGCGATATCTTTGGCGCGGGCGTGGGCACCGAGGATAGGCACATTGCGCTCCACGGCCTGGCGGGGAATGCCCCGCATGATGTGGATGCCGAATTTGAGCCCAAGGCTGTGGACGTAGTCGGCGAGGGGCGCGAATCCCTTGCCGCCCGCCGAGGACGGGAACCGGTTGGGTGCCGGCAGCAGGCGGCCGTACTCGTCCATGGCCGTCTCCAGGCGCTCGTGGCCCGACGAGTGCTCGATGCTCTCCGGATGGTCGAAGTACCAGTAGTAGTCCACCACCACGTACTTCCAGCCGTAGCGGGCCAAGTGGTCCGCAAGGACTTTGGCGTTGGCCTTCATCTCCTGTTCGTTTACCGCGCCGCCGTAGCTGTCGTAGCTGTTCCAGCCCATGGGTGGGGTGAGCGCGAGGCTGTCGGGATAGACCGCGGCGCCGCTCGCGGGAGATTTGGGCGCGAAAACGAGCGCGAGGGCGGCGCACGCCGCCAGGCCGACCGCCATGGATGGTTGAGACGACACTCGACGCAGCCCTCCCCCTTCGGTATCGGGCGGTTCTGCAAAACACGCCCCCCAATGCTCGGCCTTGGCTGGCCCGAAGGCGACGGGGACCTTTCAGGGCGCCGCCTCAATCGGCAGTCCGAACGGCGCCAACTGCTCGCGCACGGTTTTTTCTTCGCCCACGGTTACGATGGTCTGGCGGGCGGCGGCGAAGTATTTCCGGCCCGCGGCCGCGACGTCTTGCAGCGTGACCTTCTGAACGTTCGCGCTTTCCTGGCCTAGGGCTTCAGGCGGCAGGCCGTAAACCCAGAGCCAGCCCAACTGCTGCGCGACGGCGGCTTGGATCTGCAAAATGATCGCATTCGTTCCCACCAGGTACCGCTGGGCGCGGTTGAGTTCATCGGAGGTGGGATCGGTGGTGGCCATGCGGTTGAGCTCGTATTCAATTTCGTTAAGGCTCGGACCCGTGACGGCGTTGCGGACGTCGGCGCGCGTCTGCAGCACGCCTGCCGCGGCTCGCAACTGCAGTCCGGCCCCAGGCGAGTACGTGTAGCCCTTGTCCTCTCGAATGTTGCGAATGAGGCGCGAGCCGAACATGCCTCCGTAAATGGCATTGGCCACCTGGGTGGCGGCGTAGTCGGGATCGCCGCGCTTCGGGCCGAAGGCGGCAAGCGTCAGCGTGGTTTGCACGGAGCCCGGCCGCGGCACCAGGAAGATGGAGTGCGGATTGTTCTGGGCCGGCGGGGCGATGGCGGCCACCGGCGCCTGGGAAGGAGCGGCCCAGCCTCCAAAGTCCTTGGCGATGGCAGCCTCCAGCGCATCGCTCGAAAAGTCGCCCACGGCCACCACCAAGGCCTGGTCCGGCCGGAAGCGTTCGGCGTAGGCGGCCCTCAACTCCGCGGCCGTGGCCGCGTTGATGGAGTCTTGGGTGGGCGCGAGGGTGGCGTAGGGCTGATTTCCAAAGAGCGCCTTGGCCATGGCCCGCGAAGCCAGGAAGGAGGGTTGCGCTTCCTCGGCCTTCAGATTCTCGAGGGCGTTGCGCTTGGCGAGCGCCACCTCATCGTCGGGGAAGGTGGCGTTCTGCATCACGTCCGCCAGAACTTCGAGGGCGTCGTTCGCCCGGGCGGCCATCACCTGAGTTGAGGTGACGATCGCGTCGGCGCGGAGATCGCCTCCCAGATCGCCGCCGGCCGCCTCGAACGCCTCGGCGATTTGCTTGGCCGAGCGGGTTTTGGTGCCCTGATCGAGCGCGGCCACGAGAAGATCCGAGAGCCCCGGCCGGTTCTGGGGATCGGACGCCCGCCCGCCGCGCACGGCCACCGCCAGCGCGACTTTTGGAAATCCCGGGCGCGGCACGAGCCAAATCGTGAGTCCATTCCCGAGTTTCTTCACTTCCACGTTGGGCGTCTTGAAGGGGACCAGCGGGCCGTAGGCCGGAAGATCCTTCGGCAGGGGAGGGAGCTTCTCCTGCGCCACCGCGCTCAGCGAAATCGCGACCCACGCCAGCACCAGCAGGACCCGGCGTAGCGTTTTCGTTTTCATGGTTGGTCTCCCTTCCCGCCGTTCGCAGCCTTGAGCAGCGCTTGTGGCACGCGGTTGATGATGGTGGAGTTTGTGTGCAGCAGATACCTGGCTGCGAACGCCTTCACTTCAGCCGGCGTGACGCGCTCGAGCTCGGTGGGAATTTGATTGACACGGTCGGGATTGCCGTCGAACAGGGTGGCGTGGGAGAGCGCCGACGCCCGGCTGATGGGGATCTCGAGCTGGGCGTACCAGTCGGACGTCATTTTGGTTTTGATCCGTTCCATCTCGCCCTCAGAGGGCCCCTGAGTCTTAAGGTTGTCGATCACGGCGTCGTACGCCGCGAGGAGTTGGTCCTCCGTCACGTTCGGCGGATAGACGATAAACGATGTCATCAGCGTGGGTCCGTTGTATTCGAACGGATTGCCCAGCGGCCAGTTCAGGCCTCCGGACACATTCAAGGCCACCTTCTTATCCTTGACCAGCGCCTGGTAGAGCAGGGAAGCCTCGCCGTTGTGCAGCAGCTCGCCCACCACGGCCCCCACCACGGCGTCGTGCGACGCGCGGGGCGGCATCCGATACCCCACCGCCAGGGCGGGAACGCGGGCCAGGCTGTCGGGCTGGGTGAAGCGGCGCTCGGCCGTCTGCGGCGCCTCGCTGACGTCCGGACGCGGCGGCACCTTGCGCTCGGGAATTCCTCCGAAGTACTTCTCCGCGGCGGCGAACACCTCATCGGGATTTACATCCCCGGCCACCGCCAGCACCGCGTTGTTGGGCGCGTAGTAGTGCTGGTAGAAGCTTTGCACATCCTGGATGGTGGCGGCGTCAAGGTCCTTGAAATCACCGTAGAAATTGTGGGCGTTGGGAAAGCGGTTGAAAGCCTTCTGGGGCAGATCGAGCCACTCGAACGATCCGTAGGGCCGGTTGAGGACGTTGACGCGCACCTCCTCTTCCACCACCTTCCGTTGGTTGTCGAGGTTGGCCTGCGAAAAGTCGAGGGTCTTCATGCGGTCCGCTTCGAGCCAGAGCACCGGCTCGAGCGCCGAAACGGGCGCCGACTCGATGTACTCGGTGAAATCATAGCGGGTGTCGCCGTTGTTGAAGCCGCCTCCCCCCTCGATGACTTCGTCGAAAATGCCTTTGGGAGCGTTCGGCGTGCCCTCGAACATCATGTGCTCGAAGAGGTGGGCAAAGCCCGTCCGGCCCTCCGGCTCCAAACGGAATCCGCTGCCGTAGCTGATGCAGACGCCAAAAGTCGGGGCGGAGTGGTCTTCCGAGACCACTACCACGAGTCCGTTGGCAAGCTTCTTGGAGGCGACCGGAACCTTCCAGTCCGCGCGCAGCGGGGCCGCAACGAACAGGGCGGCCGCCGCTATCGAAATCACCAGGCGACGCAATGTCTGTGTCCTTTCTGCGATGCTGCGGGATCGCAACGGGAATCGAGTGTGATCCTTCGAAATTCGGCGCGCAGCCCCGGGCACGTGGGGGCCGCTGGCCTGAGGTAGAATAGAGCCGCGGAGACCACGGAGGGATCACCATGAGGCGTCCGAGAGGGTTCCGAAAACTGGCCTGCGCGGGACTCGTGCTCAGTTGCGCTGCACTCGCCGGCCCCGTCGCGCCGCGCGCAGCCGCTCAGCAGTCCGCGGCGAGCCCGCCGAACCGTCTGGTGACCGGCAAGTTGATCTACGTGGGCCCGATGCCCGACGGCCTCGACCGGTGGTTGCAGGAGGACCTGAAGACCTGGGGACGATATCGCGTCACCAGCAATCCCGAAGGCGTCGACCTCGAAATGAACGTGATCGTACCCGAGAGGCAGCCTCAATATCGCGAGCGCCATGGCGTTCCCCTGCCCAAGAAAGAGTCGCGCGACAAACCTCGGGAGACCTCGATCGACGTGGTCGATTGGGTTTCGGGCGAAAGGGTGTGGAGCGCAACGCTGCTCGACAAGAAGATCGATCATAACGCGCCGCCA
>Ga0335081_10013905_pt1 | contig 13009 bp, 12 predicted proteins | sample Lox_Sample_35_FD_206713 | JGI IMG/M metagenome (GOLD analysis project Ga0335081, IMG submission 206713) | Soil microbial communities from Loxahatchee National Wildlife Refuge, Florida, United States - Lox_Sample_3.5 | ecosystem: Environmental > Terrestrial > Soil > Wetlands | place: USA...
CTACCGCGCCCACAGGATCGCGGCCTGGCGGCAACTGCGGCGCGAGCTGCGCAGTGCCCCGCCGGCGGACCTGTGGCGCTACACCGCCGACCTGCTCTACCTCATCGAGAACCCGGCCGTGCGGGAAGCGTTCTTCCCCACCGCCAGCTACCGGTACGCGGTCGAGCCAGCTCGGCCGGCCGATGAAGCCCGGATTACCGCCATCGCCCGCGCGCACCAGCCAGCGGGGGCAGTCGCCATGATGCGGTCCTGGTGGGATGCGATGCCGTCCGCGTTCCGCGTCGCGCGGGACCCCGACGGGTCCCCCGCCGCGTTCCAGTGCCTGTGCGAGGCGACCTCCGTACCGGCCCGGCTCCTCGCCGCGGACCCTGTCGCCGCCACCTGGCGCGAGCATCTGCGCGCCAACCCGGTACCGCGCGGCCAGCAGGTGCTCTTCCTCCGCCACATGCTGGCCGCGGACGGCGGCGAAGCCGCGACGCAGGCCCACGCCGCCCTGATCCTGGACCTCAAGCGGCGCTACCTGGAAATGCGGCCCAGGCTCCGGCGCATCTACTCGCAGGCCGCGGACCTGCCCGCGGCCCTGTCTCAGCTCGCGCCGCTCGGCTTCGCCCGCCTCCCGGACGGCGCCGCCGAGATCGGCGGAACCACCTACCATGCCCTCTACAACGACTTCGGACCGTCCTCCATCGACGGCTGGCTGACCGACCTCGCCGCGCGGGAAATGCTCATCGACCACCACGCCCTGCTCGATCCCGATCGCCGCCAGCTCATCCTCGACGGCACCCGCGCCGACCTCACCAAGCTGGAATTCGACGTCCTTCAGTACCTGCACGAACGCGAAGGCCGGGTCGTCGGCCGGGCGGCGCTGCTGCGCGACGTATGGGGCTACGAGTGGAACGGCGGGAGCAACGTCGTCGAGGTCGTGATCAGCGCCCTGCGCCGCAAGCTCGGTGACAGTGCCGGAAGCCTGCAAACGGTGCGCGGCGCCGGCTACCGCTTCACCGCCCCGTCCTGACCCCGGCTATGTTGAAAGGGGCCTAACGAAACCGGCGGGCAGCGCCCGGACAGGCGGGAGGACCTGATGGAGGCAGGGTCGGAGCGCCCGCTGGCTGACCCGCCGGCCACCTGGCAGGAGCATTGGTTCGACCACCGCCAGTTGCTCCGGCTCTACCATCACGACGAGCATTGCGCGATCTACCTGGACCCCGACGTGCGCCGGGCCGAGATCCAGTGGCTGCCCCGGTTCATCAACCTGACCTGGCAGTACTCCAAGGCAACCTACGGCGACGGATTCGGGCCGGACCCGCGCATCTACTCCATCCACCACGCCGGGCGGCACGGCGGCGGTCACGCGGGCTATTACGTCAGCCCGGTCCACGACTACCACAACGTCAGCGACTGCGGGCTGGACACCTGGCGGGAGGGCAACGCCCTGGCGCGCGAGCTGCCTGCTCACGAGATCGGGCATTCGGTGGAGAGCGCCAACAACAGCGTGCACGGCTCGCCGGCGTATGAAATCTGGGGCGACAGCAAGTGGGCCGAGTTCTACATCTATGACCTCTACAACGCGCTGGGCATGGACCGCGAGGCCAGGGGCGTCTACCGCCGGTTCACCGGCAACACCGACGACTTCCCGCGCCGGAGGACCCGCTGGTTCCGCGACTGGTTCTACCCGCTGTGGCGAGACTGCGGGCAGGCCCAGGTCATGAACAGGTTCTTCCGGGAGCTGGCCCGGCACTTCCCGCGCGACTCGGGCGGTACCTACACGCGGCGGATGAACTGGGGCGAGTACGTCCACTTCACCAGCGGCGCCGCCGCCGCCGACATGAGCGGGCAGGCCGCCCGCGCGTTCGGCTGGCCGCGCCAGTGGGCCGCCCAGCTGGAGCACGCCCGGGACCAGTTCCCCGGCATCACGTACTGAGCGTGGCCGCCGGCCAGGCCGGCGGAGTGGCCTTCATGATTGAGGAGCCCGGACCGGGATCTGGACCCGGAGCACCGTATGGCCTGGCCGGGATTCGATGTCGATGGTTCCGCCGTGACGCTCTGTGATGATGCGTCGGGCGATGTCCAGGCCAAGGCCGGTGTTCGTAGCCGCGTCCTTGGTCGTGAAGAACGGCTCGAACGCGCGGGCGGCCACGTGCGGTGGCATCCCGGAGCCAGTGTCGGCCACCTCGATGACGACGGTGTTCTGCGTGACGCGGGTCGACAGCCGCATCGTGCCCTTGCCGTCCATCGCCTCGACGGCGTTACCGATGAGGTTGGTCCATACCTGGTTGAGCTCGCCGGCGTGAGCCTCCACCGGCGGGACACCCGGGCCGTAGTCACGCACGACCGTGACGCCGTCGTGCAGCATGTGGCCGAGCATGACCAGGGTGCTCTCCAGGCCGTCGGTAACGTCGGTGCGCTGCATCGAGGCCCGGTCCATCTGCGTGTAGGACTTCACGGCGGCGACCAGCGCTGAGATCCGCCGGGTCGACTCCTTTATCTCCGCCAGCAGCGCGTCGGCGGCCAAGGTGCTGGCGACCCACTCCAGGCCCGGCTCCAGCGCTGGTCCGTCCAGGATCGCGGCTGCCCGCTCGCACCAGCCGATATCCGCGCCGGCGGCGGCGAGCGACGGCGCGATCGTCCAATCGCGGTCGACACCATGGCGGGTCAGCCAGCCCGCCAGAGCGTCCTCCAGGTCGGCCAGGGCCAGCGCGTCTGGCCCCATCGCAGGGCGGGTGACCTCCTGGCGCAGCGCGTCCAGCGCGCTCAACTGCTGAGCCGAGACCTGGTGAACGGCGAGCCGGCTGACCGATGCCAGCAGGGCCCGGCAGGCGTCCTCCAGCGCGTCGACCGCGCGGACAGCGGCGGCCGCCGGATTGTTGATCTCATGCGCCAGGCCCGCGGCGAGCGTGCCCAGGGTGGCCAGAGACTGCCGCTGCCGTGCCGCCGCCTCGATGGAACGTGCGGTCCGGTAGAGCCCCTCGATGAGGTGCCCGCCCAGCGGGAACCAGGCTTTCATCCGCTCACGCAGCACGTCGGCCGGTATCCTCAGCACCCGCCCGGTCGTCGCCGCGCGGCCGGTGGCCAGGTAGACGCCCTGGTCATCCCAGGCCCGGAATCCCCCCGCCCAGCGGCCGGGGACCTCCATCTTCGCGACCACCGTCTCCTCGCCGCCGACGTGGCGGGTCAGTGCGACCACCCCCTCGAGGAGCACCCACCAGAAGTCGGCGTGCTCACCCTCCCGGAACAACTCCAGTCCCGGACGGAAGCCAACCTCCGAACTGCCTGCCAGCAGCTCCGAAAGCTGCTGGTCAGTCAGGCCGCCGAACAGGTCGATGGAGCGTAGCTCGTCAAATAGTCCCCTCATGGACACAGTGTGGACCGTGCCAGACCCGTGATGCCAGCTCAGTGGCTCAGCCGGGTTCCATGCCGAGCATCGATGCCACCAGGCTGGCGAACTGCACGAGTTCCGGCAAGGTGCGGTGCTTGTTGTAAGCGAGGGCCACCATGCGGGCGGCCACGTCCTGCAGCGGGACATAGCTGATGTCGGTGCGTCGGTAAAAGTCCGCGATGCCGGCGGGGAGAACCAAGACGCCCGCACCGAGAGCGACTCTCTCCAGGTTCTCCTCGATAGTCGGGCGATGCTGCCGGTCGGAGACCAGCGGCTGCTGGATCTCGGCTACCGCACCCTGCCACTCCGGCACCTCGCCGGGATCCTGCAGCAGCGGCAGGTCGAAAACCTGTTTGATATCGATCGCCGGGGATCCGGCGACCGGATGAGAGGCGGGCACGGCTGCGACCTGAGGTTCGGGAAACAGCGGAAAGACCCTGAATGTGTCTTCCGCCAGGGGCAGGCGGACAAAGCACACGTCGACCCGCCCGTCGATGAGGAAATCGACCTGGTCGGTTATTGACGTGAAGACCACGTCGACGCTCAGGTACGGGGCACGTTTGGCGAACTCCCTGATGATCGGGGTGGCGTTCGTGCCGGGCATGAACCCGATGGCGAACCGCGCCGGCTCCCGCCCGGCCAGCCGGGTCCGCCGTTCCAGCGCCGACGCGGCGGCGAGCAGCGGAATCGCGTCCTCAAGGAGCTGCTGTCCCGCCGGGGTCAGGGCCGTGCCGCGCCGGTCGCGTTCGAACAGCTGCGCGTCGAGATCACGTTCCAGCGCGCTGATCTGCCGGCTAAGCGCGGGCTGCGTCATGTGCAGGAGCTTTGCGGCGCGAATGAAGCTGAGTTCCTCTGCGACGGTCACGAAGTAACGCAGCCGCCGTAGATCGAGATCCATGATCGCCAGAGTAGTCGTCCGCGTTATGCCTTTCCGGCATCAGACCAGCGGAGATCGGCATTGGCGGTCATGCGCTCCGAACAGCGAAGATAAGAACATCCCCGGCGCCCGGGTCCCGTACCAAAAAGGCCGCGGACCAAGGCCTTTCCCGACTGCCCAGAGGGGTAACCAACCGATGATGAAACTCACGCGCGCCTTGGCGGTGCCGCTGGTGGCAGCGGCCGTGCTAGCCGGAGGGGGCGCTGCCCTCGCCAGCACCGCGAACAGCGGCGCGGCTTATGCCGAGACTTCCAGGAGCGGCCCGACAGCCGCCAAGCCCACGATCGTGCTGGTGCACGGCGCATTCGCCGACTCCAGCAGCTGGAGCAGCGAGATCCAGTTCCTGCAGCAACAGGGGTATCCCGTGCTCGCTGTAGCCAACGCGCTGCGCGGTGTGGCATCGGACTCGGCGTACCTGCTCAGCGTCCTCAAGACGATTTCGGGGCCGATCGTGCTCGTCGGACATTCCTACGCCGGTTTCCTGATCAGCTCCGCGGCCGCGGCCGACAGCCAGGTCAAGGCGCTGGTCTACGTGGCCGCCTACATTCCGAACGCGGGCGAGTCCCCCGCGGACCTGACCTACAAGTTCCCCGGGTCAGAACTGCAGGGCAGCAACCTCGTCACCCGCACCGAGCCGGGCGGAACTAACATCTACATCAACCCGGCTGACTTCGGCGAGGTGTACGCCGGCGGCCTGTCGCCGAGCCAGATCTCGATCGCGTCGGTGACCCAGCGCCCGATCACGGCAGCCGCGCTGGCGGAGCCTACGACGGTGAACCCGCCGGCCTCCGTCCCGAAGTGGGAAATCGTCGCGCTCGATGACAACGCGATTCCGGCCGCCGCTGAGACATTCATGGCTAACCGGGCCCACGCCCACATCGTCACGACGCACTCCGGGCACGATGTCCCGGCCGCGCGCCCGGGCGTGGTGGACAGCGTCATTCTCCAGGCGACGCACTCGGTTTCCTGATATCACCATCCCGGTCCTTCCGCCGCGCATCCCGCGGCGGAGGGACCGGCCCGCTGCCTTAAATCTGCAGGGCGCGCCGTACGGCGGCGGGCAGGGGCCCGCGAAGCTGCCTGCGCGAGCTGATGCCGAGCTTGGTGAACACCTTGCGCAGGTGCCACTCGACGGTGCGCGAGCTGAGGAAGAGCCTGGTACTTATCTCCGGGTTCGACAGGCCCTCATGGACGAGCCGGGCGATCTGTGCTTCCTGCGCGGTCAACTCGATCGATTGGGCGACGCTACGCTTGCGGACTGTTTCCCCGGTGGTCAGGAGCTCGCGGCGAGCCCGTTCGGCGAAGGCCGCACATCCCATCGCGGTCAGCATCTCGTACGCGCGGCGCAGCTGCTCGCGGGCCTCCGCGCGCTGCTTCACGCGGCGCAGCCATTCGCCGTACAGCAGGTGCGTACGGGCCAGTTGCGCCCGCATGCGGGTGCGGCCCAGCCGGTCGATCGATTCCTGGTAGCAGGCCTTGGCCGTCTCGCCGTCGCTGGCCATGGCGCGCAGGCACGCCTCGGTTCCGAGGGCCCATTCGGTCGGTGTCGTACCGGAACGCTCCGTCATCAGCTGCAACAGCGTTGAGACCAAGGCCAGGTCGTGGGTCCGGGACGCAGCTTCGGCCAGCTCGGTGAGCCGGTGGCCAGCCTGGATCCGCTGGCCCGCCGCGAGTTTCTCCAGGATCTGATGGAGACGGTCGCCGAGCAGCAGGTCAGCGTGGTGTTGTCCTCGCACCTGATTAGCGACCTGGAACGGGTCTGCGATCACGTGATCGTGCTGGTCGGCTCGCGGGTCCGGGTCGCCCGGGCGGTCGACGAGCTGCTGGCCACCCATCACCTGCTGTCCGGCCCGCGCCGGGACCCGGCCTCGCTTCCGGACGGGGTGGAGGTCATCTCCGCCAGCCATACCGACGTGCAGACCACGCTGCTGGTACGCGCCGGCGGCCCGGTCCTCGATCCGGTCTGGACGGTCTCCGAGGTGGGCCTGGAAGACGTGGTGCTCGCCTACATGAAGCAGGCCACCGGACGCGGTCACCGCCACCGCCACCTGGAGGTGCAGAAATGATCTGGCTGACCTGGCGCCAGTTCCGCGCCCAGGCCATCACCGCGATCGCGGCGCTGGCGGCGTTCGCGATCCTGCTGGTCGCCACCGAATCGCGCATAACGAGCCTGTACGCCGCGAGCGGGATCACCGGCTGCCACGGCGGCCGCTGCGCGGGACTGGCCAGCCAGTTCCTCGTCTACCTGACCTCAGGGCGCAGCTTTCCCCTGCTACCCGACGGATCCAATGCCTACGTGATCCTGTACTTCCTCAGCGTCCTGGTCATCCTGGCCGCGCCGGCGATCATCGGCATCTTCTGGGGCGCCCCGCTGATCGCCCGTGAGCTCGAGACCGGGACCGGACGGCTGGTCTGGAACCAGAGCGCCGGTGTCCCCGGCCAGCCCGGCGCGTGGATCATCTCAACCGGAGCCGTCAACGCCGCCGGACATCCGGCCGGCGGCATCCCGGCGGCCTGTGGGTCAGTGATACCGCGCGACCTGGGTCCGGGCGGATCACCTGCGCTGGACCACTGCCTGGCCCGCCACGGCATCTGGGTCGCCCTGAGCTACCAGCCCCTCGGCCGCTACTGGCCCCTCCAGTTCGCCGAGACCGGGCTCTTCCTGGCCCTCGCGCTGGGCCTGGCCGGGTTCTGCTTCTGGCGGCTCGGCCGCCGCCCGTCCTGATGGGATACCATCGGTCCGGCCGAGCCCGGCCGTAGCGGGGGAAGCCGGCCAGCACTCGCCAGCCAGAGGATGAACATGGACCACGATCCCCTCCCCGGCGACCCCACTGAAACCGAACACGTATCGACCGGGGCACTCCCGTCCGATACCGAGGTACAGGCCCTCATCTCGGCCGGCTACGAGCGCTATCGCCATCTCGACGAGGGAGCGGTCGCCGACTACATTCCGGCCCTGGCCGCGGCGTCGCCCAGTGCTTTCGGCGTGTGTGTCGCCGGGGTTCGCGGGCGGATCTTCGCGATTGGCGACGCTGACCAGGACTTCGCCATCGAGAGCATTTCCAAGCTTTTCGTCTTCGCGCTGGTCTGCCACAGCCTGGGGCATGTCCAGGCACGCCGGAAGCTAGGCGTCAACAGCACCGGCCTGCCCTTCAACTCGGTGATGGCCATCGAGCTCAACGCCGATCGCACGATGAACCCGCTGGTCAACGCCGGCGCCATCGCCACCACGAGCTTGGTGCCGGGCACGACCGCTGACGAGAAATTCGAGAACATCATCGCCGCGATGTCGCGATTCGCGGGGCGGCGACTGGTGATGGACGATGACGTCTACGAGTCCGAGGTGGCGACCAACGACCGCAACCGGGGTATCGCCCACCTCCTCGACGGCTATGGCCGCATGTACTGCGACCCCGATCTGGCCACCGACGTCTATACCCGCCAGTGTTCGGTGCGGGTCAGCGCGCGGGACCTGGCCGTGATGGGAGCCTCGCTGGCGAATGGCGGAGTGAATCCGGTCACCGGCGAGCAGGCCATCGAGACCCGCTACTGCAAGCGAGTGCTGGCCGTGCTGGCCACGGCCGGGCTCTACGAGCGGTCCGGCCAGTGGCTGTACGACGTGGGCCTCCCCGGCAAGAGCGGGGTGGCCGGAGGCATCGTGACGGTGTCGCCGGGCAAGGGGGGCCTCGGCACCTTCTCCCCGCCGCTCGATGCGGCAGGCAACAGCGTGCGGGGGCAATACGTCACCCGGTACCTCTCAGAAGTGCTGGGGCTCAACCTGTTCGCCTCGGCTCCTCTGGCCTGACCGCCGTCCGTGCCGGAGCTGACCAGGGTGGCCCCCCGGGTGCGGCCACAGCGGTTAGAAAAGCTAGCGTCGTCCCTGACACAGGGAGGCCGCGATGAGCGGCGACGCGGGAGGGTGAAAGTGGCATGAGCGACTACGACGTGATCGTCCTGGGCGGCGGGGCACCCGGTGAGCACTGCGCGGCGGCGCTGGCGGCGCGGGGGCTGCGCGTCGCCGTGGTCGAGCGGGAGCTGGTCGGCGGCGAGTGCTCCTACTGGGCCTGTATTCCGTCGAAGTCGCTGCTGCGTCCGGGCGAGGCGGTCCAGGGCGCGCGTGAGGCGGCCGCGAGCGCGCAGGTCGACGTGGCGGCCGCGCTGGCCTGGCGGGACTTCATGGTGTCGGACTATTCCGACGCCGGCCAGGAGCGCTGGCTGGCGGGCCGGGGCATCGACCTGCTGCGCGGCACGGGCCGGCTGGCCGGCACCGGCGTGGTCGAGGTCGGGGGCGTCCGCCACACCGCGGAACACGTCGTCGTGGCGACCGGCTCCGATCCGATCGTGCCTCCGGTCCCGGGGCTGCGTGAGCTCGAGGGCGTCTGGGGCACCCGCGAGGCGACGAGCATGAAGGCTGTCCCCCGCCGCCTGCTCGTGCTCGGCGGCGGGTCGGCGGGCGTCGAGCTTGCGCAGGTCGTCCGGCGTCTCGGCGGCGAGGCGGTGCTCGTCGAGGGCGCCGACCGCGTGATCCCGCGCGAGCCCGCGCCGCTGGGCGCGGCGCTCAGCGAGGCGCTGCGCCGGGACGGAATCGAGCTGAGGCTCGGGATGCACGCCGCCGCCGCGCGGCGGGAGGGCGCGGAGTACGTCCTGCAGTTCGACGGCGGTGCGGAGCTGCGGGGCGACCGGCTGCTGGTGGCGACCGGGCGGCGCCCGCGCGTGGAGGGGATCGGCCTGGAGACGGTCGGCGTCCAGGCCGGCCCCCGCGGGATCCCCGTCGACGATCACCTGCGCGCGGGCGAGCGCCTGTGGGCGATCGGCGACGTCAACGGCATCTGGCCGCTGACCCACGTCGGCGAATACGAGGGCGATGTGGTCGCGGCGAACATCGCCGGCGATCCGCGCCCGGCGAACTACGAGGCCGTTCCGCGAGTCACGTACACCGATCCGCAGGCCGCGGCGGTGGGCGCGGCCGAGGCGGCCTACAGCGCCACCGCACCCGTCTCGGCGGTGCCGAAGACCGCCACCTACACGCACGCCTACGCCGAATCCAACGGGTTCCTGACGCTGCTGTCCGACGGTCAGCGGCTGACCGGCGCCTACGCGCTCGGGCCCGAAGCCGGCGAGTGGATGCAGCAGGCGACCCTGGCCATCCGCGCGCACGTCCCGATCGAGGTGCTCAGCGACACGATCCAGCCCTTCCCGAGCTTCTCGGGGATCTACGACCTGGCGCTGACGGCGCTCCGCATGCAGATCATGGACATGCCACAGCCGGCCGGGCCGATGGACGCGCAGATGGCGAACCTGCCGGGGTAAGCACGACAGCGCGGCAGGCCTCGTCACCCCCGGTCGCTGATGGCGTTCAGCAGGTCCCGGCTGGCCTGTTCCGCGCGGCGGCAAGCAGGTCCCGGACATGGGCCCAGGGTGCCGCCCGCCCCGGTGACTCACATCGTCAGGCCAGGCAATCCCCCGGTCAAAGCCTGTGACACGGTCGGCATGCCGGCCCGAATGTGTAAGCATCCGCGGGTGGACGCGAGCGCGACCGCGACGCCTGACCCGAGGGCTACCAGTACGGTCCGCATGCTGTCGTTCGGCATGACGCGACCTCCACTCCGGATGACGACTGCCTCTGCCCGTTATAGCTCTCAGGCGTGATCGACGAAGAGGTCCACCTGCGGCTGCGTGCCGGGCCGGTAGGCGTACCGGTCGAAGTCGGTCACGCCCTCGGCGGCCAGCACGTCCTCGCACAGGAACGCGTTCCCGGTGCAGTCCCGGCTGGGCCGGGTGATCACGGCGTACGCCGCGTCGGCGTACAGCTCGGGCCTGCGGGCCCGGGCCATCGCCTCGTCGCCGCCGAGCAGGTTCTGCACCGCGGCGGTGGCGATCAGCGTCCGCGGCCACAGCGCATTGGAGGCGATGCCGTCACCGGCGAACTCGGCGGCGAAGCCCAGGGCGCACAGGGTCATCCCGTACTTGGCGATCGTGTAGCCGATGTGCGGCCCGAGCCAGCGCGGCTCCAGGCTGACCGGCGGGGACAGGGTCAGGATGTGCGGGTTAGCCGAGCGCTTCAGGTGCGGGATGCAGGCCCGGCTGACCACGAACGTGCCGCGGGTGTTGATCGACTGCATCAGGTCGTAGCGCTTGATCTGCAGCGCCTCGGTGCCGGACAGGTTGATCGCCGAGGCGTTGTTGACGCACACGTCGATCCCGCCGAACTGCTCGACGGCCGCCGCGACGGCCCGCTCGACCTGGGCTTCGTCGCGGATGTCGCCGGCCACCGGCAGCGCGCAGCCGCCCGCCGCCTCGATCTGCGCGGCCGCGGTGTACACGGTCCCGTCCAGATTGGGGTGGGGCTCGGCCGTCTTGGCGATCAGCGCGACGTTGGCGCCGTCCCGCGCGGCCCGGAGCGCGATCGCCAGGCCGATGCCACGGCTGCCGCCGGAGATGAACAAGGTCTTGCCCGCAAGCGTCATCGCTGCCTCCCTGTGGCATCACGTCCGCCTCAGCCTGACGGCGTGCCAAGTAGCAGCGTATAGGCCCGGCGGTCCAGCCGACCGGACAGGTTGCGCCGCCGTACCAACGCCGGGAACAAGGCTCGATACCGGGGACCGACGAGCGCCCGGGCCCGCCGCCGGACAATGAGCAGATGACGAACCTGGCCAGGAAGGCCCGACCGGCAAGATCTAGAAGCGGGACATCGTCATCCCGGACGACCTCGCGCCGTTGGGCTAGCCTAGGCCTCCGGCCGCGGCGCCGTAGGGCCGCGCCGCGCCGGGCTTTCCCGGTACCGGGCGATCAGCTCCCGCGGGGCCGGGGCGTCCGGCGGCACCCCGGGGACCGCGCCGCGCAGGAAGCTGCGGATCGAGTCGGCGAACAACTGCTCGGCGGTGCGCGTATTCGCCGCCAGGGCGCCGGCCAGCATCGGCTCGCTACCGGCGTCCACGTTCGCGAACACCTGCCCGGCCCGGGCCGGGCTCTTGGCCGCCTCGGCCAGCGAGGCACCCAGGGTGAGCGTGTCCAGTCCGTCGATGACGCCGATCAGCTGGTCTGGCGGGACGCCGACCGCGGCGAGGATCTGGACGCCGAGCTCGTAGGTCCAGATGAGCACGTCCCGCGGCATGAACTCCAGCAGGATCGGCGCCGCGTTGCGGTGGTTCAGCACCGCCCGGCGGAACGACAGGCTGATTCCGACGAACCAGTCGACCCAGGTGCGGCAGTCGGCCGGAGCCGGGACCCGGCTCTGCAGCACGATGGCCCGCGCCACCGTGCGCAGGATGTCGGCCCGGTCCTGGAAGTGGTAGTACAGCGACGGCGCCTGGACCTTCAGCTCACGGGCCAGCCTGGGCAGGCTGAACGCGTCGAGGCCTTCGCGGTCGATAATCCGGAGCGACGCCTCGACCACGGCGTCGTGGCTGATCAACGGGCTGGAGGGGCGGGGCATAACGTCATTATCCCGTCGCGCGAGAGACCATTGGGCCGAGCGGGCGGCCCGCCCGTTCGGTTCGAATTCATGCTGTGCCCTTCCCCGGCGGCGGCCGATGCGGTAAACCTAAATGCTATAGGTTTTTCCGAGGAGGCCCCGATGACACCGACGGCCATCGCCACCCGCAGCGACCGGATCCAGCGGACCCTGGAACACCTCCGCCAGCACACCACCGACACGACCGGGCAGCTTGTCCCGTTCGGCCCCGGCCAGTACACCGACCCCGGGCTCGCGCAGCGGGAGCGGGACCTGGTGTTCGGCCGGGTGCCGTCGATCGTGGCGCACGCCAGCGAGCTGCCCGAGCCGAACGACTTCATCACGCTGCAGATGCCGCGGAACCGGGTGATCGTGGCGCGGCAGCACGACGGGTCGGTCAAGGCCTTCGTGAACGTGTGCCGGCACCGGGGCGCGCTGCTGGAGGAGCAGGCGAGCGGGCGCTGCCGCCTCTTCTCCTGCGGGTACCACCGGTGGTCCTACAACATCGACGGGTCGCTGCGGGCGATCACCCGCGAGGCCACGTTCGGCGAGGTGGACCGGTCCCAGCACGGGCTGATCGAGCTGCCGGCCCAGGAGCGGCACGGGCTGATCTGGATGGTCGACCGCGCGGGCGCGCCGATCGACGTGGCCGCGTGGCTGGGCCCGGAAATGGACGAGATCCTGGCCGGATACCGGCTCGGCGAGCTGACCGCCTTCCGGTCCGAGGGGTTCGACGAGCCGGCCAACTGGAAGCTGATGCAGGACGCGTTCGTGGACAACTACCACATCCAGTACGCGCACCCGAACACGGCCGGCAAGCACATCCACACCAACGTGCAGACCGTGGAGGACTTCGGCCGGCACGCCCGGATGGTGAGCCCGCGCAAGGCCATCGACCGGTTCCTCGAGGAGGACCCGGGCGATGAGGACCTCGGCCGGTACGTCACGGAGGGGCACTTCCTGCTGCCGAACAGCACGCTGCTGCGCCAGCCCGACGACCACTTCGAGCTGCTCACCTTCCGGCCGCATCCGGCCGACCCCGGGCGCTGCCGGATGGAAATGCGGCTGCTCGTCCCGCCGCTGGAGGCCAGCGGGATGGCGCCGGACCGCTACTCCGGCGTCTGGGAGAAGAACTGGACAATCCTGCTGGCCGTGCTGCACGAAGAAGACTTCCCGCTGCTGCGCAGCTCGCAGCAGGGGCTGGCCAGCGCCGACGCGGGCGGGATGCTGCTAGGCCGCAACG
>Ga0335081_10013906_pt1 | contig 13009 bp, 9 predicted proteins | sample Lox_Sample_35_FD_206713 | JGI IMG/M metagenome (GOLD analysis project Ga0335081, IMG submission 206713) | Soil microbial communities from Loxahatchee National Wildlife Refuge, Florida, United States - Lox_Sample_3.5 | ecosystem: Environmental > Terrestrial > Soil > Wetlands | place: USA: Florida...
CCGCGAGTCATTGGGTCCGAGTATGCGGAAGCGCCCCCTCACCCCGACCCTCTCCCCGCAAAGCGGGGAGAGGGAGCGCTGGCACCGTGCGCGTAGCTATCCTCTATTCCCGATCGCCCGCACCCCCATCTCGGCCGCCACCTTGTCGAGCTGCGCCGCCAGCGCCTCGGGCAGCGGAATGCCGTCGCGCAGCCGCTCTTCGCGGCAGGCGCGCCGGCGCTCGCCCGGCAACCGGATGGCGTCGAAGCCGGGCAGGCGCTTCGACGCATGCAGGTCGCCCATGTGGCGGTCGACCTCGGCGATGAACGTATCGAGCGGGGTGAACCGCTTGATGTCGACCGCGCAGATGAAATGTCCCGTGTTGGTCTCGCTGGTATCGTCCGCATTGAAATCGACCACGTCGCGCCCGAATGCGGCGCCGTTGAGCACGCCGGCCAGGAGCCCGAGCATGATCGCGAGCCCGGCGCCCTTGTAGCCGCCGATCGGCAGGAGCACGCCTTCGCCGGAGCGCTTGGGATCGGTCAGCGGCGCCCCGGTCGCCGCGTTGACGAACCAGCCCTCCGGCATGGTGCGGCCTTCGAGCGCGTATTTCTTCACCGTGCCGTAGGAGACGACGGTGGTCGCCATGTCGAGCACCAGTGGCCCTGAGCCCGAGGGCACACCGATGCCGAGCGGATTGGTGCCGAGCAGGAGCTCGGCGCCGCCCCACACCGCCATGTGGTTCGCATTGGCGACCGCCGCGTAGAGCCCGATCATGCCGTGATGCACCGGCATCTCGGCATAGATGCCGGCCGTGCTGGCATGGTTCGACCGCGTGGCGCCCACCCAGGCGACGCCGTTGTCGCGCGCGAGCGCGATCGCGGTCTCGGCCGCGCGGCTCATCACCAGGTGGCCCATGCCGTTGTCGCCGTCGACCAGCGCGGTCGCGGGCGCGGTCTGGTTGACCGTGATGCTGGGCCGCGGATTGACCGCGCCCGCCTCGAGCCGGCGGATGTAGTGCGCCAGGCGAAAGATGCCGTGCGCATCGGCGCCGGTGAGATCGGCCTCGGTCATCAGCTCGGCGATGCGCGCGGCATCGGCTGCCGGCAGGCCGGCGGCGGCAAACACCTCGGCGATGAAGGCGCGCGCGACGACAGCCTGGACCGTCGCCGGCATCAGGCTTCACCCACCAGCCGCAGCGGAACGTCGCTCAGGATCTTCTGCTTGTCCCCATCCGAAATCTTCAGCGCCTTGACCTGCCGCGCGCATTCGAGCGTGCCCATGTCGTACGGGTAGTCGCTGCCGAGCACGACGCGGCCGGCGCCGACCAGCGACACCAGGCACTCGAGCTGCGGCTGCGCGTGCAGGATCGTGTCGTAGTAGAGCGTCGCCATCGCCTTCTCGGGCCCGTGATCCTTGAGGTGCACCTTCGGCTCGGGCCGCACCTTCCAGCCGTGCGAGAAGCGGCCCGCCTGCCACGGCGCCATGCCGCCGCCGTGCACGAAGAACCACTTGATGTTGGGGTAGCGCTCGACCACGCCGCCGAACACGAGCGAGGCGACCGCGATGGTCGAGTCGAGCGGATTGCCGATCAGGTTGTTGAGATAATAGTTCTTGTAGCGGTCCATCCCGGCGACCTGGGTCGGGTGCACCATCATCAGCGCCTTGTGCTGGTTGGCCACCGCCCAGATCGGCTCGAACGACGGATCGTCGAGGTTCTTGGTGTTGATGTTGGAGCCGATCTGCGCGCCCTTGAGGCCGAGCCTGGTCATCGAGCGCTCGAGCTCGGCGGCCGCCTTGTCGGGCGCCTGCATCGGCAGGGTGGCGAGTCCGTAGAACTTGTCCGGGTGGTCCTTGGTGTGCTTGGCGATCTGGTCGTTCTGCAGCGCCGCGACCGTGGCGTTGAGCGCGGCATCGGCGTTGTAGAGGAAGGTCTGCGGCGTGTTCGACAGCACGTGCATGTCGACCTCGGCCGCAGCCATGTCCTTGAAGCGCGCCTCCAGGTCCCAGGCGCCGCGCGGATAGGGCTTGTAGGGCACGCCGCCGAGCTCGAACACGGCGTAGTCCTTGTCGATCGGGGTGAGCTTCAGCCCCAGCGACGGCGCCTCCTTGGCGATCATCCGCATGGTGTCTTCGGCGAGGATATGGGCGTGCACGTCGATGGTCTTGGGCATGGGGTCCTCCGCGGGAGGGGGAGTCATATCGGGTGAGCGTGTCGGTTGAAAGGTGTGTAAGGGACGCACGGCGCATGGCACCCTACCCCGCAAGCGGGGGAGGGTGCGCGGACGCAGTGCTCGTGCCCGTTGTCTATCTCCCGCGCATGAAACGCTGTATCCCCTTTCGCGGCGGCAGGAATGAAGGTTGAGGACATGGCGAAGAAGGAAACGAAGGACAAGGAATCGAAGTCCAAATCTGCGCCATCGGTGAGCCCCACGAAAGGCGCCTACGCCCTCCGCCGCTGGCAGTCGGACGTCATCGTCGATCTCATCAAGCAGTTCGGCTTTCCCTACATCGCGCTCAACCCCGGGGCCTCCTATCGCGGGCTGCACGATTCGCTCGTCAACTACGGCGGCAACCAGCCGCCGATGCTGCTGTGCCAGCATGAGAAGATCGCGGTGCAGATCGCGCACGGCTACGCCAAGGTCACCGGCAAGCCGATGATCGCCATCGTGCACGACGTGGTCGGCATGCTGCACGCCACGATGGGCATCTACTACGCCTATGTCGACCGGGCGCCGATCTTCGTCATCGGCGCGACCGGGCCGATGGACGAGAGCCGGCGCCGGCCGTTCATCGACTGGATCCACACCGCCAACGTGCAGGGCGAGCAGGTCCGCCACTACGTCAAATGGGACTACCAGCCGGGCAGCATCGCGGGCGTGCCGGATTCATTTGCTCGCGCGTATGCCGCGATGATGACCGAGCCGCAGGGCCCGATCTACATGTGCTACGACGCCTGGCTGCAGGAGCAGCCGCTCACCGCCGACATCGCGCTGCCCGACCGGCGCGACGCTACCGTGCCGGTGCCGATGGCGGCCGACGGCGCGGCGCTGGAAAAAATCGCCGACAAATTGCTTGCGGCGCGCTTTCCGGTGCTGCTCGCCGAATACACCGGGCGCGCGCCCAACGGCTTTGCCGATCTCGTCGCGCTCGCCGAGACGGTCGGCGCCGCTGTCTACGACACCAACGGCCGGCTCAACTTCCCCAACCGCCATCCGCTGAACCTCAGCATGGATCGCAGCACGTTTCGCGAGGCGGATCTCATCCTTTCGCTCGACACCCGCGACTGGGAGAAGCCGACCCACCGCATCGAGCGCACCAAGCGCACGGTCGAGCCGCTCTACCCGCCCGATTGCGAGATGATCGAGCTCGGGTTCGGCGACATCGGCCTCTCCAAATGGTCGATGGACTATACCCGCATGCCGAACGCCAGCCTGCGGGTGCTCGGCGACACCGCGACCGCGATCCCGGAGCTGACAAGACTCTGCGCCGCGCGCATCGCCGAGGATTCGGCGCTCGCCCCGCGCATCGCCCGCCGCGCCGCCGACATCAAGGCGCGCCACGACGGCCTGTTCAGCAGATGGGAGCGCGAATCGCTCGCTGACTGGGACGCTTCGCCGATCACCCTGCCGCGTCTCGCCCACGAGATGTGGGACGTGATCAAGACCGAGGACTGGGTGCTCACCGCGTGCACGCTGCAGGACTGGGTGCTGAAGCTGTGGGACTTCGATAAGCCCTATCGCCACGCCGGCCGCGCGCTCGGCACCGGCACCCAGATCGGCGTCTCGCTCGGCGTCGCGCTCGCCCATCGCGGCACGGGTCAGCTCGTCATCGACATCCAGCCCGACGGCGACCTCATGTTCGATGCCGGCGCACTGTGGACCGCGGCGAAGAACAACATCCCGCTCCTGATCGTGATGTTCAACAACCGCGCCTACTACAACGACTGGGAGCACCAGATCCACGTCGCCGAGCTGCGCGAGACGCCGGTCGAGCGCGCCTATATCGGCCAGGACATCGCCGGTCCGGAGCCCGATTTCGCGACGATCGCCAGGGGCTGCGGCTGGTACGCCGAGGGGCCGATCACCGATCCGAAGGACGTCCGCGGTGCGATCGAGCGCGCGATCGCGCAGGTGAAGGCCGGCAAGCCCGCCCTGGTCGACACCATCCTGCGGCCGCGCTGACGCGCACGCGCCTCAGCGACTGGGATCTTCCTGCGCCTGCAAAAAACGCAGCCACAGCACCTGCAGGTCGGTGCCGTAGCCCGCCGTGACCGCCTCGGCGAACGGGCGGCCGTCGAGGATCGCATCCATCATGCGGACGAAGCTTTCCGGGTTTGCGTCGCGCAGATAGGCGACGAACATCCCGGCTTGCCGATAGGCCATCTCGAACCGGAGCGGCGTGTCCGGGACCTCCGGCGGCTGCTCGAATCGGATGGCGATGAACCCGAGCAGCGAGTCGGCAAACAGCGCGCCGGCACTCGCAATGCGGATGCGATCGCCGCGCCGCATGGCGGTGCGCGCCTGCGCCTCGCCGATATTCTCCGCGCCGCCGCCGTCCGCGACCATGACGGCGAGGCCCTCCTTGAACCAGTTCGGCAGGCGCATGTAGGCGAGCTCCGACATCCAGCCGCGCACGTGCGCGTGGCTCAGCTCATGCGTGAGGATCCCCGCGAGACGCTGGCGCTGCGTCGTGAACAGCGCCGGCGACAGCACCACGTTGCCGAGGAACGTGACGCCGACCGCGCCGGCGTATCCCGTGCCGTTCGCGGCCGCGAGCGCCGATCGTCACCGGATGGGCGAACGGGCGCCCATGCACGGCCTCGACCCGGGCGATGGCGGCCGGCAGGAGCGCCGCGACCGCGCGGGCGCGATCGACGGCGCCGTCCTCGTAGTGCACGTGCGGCGCGTCCGCCAGCGCGGCGAGCTTTTCGGGATCGTTCCACCAGCCGGACGCGATGTGGCGCACCGCCGGCATCGCGCCGGCGCCGACGGCGAGCAGCACGATCCCGATCGCTGCCGCCGCAATCGTCTTTGCAAGCGAGGTCCGCATGGCCTGGTCACGACCTCGAGGCGCGCCTTGCGGCGCGTGTCGATCGCGACGTGCCGGCGCGCGTCGGCCGGCGCGTCGTCCTGGCGCGCAACCAGGCGAGCAAAACCCGGCGGGCGCCGGCGTAGCGGGCCGCGTCCTCCTTGCGCTTCGCCGCAATGGCGATCAGCGGCAGGATCCAGGGCGAGAGCCCCAGGGTCACCGCCGTGGGTGCGGCGCCGTCCAACGGTGCAATCATCCGTCTGCTCCCGACTCGGGGGTTGCGGGTCGGCTCGTACGCGAGCTTGCGGTCGACGCTCGCACGTGCGGCGTCAAGCCGGCGTCAGCCCGCGGTCAAAGTGAATCTGACGGTTTGTCAAGTACTTAGGAGCAGGGAGGGGGCCCGCTTCGACCGTCCGCGAACCACCGAGCGGTTGCCTGCGCGCGGCCCACGTGGGACAATGCGTCGCACGGCCGATCGAGCCCCGAGGCGACCCGGACCGATGTCCAAAGCGAGCATCATGCTGCGCCTGCTCGGCGCGTTCACCGTCGAGGTGCACGCGGGCCGCACGCTTGCGGTCGCGCTGCGCTCGCGCAAAGCGCGGGCGCTGATCGCCTATCTGGCGATGAAGCCGGACGGGCGAGCGCGCCGCGAGGAGCTCGCGACCCTGTTGTGGGGCGATACGACGGACGCGCAGGCCCGCCACAGCCTGCGCCAATGCGTGATGTCGCTCCGGCAGGACCTGCATCTCGTCGCCGCCGATCTCATCGATGCCGACCGCGACATGGTCGAGCTGCGGATGGACGCGCTCGCGGTCGATGCGCGCGAGCTAGTCTCACGCGCCGCGTCGGCCGATGCGGATGCGCTCGCCCGGGCAGCGGAGCTCTGGCGCGGCCCGTTCCTCGCCGATCTCGCGCTGGACCTCGAGGAATTCGATGCCTGGCGCGCGCGCGAGCAGGACCGGCTCGCCGCGTCGGCCGCGCGCACCTTCGAAGCCTTGTGCGCATGCGCCGACGCGGAGCGTGACGGCGCGCGCGCGCTCGCGGCCGTCGAGCGGCTGGTCGCGCTCGACCCGACGCGCGAGGACCGCCAGCGCACCGCGCTGACGATCTGCGCGCGCTACCGTGGACGCGAGGCCGCGCTCGACCGCGCGCGCCAACTGACGGAGCTCCTGCGCAGCGAGCTTGCGGTCGCGCCGGACGCCGAGACCCGCACGCTGATCGCGGCGATCCGCGGCGGCGAGGTCGCGCCCGTGCAGCCCGTGACATTGCCGGTGGCGACCGTGCCGGCCGAAGCCGGGCCTGTGCCCGGGACGGCACTGGTTCGCATCACGCCATCGCAGCCGGTGTCGACGCGAACGCAACTGCCATCGCGGCCCGTCTGGCGCCGCCGACCGATCGCGGCCGCGCTCGCGCTCGCCTCCGTGGTCTCGCTCGGCACGGTGGCCGCCCTCGAGCTTGCGGCCGGATTGCCGATTCCGGTGAGCCGGCTGCCGTTCACGGCGAGGACCCCGGTCTTGCCCGGCGTCGCCCGCCTCGTCGTCCTGCCCTTCGCGGTCGATGCGCCGCGTGGCGATGACCAGGCGCTCGCCCGCCGCATCACCCACGATCTGACGGCCGTCCTCGCGCGCTTCGGCGATCTGCGCGTCGTGGCCGACAGCACGGCCGATCGCTATCGCGACCGCGATGTCGACGTGGCGGCGGTCGGCGCCGAGCTCGGCGTTCCCTATGCGGTCGTTGGCCGCGTTCAGCGCACGGAGAATGGCGTGCGCGCCGACGTGCAGCTGATCGACGCCGCGACCCGCATGGCGCTGTGGTCCGATCATCTGCAGAGCGACGGCGGCGACGCGACCCGATCGGCGGAGGAGGTCGCGCGCGGCCTGGCCCGCGTCATCGAGCTGAGACTCTTCACGATCGAGGCCGGCCGCACCATCGCGGCCGCGCGCCGAGGCCGCGATCCCGCCCAGGCCGAGCCGATCGCCGATCTGCTGCTGCGCGCCCATATGGCCGAGATGCGCGGCGCTGCGCACGCGAACCTTGCGGCGGCCCGCCAGCTTTACGAGGACGCGCTGCGCCGCGAGCCGCACAATGCCGGCGCCATGTTGGGCGTCGCGCGGACCAACATCATCGGGACCATGAATTTCATCGATCTCGATCCGCCGCCCGACCTCAAGCGGGCCGAGGGGCTGCTGAACGAGGTGGTGACGCGGTTCCCGCAATGGGCCGGCGCGCATTTCACGCTCGGCCTGCTGCAGAAATATCACCGCCAATACGCCGCCAGCCTGCAGTCGTTCCAGCGCTGCCTCGAATTGAACCCGAGCTTCCTGTCCGCGCAGGCGCAGATCGGCAACGTGCTCACCCGCATGGGGCAGCCCGACAAGGGATTGGCGGCCGTCCAGGAGTTCATCCGCCTCTCCACCCCGAGCGATCCGTCGCTCGGCTTTGCCTACCTGTTCGCCGGCGAAGCGGAGCTCGAGCTCGGCCACGAGCAGGCGGCGCTCGGGTGGGTGTTGCGGGCCAACAGCCTGATGCCGAACGCGCCGCTGGTTCAGGCCTGGATCGCCGGGGTCTACGCCGACATGGGCGACCGGCCGAATGCCACCAAATATGCCGCCGTTCTGAAGAGCCTGGCGCCGAGCGTCGTGCAACGGTTCGCGACCGGCACGCGCAATCCGGCGGCGGCCGAGCACGCGCCGCGCCGGCGCATCATCGAGGGGCTGCGCATCGCGCTCGCCGGCCCGCTCGGCTAATCCCCGCCATCCACAGCCCGGCTTTCCCTGTCGCGCGCGCGCGTCTCTAATCGCACGATCCTGCTCCGATTCGATTCTCCCGGGCCGGCGCCCGCCACAGGAGACGCATCGCCATGCGCTTCCACGCGGACCTGCACGTCCATTCGAAATATTCGCGGGCGACCAGCCGCGACCTCGACCTCGAGCACCTCGCGCATTGGGCGGCGCGCAAGGGCATCGGCGTGGTGGCGACCGGCGACTTCACTCATCCGGCCTGGTGCGCCGAGCTCAAGCAGAAGCTCGTGCCCGCCGAGCCCGGGCTGTTCCGCCTGCGCGATGACATCGAGAAGGGCGTCCTCGCGACGTTGCCGACGCCCTGCCGCAACCCCGTGCGCTTCATGCTCGAGGTGGAGATCTCCACCATCTACAAGAAAGGCGACAAGACCCGCAAAGTCCACCACCTGATCTATGCGCCGGATTTCGCGACCGTCGACCGCATCAATGCGCGGCTCGCCCGCATCGGCAACATCGCGTCGGACGGCCGGCCGATCCTCGGTCTCGATTCGCGTGACCTGCTGGAGATCGCGCTCGAGTCCGATCCGGGCGCCTATTTCATCCCGGCGCATATCTGGACGCCGTGGTTCGCCGCGCTCGGCTCGCAGTCGGGCTTCGACTCGATCGCGGAGTGCTACGGCGATCTCGCCGACAATATCTTCGCGGTGGAGACCGGGCTGTCGTCCGACCCGGCGATGAACTGGCGGGTTTCTTTCCTCGACCGCTATCGCCTGGTGTCGAACTCGGACGCCCACTCTCCGGCCAAGCTCGGCCGCGAGGCGACCGCGTTCGACTGCGATCTCGACTATTTCGCCATCCGGCGCGCGCTCGAGGCCGGCGCCGGCTACGTCGGCACGGTCGAGTTCTTTCCCGAGGAGGGCAAGTACCACCTCGACGGCCACCGCAAATGCGGCGTGCGGCTCACGCCGCGCGAGACGATTGCCGCGGGCGGGCGCTGCCCGGCCTGCGGCGCGCCGGTCACGATCGGGGTCGAGCATCGGGTCGAGGCGCTGGCCGACCGGCACGATGACGCAGTCGCGCCGCCCGCCACGGCGGGCGCGGTCGCGAGCCTAGTGCCGCTGCCCGAGGTGCTGTCCGAGATCGCGGCGAGCGGGCCGGCCTCCAAGGCGGTCGAGCGCAGCTACGACAAGGTGATCGGGACACTCGGACCCGAGCTGTTCGTGCTGCAGCAGGCGCCGATCGAGGACGTGGCGCGCGCCGCCTCGCCCTTGCTCGCCGAGGCCCTCATCCGCCTGCGCCAGGGGTCGGTGATCCGCGAGGCCGGCTATGACGGCGAATACGGCGTGATCCGCCTCTTCGAGGAGCGCGAGCTCAAGCGTCTCACGGCCGGTGACATGCTGTTCGACGCGCCGGCGGCGCGCCGGAAGAGGGCCAACGAAGGCGCGACGGTCGAGCCGGCTGGGGCGGCGCCCGCGGCGGCCGGCAAGGATGTGGGCACGCCGCCACCCGAACTGCGGCGCAGCGGCGCGGGCCTGCTCGCGGCGCTCGACGCGGATCAGCGCGCCGCCGCCGAGATCGCCGGCGGCGCACTGATGATCATTGCGGGCCCCGGCTCCGGCAAGACCCGCACGCTGACGCATCGGATCGCGCATCTCGTGGCGGAGCGCGGCGTTGCGGCGGAAAACTGCCTTGCCATCACGTTCACGCGCCGCGCCGCGGGTGAGCTGCGCGAGCGGCTCGCCGTCCTGCTGGGCGCGGCGGCCGCGGACACGATCGCGATCCACACCTTCCACTCGCTCGGCCTCGCGATCCTGCGCGAGCATCCGGCCGCCGCCGGCTTGCATCGCGGCTTCCATATCGCCGACGACGCGGAACGTGCCGCCCTCCTCGCGGCGGCGTTCGCCGTCTCGCCGCACAAGGCGGAGACGCTGCTGCGCGCGATGTCCACCGCCAAGCGCACCGGCGTCGCGGCGGACGACGCGATCGCGGCCGCGCTGGCGGCCTACACCCGCGCCATGCAGGTGCGCAACGCGGTCGACTTCGACGACCTGATCGACCTTGCGCTCGCGGCGCTCGCGGCCGACCCGGCGCTCGCGGCGCACTATCGCGAGCGCTTCCGCCATGTCTGTGTCGACGAATTCCAGGACGTCGACGCCCAGCAGCTCCGCCTGCTCGCGCTGATCGCGCCGCCGGGTGCCGACATTTGCGTGATCGGCGATCCCGACCAGGCGATCTACCGCTTTCGCGGCGCCGATGCCGCCTGCTTCGAGCGCTTCCGCGCCGATCATCCCGACGCGAAGGCGGTGCGGCTTGATCGCAACTATCGCTCCACCGGCACCATCGTCACCGCGTCCGCCCAGGTCATCGGCGCACGCGAGAAGCCGATCGCCGCCATCGTGCGCGACATGCACGAGCACATCACGCTGCACACGTCGCCGACCGAACGGGCCGAGGCCGAGTTCGTGGTGGCGACGATCGAGCGCATGATCGGCGGGCACAGCTTCTTCTCGCTCGACAGCGGGCGCGCGTCGGGCACGGGCGAAAACCTCTCGTTCGCCGATTTTGCCGTGCTCTATCGCGCCGACGCCCAATCGGCTGCGCTGGTGGAAGCCTTCGCCCGATCCGGCATGCCGTTCAAGAAGCACGGCGCCGGCCGGCTCGCCGACGATCCGGCCGTGCGCGCCCTCGTCGCCGAAAGCGCGTCCGGCGATGAGCTGTTGGCCGTGCGCCTCGCGGCTGCTGCCGATCGCCTCGTGCACAGCGACGATGCCGCCGAGCCTGCGGTGCTCCGCATCGCGCTGCAGCGTTTGACCTCGCTCGCCGAGCGCTGCGGTAACGACCCGGCGCGCTTTGCCGATTCGCTCGCGCTCGCGACCGAGACGGACTTCTTCGACCCGCGGGCCGATCGGGTCGCGCTGCTCACGCTGCACGCCGCCAAGGGGCTCGAGTTTCCGGTCGTGTTCATCGCCGGTGTCGAGGAGGGCCTGCTGCCGCTCGTCTTCGGCACGGCCGACGCGGCCACGCTCGCCGAGGAACGCCGCCTCCTCTATGTCGGCATGACGCGCGCCAAGGATCGGCTGATCCTGAGCCGGGCCGAACGCCGCGCCTGGCGCGGCCGCACCCGCGAGCAGGCGCCCTCGCGCTTCCTCGCCGACATCGAACGGGAGCTGGTGCGTCGACAGGCAAGCGAGCTGCCGCGCCGCCGAATTGAATCGCAGCAGCTCTCGCTGTTTTGAGGCACGCACAGCTTTCGCGCTCCTTGCCCCCCAAAGAGGAAGAAGGAGCGCGGGCACCGTGCTCACCTCGCATGCTCCATTGCGTGCAAAATCCTCTCGCCCGATAGGCAGACCCTATCACTTGATGTGTCAAAATTTTCGACCTCGGGCTGTCCCTTTGGTTGCCTCGCGCGGCGCTTCCGACGATATCTACACCCATGCAGGACGGTTCCTCCGCGCTCGGCCTGATCCTGGGCGGCGATCCGGCGCTCTACGCCATCGTCTGGCTCTCGATGGTCGTGAGCCTGTCGGCGACCGTGGTTGCCGCCGCGCTCGGGCTGCCGCTCGGCGCGCTGCTCGCGCTTACGCGATTTCCGGGGCGCACCGCCGTGGTGGTGGTCATGAACGCCTTCATGGGACTGCCGCCGGTCGTCGTCGGGCTCGCGGTCTTTCTCCTGCTGTCGCGCTCGGGGCCGCTCGGCTTTCTCGGCCTCCTGTTCACCCCCAAGGCGATGATCATCGCGCAGGCGCTCCTGGTGCTGCCGATCATGGCGGCGCTGACCCGGCAGACCGTCGAGGATTTATGGGCCGAGTATCGTGACGAGCTCACCGCCATGCGGGTCACCCCGGCCGCCCGCGTCGCGACCCTCCTGTGGGACGCGCGCTTTAGTCTCGTCACCACGCTGCTTGCCGGCTTTGGCCGTGCCGCCGCCGAGGTCGGCACCGTGATGATCGTCGGCGGCAACATCAACGGTTTTACCCGCACGATGACCACCGCGATCGCGCTCGAGACCTCGAAGGGCGACCTGCCGCTCGCGATCGGGCTCGGGCTATTTCTCATCACGCTGATCGTGCTCGTCAACGCGGCCGCCTGGGGCGTGCGCCGGGCGGGCGAGCTGCGCGCGGGTTGAGCCATGCGGCCGCCGGTCAGCGATCTGCCGCTCATGCTCGAGGACGTGACGGTGCTGGCGCGCGACGTCACCATCCTGCGCGACCTGTCGCTCTCCATCGCGGCCGGCGCGCCGACCGTGCTGGTCGGCCCGAACGGCTGCGGCAAGAGCACGCTGATCCGCCTCGCCATGGGGCTGATCGTACCGACCTTCGGCCGCATCACCTGGGGCGGACGCGTCGAGAGCGACGGCTCCCGCCGCGGCATGGTTTTTCAGCGGCCCGTGATGCTGCGCCGCTCGGCGGCCGGCAACGTCGCCTATGCGCTCAGGGCAGCCGGCATCGCGCGCAACGAGCGGGCGCGCCGGCTCGCGGATATATTGTCGCGCGTCGGCCTCGCGCATCTCGCAGGCCGGCCGGCCCGACGACTGTCGGGCGGCGAGCAGCAGCGGGTCGCGCTCGCGCGGGCGCTGGCGCACGATCCGGAAATTCTGTTTCTCGACGAGCCGACCGCGAGCCTCGACCCGGCCGCCACCAAGGGGGTCGAGGATATCCTGCGCGGCATCGCCCAGTCCGGCGTCAAGATCGTGATGGCGACGCACGATCTCGGCCAGGCGCGCCGGCTCGCCGGCGAGATCGTCTTCATGCTGCGCGGCGAGGTGCGCGAATGCGCCCCCACGGAGCGCTTCTTCACCGCGCCCGCAACGCCCGAAGCCGCCGCGTTTGCGCGCGGCGACATCGTCATCTGACCAGGAGACCGCCCATGCAGACCCGTCGCCTCTTCCTTGCCGCCGCACTCGTCGCCGGCCTGTGCGCGCCGGCGCTCGCGCAGGACAAGTCGATCGTCGTCGCCTCGACGACCTCGACCCAGGATTCCGGCCTGTTCGAATATCTGCTGCCGATCTTCAAGCAGGCCACCGGCATCACCGTGAAGGTGATCGCGCAAGGCACCGGCCAGGCGCTCGACACCGGCCGCCGCGGCGACGCCGACGTCGTCTTCGTCCATGCCAAGCCGGCCGAGGAGAAGTTTCTCGCCGAGGGCTGGAGCGTGAAGCGCTACCCGGTCATGTACAACGATTTCATTCTGGTCGGGCCCAAGAGCGATCCGGCCGGCGTCAACGGGATGAAGGACATCGTCGCGGCGCTGAAGACGAT
>Ga0335081_10013907_pt1 | contig 13009 bp, 12 predicted proteins | sample Lox_Sample_35_FD_206713 | JGI IMG/M metagenome (GOLD analysis project Ga0335081, IMG submission 206713) | Soil microbial communities from Loxahatchee National Wildlife Refuge, Florida, United States - Lox_Sample_3.5 | ecosystem: Environmental > Terrestrial > Soil > Wetlands | place: USA...
GGACGCCGGCGGCCACCAGCGCTAGCGCCGCAACTGTTAGCAGCCAGGGTACCGATCGCTCGCGCGGTGCGATTGATTTCGGCACCCGGAACGGCAACAGCACCGGCTCGGGAACTTGGGGCTTCAGTGCTGCCGCCACCGATAAGGCCGCGGCGCCCTCGTTGCGCAGGGCGTCTTCCCCCGATGGGGACTCTGATTGGGGCGCTGTTTCGGGCTCGGTGTGGCGGTCGGAGTCGGGCGTGCGAGTTGCGAATCCGGTGGCAAGCGCCTGCGATCTGCCCGATTCGTCAGCCGGCGCCAGTTTTACCTGCTTCACCGGAGCGACAAAACGATAACCTCGCCGCGGCAGGGTCTCGACAAATCGAGGAGTTTCGGGATCGTCCCCCAATGCCGCCCGGACGCGGCTGACGCAGAAGTTCACCCCGTGCTCGAAATCGACGAAGGTCTCCTCGCCCCAGATTTCGCGCTGAAGTTCGTCTCGCGAAACCAACTCACCCGCGCGTGACGCGAGCAGAACGAGCACTCGCGTCGGCTGAGGCTGCAGGTTGACAGGTTGTCCGTTTCTGCGGAGTTCTCCCGTGCCCGGATCAAGCTCGAACACGCCAAAGCGGAATACACAATTGTCGAAAGACTTCGCGGTCACCGCTCTTACCTTTACTGTAGATCGCCTGTCCATTATAACTTAGGTCTTTCTGTGCCCGGTTATCGCTTGCCGGCTGTCGGTTAGCGGCCATCTGCTCTCAGTGCTCGGCTTTCTACTCACTTTCCAGTTCTCATTATTCAGTTCGGCTGAAAACTGATAACTGATAAGAGAAAACTGCCTGTGGTATCCTTCGGCGATGGTGTGGGGATTTGAGATTGAAGAATATTGAAGAAACAGTTCGAAATCCAGAATCGAACATCCCCAAAATGCTTTTGGCTGCCAAGATGCATCGGGGGCAGTTGGAAGATGCAGCCATTCAGACCCGCCAGCGGGTCGATTGGCACAAAGGAGACGAAACTTGAAGACTTATATTCTTCGCCCGGTTAGTTTGCTTGCACTCCCGCTGATGTTGCTTATCTCGCCCGTCGCATCCCGTGCACAAATTAGTATATCGGTTCACTTCGGGCCGCCCGCTTTACCCCTTTACGTGCAGCCCCCTCTTCCTGGCCCAGGCTACATCTGGACTCCGGGTTATTGGGCCTACGGTCCTGATGGCTACTATTGGGTACCGGGAACCTGGGTGCTTCCGCCCGCCGTGGGTCTGCTTTGGACCCCAGGCTATTGGGGCTGGAGCGCGGGGTTATACGTCTGGCACCCAGGCTACTGGGGACCCCACATCGGCTTCTACGGCGGCATCAATTACGGATACGGTTACGTGGGAGTCGGCTTCCTGGGAGGAGAATGGCGGCGCGGAGCCTTCTACTATAACACAGCCGTGTGTAACGTCGGTGGCGTGCACGTGACGAATGTTTATAATCGGACCGTTATCGTCAACAGGACGGTAACTAACGTCAGCTTTAACGGCGGCCCAGGCGGCGCCAGCGGCCGTCCGACGCTGGCAGAAGAAGCGGCGGCCCATGATCGGCATATCCAAGGCACCAGGGCCCAATTCGAGCATGAGCATATGGCCAGTGCCAACCGCGCGCAACTGGCGTCGGTGAACCACGGAAGGCCGGCAGTGGCCGCAAGTCCGAGGCCAGGGGTGTTCAACGGCAGGGGTGTAGTGGAAGCCAGAGCTACGGGTCCCGGGCGAGCTCCCACGGCCGGCACCTCGGGACGGATGAATTTCGCGGCCAAGCCGCCGGCTGGCGCGGGGCCGCATCCGCCGGTGGCCAACCGGTCGGGCGTTCAACGATCGTCGCATCTACCGCCGCCGGTACGCACAGTCACGTCTGCGCCGAAGGGGGGTCCGGTACCCCACAAGACCCCACCCATGCCGCAGGCCAGCACACAGAATCGCCCCAAGCCGGCGAGCAGGACCGCTTCCCAGCATCATTAGGCTTGGCATTGACGGTTGCAGATTGATGAGTGGAGACTGCTCTCAAAGCCGGCTATCGGCACATAGGTCCAATTCGCGCTGACGGGCTCTTCCATTCGTCGATCGGCAATCAGCATTCTTAGGCGGCGGTCCTTATGCTATTGGAGCAGGGCTTGACTTGTCCGCGTCGTCGGTCCCGTAGCCGTAACCGTAGCCATCATACCGGTAAGCCTCGTAAGCACCGTAGCTGTGACGGGCCATATCGACGTCGTTGAGCGCCACCCCGAGCACGCGTGCGCCGGCAGCCGAAAGAAGATTGCGGGCGCGACGGACCACATCGTAGGGAGTCTCAAAAGCGCGGGTTACCAAAACCGCAGCGTCGGTGATGGTGGCCAAGACACGGCTGTCGGCGACACTCAGCAGCGGAGGAGAGTCCACTAGCACGTAATCGTATTCCGAGCGCAGCTTACGCAGCAATTCGGCAGCAAGTGGCGTCGAAAGCACCTCCGCCGGGTTGGGCGGAATCGGACCGCAAGGGATTACGCTCAGGTTGGGAACTCCGGGAACCGGAGTGAGGGCCTCGGCGAGGCTCGTCCTTCCCGTCAGGCACTGGACAAAGCCGGGGCTATTCTTCACCCCGGTTGAGCGGTGGCATGCCGGCCGGCGCATATCGCAATCTACGATCACCACGCGGCTGCCGAGGCTGGCCAGCGTCGCCCCCAAATTCAGCGTAGTCGTAGTCTTGCCTTCCCCTGGCAGAGCGCTCGTCACCAGGATGAGTCTGGGAACCGGGTTAGCGGAGAGGAGGATCGAAGTGCGCAACGACCGAAAAGCCTCCACCGTCTCGGGCTGGGTCTGTAGCGCCGGAGCGACCGCTACGGGCTGAGATGGGGCCAGCAGATCCTGGTCCTCACTCTTAGCGGCGTGCGTGCCATTGGATGCGAAGCGCGGAAGCACGCCGAGGGACGGCAACCGCAGAAGTTTCTCCACTTCATCCGGGTCCTTGATGGTCTTGTCCAGGTACTCCTGAAAGAACGCCAACCCCGCGCCCAAGCCCAAGCCCAGGATCAAGCCCGCCGTAAGGTTAAGAAAAACGCGCGGCGTAACCGGAGACTTGGGAGTCTCAGCATTGTCGATGACGCGGACGTTCGACGCGGTGGACGTCGCTGACACCTGGGCCTCTTTCATCTTCTGCAACAAGCCCTCATAGAGCTGCCGGTTCGTATCGACGTCGCGCTTCAGGATGTTGTACTGAACGCTCCTCTCGGCGATGTCGTCCACCACCTTCTTCTGATCGCTCACCGCTTGCGACAGGTACTTTTCACGAGCAACAGCGGAGTTATATTGATCGGTGATGTTCTGGGCCACCGCTTGCTTTTCTTTGTCGATCTGGGCTTCGAGGGCTTCCACCTGTCGCGCGTATTGCCGCGCCTTGGGATAATCGGGCTTGACTGTGGCCAACTCCTGAGCGTATTCCTTCTGCGCGTCCGCCAGCTTCTCCTCCAGGTTCTGGATCATTCCGTTCGCAAGGACCCCCGGCAAGTCCTGGATCTGCCCCGCCTGCACCAGGCTGTTTTCGGACTCCTTCTGGTACCGGTCCGCCTGAGCCTTGGTGTACTCCGTGAGGAGCTGATCCAGACGTTCGGTCGCCATGTTTTGCTTGTCGTTCACAAAGAGTATTGAATTCGCCTTGGCGTAGGCCTCCAGTGCATCTTCGGTCTTCTCCAGCTTGCCCTTCAGCTCCACCAGTTTTCCTTGCAGCCACTGGGAGGCTTTTTCGGTCTCGTCCCACTTCACCTCGAGATTCTGCTGAATGTAGTCCTCGGCGAACTTATTGGCGATGCGCGCCGCCATTTCCCGATCGGCAGAGCGGAAAGAAAGCTGCACCAGATTGCTACGTCGCACGGGACTTACATCCGTCTCGCGCATGAAGAAGCTGAGGCTGTTGCGGTAGTAGTCGGCCGAAGTATCCGGCGGTGCCACGGCGCCACTTGGCGGAAGCTTCTCAGGATTGCTTTCCCACAGGCCAAACGGTCCGCGGCCCATGTAGAACTCCGGGCGACGGTAGAGTTCCAGGTCGTTTACCACCCGCTCGGCGAGGCTGCGGCTCTGGAGAATCTTGTATTGCGTCTCACGATAACTGTCGATATCGAAGGAATTCGATCCCACGTCGCTAACTTCCTTGAAATTGACCACGCTGGGCGACTCCGGGTCGATTTCCAGGGTCACATCTCCCTCATACAATGGTGTTTTCTTCAGCGTGCCGATGGCCACGGTAGTGAAGATCACCAGGGCGCAGACCGCCACCGTCCAGCGGCGTTTGAGGATCACCTTCCAGTGGTCGAGGAGGTGGACGGATTCTTCCGGGGTCACGTCCAATACCTGCGGAACAACCATGGACTGGCTACCTTCAACGGCGGGAACTTCGAACCCTCGTCCAGTCTGCCTTTCGATCCCTTGCATGAAACCTCCCCGGGGCGGTGGCTATTGACGAGTGGCTAGAGGCGAGCCGAAACGGCGCATCACACCTATCTTCACCAGCCACTGGCCACCAGCCGCGCCACTTCTTCAGAAGCCACGCCAGATGGCGATGCCGGTGATGAGCGTAATGGCTTCTTCCATGCCGCGCTTGCCCACGTACCGAGTAGTGCTGTCCGGTACAAACAGAATGTCGTTGGCGAAAAGATCGAAGTCATCACTCTTGCCCCGGTCTTCCCGTTTTTTTACTCGCATGAGTTTCCCCAGATCCACGGGAATAGGCCCGGCGGCCCCATCGTCGCCGCGCCGAATGACCTCCGCGTTTTTCTTATCGGGATTTGCGGAAAATCCCTCCGCCAGCGCCAGAGCCTGCAGCACGGTCACGCTATCTTGGTCCTCCAGCAGAAACCCTCCCGGCTTCCTAACGGCCCCCACCACATATACCACGCCCGCCCGTGGCACCGAAACCTGGTCATAAGGCTTTATCTCGATGTTGAGGACATCGTCGTGGGAAACCAAGAGCTTGCGCAGATCGATCCGTACTTGAGTGGGATGATCGGGAGGCATGGGCAGTAGGCCGACCGCCTCCGGCAGGTCCTGAAATCCTCCCTTGCGGGTTACGAAGACGTAGTGACCGGCGGCGCCACTGGACCGTTTGGATAACCCGCCGGCCATGGAGAGAACCTCGATCAAAGTCCGAGAGGCAGGAATCTGGTAGAGGCCGGGTTTCTCCACCGCCCCAATAACCGAGACGGGGCGGGCGTGGAATTCCGTGACAAACACGGTAACCGATGGGTCTTCCAGGTACTTTTCTCCCCATTCGGCGGCCAGCTCTGTCTGGAGGTCCTTGGTCTTCAAGCCCGCAGCCTTCACGCGTCCCAACAACTTGACGCCAATCGTACCGTCGTTCTCCACTCGCACTGTCTGATCGAGTTCCGGAACGTTGAGTACTGAGATGTTTAAAATGTCTTCTGGGCCAAGAACATAGTCGGACCCGACCCTCCCGGCGCCGTCAGGCGAGGTATAGGCATGATCGGCCGCAGTATCTGCGGTCTGATCGATTGGCTGAACCGTGGATGGTTGATCCTGATTGCTAGCAGGATCCTGTGGTTCCTGGGCGCGAGAGATTCCGCCAAGAAACAAGATCAAGACAAGGGTATTGATTGATAGACGCATCGCTGGTTTGCCTTCCTTCCCACGACTAGCGGACTGAAGTTTTCATTCCGGACCTAAGCGCCCCCGCGCGGCTTACCCGTCCCCTAATTAATGTTTCTCTGTCATCGTAAGATATCAGGCCTTAGCCAAGACTGTCAACGCCCTATTGACGACGCCCGCCCTGCCGATGTATGTTTCGCGGTTGTGATAGGCCCGGATCAGGTAGCCAAGCTTGGTGCCCCGGGCCCCAAAGCTTCGATCGAGGATTTCATCCGTGACCACCCAAAACACTATCGCGCCGGCGATCTCCGGCAAGATTCTCGAGGCGGAGGTAAAGGTTTCGGTTGACCCGGCTCAGCCCTTACCCCTAGCTTGCGGCCTTTATGCTGTCGAGACTACCGACGGCGTCTGGCTGTGCGCGTATTACGGCTCGAACCGCAGCGTTTTCGATTACCTCCCCCAAAAGGGAGGCGAGTTGAATGAGGCCACGGCGGGCATCGCGTTCCGCAAGAAGGAATTCATACCCAAGGACGAGTATCAAGCCAGCCGCTGGGACGAGTTCAAGCACGCTAACCTCATGACCTACGGCGCACACGGCGGATGAGCCCGGGCGAGGCGCGGTACGACGATCCCAGGAATTCTCTGACGATGGCCGTCCTAAGCATTGCCGACTGCCGATTGAGATCGGAAGACGGGCTGGCCGACGGTTGTCGACGGCTCTTCAAAAAGGGGCCGCGCGGCGAGCGCTTCTCTTCCAATCGTCAATCGGCAATCGTCGATTCCAGTCAGGCGTGAGGGCACCGCCCCCACAAACCCGAAGCGATTGGCGGCTGGAAGTTTTCCTTTCGAGAGGGTTATCATCAATTCATGCCACACGCCGGAGCGCCACTCGGCACCGGTGCGACTGCCTCGGCGCGGTCGCCCCTACACCGTCTGCTCAATGCCGGTAAGACTTTGTTCGCCCGGCACGGGTACGAAAACACCAGCACCTCGGCCATCGCCCGCACAGCCGGCACCAGCGAATCGCAATTGATGAAGTACTTCGGCAGCAAGGAGGGGCTGCTGGAAGCGATCTTCGACGCCTCTTGGGAAGACCTGAATCGAAGAGTCCGCGAGGTGGTGGCAGGACGTTCCACCCCACCCAAGATGCTGGCGGGAGTCGCCAGTGTCATGGTCTCCGCGCTGGAAGACGATCCCGAGATGATGCTGCTTATGCTGTTGGAGGGTCGCCGCGTGCGCAGGGAAGGGGCACGGGTGGCGATCTCGCAGGGCTATCGTGAATTTGTCAACCTCACCGACGGCGTTTTGCGTCAAGCGCGGGCTGCTGGATATATTCGCCCCCGTCTCCACGCCGAGGCCGTTCGGTCCGCTTTGGTCGGAATGGTCGAGGGACTGATGCGCGACCGGCTGCTGGCGACGCGGTCCGACTACCCTGCCCATTACGATACCAAGCAGATCCGCACGCTGGTCCGCACTGTGCTGGCATGCCTCACCTCGCCGCGATAATGCACGGGCGCGCGGCAATGATCGACTTTAGGGCTCTGCAGGTTTGAGGTAAGATAGACACTTGGTTGAACGTAATCCGCTTCAGGCCGCCATATTCGGAAAGCTCGCGGTGAGCAATGGGTTGGGAGTCGACCTGTGCGGTCTCTTAAACACAGCGTCAAATTCCGGTTCGACTCCGGAGTCGGGTATGAAGTTGTAAGCCGATCAGAGGAACGAAAATGTTAGATCCAAGAGTTCTGATAAAGCCTCGGCGCAAAGACCACCTCCCAATTTCATCAGGCAAGACGCCGCGAGCCTGGGGCCCCTTTCGGAGGGCCTTGCTGATTGGATTCGCGGCGTTGGTACCGCTTTTGAGTTTTGAGATCTTAACTCTGGGCGCCCTCGCGGCCCGCCAGCAAACGCAAACGCCGGTGCCTGCTCCGCCGCCCTCGTCGGCTCCCGCGCCTTCTGCTCCTTCACAGGCCGCCGCCCAAAACCCTGCTCCCAACAGTCAGGCGGAATCCGGCCCGCCTTCCGAGAGCGGGCAGGTCACCGTACACGTTCAGGTGGTGAACGTGCCGGTGACGGTGCTCGATAAGCGAGGGATTCCGGTAATCGACCTTACCAAGAAGGATTTTCAGGTCTTCGAAGACGGCCAGCCCCAAACCATCAGCTACTTCCTGCAAGGTAACCGACCGCCCTTGCGCATCGGCCTGGTGCTCGACACCAGCAACAGCGCCCGCCGCCAGATCGAGTTCGAGAGGGACGCTGCCAGCGAGTTTGTTTTCAAAGTGCTGACTGGGCGGAACAGCCCCAATCAGGTCTTTCTTGAGACTTTCGACGCCGCCAGTTCGGTAATCCAGGACTTCACCAACGACCCGGAAACGCTGAATGATAAAATCGGCAACCTCAAAGCGGGGGGCGGAAAGGCGGTGTACGACGCCATCTATGATGCGTGCCGCGACAGGATGCTGAAGGCCGGAACTCCCTCAGACACGCGGCGCGTGCTGGTGCTGATTAGCGACGGCATCGACGTCCAGAGCCATCATTCCCTGGACGAGGCGATTTCCATGGCGCACCTGTCGGAAACCGCCATCTACCCCATCGCCAACGCGGCGTATGGCTTCGACAATCCCGGCGACAAAATCCTTCAGGAACTGGCAGTCTCCACGGGCGGCCGGGCTTTTTTTCCGCTTCGCGAAACGCCGGGCGGCGATCTCTTAACCGGCTACCTCTCGCACGGCAACGTCGGCGATACCTCCCAGAATAAGGGACTGGGCGCGGAGACCGGAATCTACTCAGCGCAACGGCTGATGCACCTGGCCGATGCTCTGGACGCCATCGGCGACGAACTAAGCGAACAATACAGCCTGGGTTACACACCGACTCACAACGTCCTCGACGGCACCTACCGAAACATCCGGGTGCAGGTGCACCGCGCCAACGTCTCCTTCCGCGCGAAGCCGGGCTACTTTGCCTCGCCCGAGGTCCTGCAGCCAGTGGCCCCGCCTAAGGTGTCGGGCAAGTGAATCGGCGGCAAGGAGGGGTACAGTGGATCAACTGTCAACCGGCATCGCTCCGGACAAACAGACCTTTGTCGAGCTCGAACGGAGATTGAATGAAGCCACGCGCAAGAAGGACCTGAATGCTCTCGGCCTGCTGCTGCATGACGATTTTGCCGTGATCAGCACCTTTTCATTCGCCGAGTTCACGCCCCGAAACCGATGGATCGAGAACTTGCTGGCTATGAAGATTGAAGCCTTCAGCCTTGAAGTAGCTCGCGTGCAGATCTACTCGGACTCGGCGGTGGTGAACTGCCGCGGAAACTGGAGAGTCTCGCTGCGGGGCCGCGACCTGGGCGGAGCTTTCATCCTTACCGACGTGTGGGTTAACAACAAAGGTGTGTGGCAGGTGGTGATCCGCCACGCCAGCCAGCCGCTCAAGGCTCGCGAGTGAGAGTGGCTAGGTTGGAGGAATTGACGAATGCTGATTGCCAATCGCCGATTTCAAGAAGAACTTGCTTGAAAATTGCCGATCGCCCACTGAGGCTGGTCGGTGGGCAGTGTAGACTTTTTCCAATCCGCAATCGTCAATCATCAATTCTTCCAACTGACGATTGACCATTAGCAATTTATTGCGGGCACGAGACGAGTTGCGTATGATCGATCTTTCAACTCTGGCGGCAACGCTTCGTTCGGCACGACTGGTGGACCTAAGCCAGGCTCTGGAAGAGCACATGCCGAACTTCCCCACCCATTCGAAGTTCTACCACAATATTTGGGGATCCTACTGGCACGGCGATCGCGCCCTGACGTATCAGCTCGTGATGAACGAACATAACGGTACGCACGTGGATGCTCCGGCGCACTTCATCAGCGACGCCAAGGGCCCGGCTCACGTGACCATCGATCGCGTGCCGACCGGCGCGCTGATCGGCCGCGGCGTGAGAATCGATTGCCGCAGTTTCCAGGAAGGCAGCTACGTGTCGAACGATTTTGTCGCCGGCTGGGAGCGGACTCACGGCAGCATCGAACGAGATGATATCGTCCTTTTCAATTTCGGGTGGGCGGCGCACTGGGGATTGCGACCCAACAACCAACGGTACCTGGCCGACTGGCCGGGCGTCGGCATGGATGCGGCGGAATACCTGGTGGAAAAGCGAGTTGCCGCCCTCGGCGTGGACACCCTCTCGCCCGATCCGCCGGAAGCGTTGCGGACCACGCCGATCCATACGCCCGTGCTCGAGAAGCAAGTGCTGATCGTCGAGAACCTGTGCAATCTCGATCAACTCCCCGACTTCTTTGTATTTCTGGCGCTGCCGCTCAAAATCAAGGGCGGGTCCGGGTCGCCGATCCGGGCTGCCGCGCTAGTCTCCGGTCCGGGCTAATTCTCCGCTAACAGGCTACCTCTGGGGGCAATATCCGAGTCGCGTCCCCGATGAGTGTTTCGGGCTTCTCGCCCTTGGGGGCCCAAAAGTGCCTAGCGCGGACTTATAGGCAACACAGGTAACAAGAGTCCAAGGTGAGTGGGCAAGAGAGGGGTTTAATGGGAGCGCCGGGGCCATTGCCTCAGGCGTGGACCGGCGGGGCGGGAACACCGGATTCTGAGGCCGGGAGCGTGCGGTCCGAGGTCGGGTTGCTGCCGACGAGACTCAACTGGCCGCAGGCCGCCATGATGTCCTGGCCGCGCGAGATCCGAATGAAGGCGGGAACGCGGCGCTCGAGAAGGATCTTCTGGAACGCCAGGATGCGTGCCAGGGGCGAGGCAGAATAGGCTAGTGCGGAGCCCCCGTTATAAGGGATCAGGTTGACGCTGGCCGTCATTCCGTGCAGCAGCCCTGCGACCCGGCGGGCGTCGGCATCCGAATCATTGATGCCGTCGAGCATCACGTATTCGAAGGTCAGCCGCTCGCGCGGTCGGAGCGGATAAGCCCGGCAGGCGTCGATCAAATCGCGCAGCGGGTACTTCCGGTTGATCGGCATTAGAGTCGTGCGCTGGTCTTCGTGGGACGCGTTGAGAGAGATCGCCAGGTTGGGCCGCACCGCTTCGCGCGCCAAGTCGTGGATGCGGGGCACGATTCCGGCCGTGGAGATCGTGATACGGCGCAGGGCGACGCCGCAGCCATCGGTGGAGGCGAGAAGGCCGACGGCTTTTATCACCGCTCCCAGGTTGAGCAGCGGTTCTCCCTGTCCCATGAATACCACGCTGAGCCGCGCCTTGGGCGGAATCGACCGAGCCGCCGCGAGCGCCAGCACCTGCCCCACGATCTCGCCTGCCGTGAGGTTTCGCCGTAGTCCCAGCAATCCCGTGAAACAGAACTTGCAGTCGACGGCGCAACCCACCTGGCTCGAAATGCAAAGCGTGGTGCGGTCGCGGTCGCCTTGCTCCGTGGGCATGTAGACGGCCTCGACCGTCTGTCCGTCGTCGAGGCCGAGAAGGTTGCGGACCGATCCATCGCGCGACACAAACTCGCGCACAATGCTGGGGTAGGCGGCGTGATAGTTCGAGGCGAGCCGATCGCGGAACTCGCGGTCAAGATCGGTGATGCGGCTGAGATCGAGCGCGCGCCGCCCGTATAACGCATGGTAGAGTTGGCGGCCACGGTAGGGCTCGCGACCATACTCGGCCGCCAACCCCTCCAGTTCGCCGCGGTCCAGGCCGATCAAGTTCGAATTGGCACCACCACTCATTCCCTTTTGCGGCCCCGCCTCTATGGTAGCACAGCGGTTGTTCCCGCATTCTCGCCTGCGGGGGAACCAGGGGAACCAGGGGGAACCAGTGCCCACGCTTAGGCTGGTGTGCTGTCACGCCTAATTCTTGACAGCGGGGCGGCAGAGCCGCTGGCCGTTGTCTAGCACGACTGTGGTTCTTCGACGTTGGTTCTTTCGCTGGCTCGAATGCCCTACCCTCGTCTATAATCCGGCCAGACGTTCTATGATTAAGGAGAAGAAAAGAGGATGAGTCCACGCCGAGCCGATCCTGCCCTTGCCGAGCGCCGCCGCGCAGCGCTGGTGAAGGCGGGCTATGCTGAGATATTGGAAAAGGGGATAGAGGGCACTACGCTGGACGCCGTGGTGGCTCGGGCGGGCTCGAGCAAGGGCGGAGCGCTCTATTATTTTCCGACCAAGGAGGCACTGCTCTATGGCGTGCTGGATTGGCTGTTGACCCAGATGGACCAGACCCTGGACGAGGTCGGGCATGCCGGCGGCACTCCACGCGCTCGCTTGGCGGCGGAAGTGGAGGTCCTGTTTCACAGCACGGAAGTGAACCGCAAGTTCTATCGCGTCCTCTTCGATTTCATAGCTCAGGCGGGCAGGTCGGAGCGCTTTCGCGGGCTCCTGGCCGCGTTCTTCGAAAACTGCCGGCGCCGCGACATGGCGATCGTCGCCGCCGGCGTCGAGCAACAGCAGTTTCGGCGCGTCCGCCCCGAGGATGCCGCGACCGCCATTCGCGCCCTGGTCGACGGGTACTGCTTGCAGTGGCTGATGGACCCGGAGAGGGTTCCTATTGAAGCCTACCGCGACCGCTGCCGCGCTATGCTGGGCTGGTACTTGCTGCGGTGAATGCACTCAACCTCCCCGCGAGGATTCTTGTCGTGCTCGCCAATTCACTCGAAATCGCCTTTGCCCTCGTCGTGGTGGTCGCGGTGCCGGCACTTTCCTTCGCCAGCACGCGGCAGGCCGAAATCCGCACGGCGCCCAGGCTAGCTATCTACGCTTCGGCAGTTCTCTCGGAATGGCTTCTCGCCCTCATTGGCGCCGCCGTGGTGCTGCTGGCGTCGGCCAGTCTCTCGCCCGCCGGCTTCAGAGCGTGTTCGCCAGCAGAGTTCGCCACATGGACCTGTCTCCTGGCGGCCCTCTCGCTGGCAGGATTAGGTATTGTTCTGGTGGCCGAGCGCCACGGATGGCTGCAGCCGGAATCGGATTTGGTTCACCTGCTGATGCCTTCGACGCCGAGGGAGAAGGTCTGGGCGGCGCTCGTGGTGGCGCCCAGCGCCGGTTTCTGCGAGGAGTTTCTTTACCGTGGGTTTCTCCTTTCCGTCTGTTCGCACTGGTGCCACTCGGTCGGATGGGGCTGGGTACTTTCCTCGGTCGCCTTCGGCTTGGCCCACACTTATCAAGGCGTGAGCGGCGTGGTCCGCGTGATGATCATGGGCGCGCTGCTGGCTTGGCCGGCCGTCCATCTCGGGAGCCTCTATCCATCCATGGCCGCGCATTTCCTGATCGATGCTGTGGCACTAATCTGGCTCGGCCCAAGGTTTCTCCGAAATGACGATTGTCGATTGCCGATTGCCGATTGAAAGACACCGACTTGACCAGCCCCGCGCCCTCTGTCTTCGCAAGGGGCTAAAGCGGACACCGAGTGTTCCGGCCCGACGCGACCGTCTTACCATCGTCAATCTGCAATCGTCAATCGTCAATTCTTTACCG
>Ga0335081_10013908_pt1 | contig 13008 bp, 13 predicted proteins | sample Lox_Sample_35_FD_206713 | JGI IMG/M metagenome (GOLD analysis project Ga0335081, IMG submission 206713) | Soil microbial communities from Loxahatchee National Wildlife Refuge, Florida, United States - Lox_Sample_3.5 | ecosystem: Environmental > Terrestrial > Soil > Wetlands | place: USA...
CGCTATTTGGCGCGGCGTCGTCCTTTGGCGGATCGTCGGCGCGGGCGAAGGAGGCAGAGGCGGCGAGTGCGAGCGCAGCCGCCAGCAAACATTGGATGAGCGTTTTCATGGTGGGTCCTCCGGGTTTCAGAAAGCGGTACAGTTGCGTTCGACCTGGGCCATGCCGCCGGCGACCTTGACGCGCAGGCTGTAGGATTTCTTCGACTCCGCGCCCGCCGATTTGGGGGCGAGGATGAGCATGGCGTGACCGTGCGCCTTGCCGCGCGCGGTCCTGATATTGGCGCGGATCTCGCATTTCACCCGCTGCTCGCATTTGTTCTCGAGCGCGACGATGAAGTAGGCGTGTCGGTCTTCAGCCTTGAAGCTGGAGTTATCGGAAACGCATTCGCTCTGTGCGGCCGGGGTGGCATCGGCTGTTTTTTCCGCCTTGGCCGCACGCTCATCGCTGGCGGCGTAGGTGACGGCGGCGCCGGTAATCACCGCGGCCGCGAACGCGGCCCCGGCAAGGCAACGGTAAATGGTCATCGCAGGCCCCTTTGCTGGTCTTGCCAGTTGGTCGCTTGGCGGCGCCAAAAGGTTCAATGCTCCGCCACGGGCCTTTTCGGCCTATAATCGGCGCGGGAGCGACGCCGATGACATCTGCCGAAACCGCCGCAGCCGCGCCGCAGCGCCATCGCCGGTTGCGCCTCGGCCTCGCCGTGGTCGCGGCGCTCGAATTCATCGATGCCGTGTTCGGCGCACAGAACGTCTTCACCGACTATCACCAGCCGACCGCGTATTTGCGCTTCGCGCAGGCGCTCACCACCGTCGATCTGGCGTTGGCGTCGCTCGTCTCCGGCGCCGCCCTGATCATGATCGCGCAGCGAAAATTACGCGACGCGATCCTGATGCTCGCTTTGCTCGCGCTGCTGATGTGGCTCCTGGACGACATCTGGTCGATCCCGCTTCATGGACTCGAGCTGTCGTGGAGCTACGGCGGTCAGATCGCCTTCTTCCACCATTTTATCTTTCCGGCGGCCGCGCTCGCCGGCGGAGCGCTGGCGCTCAAGGACCGGCGGCTGGCGCTGGCGGGCTTCCTGGTCAGCGTGCCGACGCTGTACAACTGGATCGGCGTCGTTGTTTTCACCATCGCCGTCATGAGGTACGGCTTCTGAGCAATTGACGCCGGAGCCGCCATCCGGCATGACCGCGCTCCCGCTCCCGACTCATGTTCCAACAAGAAAATGCCGCGTAGACCTTTCCGCATCGGCCGCTCGCGCACGGGCCTCGGCCTGTTCGCCACCCGGCCGATCAAGAAGAAAGCCCGTATCGCCGAATACAAAGGCCCGATCCTCGACCAGAAGACGGCCGAACGCGCCGAAGCGCGCGGCAACCGCTATCTGTTCGAGGTGTCCAAGCACCGCACCATCGACGGCACCCCGCGCGGCAACCTCGCGCGCTACGCCAACCATTCCTGCAACCCGAATTGCGAGCCGGTGACCTGGCGCGGCCGCATCTTCATCAGGGCGCTCCGGGCCATCGAGCCGGGCGAGGAAATCGTCTACGACTACGGCATCGATTACCTGCGCAACGTCATCGGCCGCTCGAACTGCCGATGCTCGCGCTGCCGCAGGCGCCGGGCAAAGCGGGCGCGCGAATTGCGCGCGGCGAAGATACGCCGTGCCGCGCGTCTTGCGCGCGAGCGGCGGGCGAAGCGAAAGGCGCGGGGTTAGTGCGCGTCCCCTATATCCGCACCGACCACGTCACGCGCGGCATCTCCTACATGCTGGCGGCGACCGTCGTGTTCGCCGCCTCGCAGGCGCTGTCGAAATGGCTGGTCGCCGACTACCCCGTCACCGAGGTGCTGCTGTTCCGCGCGCTCGGCTCGCTGGCGATCTGCTCGATTCTGATCCTGCCGCGCACCGGGCTTGCGGTGTTCGAGACCCGCAGGCTGGGCGCCCATGTCAGCCGCAACGCCACGCAGGCCATCGCGCAGAGTTTCCTGATGATCGCATTCGGTCTGATGCCGCTCGCCGGCGCCATCGCCATCAATTTCTCGGCGCCGATGTTTGCCGCGCTCGCTGCCGCCGTTTACCTGCACGAGCGCATCAGTCGCGCGCGCGGTCTGGCGCTGGTCATCGGCTTCGGCGGCGTGCTGCTGGTGGCCTCGCCCGGCACCGACAGCTTCAGCGTCGGCGCGCTGTTCGCCATCGCCAACGCCGTGATGTTCGGCAGCATCACCGCCGCAGTGCGAGGCTTGAGCGTCACCGAGTCGGCCGAGACGCTGACCATGTATCAGATGGTCCTGCTCACCCTGTACTTCGCCGTCGCCGCGCCGTTTTTCAGCACCGTCATGCCGAATTGGACCGGTGCCGCCATCCTCATCGCCAATGGCCTGCTCAACGGCGTCGGGCAATATTGGTGGACGCGCGCGCTCTCGCTCGGACCGCCCGCCGCGGTCGGGCCGTTCTATTATTTCTCGCTGGTCTGGGCGATGATCCTCGGCTTCTTGGTCTGGGGCGACCTGCCGGGACCGGGGCTGCTTCTGGGCTCGGCCATCGTCGTCGGCTCCGGTCTCTATCTGCTCTGGCACGAAAGCGGCAAAGCGCGGGCGATCCGCAAGGCGCCGCCGATCACCGAATAACGGGAGGACTACGATGTCTTTGAAAATCCGCCGCGTCGTCACCGGCCACGACGCCCAAGGCCGCGCCAAAGTGCTGATCGACGAGATGGTCAGCAACGTGATCTCGTCGCGGCCGGGCGCCAATTCATCCGTGATCTGGTCGAGCGACATGCTTCCGGTCGACAATGATGGCGACCACGACCCCTCGCGCAAGCCGATCCACACCACCATTCCCGGCGGCTCGGTGTTTCGCGTGGTGAGCTTCGGGCCCGGCGTGTCCCCGCGCAATCACCGCACCGACTCCATCGACTACGCGGTGGTGATCTCCGGCGAGATCGACATGGAGCTCGATGTGGGAAGCGTGCACCTGAAAGCGGGCGACGTGCTGGTGCAGCGCGGCACCATCCACAACTGGGTCAACAAGGGCAAGGAGCCCTGCGTCATCGCCTTCTCGCTGATCGCGGCAAAGCCGGTCGAAGCCGGCGGCAAGACGCTGCCCGCGCAAGGGTGATATTTCGGTATTGTCTCAGTTTGAATTTCGGTTACTTAGTCCTGGCCCTCCGAGCGGCCTCCACATTCTCGACAGCCTGCCTAAATTGGTCCGACTCGACTTGCGGATCATTAGGCGAAAGCCCAAACGCTAATGCTGCTTTCGTAAGTTCTACGGCGCACACACCCATTACTTGTTGCGCAAGCTCCGAGAGCGCGCGGTGACCGTTGTCGTATTGGTTGGCGGCCTTCCATTCGCAATCTGTCACTCTGGATTGAATCGTGAGAGCTTCGTCCGCACTCGGAAAGCGCGACCGCGATGCCGGGGGCGCGAGGTCTGCCGTTGAGCAAGCAGAAACAATACAGCCTAGGCTCAGCATCAGCAGCCTATGGCCTCGGGGCATTAAAGTGCCTCCCGTCCAGTGCCGTCGAGAATGCGCCAAGTAGCAGTACCCGGACGAAATCCGTGGGCTTTGATGTGTGCTTGTGCGGCTTCCTCTGCCAGCCTCGCGGTCGCATACCGATCGGGAAGCCGATAAACCGGCATTCCTTCGTCCGATTCAGGGCCAGTGGGGCGGATGGGAACTATTTCGACGGTGAAACTCATGCCTGCAAATATGGCACCTTCAACCGGGACCTACCAGTCTGAGTCAAGGCGACCCAAATTCATACTGAGACACTACCGATATTTTCCGTCGTCCCGGCCGAGCGAAGCGAGGGCCGGGACCCATACTCCGCGGTCTATCGATAGCGCACGGCGTATGGGTCCCCGCCTTCGCGGGGACGACGCCTGAAAAATTAGTCGTCCAGTTCCGGATAGTGCCGGAAAATGCCGCTCTCGTTGAACGGGATGCGGCGCGGCGATATGAGATATTTCTTCAGCCGCTCGCGCTCGGCCACCCTGTCACGCACCGCCACCACCCGCGGCACGTCGCGCTCGATGCGCTTCGTTGCCTTGGGAAATGCGTAGCGCAGCCCGTCGATCAGCTGGAATAGCGACAGGTCGATATAGCTCGCGTTGCGCCCGAGCGTGTAAGGCCCTTTGCTCTTCTTCAGCACTGTCTCGAAATAGCCGAGATATTTCGGCGCGCGCGCTTCGAGGAAATTCTTGGTGAAACGCTTGGCCTCCGGCTTGGCGTCCTCGTAATAAAGCTCGCCGCCAAGCGGATGATGCGTGTCGTGGATCTCCTTGACGAAGTCGGTGACGGTCAACTGCAGCTGATGCAGCCAGAGCCGGTCGGCCTCCGCGTGGGGGCTAAGCTTCAGCTTGGGGCCGAGAAAATGCAAAATCTCCGCCGCCTGCGCGATCACCAGTTTGCCGGCTTTGAGGAACGGCGGCGCGAAGGGCGGGCGTTTGTCGCGCCCGTCCATCATCGCCATCATTTTGTCCATGCCGCCGGCTTTGCGCGCGACGTCGTCGTAGGCGGCGTCTGCATCCTCGAGCGCCAGCCGCACGAATTCGCCGCGGCCCTGAATGCCCGGCCAGTAGAACAACTGATAACGCATGGGGCACCTCGCTGCAGGTGCCTCAGTCTATCAGTTCACCGCAAAGCAGTAGAGCTGCCCGTCACCGCCGGTCGAGCGCAGGCCGTCCTGCGAGCAGCCGCGCGAAGGATGCGAGGAATTCCACGACCGAAGGAATTCAGCGTCGCTCGGGCCCTTGCGGTCGGCGTGACCGAGCATGGCCGAGCCATCCGTGCTGCTCGTCCAATTCTTGCAGGTATGGTCGGCGATATCCGTAAACGCAGTGCCGTCGCGCTGTGAGCCGGTCAGGATGTCGTGCCGGTTGGGCTTGTCGCCGTAGCCGTTGTTGATCTCGCCCTTTTCCGTTAGGTCGTTTTCCTTCGTGAGCTTGTTATTGTCGCTGTGCAGATCGGCGACGCTGGTGGCAACGACGACGCCCTTGGCGTTCTGCCACGGACCCTTGCCGATGCGGTCGCGCGCGTTCACCGCGCCCGCGCCTTGCGTCGACAGATAAGCGTGCCAGGTCTTTCCGCCGGCGCCCACCGACGCGGCGAGGTCCTGACAATGTCTGTCGGCGCCGGCAAGTCCGCCGAGATCGGCGCCTTTGCCCGGGCCGTGGCTGGTCACGAAGAAACTCATATTGGCTTGCTGCGCTATCGCCGGCGCCGCGCAGAAAAAAGCCAGACATGCCGCCAGCGGCATGCCCATTCGCATAGTCATTGGTTACCTCCCGACTGCGGCGGAAAGCCCCGTCGCCCCGCCGTCGGGAATGCACAACACCGGCACGGCCGTCCTATTCCGCCGCTCGCGGTTGATTGATCAGAACGGAGCCAATGCTTATGAGCGCGCGACAATTTTTGTGCCGGTAACTTTTGAAAAGAACGCGGTCAAATTGTCGTAAGTCCGGGCGGGCGCACCACCGGCAGGCAATTTCGCAGTGACCTTGTCTGCCTTCGCGGTCTTCTTTTTTCCTGTCTTTTTCTCGTCGAGCCGGCTGGCAAGATAATAACCGAGCCGCCGATAGCTCTCGAATTGCGACTCGCTGAACCATTGGTCGAGCGTCGTCTCGTGCGGGAAAGCCGCATTCGCCTCGGCATAGGCGCGGACGTCGATCGGCGCGTTGTGAATGTGGTAGCTCGGCTTCAGATAGATCAGCCAGCCCGGCTCCACGTCTTCGGGATAGCGAATGCGGGCCACCGCGAAAGCCGGCGAAACCGGCTTGTCGACCTGAGCCTCGCGCGATTGGATCAAGACATCGTCGAAACGGATATCGACGTCGAAGTCGATAAAAACCTGCCGCACCGAACGGCCGAGGTCATCGAATTTGCAGTCCTCGTCCTGGTCGGCATCGACGATGAGAATGAAACGGCAGCGGCGCCGGATCATCTCGTACAGCCCGAGATTGTCGAAATGGCCGCCGTCGGTGAGGTAGAGATAGTGGCCGCGCTCATCGGTGCGACCGAGCATCTCCGAAATCAACGGCCATACGGCGTGCCGCGGACCCGATAATTGCAGGTCTTGCTTGAATTGGCGGGCCGGATTGGCGAGCCAAGCGCCAAGACGGACGTTGAAAAGGGTCATCAAAAAAGCCGTCGCCGGCGACGAGCTATAGCCTTCGCTCGGACTCTTGGCGGCGCCCGAGATCGTCATCGCGGTGCCGAGCGATATTCCCGCTCCGGTCATGCCCTGATGTTCGTTGCCGCCATAGGCGTTGCTGCGGCTGTAGGCGCCTTTGCGCGCCAGTGGGCGAATCGGGCGCGTGACCGACCTTCGGAGTTCCTGGCGCGTGGGCCTCGCGCGTGTCGAGAATTGCGCTGCCGCAAGCGATCGGCGTTATGACGAAGGAACTCGCCATGCGCTCTTGCCACGCGAGGTTCTCGCCGCCGACGAGATTCAATGTCGTGTTAATCACGCGATACAACACGCGCTTTGGCGCTTTGTTTCCGGCATGGGGAGGACCAGGGGCGGCGCCGTCAAGCTGGCACATGCGCACATTGTCGGTGGGGTCGAAGTGCGTGAACGGTTCCGGATGACGATTTATTCTGGCGCCGCCGAGGAACGCGCGGATCAGCCGATTGCGATAAATGCCGTGCAGCGAGAACCGGTTCACGTCGATGCGATTCGACGACACGAGCACGAGCAGGCCGAATGCGACCAGCATGGCCACGTGAGCACCGATAATCGACGACGACACGAAGTTCAAATTGGCGATGATCGTCGACGCATGCGACACGGCAGCTTTCGTGTCAAAAAATGGAATCAAATGGATAATGTAATTGATTCCAAAGCCGAGCCACGCCACCGCCCCCGGCAAGTCAAGCACGATCGTCTTCTCCAGCCACGCCAGCGACATCAGCAAGATGGCGACAAAGATCGCAGTCGATACATCGATGGCGATGTCAAAGACACGAAAGCGCTGGCGCTGTTCGGGAGTCGCGACTAGATCGAGTGCCGAAAATGCGCTCTTTCCGCCAAGGACCGCGAACAGGCCGGAGATCGGGGTGACTACGAACGTCACGTATCGAGTAATTGTCTTTAGTTCTGAATAAATGAACTGGTTATGCTCAAACAACATGCGCGGAAGGATGACGCAGATCCCCGCCAGCACCGCCCAAAGCAGTGCCGGGAAAACCGTCGTTCCGCTGATCCGGCCAAGCCATTCGCGGTCGAGATCGTCGTTTCTCGGCGTAGGCTTTACCCGCCGGCGGTAGCCGACATAGAGCGCCGACATCAGCAAATGCGACAGCGTCACCAAAAGCGGGCCTATCGTCGCCAAGCTGATCAGCAGCCGCAGCGGATGTGCTCCTTCCCTCCCGGTGAGAGGCATCAAATACATCAACTGCCAAATCGCGCCGCCGAGCACGGCCGACGACAGCAGGCTGACGCATATCCACGTCAGGAGATTGCCCAAAAACAGTTTCTTGTCCTGCGCCTCCTCCACCGTCGCCCACGCCAAGACATATGCGGTCAGCTTGGCGGCCCACACCGTTCCGAAGATCCACAGCGGAGCGATGCTGCTACTGCCATTGATCGTGATGGCGATCGGCACGAGGGCGGCCCAGCTCAGCGCCGGGATGACAATACGCAATGTCACCTCGGCCGTGCGCAGTCGCCAAATCTCGCCTTTCTTGCTGCCGGCGTCCGGCCGCTTAATGTTGTGTGACGGCAAAAACCGGCTCGCATTGTAGGTCGCGAACGCAATTAAGCCGAATCCGACCGCCAAACATATTACAAACCCTAGGAATGAGCCGCCGAGTTGGCAGGTAAGATGATCTTCTTTCGGCGCAACCCCGCAATTGGCGAGCCCGCCGAGCAGGTCGGCGTAAAGGTTCGGCGGCACCGTCACCAGCATGAGCAGCGGCACGAAGATGAAAAGATTTAGCAGCGTGTTGCGAACCCACAACATCACTGCGGTCCACGTGTCGACCGAAGCGATGCCCACTTTGGGCGTGAGGTAGTTCGAATTTTTTCGCAGCGACTCGATTTGCGGCAGGTCGGGCGCCGGCGCGTCGGTACTGCCGCCGCCGAGCGTCTCTTCGACCTTGCCGACGTCGCCGTGCTCGTCGTGAATCCAGCGCGTCAGCCAGCCCCCGATGTAGCCGCCGCCAGACACGGTCGAGAGATAGTGGAATTTCGACAGCAGTTTCTTTTGCGCCAACGCCTGAAGAACACCGAGACAAAATGCGGCACTGCGAATCCCGCCGCCCGACAGGCAAAGCGCGGCTTGATCGCGCTCATGAGCGGCCTCGATATAATTTCGCGGCTTGTGGCCCCAGATCGTCTGTAATTCTTCGGCCAGCAGATCTGCGGTCGTCAGCGTTTCCTGCTTGCCGACACCAAGCAGATACTCCTGCGTTTCCTGAAATGCCTTGACTGACGGTAGCGTCTTGAGCGCCGAGTACGACGCGCGCGTCACCGACCGAAGCGGACCATCCCCCATCGACCCAAACCCACGTCCCCAGGCAACCCTCTACATCTTACGGGAAGAGGCGCCGGCTCGACAAGCAGGGGTTGTGGTCCGGTTTAGACCGCCGGTCTACTTCCCGAGATACTGCGCGTCGGTCACCGGCTCGAGCCATTTCACGTGCGCGCCATCCTTGGCTTCCTGCATGGCGAGATGCTCCATGGCGTGATCGGGGCTGGCGCCGTGCCAATGTTTTTCGCCCGGCGGAATCCAGACCGTGTCGCCGGGACGGATCTGGCGGATCGGCCCGCCCCAGGTCTGCACGTGGCCGACACCGGAGATGACATGCAGCGTCTGCCCGAGCGGATGGGTGTGCCAGGCCGTGCGCGCGCCCGGCTCGAAACGCACCCAGCCCGCGCGCAGCAACGCCGGCTCCGGCGCCTGGATGATCGGATCCTGCCACACCGTGCCGGTGAAGCTCGGCGGCCCCACTTTTTTCGATGGCCGCGAGCCGCAAGCGATGATGTCCATTGTTCTCCTCCCTGAATAACTCGCCGCAGTTTATACGGCGCCGGGAAACAAAAAAGCCCGGCGTCGCCGCCGGGCTTCATCTTGCATCTTTGCGAAGTTCTTGTTGGTCTCAGGCCGGCTGCAGATTGCCGGCGGCTTGCTTGCCGCGCTCGGTGACGATCTCGTAGGAGATCTTCTGGCCTTCCATCAGCGAGCGCATGCCGGCGCGCTCGACCGCGGTGATGTGCACGAACACATCCTTCGAGCCGTCGTCCGGCTGGATGAAGCCGTAGCCTTTTTGGGTATTGAAGAACTTCACAGTTCCGGTAGCCATTCAATTGTCCTTTCACGCATTTCGTTGAACGCTCGAGCGCTCATCGCGCGGGCGGCAACAATCCAAGTTTTGGGAGATCACTTGAGCAGCTTGCCCAAAGCCGGGAGCGTGGCAGCAAGATGAAGCCGAAAACCAGATTGCGGGCGGGCAAATAGACCGAAATCGCCGTAAGGTCAACGGTCTGGCAAGCCTGCCACGCGCGGCCAGCGGCCCTCATATTGCGTTTTATGAATTGGTAATTCCTTGCCCACTATAGTTCAGCGTCCCGGTGGGCCGCCGTTAACAAACTTTCAATCATACGCGGCATTGCCCGTCACCGGCATAGGGAAAGGCCTCGATGCTGAACGATCTACGCAGAGCGCGGCGACGGCCGATGCGCTATACAGCGTGGATCGCGCTGAAGCCCGGCGAATTGCACGGCTGCGTATTGTCAGATATTTCAGAAACCGGCGCGCGCATCGACGTCGAGGACTCCAAAATTGTCCCGGACCGCTTCCCGCTTTTCCTCTCGCGCGCCGGCGCCGCCCGCCGCATCTGCAAGGTTGTGTGGCGCAAGCCGAAACAGGTCGGCGTCACTTTTGCGACGCGGCTCGCCGCCGCCGATCGCGCCGGTCTCGTGCCGCAGGCCGAAGCCAATGTCGCCTCGCCGCCGCTCGCGCCTACTGAAGCTGCAGCAAATTCCGAGCCCGCCAAAAACGCATAACTGAACGCAGCGTTTAGCTCGCCATCGTCTTCTTCACTTCGGCAACCAGCTGCTTGAGCGTGAACGGCTTGGCCAGGAATGCGTATTGCTCCTGGCTCGGCAGGTTCTTGGCGAACGCTTCCTCGGCATAGCCGGAGACGAAAATGATCTTCAGCTTCGGATTGCGCCTGCGCAGCTCCTTGAGCAGCGTCGGCCCATCCATTTCCGGCATCACCACATCCGACACGACGAGATCGACCGCGCTCTGCTTGTCGAACAGCTCGATCGCTTCCACGCCATTGCCGGCTTCCAGCACGGTATAGCCGCGCGAGGTCAAGCCCCGCGCATTGAGCGCGCGCAAGCCCTCTTCGTCCTCGACCAGCAAAATGGTGCCGTGGCCGGTCAGATCGGCGCTGGCCGCGCGCGCCACTTCCTCCGCCGCCGTCAGGGCGCCGGCGATTTCCGGCGCTTCCGCCGGCGGGAGCTGCGCCAATTCCTCGGCGCCCGGCACATGGCGGGGCAGGAAAATGCGGAACGCGGTATTGCCCGGCTGCGAGTCCGCATAGATGAAGCCGCCGGTCTGCTTGACGATGCCGTAGACGGTCGACAGGCCCAGGCCCGTGCCTTTGCCGACTTCCTTGGTCGAAAAGAACGGCTCGAAAATTTTATCGATAATGTCGGGTGGAATGCCGCTGCCGGTGTCGCTCACCTCGATCAGCACGTAGTCGGCGGCCGGCATGCCCTTGTGGCCGAACTTGCCGCATTCCGCCGCCGGCACGTTGGCGGTGCGCACCGTGAGCTTGCCGCCGTCCGGCATGGCGTCGCGGGCATTGACGGCGAGATTGACGATGACCTGCTCGAATTGCGACAGGTCGACCCGCACCGGCCACAGGTCGCGGGCGTCCACCACCTGCAACGTTACGTTCTCGCCGATCAGCCGCTTGAGCAGCATGCCGAGATCGTTGACGGTTTCGCGCAGGTCGAGCACCTGCGGGCGCAAGGTCTGCTTGCGCGAGAACGCCAGCAACTGGCGCACCAAGGCGGCCGCGCGGTTGGCGTTCTGCTTGATCTGGATGATGTCCTTGAACGAGGGATCGGTCGGCTTGTGGGCGTTGAGCAGGAAATCCGTCGCCATCATGATGGCGGAGAGCACGTTGTTGAAATCGTGCGCGATGCCGCCGGCGAGCTGGCCGACCGACTCCATCTTCTGCTGCTGCTGCACGCGGTTCTCCAGCGTGCGCTGCGCCGTGGTCTCGAGCGCGTAGACGATCGCAGCCTCGCCGTCGCGCTCGTCGTCCTCGACCGCGAGCACGAAGAAATTGGCGAAGCGCTCGCCCGGCCCGGCAAGTTCCGCCTCCACCGGCGCGATGTCGCCCTGGCCTGCGGCCGCCTTGGCGATTGCCTGCTCCAAAGCCTGCCTGTCGCGCTCGGCCACCACCGCGAAGATCGAGCGGTCGTCGGCCTTGCGCAAGCCCTCGAAGGCGGTGGCAAAGCGCGCATTGCTGCGCGCGATGCGGCCGTATTTGTCGACCGTCGCAATGGCCATCGGCGTGTTCTGGAAGAAGCGCATGAAGCGCACTTCCGCGGCACGAGCGGAGTCGTCGCCGGCATCGCGCGCGCGATTAAGCACCAACGTGCGCGATGGGCCTGCGGCGCCGTCGGCGCCGAACGCCACTTTATGAAACAGCCTTACCGGCACCGGCTTGCCGCCGCGGGTCTTCAAGTCGAGATCGAGCACCTCGGTCTTCACCTCGCCGGGCGCAGCATTGAGCGTCGTCAAAAGCGCCGCGCCCTCGCCCGCCACGATATCGGTGAGCTTGAGCGAGCCCGCCCCGACTTGCGCGAGATCATGGTCGAGCCAGGCGGCGAGCGTGGCATTGAGATAAATGACGTCGCCCGCGGCATCGACGGAGAAGAAGCCAGCCGGCGCATGGTCGAGATAATCAATGGCATGCTGCAGCTCCTGGAACACGTTCTCTTGGCGCTCGCGGTCGCGCGTCACGTCGGCAATCGACCAGACCGTGAGCTTGGCGTCCTTGCCTTCGCCGAGCGGGCGCACGCGCATGCGCAGCCAGCGCGCGTGCTCCGGCCCCGCGATGCGCACTTCTTCCTGCGAGCGCCTGCCCTCGCGCGCGGCTTTGAGCAGCCGGTAGATCGCCTCGGAAACCTCGGGATCGCCCATGAACACGCGTTCGATCGGGCGCACGTCTTCGTCGGCGGCGGCCCCGATCAGGTCGAGATAGGTGGTATTGGCGTAGAACACGCGGCCGGCTTGGTCGGTAACCACCACGCCGTCGAAGGCGCTGTCGACCAGCGCCTTGTGCACGGTATTGCCGTGATCCCTGCCGGCGAGCCGCAATATGCCGGCCGCAAGCGCAAACAGCGCAAACACGCCGACGGTGCCGAGCAGCGCCAGCAGCGACAGGATATATGTCGCGGAGTGCTCGCGCCCGACATAGACGAGTCCGGCGGCCGCGCCGACCAGCAACAGCGCGACCAGCAGCACCAGGCCGAACGAGCCGCCGCGCGGCGCGCTTTGGCTGCGGTCGAACGCGGCCCGCGCCTGCCCGTCAGCGGCCACGCGCGCCTTCGGCTGCTTTGCCCGATCCTCGCCTGCCATGACTCCTGAGTGCCTTAACCCGCCCCTGCGGCGCAAGAGCCGGCCGCGGTTAATCCCGCGCGATTATTACACTGTTTTGGCGGTTAGCGGGGAACCGCCCGCCGCAGCTTCATGACATAGCCGATCACTTCGGCCACCGCCTTGTAATGCTCGGGCGGTATCGCCTGATCGACCTCGACGGTGGCGTGCAGCGCGCGGGCGAGCGGCGGGCTCTCCACCAGCGGAATCGAATGTTCGCCGGCGACCTCGCGGATCTTCAAGGCGAGCGCATCGACGCCCTTGGCGACGCATATCGGCGCCTCCATGCCGCGCTCGTATTGCAGCGCGACCGAATAGTGCGTCGGGTTGGTGATGACGACGGCGGCCTTCGGCACGTTGGCGATCATACGCTTGCGCATGCGCG
>Ga0335081_10013909_pt1 | contig 13007 bp, 14 predicted proteins | sample Lox_Sample_35_FD_206713 | JGI IMG/M metagenome (GOLD analysis project Ga0335081, IMG submission 206713) | Soil microbial communities from Loxahatchee National Wildlife Refuge, Florida, United States - Lox_Sample_3.5 | ecosystem: Environmental > Terrestrial > Soil > Wetlands | place: USA...
CCTATCTGCTCCCGGTCAGCCTGGAGATCGGCGATAAGGTGCTGATCGAAGGCACCGGCGCCTATACGGCGACCTACTCCTCGGTGTCCTTCAACGGCTTCTCGCCGCTGAAGACTTATCACATCTGAACAATCCGGGAGGCGGGCCAGCCTGCCTCCCCTTCTCCAAACTTAACCCGTCACCCTGAGGCGCGCGGCGAAGCCGCGCCTCGAAGGGCGACGGCCAAGTCCCTCAAGAACCTTGGCCGATCATCCTTCGAGGGCCGCTTCGCGGCCACCTCAGGATGACGGAGAGAGGAATGACGATGGTTACGATCCGTCAGGAGAGGAACGCCGACGTCAAAGCGCGCGAAGCGCTGCTCGACGAGGCCTTCGGCGAGACCCGATACCGCAAAAGCTCGCAGCGCCTGCGCGACGGCCGGCAGCCGGCCGAGGGGCTGTCCTTCATCGCCGCCGAGGGCAAGCGCGTCATCGGCACCGCGCGGCTCTGGCATGCCGCCTGCGCCAGCGGAGAGCGGGCCTTGCTGCTCGGTCCTGTCGCGGTCGCGGCCGACTGCCGCAACCGCGGCATCGGCGCCGCGCTGGTGCGCCGCGCCGTCGATGCGGCGCGGCGGCTCGGCCATGGCGCCGTCATTCTGGTCGGCGACGCGCCGTATTACGGCCGCTTCGGCTTCTCGGCCGAGAAGACCGGCCGCCTGCGGCTGCCCGGCCCATTCGAGCGCCACCGCCTGCTCGCGCTCGAACTCACGCCCGGCGCGCTCGACGGCGCCCGCGGTCTCATCCGCGCCGCCGGCGCCACGGCGCCGCAAGCCGCAGTCGCCGCCTAACGAAACGTCAGAAAATCGTGGACGCCGCGCGAGATTCTCGCGCGGCCGCCCTTCCGTTTGCCGCCCGTGGCGGATATCACCCCTTATTGCTGGAGTGACGTGAAATGGCGAAATGGCCTGTGCATGCCCGCATCGACGGGCCTATCGTGATGATCGGCTTCGGTTCGATCGGCAAAGGCACCTTGCCGTTGATCGAGCGCCATTTCAGCTACGACAAGAAGCGTTTCGTGGTCATCGATCCCGAGGACAAGGACCGCAAGCTGCTCGACGACCGCGGCATCCGCTTCGTCCACCAGGCCGTCACCAAGGACAATTACCGGCATCTGCTCACCCCGCTGCTGACCGCCGGCGGCGGCCAGGGCTTCTGCGTCAACGTCTCGGTCGATACCTCCTCGCTCGACATCATGGAGCTCTGCCGCGAGGTCGGCGCGCTCTATATCGACACCGTGGTCGAGCCATGGGCGGGCTTTTATTTCGACAGCAAGCTCGGTCCCGAGGCGCGCACGAACTACGCGCTGCGTGAGACAATCCTCGCCGCCCGCCGCAAGCGCCCGGGCGGCGTGACCGCGGTGTCGTGCTGCGGCGCCAATCCGGGCATGGTGTCGTGGTTCGTCAAGCAGGCTGTCGTCAACGTCGCGCGCGACCTCAAGCTCAAATTCAACGCGCCGAAAACGCGCGAGGATTGGGGCCGCCTGGCCAAGAAGGCCGGCATTAAAGGCATCCATATCGCCGAGCGCGACACCCAGCGCGCCAAGCAGCCCAAACCCCTCGACGTCTTCGTCAACACATGGTCTGTGGAGGGTTTCATCTCCGAGGGTTTGCAGCCGGCCGAACTCGGCTGGGGCACCCACGAGAAGTGGATGCCGGCCAATGCCCGCAAGCACAAGGCCGGCTGTCAGGCCGCGATCTACATGCTGCAGCCGGGCGCCAATACCCGCGTGCGCTCCTGGACGCCGACGGCGCGCGGCCAATACGGCTTCCTGGTCACTCACAACGAATCGATCTCGATCGCCGACTACTTCACGCTGCGCCAAGGCCGCCGAACCGTGTACCGGCCGACCTGCCATTACGCCTACCACCCGTGCAACGATGCGGTGCTGTCGCTTCACGAGATGTTCGGCCGTGCCGGCGAGCGACAGCCGGATGTGCACATCCTGGATGAACACGAGATTGCCGATGGCATCGACGAGCTCGGCGTGCTGCTCTATGGCCACAAGAAGAACGCCTACTGGTACGGCTCGCAACTCTCGATCGACGAGACCCGCGATCTCGCGCCCTATCAGAACGCCACTGGCCTGCAGGTGACCTCCGCCGTGCTCGCCGGCATGGTGTGGGCACTGGAGAATCCGAAGGCCGGCATCGTCGAAGCCGACGAGATGGACTACAAGCGCTGCCTCGAGGTGCAAGTCCCCTATCTCGGTCCAGTGATCGGCGCCTACACCGACTGGACGCCGCTCACCGACCGCCCCGGCCTGTTCCCGGAAGACTTCGACAAGCGCGATCCCTGGCAGTTCAAGAACGTGCTGGTGCGCTGACGCGCGGTATCGGCCCGCGGCGCATGAGCTAAAATGGAACGGGCGGCCTTGTGGCCGCCCGTTTTGCTTTCGTTGAAAGCCTGCGCTTATTTAGGCGGCTCTTCCTTTTTCTTTTCTTCAGGCTTGGGCGCCGGCTTGGCAGCCGGGGCCGGATGCGGCGGCGGCGCGGGTCGCGCGGCCGCTGGTGGTGCCGGATGCGGAGGCGGCGGCTCATGCCGCGGCTGTTGCTGCTGCGGTGGCGGGCGACGTTGCTCCTGTGGTTGCGGCGGACGCGGCGGCTCCGGCCGATGGACGGCAGGCGGCGGCGGTGCTTGCGGCACCACCGGACGCGGAGGCGCTGCGGCCGGAGGCGCGCTCGGTTGCGGTGCGTGCTGCTGCGGCTCAGGGGGCCGCTCGCGGCGCTCCACCGGCGGAGGCGGCGCGCCTGGAGGTGGCTCACGCCGCTGCGCCGGAGGTTGTGCCGTCGGCGTCTGTTGTTGTGGCGTTTGCTGCTGTTGCTGCTGTGGCTGCTGCCGAGGCGGCGGAGGCGTGCCTTGCGCGGCGCGCGGCGGATGGCTGCCGAGCCTGCCACGCTCGCCTTTGTTGAGCGGTTGCGGCGCGGTAGCGGGGCCGACGGGAAGCGCTACGGCGGTTGTCCGCTGCACGGCGACGGCATTGGCGCCGCTCGCGCTCGGCCTGCGGCCGCGCTGGCCACCGCCGCGCCCGGCTTGCAGTTGCTGCGGCGTCACGCGCACCGCGCCGGAGACGCCTTGCGTGCCGGCAAGTACGCGCGGGCTGACGCGATAGGTCGGCACAGCGGCACGGCTCGCATGCGCCACGAATGCCGGCGAAATGCCCGGATTGACCGCGGCGCGGCCACGGCCGTAGCCGACCGAGCGGTTGACCACGCGCGTGCGTCCAAAGGCTGCGCCGCGCCGTTGCGAGTTCAGCATATTGCCGCGCCAGCGCGGCGAGGTCAGGTAGCGCGGCGAGACGAACATCCAATAGGCCGGGTTGTCGTCGTATTCGACGATCTCATCGTCAGGCGGTAACGGCGCCCAGCCGACGTAATCGCCGCCATAGCGCCAATCGACCCAGGCCGGTCCCCATTCATCATCCGGAATCCAGAACCAGCCGAGGCCCTGGTCGAAAGCCCAGCGGCCGTAGTGGAAGACCACCCAGCCCCAATCCTCTTCCGCCGGATCGGAGATCCAGTACCAGCCCCAGTCGTCGGTGTAGACCCAGTGGCCGTATTCGTATGGACGCCAGTCCGGCGGCAGGCCGTCCGGCACCCAGATCTCACCCCAGCGCGCGTGCCGCTCCCAGTGGCCGTAAGACTCGAGCGCCTCCTGGAATTCCGCAGACACTTGCGCTTGCGCACCGGTCACGGTGCTGGGGATGAGCGGCTGGCTTAATCCGGCAACGGCAAGAACGAGGCTCGTGAGCAGTCCGAGCAGCAGGCGGCGGAAAGGCATGAATGGCTCCCGATGCGCGAATCAGCGGCAGACAACACCGTAGTTCGGATTCGGTTGCAGCGTAATCCGGCGAAAGTGAACGGCGGCTGAGGAGCGGAGCGCAATACCGCCGCAATTATAAACGCAGCACGCCGGCGCGGCCGGTTTCGGTGCCATAGGCGAGCAATTGCCCGGCCGAATCCCAGCCGAGCGCGGACATCGCCTCGCCGTCGCCCTGCCGCACCAGAATGAGCGCACCGTCCTCAAGGCGCACAAGAAGCACCGCACCGTCGGCATAGCCGGTGGCGACCACCGGCTGGCGCGGATGCGCGGCCACCACGCTGACGCGCGCCTCGCGCCGCGCCAGCAGCGTCGGCTGGCGGCCCATCGGCCCGTCTTTGCCGTCGAACGGCCACAAAATGAGCTGCTCGGAGCCCGAGGTGGCAAGGCATTCGCCGTCCGCGGTCCAGGAGAGCGAGCGCACGCGCGCCGAATAGCCCGACATGCGCATGTGCTGGCCGTCGGCGATGCGCCAGCCGTGCAGCGTCGGCTCCTGCATCATGGTGACGACGAAGCGGCTGTCCGGGCTGACAGTGATGCCGAGGTGCGAGCCCTTCCATTCGAGCTTCTGCGGCGCGGCGCTGGCATTGGGGAACCAGAGCGTGCAGCCGTTGTAGTGCGCGATGGCGAGACGAAAGCCTTTGGGCGCAAACGCCAGACCGGCGACCGTCGAGGGCGCTTCGAATGCGCGTTCTTCACCCTTGCCGGTGAGCACATGCGCGGTTTTGCCCGCCGACCAGGCGACCGCGCCATCGGGCCACAGGGCGACCTGATCGACCCAGCGTTTTTTGTCGTCCGTGGCGATGACTTCGTGCTCGCCCTTAGCGTTCGTCGCCACCACCGTCCCGTCGTCGCCGCCGGTGACGATGGTGTTGCCGTCGGCGGCGCTGGCGAGGATGGCGCCATTATGCACAGCGACGCGGCGCTCGCCGGCTTCGCCCGCGAACAGCAAGGCCTCCTCGCCCAGCACGAACACGGCCACGTCTTTGAGGAAATGCACGCCGACCACCGTGCCGCCGGCATCGAGCGTGCGGACGCGGTCGGCGAGCGAGGGAAGCGGGGTGGTGGAGTCGGTCATAAAGCTAGCGGTCGTGTCACCCTCCCCTGGAGGGGAGGTAAAGAAAGAGAGTGCTCCTCGCGGCTTCGGACTTTACGCCACGCAGGCCTCGAAGCCCTGGCGGATCTTGTCCTCGGGCAGCTGCCGCCCGATGAAGACGGCGCGGCTTTCGCGTTTCTCGTCGGCCTTCCATGGGCGCTGGTGATCGCCGTCGAGAATCATGTGCACGCCCTGGAACACGAAGCGTTCCGGATCGTCCTTGAACGACAGGATGCCCTTGCAGCGCAGAATGCTCGGACCCTCGGTCGCCACCAGATCCTGAATCCACGGGAAGAACTTGTCCGGGTTCAGCGGCTTGTCCGTGCGCAGCGCGACGGACTGCATGTCTTCGTCGTGATAGTGCTTGAGGCCGCCGCCATGATGATGATGGTCGGCGCCATGATGATCGTGATCGTGGTCATGCTCGTCACCTTCGTCTTTTTGCAGAAATTTCGGCTCGATGTCGAGGATGCGGTCGAGGTCGAAGGCGTTGCGGCCGAGCACCTCGCCGATGGCGATCTGCGAGCGCTCGGTGCGATGGAGCGTGGCGTAAGGATTGATGCCGCGGATGCGCGCCTCGAGCTCGGCGAGTTCCGCCGGCGTGACCAGATCGGTCTTGTTGATGATGATGACGTCGGCAAACGCGATCTGGTTCTTGGCCTCGGGCGCGTCCTTGAGGCGATCCTTGAGCCATTTGGCGTCGGCGACGGTGACCACCGCGTCGAGCTTGGTCTTGGAGCCGACGTTCTCGTCCATGAAGAAGGTCTGCGCCACCGGCGCGGGGTCCGCCAAGCCAGTCGTCTCGACGATGATGGCGTCGAACTTTCCTTTTCGCCGCATCAGCCCGTCGATGATGCGCACCAGGTCGCCGCGCACGGTGCAGCAGATGCAGCCGTTGTTCATCTCGAACACTTCCTCGTCGGCGTTGACCACCAGCTCGTTGTCGATGCCGATTTCGCCGAACTCGTTGACGATGACGGCGAATTTCTTGCCGTGCGGCTCCGACAAAATACGGTTGAGCAACGTGGTCTTGCCGGCGCCGAGATAGCCGGTGAGCACGGTGACGGGGATTTTTTCGTGGGCGGGCGCGGGGGTGGCGGGCATTGGCGGCGGGTTACTCCGGTGACGGGGGAGATATAGGGGTTCCAAAGACCGGGTGCAAAAGCTTGGGTCGCCACGTCCGAGATGACGGAAAAACCCCATTTTGCGGCGATTTCGACCGTTCCAACGCTCGGCCGGTGTCCGTGACACGCGCCGACTCATGACTTCGGTCTTTATGCCGTCCTTATAAGATCGCGCCGCCTTCCCAATCGAATGTCTACACCCATCGGCTCATATTGGCGTTATGGATTTGAGGAGATCGTGTCATGGGACAGTCTAGGGCGTTCCGTTCACCGCTGCGCTCGATGTGCATGATCGGCAGAAACAGCCGGGGCAACTGGGTGGTCCAGGGCTCGACGTATGGCGGACTTTTCGTCAGCCGCGCCGCAGCCTTGAAATTCGCGATGTTCGAAAACGGCACGCCGCACGCGGCTGTGATGGTGCCCGGCATCCTGGAACTGAACATGACGCAGGGGGCGTGAGATGGTCCGCGCCGTATCGTTTTTCTCGCAGCTCTGGAAAGCGTGGACAGCGTACAATCCCGAGCGTCACTACATGCGCGGCCCAGGCCCCAAATGGCTCGAGAAGCACGCCCCGCAGGGCGAGCCCCCGATGCGGATCGACGGCGCGGGCAGGATTGTTTCATAACGCTGACGGCGCCGATCGTCGATTTCCTGCGGCGCTTTCGCCGAGTTGGATTGCAGAATAGTCCGGACGTCCCCCTCCTTCGGGCCAGCCCAAACGCTGGCCCGATTTTTTTGCGGTTGCTAATTCTTGGCGGCTTTGCGGCGTCATTGCCGGCGACCGTGCTAAGCTTAACGCTATGTTCCCCTCCTCCGACAAACGCCTGCCCACCGTCGGCGCCTATTGGGTCGAGACGGCCGACCATGCGGCAGCGCTCGGAATTTTCGACGACAGCGACACGCTGCGCAGCTGACAGGAGCCCCCCATGGGCCTGATCAAGCAAATCACCGCTCCGATCCGGAGCATCGTGCGGTTTCCGTTGTTTCAGCTCGCGGTCGTGGTCGCACTCATTCTGTTCCTGCAGGCTGCCGATCCGGCCTCGGCGCTCGGCCGCATCTTCACCGGCCTCGACAAACTGGTCGGCGGCACCGTCGATGCCTTCGCCGCGGTGTTCAACATACGCTCCTTCACCAAGTCGTGGCTCACCTCGGGCTTCTGGATCGGTTACGTCTACCTTGCCTGTCTGCTGATTCTGTGGCTCTCACGCCTCGCGGTCGGAGCCGTCGTCGATTTTGTCGGGCGGTATAATGCGTTCTGGCTGCGCAACACGATCGCGCGCGAGCGCGGCATCGCCGCCTATCGCGCCTGGGTACCGTTCGAGCGCATCAGGCCGCCGAACGTTCCGCAGCAACAATGGGAGGAGGCCTTTGCCTGGCCGGCCGATAACAGGCCGCCCTACCCGCCGCTGGCACAGCGGATGCTGCTCGCGACCTTCAGCAATGTGGCCGTGATTGCGGCGCTCGCCGTTCTGCTGCAGGTGTTCACGCCGTTTCCGGTGCTGACCTGGCTCGGCGCGCTGGCGAAAATGGTGTTCGGCTGAATTGATGCGCGGCCCACAGCGGCGGCGCGCAGTTGCAAGAAACGGCGCGCGGCCTAATCGATTGTCGTTCTACGCGCTGTAAAATCACCGGGCGTTCGACTCCAGCGTCCCCTCTCCCACTTGCGGGGGAGGGACAGGAAGGGGCCGAGTCAGCACAGCGCAAGAACCGTTCCCCCTCCCCTCTTCTCCCTCCGCCGCAAGCGGGGGAGGGAGAAGAGAGCAAGACGAGCCCGGCCATGACGAGTGAGCTGTGTTACGCTCAAGCATGGCCCTTTCGAACGCGAGCATGAGCTGGAACCTGCGGCGGTGGCGGAGCAACTTGCGGCTGGCGAGCGCCCTCGTCCTCTTGTCCTTCGTCATCTGCCATCTGACGGCGCACAGCGTGCTGCTTATCTCGCTCGACCGCGGCCAGGACGCCCTCAACATTCTGCTGTCCCCGTGGCGAACGGGGATCGGCGCCGCGCTGCTGATAACGGCCGCGCTCGTCCACTACGCCAACGCGTTGTGGTCGATCTACCTGCGCCGCTCGCTGCGGCTGTCACGCTGGGAATGGACGCAGCTTTCGCTCGGGCTCTGCATCCCGGCGCTGCTGATGTTCCACGTGGTCTCGACGGCCATCGCCGAGAGCGTGCTGCAGGTCAACAGCTTCTACAGCACCGTGCTGATCGTGCAGTGGCTGATGTTCCCGTGGCTCGGCGTCGTGCAGGCCGCCGCCGTGCTCACCGTGTGGACGCATGCCTGCATCGGCATCCATTTCTGGCTGCGCACAAAGCCCTGGTACCCGCATTGGCGGCCGTTGTTTTTCGGATTTGCCCTGCTGCTGCCGGCGCTGGCGCTCGCCGGCTATGTCACGGCGGGCAATCAGATCGTGCACGCGGCCAAGGATCCGGACTATGTGAAATTATCGCTCGACGATGCCAACCTGACCGAGGAGACGCTGGCAGGGATTTGGCGAATCGCCGGTATCGGCCTAGGCCTTCACCTCGGCCTGGTGCTGTTGCCCTTCGCCGCACGCGGCGTGCGCAGCTGGCACTATCGCCGCCGCCGGCCGCCGATGCTGACGCACCCGGGCGGGCGCAGCGTGCCGATCTTGCCCGGCGCCACCGTGCTGGAGACGCTGCGGCAATACAAAATCCCGCATGCCTCGGTCTGCGGCGGACGCGCGCGCTGCACCACCTGCCGCATCCTGGTGACCGAGGGACAAGAGCAGTTGCCGCCGCCGTCCGGGCTGGAAGCCAAGGCGCTCGCCAAGATCGGCGCCACCGAAGGCACGCGGCTGGCCTGTCAGATCAGTCCGACCAGCGACATTTCGATCGTGCCGTTGCTCCCCGCCGACGCCAGCGCCGCCGATGGCGCGACGCGCGGCGGGCTGGAAGGCAGCGAGCGCCCGATCACGGTGGTGTTCGTCGATATGCGCGGCTCCACCACTTTGGGCGAGGCCAAGATGCCCTACGACGTGCTCTTCATCCTCAACAATTTCTACAGCGAGATGACCAAGGCGCTCGCCGCCACCAACGGGCATTACTCGCAATTCACCGGCGACGGGCTGATGGCGCTCTACGGGCTCAACGCGCGCGACCCCGCGGCCGGCGCGGCCGATGCGGTGCGCGGCGCGCGCGAGATGCTCACGCGCCTCGATCAGCTCAACCGCCGGCTGGCGCGCGATCTACCCGAGCCGCTGCGCATCGGCATCGGCATTCACCACAGCGAGGCGATCGTCGGCGCCATGGGGCCGCCGCGCTCGCAGATCATCACCGCCATCGGCGACACCGTGAACACCTGCGCGCGGCTCGAAGGCCTGACCAAGGAGTATGACGGCTCGGTCATCATCTCGCGCCAGGCCGCCGAAGCCGCCGGCCTCAATCTCGCCGGACGGGAGCTGCATGAAGCGCCGCTCAAGGGCCGCATGGAACCGGTGCAATTCTACGTCCTCAAGACGTCGGCGGATTTGCAGATATGAGCCCTTCTGACGACAAGCCCCTGCCCGCAGTCGGCGCCTATTGGATCGAGGAGGCCGACTATCCGGCGGCTCTGAAGATGTTCGACGACGGCAACACGCTGCCGCGCACCTGGGCGGAATGGTTGAAGATCGCCGAAGAGATGAAGAAAGGCCTCGATGCCTATGGCCATCCGGTGATGAAGGCGCGTATCGATCCCGCGACGTTCCCGGCCTGGTGCGCCGCGCACGGCACGACGCCGGGCCGCCAAGGGCGCAAGCTGTTCGTCGCCGCGGCGGTGAAGGAGAGATATGGCGAGCAAAAGTAAGGACGTTCCCTACCTTGGCGGCTCGCCGCGCGCGGCGTTATGCTCTCGTTAAAGCGCGCAGCAAGCGCGATGCGGGGGGAACGCTATGAACTTCAAAACGAAAGTCACCGCTGCGCTGCTGGCCGCGCTGGCGGCCGTTGCAACGGCACATCACGCCGCCGCGCAAAGCGCCTACCCGGACCACGCGGTGAAAGTGATCGTCGGCTATCCGCCCGGTGGGCCGGTCGACATCATCGCCCGCGTCGTCAGCGACCGGCTGGCTGAGATGTGGGGCAAGCCGGTGATAGTCGAGAACATCACCGGCGCCGGCGGCAATATCGCGGGCGACCGCGTCGCCAAGTCAACGCCCGACGGCTACACGCTGCTCATGGCGACCAACGCGCTGCTCGCGATCAATCCGAGCCTCTACAGCAAGATGTCGTTTGACCCCAACAAGGACCTGATCCCGATTTCCGAGGCGGTGGACTCGCCGAATATTCTCGTCGTCCCCAGCGACCTGCACGTCTCGACCGTGAAGGAGCTCGTCGCCTATCTGCGCGCGCATCCGGGCGGCGGCACCTTCGCCTCCGCCGGCATCGGCACCACCCAGCACCTCGCCGGCGAGCTGTTCAAGGCCATGGAGCATCTCGATATCCAGCACGTGCCCTACCGTGGCGCCGCGCCCGTCATCACCGACCTGCTCGGCGGGCGCCTGACCCTGTATTTCGGCGCGGTGGCGCCGCTGATCCCGCTGGTGAAGGCCGGCAAGGTGCGCGCGCTCGCCGTCACATCGGCAAAGCGCTTCGCGGCAACGCCCGATCTGCCAACCATGATCGAGGCAGGCTACCCCGGTTTCGTGTCGGTGCTGTCGATGGGGCTGATGGCGCCGTCCGCGACACCGCCCGCGATCATCGAGACCGTTCACCAAAGCTCGGTGAAAGCACTGTCCACGCCGGAGGTGCGCGCCAAGTTGAATGCCATCGGCATGGAAGTGGTCAACAGTTCGCCGAAGGAATTCGCGGCGTCAATCGCAGCGGAACGGCCGCAATGGGCGAAAATCATCAAGGACGCCGGCATCGCGCCGACCAATTAGCGCTCGTGCCGCGACTTCCTGCGGCGTTCGGGCAATTCCTCGATGCCGATCTCGCGTTTCGCGTAGAGGCCGCGGTCGCCGCAGCGCGCGCAACGCACCGAGAATTCTTCCGCCAAGCCCGCCAGCCTGAAGAAATGGATCGGCGCGCCGCATTTGCGGCAGGCGACGACACCGCGCTGGTAGACGGATTTTCTCCCGGGCGGCAGACGAACCGTGGCCATGCGCCGGATGTGGCAGAAATTCGCTCTCCGATCGTTAAAGCCGACGGAGAAATTTTGCCCACCTCGGACGAGGGAACGCGGCCAAGGTCGATTTGCCATAGCGCGCTACCGCCGTGATGCGTGGAGCAAACCGCCTTGGCCCGCCACCCCCGCCAAGGCTAAGCTCGAAGGCTAAGCTTACGGCAAAAGCGCGGGGGTGAGGAAACGCCGTGAATTATTCGACCGATTTTCCGTCGATCAAGGACCAGGTCTCGCCGCAAGAGTGGCAGGCGCGGCTCGAGTCTCGCCGCCTGCTACCGCCTGGTCGACAAATACGGCATGACCGACCTCATCTACAACCACATCACCGCGCGCGTACCCGGCGAAGACGACGTGCTGCTGCTCAATCTCTACGGCCTGCTCTACAAGGAAATCACCGCTTCGAGCCTGGTGAAGATCCACGTCGATGGCGAGATCGTCTGGAAACCCGACACAGATTACGACATCAACAAATCCGGCTACGTGATCCACGGCGCCATCCACAAGGCGCGGCCGGACGTTGCCTGCGTGATCCATACGCATACGCGCGCCGGCATCGCGGTGTCGGCGATGAAATGTGGGCTGCTGCCGCTGTCGCAGACCTCGATCCGCTTCGTCGGTCATATCGGCTATCACGGCTATGAAGGACCGGCGATCGATCTCGACGAGCGCGAGCAGATCGTCGCGGACCTCGGGCCGCACGATGCGTTGATCATGAACAATCACGGCCTGCTCACCTGTGGGCCGACGGTGGCGCAGGCCTTCAACACGATGTATCAGCTCGAATTGTCCTGCCGCTCGCAGGTGGACGCGATGGCGGCGCGCACCGAGCTCGCCATGCCTGGTGAAAACGTGCTGGCGCATACCGCGCATCTTTATCAGCCCGGCACGCGGCGGCCTTACGGCGTGCTGGAATGGCCGGCCATGCTGCGCCTGTTGCAAGCCGAACAAAAGAACACCGATTACCCGCCGTACTGGCACTGAGCGGGACACGCTGGGAGCGAACAATGCCGACATTTCTGGGAAGGTTGATCGCAGCCCTCGCGCTGTGCCTTGCGCTGGTGGCGGGCGCCGCGGCCGACGACTATCCGAACAAGCCGATCCGGCTGATCGTTCCGTTTCCGCCCGGCGGCAGCAACGACGTGGTCGGCCGCCTGATCGCCAAAGTGCTGAGCGAGAAAATCGGCCAGCAGGTGTTCGTCGACAACCGCGGCGGCGCCGGCAGCATGATCGGCACCGAGGTTTTGTCGAAGTCGGCGCCGGACGGCTATACGCTCGGCATCGTGTCGATCGCCTTCGCGGTCAACCCGGCGCTGCATCAGTTACCCTACGATCCGTTCAAATCCTTCGAGCCCATCTCGATCCTGGCGACCGGCCCGAACGTGCTGGTCGTCAACCCGGACCTGCCGGTTAAATCGGTGAAAGAGTTGATCGCGCTCGCCAAGCAGAAACCGGGCGAACTCAATTACGCCTCCGCCGGCATCGGCAGCTTCCAGCATCTCGGCGGCGAACTGTTCAAGCTGGAGTCCGGCGTCAACATCGTGCACGTGCCGTACAAAGGCGGCGGCCCAGCGATGCAGGACGTGGTCGCCGGCCACGTCAAGATCATGTTCTCGTCGCTGATCCAGACCACGCCATTGATCAAGGCCGGACGCCTGCGGCCGCTCGGTACCGGCGGCACGAAGCGCAGCCCGGCGCTGCCGGACGTGCCGACGATCGCGGAAGCCGGCGTGCCCGGCTATGCGGCCAATAATTGGTGGGGAATTTTCGCACCCGCCGGCACGCCGAAGCCGATCGTCGAGAAACTCTACAAGAA
>Ga0335081_10013911_pt1 | contig 13007 bp, 9 predicted proteins | sample Lox_Sample_35_FD_206713 | JGI IMG/M metagenome (GOLD analysis project Ga0335081, IMG submission 206713) | Soil microbial communities from Loxahatchee National Wildlife Refuge, Florida, United States - Lox_Sample_3.5 | ecosystem: Environmental > Terrestrial > Soil > Wetlands | place: USA: Florida...
TGACCTTTGCCAAGGAGGGTCAGCACTTCCGTGACATCTTTCTGGCCGGCGATGCGAGAGTCGTGTATGACGGGGAAATGGGTCCGGAGGCCTGGGAGTATTAGGGAGAGGACGGATTAGAAAGGAAAGGGCGGATGAGATCAAGCGGATTAAGGGGTAAAGGATCGGAGCATTCTGATTCGCTTAATCCGCATTTTCCCCAATAGCCCCTAATCCTTAATCCGGAGGAGATCATGTTTAAAGGATCACTGGTGGCAATTATTACGCCGTTCCGAAACGGCCGGCTCGATGAAGAGGCGCTGGGACGCCTGATCGAATGGCAGATCGCGGAAGGCACGCACGGGATCGTGCCGTGCGGCACGACGGGCGAATCGGCCACGCTCAGCCATGACGAGCACCGGCGCGTGATCGAATTCACGGTCTCGGCGGTCAACCAACGGGTGCCCGTCGTCGCCGGCACCGGTTCGAACAGCACGGAGGAGGCGATCGCGCTCACCCGTCACGCCAGACAGGCGGGCGCCGACGGCGCGCTGCTCATTACCCCCTACTACAATAAACCGACGCAGGAGGGACTGTACCGGCACTATCGGGCCATCGCCGAATCGGTCGATCTGCCCCTCATGCTCTACAACATCCCCGGCCGCACCTCGGTGAACATGCTCCCCGCGACGGTCGCCCGGCTGACCCACCTGCCGACGATCGTGTCGATCAAGGAGGGCTCCGGCTCGATCCAGCAGATGGACGACGTGCTGCAACTGTGCGGCGACCGGCTGACGGTGCTCTCCGGCGACGATGCCATGACGCTGCCGCTGATGGCTTTGGGCGGCCACGGCGCCGTCTCGGTCGTGGCCAATGTCGCCCCGCGGGAAAGCGCGACACTCGTGACCGCGGCCTCGAAGGGCGATTTCGCGCAGGCCCGTATGCTCCACCGGCGCCTGGTGCCGCTGGTCAACGCGCTCTTCCTCGAAACCAACCCGATCCCCGTCAAGACCGCCCTGGCCCTGATGGGCCGATGCGGCGATGAGATGCGGCTGCCGCTGTGCGGCATGCAGGGGGAGACGAAAGAAAAACTCGCGGCCGCGTTGAAGAAGCATGGACTGATATGAACGACAGGGTCAAGGGGCAAGGGGCAGGGGGCAAGGGGAAAATAGAGCAGGTCCCTGTTCCCTACTTTCTGCATCTTGGTCCTTCTGTTCTTGCCTTCCTTGACCCTTGCTGCATAACCCTTGACCCTTAAAAAAATGGCACCGATCCCCGTCATCGTCATGGGCGCGGCCGGCCGGATGGGCTCGCGGATCATCTCGCTGCTCCGCGAGCAGAAGGAGGTGTCGCTGGCCGCCGCGATCGAATATCAATCACACGCCGCGATCGGCCGCGACGCCGGCGAAGCGGCCGGGGGCGAAACGCTGGGGGTGACGATCACGCCCGATCTGCCCCGCGCCCTGAAACACGGCCGGGTCATCATCGACTTCACGGCGCCGGAGGTCACGGCGGAGACGGCCGCGCTGGCCGCCAAAGCGGGCATCCCGCTGGTGATCGGGACGACCGGTTTGTCCGACGGCCACCTCAAGACGGTTCGGGCCGCGGCGGACAAAGTCGCCGTCCTCCATTCCCCCAACATGAGCATTGGCGTCAATCTGCTGTTTCGGTTGTCCGCGGAGGCGGCAACGGCGCTCGGCCCATCCTATGACATCGAGATTGTCGAAGCGCACCACCGGATGAAGAAGGACGCTCCAAGCGGCACCGCGTTGCATCTGGCCCGAGTGCTGGCCGACGCCACCGGCCGGAAGCTGGAGCAGGCCGCCGTCTACACCCGCCACGGGAGTGAGGCCGCTCGACAGGCGGGACAAATCGGCATCCAATCGATCCGCGGCGGCGACATCGTCGGCGATCATACCGTCATCTTCGCGGGCTCCGGCGAGCGCCTGGAACTGACCCATCGGGCATCGAGCCGGGACAATTTCGCGCGCGGCGCGCTGCTGGCCGCCACGTGGATCGTGGATCAGCCGCCGGGATTGTATACGATGCAGGATTTATTGGGAAATAAGGGTCAAGGGGCAGGGGGCAGGGGGCAAGGGTAAAGAGATAAAAGTGAACGGGAATGGGATTCTCAACGGATGATCCATTCGCGTAGCTGGGGGTGGTCAGGGGGAGTTGAGCAGACCCCATCTGACTTCAACACAAAGCGCCTTGCACTCCCCTGCCAGGCAGGCCGAGCGCCGGGTTGAGGCGCGAGCCGTTCGGACAATACGTGTGGCGATGGGGGTGGTCAGGGGAGTTGAGCAGACTCCCAACTTCAATGACTGCAGAGCACGAGCGGACTGATGAAGGGGCGAGGGGAGTCAGAGTGAAAAAGAGAACACTGACAGGACAGAAACCGGAATCGAGAAACAAGAGGCAAGAGAGATTCAAACCGGCAGCGCGCATTCTCACCTTGCCGCCCTATCTGTTCGCCGCGATCGACCGGATGAAGCAGGAGGCGATCCGCAAGGGCATCGACATCATCAACCTCGGCATCGGCGACCCCGATCTGCCGACGCCGGCGCACATCATCGAGCGGCTTCAACAAGCCGCAACCGATCCCCGCCATCATCAATACCCGTCGTATGAAGGGATGCTCCGCTTCCGAGAAGCGGTGGCCCGCTGGTACAAGGCGCGCTTCAATGTCACGCTCGATCCGGCGACGGAGGTGTTGACGCTGATCGGCTCCAAGGAGGGCATCGGCCACCTGCCCCTCGGCGTGCTCAACCCCGGCGACGTGGCGTTGGTGCCGAGCCCCGGCTACCCCGTCTATCAGGTGGCGACGCAGTTTGCCGGGGGACGGGCGCACCTGATGCCGCTGCGCGCGTCCAACCGCTTTCACCCCGATTTCGGCGCGATTCCGCCGGCCATCCTCAAGCGGGCGAAACTCTGTTTTCTGAACTATCCGAACAACCCGACCGCCGCAACGACGATGCCCCGCTTCTTCGTCGACGCGGTCGCCTTCGCCCGTCGGCACGGTCTGATCATCGCCCACGACGCCGCCTACTCGGAAATCTACTATGACGGCCGGCGGCCGCCCAGCTTTCTCGAGGCCGACGGGGCCAAGGAGGTCGGCATTGAGTTTCACTCGCTGTCGAAGACCTTTAACATGACCGGCTGGCGGATCGGCTTTGCCGTCGGCCATCGCGACGTCATTGCCGCGCTGGGGAAGGTGAAGAGCAACCTTGATTCGGGTGTCTTCCAGGCGGTGCAGGAGGCGGGCATCGCTGCGCTTGAAAGCCCGGACGCGGTGACCGATGCGATCCGATGGGAATACCAGCGGCGGCGCGACCTGTTCGTCCCCGGCCTGCAGCAGCTCGGCCTGGAGGCCGAGACGCCAGCGGCCAGCTTTTACGTCTGGATTCGCACGCCCAGGAAGATGAAATCGGCCGCCTTCACCGCCCGTCTGCTCCAGCAGGCGGGCATCGTGACGACGCCCGGCAACGGGTTCGGCGAGGCCGGCGAGGGCTACGTCCGGATGACCATGACCGTCCCACCGGCGCGTCTGGCCGAGGCGCTCGACCGGCTGAAACGGCTGTAGCGAGGTTCCCACCCCACGTGACAGGCCTCGGGACAACGCCATGACCGAACTCTCTCGGATTCGCTGTTATATCGCGATCGGCTCCAATCAGGGGGAACGGCTTTCCCTCTGCGAAGCGGCCGTAGCCGCGCTGGCCGCGCTGCCGCAGAGCGTTTTGGGTCGCCGCTCGTCGTGGTACGAGACGGAGCCGGTGGTAGATTCCGCCGCCCACCAGGCCGGAGAAAAGCCGTCGTGGTTTATCAACGGCGTCGTGGAATTGACCACGACGCTGACGCCCCGGCAATTGCTCGACGAATGCCTCCGGATCGAGCGCCGGTTCGGGCGGAGTCGGAGCCGCTCGCACAACACGCTCGCTCGTTCGGGTGGAGATGCTCAGCTCCCCCCCGTTCATTCATCAGCGGGGGCCCGTGCGGAATCGTCAAAGCGTCCTCCGATGCCCCCGCACCTCGAGCCATCGCCATACGTTGACACACCACCCCTGTCCCGTCCCATCGATCTGGATCTGCTGCTGTACGGCGACGCCGTCATCAACGAGCCGGGGCTGACCGTTCCCCATCCGAGGCTGGAGCATCGGCGGTTTGTTCTTGAGCCGCTGGGGGAAATCGCCTCCGACACCGTCCATCCTGTCCTGGGAGCGACCATCGCCGAGTTGCTCGGCCGGCTGACGGACAGCCACGCCATTCGCCGCCTCGAGCCGGCCCCCATGCAGGCCCGACAACACGCGTAAGACGATGGTGGGGGCGACCACACACCGCTACTTGGTCATCGAAGGGCCGATCGGCGTCGGAAAGAGCAGCCTCGCCCGTCTGCTCAGCGATCGCTTGCAGGCCCGTCTGGTGCTTGAAAAAGTCGAGGAGAATCCCTTCCTGGCCAGATTTTACGAGAATCCGAAGCGGTTCGCCTTCCAGGCCCAGGTCTTCTTCCTCCTCTCCCGCTACCGCCAGCAGGTGGAGCTGGGCCAGATGGATCTCTTCAACCGGATGACGATCTGCGACTATTTTCTGCCCAAGGATCAGATCTTCGCCTCGGTGACGTTGAGCGACGAGGAGCGCGCGTTGTACGACCAGCTCTACCAGCTCCTCTCCCCGCGCGTCGCCACGCCCGATCTGCTCATTTATCTGCAGGCCTCCACCGATACGCTGATCGAGCGGATCGAAACCCGCGGCCGGCCGTTCGAGAAGGAGATCCCATGGGATTATCTCGACACGGTCAACCAGGCCTACAACAAGTTCTTTTTTCACTACGAGCAAAGCCCGCTGCTGGTCATCCAGACCGAAGCGATCGACTTCGTGAACAATCCGGACGATCTGGAGGACCTGATCAAGCAGATCAGTTCGGTGAAGCAGGGGGCCCATTATTACGTGCCGAGGAAATAAACGGTCCAGGGTCCAGTCGCCAGAGGCCAGGGGAAAACAGGGACACAAGCAAGAATCAATCATCATTCACATTCTCTGCGGACCCCGGACCCTGAACCCCGGACCCTGGACACAAATATCTTGAAACTCCTTAAAACCATTCCCCAACTCAAACGTTCTCTCGCTCGATACAACACCACTCACCGCACCATCGGCTTCATCCCCACCATGGGGGCGCTGCATGAGGGGCATCTCAGCCTCATCGACGAGTCGCGGCGGCGTGGCGACGTCACGGTCGTCAGCATCTTCGTGAATCCCACGCAGTTCGGCCCGGGAGAGGACTACCGCCGCTATCCCAGGCCGCTCGCCCGCGACGCCGCCCTCTGCCGAAAGGCCTGCGTCGATCTGCTCTTCGTCCCATCGATTGATGAGATCTACCCGCCCCGTGATGAAATGCGAATCGACGCCGGTCCGCTGGGCGACGTGCTGGAGGGCGCGTCGCGCCCGGGCCACTTCAACGGCGTGGCGACGGTGGTGCTCAAGCTGCTCAATCTCGTCCGACCCGATCGACTCTATCTCGGTCACAAGGATTATCAGCAGACGCTGGTCATCCGGCAGCTGGTCCGGTCCTTTCATCTGGACGTCGACGTCATCGTCTGCCCGACGGTCCGGGAGTCGGACGGCCTCGCGATGAGCTCGCGCAACCGCTATCTGAACCGGCTCGAACGGGAGGCGGCCCCGCTGCTCTCCCAGGCGCTGGCGGCTGGAGCGGCGCAGCTCCGGCGAGGCGAGCGCTCGGCGCGCGCGCTGCGAACGGCGATGCAGAGGGTGCTGGCGCGCTCCCCGCTGATCCGGATCGATTATCTGGCCGTCTGCGATCCGACGACACTGGCTCCGGTCCGACACATCGGCGGCAGTTGCCTGCTCGCCATCGCCGCCAGAATCGGACGGAACCGGCTGATCGACAATATCGTGTGCCGGCGGTGACCTCGCGCCGTTGTCATGACATTTTGAATGGTTCTGCTATGGTAATGAGATGGGACTTCGCGATCGGTCACGTCGTTCGTCCGCCCTTCCTTCCCGCCGGCCTTCTTCCCATCCTCCCCGTTTTTCTTTTCCTCTAGCTCTATTTCTCAGCACGCTCCTCGCCGGGTGCGGCGGCGGGGGCGGAGGCGGCTCGTGCGTCGTGGCCTCGATCATCGTGTCACCCGGTTCGACTCCCGTCCCGATTTACAGCACGGTTCAATTCAGCGCCGCCGCCAACGACGCCACTGGTCGCGCGTGCGGCTCGGTGACGTTCACGTGGTCATCCAGCGACTCCATCAAGGCGCCCATTGATCCGGCAAGCGGTCTGGCGTCCACGCCGTACGACGGGCAACCCGGTGACTATCCCGCAATTATCACGATCACCGCCACGGACCTTGCTTCTGGATTGACGGGGACCGCCACGCTGACGGTGAACTTCAGTCTCTTCGGGCAGCCCACCGAATACGGCCTCGGGGTCGGGCTGAATCCCCAGGCGCTCGTGATTGGCCAATTCAATGCCACGACCGACGGCGATCCATCGCTTCCGCTCGATGTCGCCGTCGCCAATCAGGACTCGAACACTGTGTCGATCCTGCTGGGGGATAACACCGGCTCTTTGACGCTGGCCGGCGCGGCATCGACAACCTCCGGCAGCGCCCCCGTGGCGCTTGCGAAGGGCCGCTTCGATGCGGATACGTTGATTGACCTGGCCACGGCGAATTCCGGCGCCAATGACGCGGCGATCCTGTTGGACAACGGTGACGGATCCTTCACCGCCACCAGCCCGGCGACCGCCGGCGCCGGCACGTTGCCCAAAGCCGTGGCGTCTGGTGATTTCAACGGCGACGGGTACGACGATCTGGCCGTGGCCAATTATTCAAGTGCGGACATCACGATCCTCAAATCAAACGGCGACGGCACCTTCACGACCAGCCAGACGATCACGCCGACCGGGTTCATCGGCCCGGTGTCGATCACCGCCGGGGACATCGACGGGGACGCCTCTCTCGATCTTGTCGTCGGCGACCTGACCGGCGACACTGTGTGGGTGATCCTGGGCAACGGCGACGGCACGTTCCAAACCAGCGGCATCTCTCCGGTCGCCGTGCCGTTTCCTCCCGGCAGCGGGCCCGCCTCCGTCGTCATCGGCGATTTCGACGGCGACGGCTTCGCCGATCTGGCCGTCGTCAATCAGGGAACGGCGGGGGAAAGCTGCTCTGCTCCGATTGGCTCGCACGATTCGGTCACGATCCTGTTTGGCCTCGGCGACGGCACTTTCAACCCATTCGGAAGTCCGAACAAGCCGCCTGCCACCTACGCGGTCGGCTCCAATCCCCGGGCGATCGCCATCGGGGATTTCAACAATGACGGCTTCCAGGATCTCGTCACCGCCGATTATTGCAGCGATGACGTGTCAGTCCTGTCAGGGGTTGGCGACGGAACGTTCCAGCCGGCCGTCAGTTTTTCCACGGGGATGCCGGGCCAGGACTGGCCGACCGGCGTGGCGGTGGGGGATCTGGACAACACCGGCTTCGACGACCTCGTCATCACCGACTCCGGCACGAACAGCGTGTCGGTGTTGTTGAATAATTATTGATCCGGCAAGGTTGAGGACTTCACTCGTGCGAGGTTGTGATTTCCTGGACCCCGGCGACCGGACTCTGGCTCATCTTATTCATGCACATGCGCCGGCTGGGAGGCGTCGTTGTCATTTGGATGCGTCAGTCGGTAGCGGGCCGCCACCGCCGGGGCCGATTCGTCGATTTTGTATTTGAGATAGAGATCACGCTGGCGCTCGGCATCCGTCACGGCCCCCAGCGCGTAGTCGGCGCGCATCATGAGATAGCGGGCGTCGGCATCCTCGGGATCGATCGCCAGCGTCTTCATCAACCGGTCCGCGGCTTCCCTATAGCGCCCCTGGAGGAAATAGAGCTCTCCCAATTCATTGTTCGCGACGCGGTCCATCGGGTAGCGTTCCAGCACGCGTTGCAGGGAATCGATCGCGTCGTCGTACCGTCCCTCATCCCGGCACACGTCGGCAAGGAAATAACGCGCTGTCGAGTTGTCCGGCTCAAGGACCAGCGCGCGGTCGAGTTGCCGCCGGGCCGTTTCCGGATCTCCGTCCCGCAGGGCCGCCCGGGCCAGATTGACCGGCCCGTCGATGCCGTCCGGCTTCAGTTCGGCCACGCGCCGGAAGGCCGCCTCCGCTCCGCGCAGGTCGCCCTGGCGAAGGAGGCCGATGCCGTAGTCGTTGAACCGTTCCCATTCAGAAGAAGCCGGGCGAAGGGTCGAGGGGGAAGGGTCAAGGGGTACAGATCCATTCGTCGCCTTGTTCCCGATGGGAAGGACGACCGAATTGGCGGCCACGTCGATCACCGGCAGGTCTGGCACAGGACCGCCGTCGATGACATAAGTGCTGTCATCGACCAGGCGCGTGAAGCCCGCCCGGGTCGAGGGGAGCTGTCGCCCGGCATAGACCCAGCCGGTGTAGGCGCGGCTGAATTTCCGATACCGGAGCCTGGCCGTCAGGGTGACCGGTCCGCGCACGTCGGCCGGGAGCCTGATCCGGTAATGGGCAACGTCGGCGGCGCCCGGCGGAATGACGCGGGCATAGACGGTCGCCACCATGTCGATCGGCACATTCCGTTTATCGGCCACGTTCGCGTGGCGGTCGACTGTTATCGCACGGTAAAAATGGGCGGCCGGATCAACCTTGCCGCCGGCGTTCATCTCCCCGCTGGCATAGAGCCGGCGGCCGTTGCCGTCGAGGGCCGTGAATTCGATCCACACTTCATTCGAATCGATCGTGCCGCCGGGAAAGGCATGGCCGACGCCCCGGGTCCGTACGACCACTTCAACGGTCAGATCGTCGCCGGGTCGCAGCGGGGGCCGGATCCTGTCCAGCGGCGCGCTCAGCGCATCCGACCCGTCCGTCCTCCGGGCGCCGAAGATATCGATCGAGACCTTGTCGTCCTGGAGAAACTTCGTCACCTGGTCGAGCTGCTTGAGGTCGCCGTTCAGAGAGGGGATCGCCGAATTCGCGGCCGCGAATCGATGGCTTCGAATCCAGCCGCCCCGTCTGGCCGCGGCGGGATCGTCGGATTTCACCAGCGGCATGTGACAGTCCTGACAGCGTTTCGACTCCTTGGGATAGTAGAAACTTCTCGATGAATCGCCCGAGACGCCGCTGTTCTGCCAGTGGTCATACTCGTCCTGGCCGCGGAGAAAGCGGTAGTCGTTCACCTCCTCGGGAATTCCCACCTTGTGGCACGCGGCGCAGAATTCCGCGTTCCGGTGGATCGGTTTGATCATCGCCTCCCGGTGGGGCGCCGGCTTGGCATAGATCAGCAGCTTGTTCAGGCTCTGCAGCAGGGGGCTGTCGCTCGCCGCCCAGGGGTAGCGCACGGGCATCCCGATCACATATCCGCCGTTGCCGCGCACGTTCGGCACCGCCTGCACCGCGTGGCAGGCCAGGCAGGAGAGGCCGGTGTTGGCCTCCTCGCTCGTCACGTCGACGCCCTGCTCGTCCATTCTGCCCGTGAAGAGCAGCGCCGGATCATGGCAGCCCGCGCACCACTTGATCGTCGTCATCCCTTTGCGCTCGGCCGAGTAGATCGTCGTCCTCCGGTAAAAGGGATTGTTGAACGACGAAAAATGATGCATCGACGATTTCCATTGCTCGTAAATGTCCCTGTGACAGCCTCCACAGTAGGCGGGATTGCCCAACGCGCCTTCGGGCAGCAGATGGCCGCCGACGGTCCGAGCCGCCGAGGGGGCAAATTTGGGATCGAGGCGGGGCTCGGTCAACTCGAACACGAGCCGATGTTGGTCCCTGCTCCGCTCCATCAGGGAAAGCCCCAGCCATAGACCGGCCATGAGACAGACCGTCGATCCGGCCCAGACCAGTCCGGGCGACATCGGCCGGCAGATCCACGCTATCGCCCCGTCGAGCCCCCGGCGTGACAGACGGGGCTTTGCATGCAGGAGCGCGAAGAGCAGGCAGAGGGGGATGGAGAACAGATGCGCGGCCATGATCGAGCGGTGTCCCCTGGTCGCCCCCTCGATCATCAGGAACAGGCCGGTTCCACCGAGTGTCAGCAGACTCAGCACCAGCAGCAGGCTGATCCAGAGATTCCTCCGGCCGAGGTCCGCCCATCCCGTCCGGAGATGGCTCGCCATGAAGAGGGCGGAGACCGCCAACAGGAACAGCCCGGCGGCCGGATGGGCGACAATCATCGCAGCGGTCACTTCATCGACGGCCTTCACGGTCATCAGATAGAGACCGTTGACCAGGAGGAGGCCGAAGACCACGGACAGCACGATCAGCCGCCGTGTCTCCGACCTGTTCAGTTTCGACGGGGAGCCCGTCGCCTCGCGCTTCATGTCACATCCCCGGAGATGAATGACGCCCGGCATGTGAGCGCCGGGATGGACCGCAGGCCACGGCGATGAGAAGGAGAAGACAGCGGACGATCAGCCCCATCATGAGGGTTTATACTCGGGTCACCCGTCCGGGGTCAAGAGTCAGGGGAGATGGACCCGTGTTCTCCCCCGGCGGCACATCACGCCGTCAGCGTGATCCCGGGTCCGCGTTCAATTGAACGCGGACCAGACGTCCGGGGCCGACTGCCGTGCAATGGGTGATGACTATTCTGCGGCGCCACATTCACCCGGGAAACCGCGGTGACCGTGCCGGAAACAATCTCCGGGAGGGAGCGAAAAAGTCCGGGAGGGCCCGATCGTCACGGCGAGCGTGTTGGAGGGACCGCTTTCGCAACCGGCGGAGGTCACCGCGGTCACAAAGTAGGCATAGCTGCCAGGAACCAGGCCGGTGTCCGTCACACTGGTGCTGGAGAGCGGCACGGCCGTCCTCCGGACAAAACCGGTCGCGCCGGGATTCATCCGGTAGAGTTGATAGCCCACGACGGACGGATCACGAACACGGCTCCAGTTCAACTGAATCGCCTCCGCGCCGGTGCGCGGACCGTGAAGATTCAACGGAGTCTCCGGAGGGGTCTGCGTTGCCTGGGAGGCCGTGAGGATGAACCGGTGCGGCGCCGCCGAGGCGTTGGTGTAGCTGTAGGGAGGCCGCAGCAGGTCAACCGTCGCGCCCGTCGACGCGTCCGTCAGGCTCAACCGCACGCTTTGGCAATTGCCCGGCTTGCCTGCCGGAAGCGTCCAGGTCAGTGTGACCGGCCGGCCGTCCTGATTCGATGCGACATTGATCGTCCAGGTTTGCGGATAATGATCGGCCCGAATATCGCGCGCAAGGAATTGATCGCCCGACGCCAGCTCCGGATGATAGGCATACGCGGTCACCACGCCGATGCCGAGCGCCTTGGTGTCCGACACGTTGTCGAACGCGTCCTGGGCCGCCGAGTTGGCCCCGACGGTGACCGACTGGGTGGCCCGCCCCCCCTCGGCCGTCGTATAGGGCAGGCTGGCCGACAGGCGCATTTCCCAGTCGGCCGAGTAGGCGAAGGAGGCGGAAAATTGGAGACAGGCGGCTGTCGCCAGGGACAGGAATAGGCGGGCTGCCGGCGGCCCGTAGACCGCACACAACAATGTAGATGCGATCCGCTGATGATTATGCCATCGAATGTTCATGATTTCTCCACCTCTCCGCCGACTCGTGTTCGCCGTCCGTGTCGGCCGAACCCCGCCCCCCCGCTTTAATTCGGCTGCGGGATGAGCAGTTGGTACGCGCACGTTGCATCCGTCACGAAGAGTTCATACCCCTGCCACGGCTGGAGCAGGGCCGGCGGCGACGCGTTATAGGTGACGGGGACTTCCGCCGCGCCGGTCCAGACATAGACGGCGTTTCCGACCACGCCGGCGGCGACGGCCTGCGCGAACGTCATCTCCCCGAGCGTGCAGCTCCCTCCGCCGGTCTGCAGAATGTGAGTGTCCTGCAACTGGACATTCTTCTTGAACGGATTGCCGATCAGATTCATGCCCTCCTGCAGCGCGTCGTCGAAATGCGGCACCCCGCCGAGGTGGCCGTCGATCACTCCCGTCACATTCGTCCCGCTGTAGTTCAGCAGGGACAGGGTGTTCGTGAAGAAATAATAGCCCTCTCCCGGCTCCACGCAGTTGGCGGAACAGGGATCAGGATCCATCAGCTGATACGAGCCGTCGGTTTCGGTCAGGCCGGTGGAGATCCACTTGTACAGGCAGGGCAGATCGTTGGATCCGCACCAGTTGGGCACCCCGTCCAGCGGGCCGAAGATGGCCGTCGGCGACAACGGTCCCTGCAGCGGCACCGACACCAGGACGGCGTAGACCGGATCGACCCGCATGTCGGTGCGCAGGTTGCAGTTCTGGGAGGTGCCGCTGCCGTCGCAGGCCGGATCGATCGGATCGTTGACGTTGGTGGTGGTCAACGTGCCCAGCGTCGAGAGATTGCCCACCTTGTCGGTGACCCTGATGGCGAAGAAGTAGTTGGTGTTGGAGGTGGCGTGCTGGAACGACCCGACGCACTCCCCGCCGCCGTTCAAGGTCTCGCACATGTTCACCGTCATCGACTGGACCGCGCCCGGCTGGCCGGGGATCGGCACGCCGGTGGTGACCTGGTGGAGCAGATCGGACACTTGCGCGCCATTCGCGCAGGTGGTCTGGTCGAATCCGATGGTGCTCACGCAATCGCCCGCCGAGCCGGGGATGATCTCGAAGGGAGAGTAGCGGAGATCGTACGATGTCGCCGGCCCCCCGGCGGGTCCGTCATCCCCCTGCGCGGTCCACTTGAGCTGCGCCGACCGGTCGGTAACGGAGACGACCTGCAGGTTGGTGATCTGGCCCGGCAGCGTCGTGTCCGTCACCCCCTGCGTCGTCGCCGTGACCACGACGCCGAATGGACTTTGGTTGCCCACTTCATCGACCGCCTCGATCGCGAAGTAGTAGGCGGTGTTCTGGCTCAGCCCGGTCACCGTGAGCGCCTCGCCCAGACCCGCCGCGTGCGGCAGATATCCGCCCGTGACCACAATCGTGGCCGACGTGCCGTCGCCCTTCGGCACCGTCATGGCGTCAAAGGTCGTGGCGCCGCCGAAATTGGCGCCCGTGATTGG
>Ga0335081_10013912_pt1 | contig 13007 bp, 13 predicted proteins | sample Lox_Sample_35_FD_206713 | JGI IMG/M metagenome (GOLD analysis project Ga0335081, IMG submission 206713) | Soil microbial communities from Loxahatchee National Wildlife Refuge, Florida, United States - Lox_Sample_3.5 | ecosystem: Environmental > Terrestrial > Soil > Wetlands | place: USA...
GATCTCGGTTCCCGCCGGCCTGGTCGACGGCCTGCCCGCCGGAATGATGATCGTGGGCAAGCGATTCGACGATGCCACCGTGCTGAAGGTCGCCGACGCGTTCGAGTCCCTTTGCGGGGGCTTCCCCCCGGCCCGGAGTGCAACAGCGTGAAATTCTATGCCCGGCAAAGGATTTCGCCGTTCGGAATCGCCAGCCAACCGTCCGGAGCCGCGGCCCAGGCCCGCCACGCCGCGGAAATCTCCTCGAGCTGAGCGGTAGTGGCCAGACCTAAATGCAGCAGCTCGCGACCCACGCCCGAATGCAGAATCCGGTCGGCCCACATTCCGCCCCACCATTCGCGGGTCGCCGCCGTCGCGTAGCACCACAGGCTGCCGGCGGGCGCGATGTCGTCGAAGCCCGCCTGCTGGGCCCACGAGAGCAGCCGCCGGCCCGCATCCGGTTCGCCGCCGTTGGCGCGAGCCGCTTGTTGGTAAAGGTCACGCCACAGATCCAGCGCCGGAAGCTGCGGAAACCAGATGAACCCCGCGTAGTCCGCGTCTCGGGCCGCGACAATTCCGCCCGGCACGCACACTCGCCTCATTTCCCGCAGCGCCCGGACCGGATCGGCGACGTGCTGCAGCACCTGGTGAGCGTGGACGACGTCGAACGCGTCGTCGGGAAAGTCCAGCCTGTGCACGTCGGCTGTCGCGAAGGTGACGTTCGACAGGTTGCGCCGCTGGGCCTCAGCGTGCGCCATGTTGAGGACGTCGGCGAATTGGTCGACGGCCGTTACCGATCCGGGCGCAACCCGTTCGGCGAGGTCGACGGTGATTGTGCCTGGGCCGCAACCGACGTCCAGCAGCGACAACCCCGGCCGTAGATGGGGCAGCAGGTAGCCCGCGGAGTCCTCCGCGGTGCGTCGCTGGTGACCGCGTAGCACCGACTCGTGGTGTCCGTGGGTGTACTTGGCCCGATGTTCGTCGTTCATATGCTGTCCCTTGATCGGCGCGTCCCCAGCTCGCAGCTTACCGGCACTGACCACATTCTGAGATATTTATCTCACTATATGAGATTAGTCGACTGGTACGTCGAGAATAGGGCGGTCGTCCTTGGCGCCGGGACCGTCGAAATGCCACCACTCACCGGAGTACGCGGTGAGCCCGCCGTAATTCATGGCTTCCCGTAGGCGAGCCCGGTTCGCCTGGGCATCGGCGCTGACGCCTTGAGTCGCGTATGCCGTTGCCCGCGAAGTGAAGTCGTCGAAGTCGGTGCCCATGTCGGCCAGGCACAGGCCGTTCACCTGCCGTTCGGGCGGGCACTGTTCTTGCGGACTGGTGAAGGTCACATCAACCGAACGTCCGGACTCGTGGCTGTGCGCATACTGACCGGGCCGTGCCACCCAGGCCGGGTTGGGGATCACATTGAACATTTTGACCTGAACGTCGTGGGGCCGGTAACAGTCCCAGAACACCAGCACGTGCCCCTGTGGCCGCAGCGCCGCCGCGGCCGCCGCGAGGCCCGGGGCCATGGATTGGTGCACCAGGCACCGAGCGTCGGCGGGGTACAGCTGAGTGTGGGTGAAGTTGTTGGTCGTCGCGTAGCGCAAGTCGATCACCGCGTCGGGAACCACGGTCCGCACATCGACGAACCCGGCCGCATGCGCCGCGTCGCTGACTGGCGGAACGCCGGGGTCGGCCGACGCGGTTGCAGCGCCGGAAGTCGCGACTAGTCCGGCGATGACCATCAGCAAAGACCGCCGCATACAACCCATCGGGCTATTGTCCAGGTTTCGGCCACGAAACCCGCTCGCGGCGCCGGCGGTCGAGATTCTTGCGAGCGCAGCCGTTCGCTGAACGACCTGGTGGCCAGGGGCGGGATCGAACCGCCGACCTTCCGCTTTTCAGGCGGAGTTCCGGCTTACAGGAATGTGTTTCGACTGGTCAGGATGGGTTAGAGGCAGCGAACTGGACGGACCAGAGCACCTAGTCCGCGCGTTTGGCCCCATAGGTCAGCGGTCGCCCCGGGATGGACCAGCACTTCATGCGCGACCACCAGGGGCGGTCAGGGCACCCGGCTGTGTGCTGTCACAAATGGCAGGCGATTTCTTCCTTCAAAACCCCCATCGCGGTCGCGAACGGTCGGTTCGGGGTCCGACGTTGCGCGACAAATATAACTTATTTGAGATATATATGTCGAGTATGAGACTTTGGCGCCTGGAGCACCTCGACCTAGCACTGACGGCCATGACGGCACACTTGGGCTGAAGTTCTCCGCGGGTGCGCGGTGCCAGGCGGGTTGAACTGGGCGTTTTGGCGTGGTGCGACCTACGCCAAGCCGTGGCGGTCGGAGGCGGCGCGTCGTTCGACGACCCGCCGTAGTGGCCGAGCGGTGTCGTGAACGCGGTGAATGCCGGCAGGTCCGCGCCAAGCGGCGCGCGGTTGACGCAGACGGTTGCCAAATCGGCTCGCAGGCTGGCCAAGCCCTGAACCGGATAGCCATCATGGGGCGGGCGCGTTTGCGCGCGGGTTTAGCGGCCAACGCGGTGTTTGAGCTGCAGGCACCTAAAAGGCATCAAAGTGGTCCTCCAGTGCCCCCGAGTTCGTCGAAAGCAGCTGTTGCTAGCTCGACCTGCTCGCGCAGGCTTGGGTCGTCGTGGTAATCGTCGATCAGCTGCTGATAGGCGGCCAGCGCCTCGTGCGGGCGCTCCAGCTGCCCGAGTGTGACACCCCGGTTGTACAGCGCCTTGGCGACCATTTCGGGCAGACTGGGGTCGTCGCGGTAATCGTCGATCACCTGCTGGTAGGCGGCCAACGCCTCGTACGGGCGCTCCAACTGCGTGCTAAGCGGCCGACGGCCTGCCCGCGCTCTTCGATGAAGTGTCGAACCGCTTCGATGCCGAACACTGCAGCCCCAGCCTGCTCAACGTATTGGCGCATCTCCTCGACGTCGAGCAGGATTAGTTCGTCATGGCTAGATTCACTCGGCGGGCAACCCTCGCTGCGCTCGGTACTAGCGCGGTAATGAGTATCGGGTATGCGCTTCGCGGAACCCTTGGTTCACCCGTCCTGAGCATCCGCCTGACCGACGGCGGTGGGCCTACCATGCTCAGCATGATCAACACGATGGTGATCGGGGTCTGCGAATATCAGATTAGCAATGAGGAAACCGGCGTGATCGACGCCCGCTGGATCTCTTCAGACGATATGGATCGGTTGGGCGGCGCGATCGGCTCCGGTCGCGCAAGGGGGGACACTTCTAACGGCTTCCCCGGCGATTACCACGTTCAGTACTTCGACGCCGAAGGTGAGCTGACCGGCGACCTCGACTTGCACATCGAGCCAGTCGGACAGTCGTATCGACTGACCTGGAGAAACCGTCCCGAAAATGTCGGGCTTCCTGTGGCGAGTGGAGAAGTCGTCTTCGAAGGCATCGGCTTCCCGAGCGGTGACAGGTCGATGGTTCTTGCGTATTGGATGGCGGAAAAGGTGTCATCAGCAATGCAGGGTCTGCCCTTGAACCGCTGATTAAAGGCGGGCGGTTTTGGTTGCTTCCCGCTGTGTCCGGTTGTGTGCCCTATTCCGTTGGGCGGCAATGCTTCGCCTACCTCTTTGCTTCTTGTCCGGTCGATTCCGGTCGATTACGTGTCATTGCGCCGCGTAAGCGTCACCTGGCGTTATCCGCGCTGGCGAATTTGCTGCAGTCCTTATGACCGAAGATTTTGGAACTAAAGCGAGCCGAAGACTCGTCCCGTCTTCTTCAAGGAGCGTTGGGTACCGCGCCGTCGACGCCGATCAGCAGCACCCAAGGATGAGCCAGACTCACCGTCGGCTAATTGCCCGTCAGGACCGGCTAACTCCGTGCAGGAGCACGTCGCAGACCATGTCGGAAAACTCGCGCCGTCCGGCCTCTCCCAGCTGGATTACCCACGCCGCGCCGGAGCACAAGTTTAAGAATGCTTCGGTCAGCCAGAAGGCCTTAAGTTCGGGGCGGAACTGGCCTTGCCGCTGACCACGTTCGAACAGTTGCCTGATCTCGGCGTCGATTTCAGCCCATTCATCCCTTGGCTGATTGGTATCGAAATCCTGGCTCTCCATATAAAGCAACAACAGGTATCCAGACACCGGCTCACACGCCGTCGCCAAGCGCCGCAACGCTTCTGCGGCCGAGCCGTCCTGCAAGCGGGCGGTCTTCAGCGCCTCACGCATCTGGGCGATCGCGAACTCGTCCAGCGCCGCCATCAACGCGGCCCGCCCCGCGAAATAGCGATGCAGGGTCGCGCGGCTGATGCCGACGGCCACGGCGACCTCGTCCATGGTTGCGGTGGGCCGCCGACCGAGGAAGTCCGCAGCGGCGCGCAGCACCCTCTCACGATCCAACGCCATGAGACGAATGTATCTCATATGAGACGGTTAGTCTATCGGGCCCAGCGCAGGCAGTAACGAGCCTGGCCCGACGGAGTAGCGATCTAGGGTCGCGCGGCTGATGCCGACAGTACGGCGATTTCGTCCTGTGTTGCGTTGGGCCGCCGACCGAGGAAGTCCCTGTCGATGACAGTCCCCGGCTTGCGTCGCCGAACGGCATCGCGGAGTTCGCGCGAAAGAACAGGCTAAGCGCGAGCTGTCTCTGCCGAGATCCCGTTGTGACGACTCTTCGGATAGTGGTGAATAGCATTGGAAGGCAAAACGTCTAAACGATCTTCCCCTTCTGCTCGCGGTGCCCTGAGCCGCGCGTTTGCTGGGAATAAGCCGGGCCTCGGCCTACCGACTGGTGGCCTCCGGAGAGCTGCGGTCCGCCGGCTTAGCGGCCGCATCTACGTGCTGGCTGCCGACCTTTGAGCTGGCCTCGTGAAAGGTGCTGCGAATCAGCGGGATTCCAAGTGGTATCAGAAATTCCGCGTTCCCCAGCGTGATCCATCGACCGGCGGTTACCCAGGCGCTCGACACGGCGGGCAACTGATACGTCACCGACCTGGGCTAGGCACCTCGACTACGCCGGAGGTTGCGAGAGGACCTGGATGACTTCGCGCAGCGGTTCCGGGGACGTCGCCATTTCGCCGGTGTACGGGAATGAAAGTTCCAAGACGAGGAACAATGCGGTAGCTACTAGCGCGCCCACGCTCGCGACCATCGCGTAGTGCATAGCGGGTTTCTCGACGCCGTAAATGATCGTGCAGCCAAGGACCAACCCGCTGGTCAGCAAGATGACCACCCACAACGACCAAGGTGGGCCGATGTCTATATGGGCCTGGAGTAACCGTTCTCTGCGTGCCTGGCGGATATTGTCGAGGTTTCCCAAAGAGGTATCACGAGATTTCGTTTGAATATCGTTGTGCGGCTGGACTTGCTGGTATGCGGTGTAGAGCCGCGCCAGAGCGTTACCGGCCTCGGGGAAGGAACGGCCGCTCGCGGCTTCTGGCCACTCGGCTAAGGCCGCGCGTTCGTACTCGATCAGGCTCTGTCGAATCCGGTCGCTGTCGGCCTTATCGAACACGGTGAGGTCCCCGGCCAGCTGCAGCCCGGTCGCGCCTTCGGTCCGCGCCCTGGCGTCTGAATCGTTGATCTGACCCCACAACGAATTGCTGAAGAAAGTGACCAGAATCGCGAACATGAATCCGATGAAGCTGAAGGCAAACACCGTGACGTGGTTTTGCTTGCCCTCCTCCAACTGCGGGAACCGATGCCTGACATAAAACAGGAGCAGCAGTGTCCCGCCTGCGACGAGGACAACGAGTCCGAGCAATAGCAGCCACGACGGGACGTTGCCCACCAACCAACGACTCACGAGCCAGACTCCTCACGCACCGCACTCACCCGCTGACAAGGGACAGGCCCTGCTCGTAGCTGAACACGTTCTCGGGGTCATATTTCGCCTTGATAGTGCGTAGCCGGTCGACGTTGGGTCCCCAATAGGCCGTCTCCCATTCCGGCATACCAGGGTTCGGAACGCCGGGGTAGGCGCCATTCACGCAGGGCCGCAACGCTTCTGCGAAATCTGCGATCCAGTTAAGGCACGTCGCGGTCAGCGGATCGTCCGAGCCGAGTACCCCACCGCGACTGCCCCACCCTGCGCCGGGCTCGGCATAGAAGAGGGCGTCGCGGTGCGCGAAGGCCGAGCCGCCGGAGGGTTCGCTGCTCTTGACGGCTCCGCCGAATGCGTTGGTCATGTAATTGCATTCCGAGGTCGGCGCCTTGGCCATGAGCGATCCGATCACGCCGATAGCTTCGGGCGGAAAGGGCTCGGAAATGAACTGCGAGAAGAACTTCCAATTCGCAGGCTCTCGCTCGATCGGTATCTGCAATCCGGCGTAGTTGTCGGCCCAGTTCGCGTCCTTCGTGGTGACGTGGGGCTGTCCGATCGACAGGATCGGCTCCAGCATTTGCGTCGCCTCGGCTTCCGGTCCTGAGGCAAGCACAGCAATGAGAACAATCTCGTCGCGGTGTACCTCGATCTGACTGGTGAGGCGGTTGTCCAGATACGGGGCCGTGCTTTGCCACGCCTCGAAAACTCGCTGAAGGTCGTCCAGCCCGGGCCACGTTGCGCCGAGATGGATGGTCTGCGTCAGCGCATGGATCTTGTAGGTGAGTGAGGTGACGATCCCGAAGTTGCCAAGGCCCGCGCCCCGCAGGGCCCACAACAGATCTGAGTTGTTCTCCTCGTCGGCGATGATCGCGGTTGCTCCGCCGTCGTCCGACGCCACGACGACCTCCGCCGCGAGGAGATTGTCGCAGGCCATGCCGTAATTACGGGTGAGCAGACCGAAGCCACCTCCGAGCGTCGCGCCGACGAGTCCGACCGTTCCTTCACTCCCGGTCGGCGCCGCAAAGCCGGCCTTGCCGAGTGCGGTTACGGCCTCCAACTGGTTGAGTCCGGCGCCAACGGTGGCGGTGTTCGAAGCCGCGTCGATCTCGGTCGACTTCATCTGGCTCACGTCGATGACGAGGCCGTCGTCGACAGCGGACCAACCCTCCAGACAGTGCCGACCGCTTCGCGCCCGGACGCGGACATCGTTCTGCCGGGCCCATGCCAGGGCGTTGACGGCATCTTGCGTGTCGGTGCAGAACACGACTGCCGCGGGATGATGGGAGAACAAGTGGTTCCAGCCGGCCCGCGCCGCCTCATAACCGGCATCGCCTCGACGCACAACCTCGCCCGTCAGTTTCGCGGTGTTAGCAGCCATCGGTCACCTCTCAATCAATGGTTGAAGACATCTCCGGTCTGCGGGCTCGGTCCGGCTCATGGGCTGCCATCGCGAGCGTCCGGGGCTGCGGCGAGCTGTTCACCGAATAAGTCCGCTTTTCCGGGCTCGTTGTCAAGGACTTCGCGCCGAAACTTCAACAGGTACCCGAAATACACTCCGCCCAGGAGCATCAGGCCGACCACGATCAATATCGGGACGATACTCGCCGAGGACGCGACCACTAAGAACGTTGCGAGCAACACCCAGATCAGCGCGGCGACCGCGACCGGCACCTCGAAGCGCCCGAGGCTGAACGCCCCTTCCCTGTGGTCGAGTTTCCGGCGCACCACGAGGTAGAGGATGATCGTCAACACGTAGGGGATGTTTGTGAAGATCGCTCCCGACAGGATGAGTGGCAGCAGGGCGCCACCCGGTATCGCGACCATCACCAGGACGCCCAGCGCGAGCACGAGAACGGTGGCCGGGATTGGTGTTTGCGTGCGTGGATTGACTCTCTTGAAGAGTCCGTGGGCGGGGAAGCGCTCGTCGCGCGACATCGCAAAGATGATCCGCGCCGTCGCCGCCATGGAGACCAAGGCAGCCCCGAAGAACGCGATGGCGATCACCAGCAGGAATGGTCTCTCCAGTCCGGCACCGAACTGATCGTGCATGATCTCCGCGACGGGTGAATCGCTGGCCGAGACGCCGTGCATATCGGTGATTGCGACCGTCAACGCGATGATGAACACCATCCCCAAAACGGCTGCCACGACAACAGATCCGACGATCGCCCGCGGAACACTGCGGAACGGATCCTTTGCTTCCTCGGCCATGTTCGCGGCGGCATCGAACCCGGTGAGCGTCGATAGACCCATGAGCACCGCGACCGTCAATCCGCCGCCGAGGCCGAAATAGTTGGGCGCGCCCGCGGCGATGCCCTGGGAGAACAGATTGTGCGTTGAACCGTGGCCGGTGACCAGCACCGCGATGATGAGGGCGCCGCCCAGCACTACAATGATCGCCAGTTCGACACCGACGGACAGTGAGTTCGTCCAGCCGACGATGCGGGTTGAGGCGATCACTATCGCGGCCTGAATCACCATCAATGTCACGGTGATCACGCGTGTCGTGTGTTCGTTCGGAGTCAGGTTAAACAGCGGAATCAGGCATTGACTGGCCAGCGCATCGTCGATCGTGACCGGGGCGAGCCCCACATTCCAGACCGCGATCCAGCCGAACACCCAGCCAATCTTCGGGTTGGCCAGCCGTGAAGCCCACTGGTATGAGGAACCGCTGAGCGGGATACGCGCCGCGAATTGCGCGTACACCAACGCCACCAGGATCTGACCCACCGCCACGATCGGGAACAGCCAGATTCCCACCGGACCCGAGTTCCGCAGCACGTCGTCGAACGTCCCGAAGACCCCGACCGCCACCGAAACCGACGCGAACGAAATCGCGAACATCTGGAAGGAGTTCAGCGTCCTCTTGAGCTCGGGCTCATAACCGCAGTCTTCGCAGAACTCGTCTGCGGCAGCTGCCGCGGGCTGTATAGCAGTCACTTGACTCCTCCTGGAACCATGGGTATCGAACGGACAGTTACCGCTTGGCGCCCCGTCGGGCTTTCGGTTGTCCCGGTGTTCATTTCGTCAGATATCCTCGATGCTCTCGACGTCGGTGAGAGGGTGCGGTCGCATGTCCACCGCCCCGAGGACGAACGCGAACGAAACTGCAGTGCTCGCGGAGCAGTCGCCGGACTCTGACGAAGCGATTGTCATCACAGCCACCTAAAGATTTCCTTCGGTGAGTCACACCGTAAACCACTCGCATGCTTCTTTCGGAGGATTTGCCTCGCCGACACATTCCCTTTCAGATCTGGTTCCTGTTTGGGGGAAGACTCTTGCAAAACTTCTTCGGCACCTGATGCCCCAACGCGGACGGCAGCAGTCGCAGTCGCCTTCCAGCTGGGTTGCGTCAGTGGTGGAAGAGTTCGCGCCGATCGGTGGATGACTGAACTAATGGGCCCTCATCGGGTAATCGACAGGACTCGGATCACCTCGTGCAGCGGCTCCGGGGACGTCGCAACTGCGCCGAGGAATGGGTACGAAAGTTCCAAAACAAGGAACAGTTGGCCGGCTACCAGCACGCCCGTGATCACGACGATCGAGTAGTGCAGGGCGTGTTTTTCGACGCCGTAAACGATCGCGCCGCCAACGAGCAGCCCGCTGTTCAGCAATATGATCGCCCACAACGGCCAAGGTGGGCCGACGTCTGTGCGGGCCAAGAGTATTCGTTCAGTGCGTGCCCGGCTGACCGTGTCGAGATTAGTGAAGGAGCGTGCGAGCAAGGTCTTTTGAGCATCGGTGCGCGGCTGGACTTCCTCGTATGCGGCATAAAGGCGGCGCAGAGCGTCGTCGGCCTCGGGTGCGGGATCGCCGCTCGCGGCCCTAGGCCACTCGGCTAGGGCTGCGCGTTCGTACTCGAGTAGGCTCTGCCGGATTCGGTCGCTGTCGGGCTTGTCGAACACGGTGAGGTCCCTGGCCAACTGCACCCCGGCCGCACCCTCGGTCCGGACGCCGGTGTCCGCATCCCTGATCTGACCCCACATCGCCGACACCACGAAGCCGATGAAAAATGCATACACGAATGCGACAACGCGGTAGACGAACTCTGTCCCCTTGTTGTGATCGCCTTCCGCGAGCTGAGGGAACCGACGTCGGACATATAGCTGGATGAGCGCTGCTCCGCCGGCGATGAGGACGATGAGTCCGAGTAGGAGCAACCACGCCGGGATGTAGCTCACGATCCAATGACTCACAAGCCTCGCTCCTCGCGTCGCGCCCACTGCCCCAGACGGGCTTTGCCCAATTGCGCTGGGCGTGCATACGCGGTCGGGGCCTTTCCACTTTAGGCGGATTTCTCCCCGTTTCCACCCACTTCATCACACGTCTCAACGGCGTTTGCGTCCGCGATCGATGCTGCGAAGTGCTTCGCCCGGGCGGTCGCCATGGACCAACGACGTTGCGCGCAACTGCCTTTATAACGATTTCGTCGAGCGCGGCGTCGAAGCGATGAATGCGCTCGTCAACCGTCTATCGTTCCGAGCTATGTGGCTCGGTTGGGTCCGAATCTGCGCGCTCAGCGTGGCAATCTTGGCTCTCGGCATATCGAGCGAAATGGCGCCGGCGCACGCCGACTTGGAAGCGGTCCCGATGCCTCCTAAAACCATTAACAAGGTCTCCCGCGACGGGTGGGAAATCGAAATGCGCCTCGAGCGGGAAACAGTCACCAAGACTCCCAACCTGGCTGCTGCGCCCAATTCCCACGAAGCATTCGTGACACTTACTGGAGTCGCGTCAGCCACCGGCGGCTCAAGCCCCATCACCGACAGCCTCGTTGTCATCGGCTATCAGCTGGGTTGTCAGAACGATGTCTCGGCGGGCCTGCAGTACGGCGGAACCGGGGGTGCTATACCGAACGGACAGATTGTCGTGACACCTGGGAGCCCGGCCTCCAATGCTGGGAGCCTGGGTAACGCGGGCGGGGGGGCCGGGTTCGGCCAAACCGTGGTCCAGCCGGGCGTGATCGTGGATTTGCCATTGTCGAACATGACGCTCAACGACAAGGGGGAGGCAGCCCTCGATATGGACGATCTCCACATCAAGGCCGACGCGTGCGGTGGTGATGTCACCATCCGGTCCTACCTCTATCTGCGGATCTCCACCCAAGTCGCGCACACCCAATACGCCATTTTCGGCGATCCCATCAAGATTTGACGTTGTACCTGTCGGAAGGAAACGCACAATGAAAGTCATGACGTGGCGTACGGCGTTGGGGCTGATTCCGGCGGCGGCCATCTGGGCGCTGGTGGGGCTTGCGCAGGCACCCGCTGCTGGCGCCGACCCGATACCCCCACCGTCGCCCGCGCAGCCGCCCTTCCTCCCCAACCCGGGGCTCATCCCCGGCGCCTACGGCTACTTGTACGGCGTCTATGTCACTCCACCGCCACCGACCGTCGATGCCCGTGGGGTAAAGGCCACCGCCATGGGTGACTCAACCCAACAGGCGTTTGGCATGCCGGGAAGTCAACTAGGCAACAGCCCTCCGGTTGCTGGGTTCTTCACCGGCGCGAGCGCGCAGTATTGGATCAACGCCGGCCAGACTCAGATGCCGCCAGTCGTCAAGGGCCCCTATGCAATGACGCTTAGTCCCGCCGTGCCGCCGGAGGATCCTTCCGGCAAGCCACCCGAAAAGATTCCCGGGCCCGAATCGACCCCGCCCGGCCCCGCTCCGGTTGTCGTCCCACCCATCCTCGAAACCGCGGGCGGCAGGCCGTATGGAGCTGCCGGTGGTGGCGGGGGTGGTCATGGCTGATGATCATCACGTCGACGGCTAGCCTGACCGGCCTTCACGCAAAGGGTTCCGCCCGCCGGTGGTGCAAAAACCTGGCGATGCGCACGAATTCGGGATAGTGTGCGTTTCCCGATATTGGGAGATGTTAGGTGACGACCACGTTGATCAACCGAATGGTGTTGTTGGCAGGAGTGCTGCTGGGAGGCACCATCGGCGTGGTAGGCGCACCCTACGTACAGGCAGAGCCGTATGCCGCTGCCGAGATCAAGTTCGTCAACGACGTGCACTCGCATATGCAAAGCTACGGGGATACTCAAGTGGAACGCTTGAGTAATGCAGGCCTAGTCGGCGAGGGTTGGTCGGCCTGCCATGACCTGGCAATTGGCGTGAGCCCTCAAAGTCGGGGCATTACTGCGGTCATCGCACAGTACGCCAAGGTCGACCTGTGCCCGAACGGCTGCCCCCGAGGGTGCAGCCATGGCTGGTGAGAAATTTCCGCACTGGTTTCAAGATTGCAAGCGATCGCACTTTCGGCCACTCAGCCCATAGTGCCGGTGGCGCAGGAACGGGTTGTGCTGCAACAGGGTTCATAACTACCGCTACGCCGATGAACTTGACCACATGGCCTTGAACCTCGACCGGCTCCACGGAGCGTTCCCCTGCTCTCACCTCGCGCGAAATGGCTGCGAGTCGATACTGGCGAACTGTCTTCGACGGTATGGAGCGGGCTCGGGGCCGAAGGCCCCGTTGCTGCCGCTGCGACCGCATTCGCGTCGGCTAGCTGGGTTGCACGCGCTGCATCAGTACAGCGGTCGTCGCCGTCATCGCGATGCACGCTGGGATCGTTGAGCGCGGCGACTTTGGCCGCGCATGATGGGGTTGACCGCGGCTTGAGCAGCAGCCACACCGCCGCCGCCGACGCCAGCAGCATTGCCGAGCCCGCACCCGCAGCGATGGCCAGCCCGTTGGTGAAGGCGATCTTGGCGTCCGTCAGCAGCCTAACGGCCTCGTCGGCGGGCAGCAGCCCGGCGGCCTCGGTGGCAGCGGCCAGGGAATCGTGTGCGTGCAACGCCGCCGCAGCGGGGGTGCCGGGCGGAATCGCCAGGCCGTGGTACACGCGGGTGACGATGGAGCCCAACGAGGCGATGCCCAGCGCCATGCCCAGCTCGTAGGCGGTCTCCGAGATCGCCGCTGCCGCGCCCGCCCGCTCCGCAGGAACGCTGGCGAGGATGACGTCGCTGGCCACGGTGAAGGCCAGGCCCAGGCCCACGCCGAGGACAAACAGGGCAATTCCGAGCGGCAGATAGGCGGTGGACGGGCTGATCAGCGTCAGCGACGCCAGCGCAATACCGACCAGCGCGAGCCCGGTGGTCAGGACCGCGCGCCGCGTCCAGTGGCGCACGGCGATGCCGGCCAGCACACCGAACACGGTGGCGGTCAGTGCGGCGGGCAGTTCGGCCATGCCAGCCCGCACCGGGCGGTATCCCTCGACCAGCT
>Ga0335081_10013913_pt1 | contig 13006 bp, 16 predicted proteins | sample Lox_Sample_35_FD_206713 | JGI IMG/M metagenome (GOLD analysis project Ga0335081, IMG submission 206713) | Soil microbial communities from Loxahatchee National Wildlife Refuge, Florida, United States - Lox_Sample_3.5 | ecosystem: Environmental > Terrestrial > Soil > Wetlands | place: USA...
AGGTCGCGCTCGCCGACGGCCGCGTGCTGCGCGATCTCAACAAGCTGAAGAAGGACAATACCGGCTACGACCTGAAGAACTTGTTCATCGGTTCGGAAGGCACGCTCGGCATCATCACCGCGGCGGTGCTGCGCCTGGTGCCGCGGCCGCGCTCGGTGGAGACCGCCTTTGCCGGCGTGCCCTCGCCGCAAGCTGCGGTCGATCTCCTGAACCTGGCGACGGATCGCACCGCCGGCGGCGTGACCTCCTTCGAGCTGATGGCGCGCCGCGGCGTCGAAGCCGTCGTCAAATACGATTCTGCAAGCCGCATGCCGCTTGCCGGCAACGACCCCTGGTTCGTGCTGATTGAATTGTCGTCGCAGGCGAAGAGCGGCCTGCGCGAGGTGATGGAAGACATCCTGCACGCCGGGCACGAGAAGGGCCTGGTGCTCGACGCCACCATCGCCGACAGCATGGCGCAGGGCAAAGCCTTCTGGCGCATCCGCGAAATGTTCGGCGAGGTGCAGCGGCACATCGGCGCCTCGATCAAGCACGACGTGTCGGTGCCCGTGGCGGCGATTCCCGCCTTCATCGCGGAAGCCAACGCGGCGGTCACCAAGCTCATCCCGGGCAGCCGCCCCCTGCCGTTCGGCCATGTCGGCGACGGCAACATCCACTACAACGTGACGCAGCCGGAGGGCGCCGACAAGCAGGCGTTCCTTGCCCGCTGGGACGAGGTCAACAGGGTCGTCTTTGCGGTGGTGAAGAAATACGGCGGCTCGATCTCGGCCGAGCACGGCGTCGGCGTCATGAAGCGCGACATCCTGCCCGACTACAAGGACGCGGTGGCGATCGAGCTGATGCGCAGCCTGAAGAAGACGCTCGACCCCAATGGCATCCTCAATCCGGGCAAAGTGATCTAGAACAACGCGCCCTGCCCGCTGTCTTTCTTCGCGCGCTTTGCCGGCGCAGGTTTCGCCATCGGCTTGACGTCTGCGGGCTGCAACTGCCCCGGAACAATCGGCTCCAGCAATTTCGCGTTGTCGTTCGCCGTGCGGTTGACCGCGGTGGAAATCTCGTAGGCCTCGAGCAGGCCGTCCGGCGCGGGCGCAATCAGCGCCGAAGCGGTCGTTGCATCGACCTCGTTGCTGTTGAGCCAGAGGTCGAACGCCTCCGGCGGCACGATCACCGGCATGCGGTCGTGGATGGGGCCGAGTGTCTTGTTGGCGCGCGTGGTGACGATCGCCGCGGTGTCGAGCTCCTCGCCGTTGGGCCCGGTCCAGGTTTCCCACAATCCGGCAAAGGCGAGCGGTTCGCCCGACTTCGCATGCACGTAGAACGGCCGCTTGCGGTCGCCCGCCTTCTGCCATTCGTAGAAGCCGTCGGCCGGGATCAGGCAGCGCCGCCGCTTCATGGCGGCGCGAAAGGCCGGCTTGTCGACGACGCTCTCGCCGCGCGCGTTGATCAGCAGCGTGAAGGTCTTCGGGTCCTTGACCCAGGACGGCAGCAGGCCCCAGCGCACCAGCGCGAACTGCCGCTTGCCGTCGACCAGGCGGACAATGGCGATCGGCTGTGTCGGCGCGATATTGTAGCGCGGCGGGAAATTGGGCTGCTCGGCGTAGGCAAACAGCGCCCTTAGGACTTCCGGCGAAGCCGTGACCGTGTAGCGGCCGCACATTTTGAGGCCTTTCCTCGTCTGGTTAATCGCGCCTTAACCGGGCGCCATAACACTGGCGGCCGGTCCAATCGGGGGGTCTGGGGCCGCGATGAAATATCAGGATTGCGCCGACACCTTGCAAGCCGAGGACGCCGCCGGGGACGGCGCCGCGCGCCTTGCCGAGGCCAATATCAATCCCGCGACCGGCCTTGCCACCGACTATCTCAATCATTTCAACGAGGCGATCATGCTGCTCGAGATGCTGTCGAGCTGCCCCGATTGTCTCGACGAATTCTTGAGCTGGCGGCCCAAGAGCTATCGCGAGCATTTCGCAGCCTCGAACTTCAAGGGCCGCGCGCTTGCCATCGCCGCCTATGATGCCGCCGAGCCGAACCTGCGCGGCTGCCTCGACACGCTCGCCGGCACCATGACCGCGGTGCTCGAAGCGACTCGCGCGGCGATGCACGCCGATCTTCCGCAGCCCGCCGCGGTCGCGCTCGCCGACCGCGCCGCCGCCTTGCTGCGTCCGCTGGTCGCGCGCGCCGGCGCGGTGATCAACGGCGAGGACAGCGCCCAAGCCGGCGAACCGGCGCCGCCGCAGGCGATGGTCGACAGACTGATGAAAAGTTAAAGCGCATGATTTCCGAAAACCGGGAGCGGGTTTTCGGATAGGATCACGCGCAGAGTACGATGATGCCCGACCTGCGTGCCTATCCCCAGCGGCCAATCCTTGCGGTTAGCGCGGCCATTGTCCGCGACGGCAAGGTGCTGATCGTGCGCCGCGCCCGCAAACCGGCGCTCGGCGTCTATACGCTGCCGGGCGGCGGCGTCGAAATCGGCGAGACGCTCATCGAGGCAGTGACCCGCGAGGTGCGCGAGGAGACCGCGCTCGTCATCGAGCCGGTGGCGCTCGCCGGCTATCGCGACGCGATCGTGCGCGACAAGCAAGGCGGCGTGGAGCGGCATTTCGTCATCCTCTGTTTTGCCGCGCGCTGGCTGTCCGGCGAGCCAACGCTCAACGAAGAACTCGACGAGGCGCGCTGGCTCGCTCCGGCCGAGCTCGCGACCTTGCGCACCACCGAAGGCCTCGCCGACATCGTGGTGGCGGCGATCGAGCGGCTTGCCGCGACGGCCTGATCGGCTGCCTTGCGATTGCCCGAGTGCGCGGGCATATCAGTGTCACCGTCCCGGCCAAACCGCATGAAAAAACGCCTCGCCATCGTTCCGCTTCTGCTCTGCCTTGCGCTGCCGGCGCAGGCGCAAACCGCGCCGGCGCCGTTCGACGGCGACCTGCAGCGCCTCGCCGAGATCATGGGCTCGCTGCACTATCTGCGCGCGGTCTGCGGGACCAACGAAGGGCAGAAATGGCGCAACGAGATGCAGGCGCTGATCGACGCCGAGGCGCCCGAAGGCGAGCGGCGGCGCAAGATCGTGGCGAGCTTCAATCGTGGTTATCGGGGGTTCCAGCAGACCTATCGCACCTGCACCCCGGCCGCCGACCTCGCCATCCGCCGCTATCTCGACGAGGGCGCCAAGATCGCGCGCGACATCACCGCGCGTTACGGCAATTAAGTGTGCAAAACACGCACTGGTATTAACCTTTCCTCAAGCTCGCGGCTTGGTGGGCTCGGCTTGCGTGCTAACGTCCCGCCGGGACTTGGGATGCGTTAAAGGAACGGCCGGGGACAAAGGTCATCATGACGACAGTGGAGCGAGCAACTCAATCACGTGAGCCGCTGCCGGACCACGAGCAAAAGCGCGTGGCCTTGGGCTACTTGCAGGAAGCCTGGGCGGAAGCGCGCCTCGATGGCATCGAGGACGATTGCCTGGCGCAGGCCTGCCTGTTCACCGCCTTCGCCGAATTTGTCACCACCTACGGGGAAGACGCCGCGGCGAAATTCGCCGAAGGCCTGAGCGCGCGCATCCGCAACGGCGAATTTTCGCTGGACCGGCGCCGTCAATAAGCCGCTCTCCGATCCGGACGCGCCTTATTTCGGTTCAGCCAGGCCGAAATGGCGCTTGAGCACGGCGTCGACATCGGCCGGGTAGAACGGCTTCTTCAGCAAAGCGAGCGCCTCCGACAGATGCGGGCTGGCGGCCGCGCCGCGCCCCGGCGCCGGCGACATCACGACGACGGCGGTGCCGCGGCGCGCGCGCTTGATCCCCTGCAGAATGTCGGCGCCGTTGAGCCCCGGCATGTTGGAGTCGAGGAACACCAGCCCGATCCCGGTCTTGCGCAAGCTTTCGAGCGTGTCGGCACTATCGGCGGCCTCGTGCACGTCGAGCTGGAAGCGGCAGGCGCCAAGGATCTTGCGCACGACGCCGCGCAGCGAATCGGAATCGGAGGCAACGAGAACCGGCGTCGGCATTTTCGCGCGGATGCAGATTTCGACGAACTTGCGCGCCTCGGCGGCATTGCCGGGCACCGGCAGCACGCCGTCGACCGTATCGGGGAGCGCTGCGCCGCGCGCAGCGGAGGCGAACACGAGCGGCGCCGGCTTTTTGGCGCGCGCGGCCTTGCACAGCGACTTGGTGTCCGCACCGTCAAGCGCCGCATCCGCGACGCAGAAGTCGACGCCGCCGCGGCTGATCGCGACCTTGGCGGCCGACGCCGTGCCCGACTCGAAGTCGATGGGAACCGAGGCCCGCCCGGCGGCGTCGCGCCACAGAGCCTCGGCGTCGGCGGCCGCGCCCACCAGCACCATACGGAGCGAAACGAGGTCGCCACTCATCGTCGTCCCTTACGTCCCTGTCCTCATCAGCTCCGGCGGAACAGGGCCGGACGAGGGGGTGCTTCGTTACCGTTGATAACTACTCATGGTCGAATATTTTTCTACAGTTTTCTCGCGTGATAAAAGCTTTTGGGGAAAACATTTGTAACCGGGAATAAGTGCGATAGCGTGTATTTCGCACGGTCTGCGCGGAAAATTTAGCTTGCCAAGGTTTCCAGGAAACGCACACGTTCGCCCTGCGCCGGCGCGGTCAGGTCGCCGTCCCACATCACCCTGTGACCCCGCACGAAGGTCCCGACCGGCCAGCCGGTGACGCTCATGCCGGCATAGGGCGTCCAGCCCGCGCGTGAGGCGATCCATGCGTCGGTGATGGTCTGGCGTCGCGTGAGATCGACCACCGTCACGTCGGCGTCGTAGCCGGCGGCGATCCGGCCCTTGCCCGCGATGCCGAACACGCGCGCCGGCCCGGCGCTGGTCAGGTCGACGAAGCGCAGCAGCGACAGGCGTCCGGCATTGACGTGGTCGAGCATGAGCGGCACCAGCGTCTGCACGCCGGTCATGCCCGAATGGGTCTTCGGATAGGGATGCGATTTTTCCTCGCGCGTGTGCGGCGAGTGATCGGAGCCGACGCTGTCGATGACGCCTTGCGCGAGGCCTCGCCACAGGCCTTCACGGTGAGCGGCATCGCGGATCGGCGGATTGAGCTGCGCCAGCGTGCCGAGCCGCTCGTAGCAGCCCGGCGCTTCCAGCGTGAGATGCGCGGGCGTTGCTTCCGCGGTGGCGACGTCCTTGTGGCCGGCGAGGAACTCCGCCTCCTCCTTGGTGGTGACATGCAGCACGTGCACGCGTTTTCCCGTCTCATGGGCGAGCGCGATCAGCCGCTGCGTGCACATCAGCGCGGCCTGCGCGTCGCGCCAGACCGGGTGCGAGCGCGGGTCACCTTCGACGCGCAGGTGCATGCGCTCGCGCAGCCGGTACTCGTCCTCGGAATGAAAGGCGGCGCGGCGGCGGGTGGTTTTCAGCACCGCACGCACGCCCTCGTCGTCCTCGATCAACAGCGAGCCGGTGGAGGAGCCCATGAACACCTTCACCGCGCAGACGCCGGGCAGCATTTCCAGCTCGCCGAGGTGCCTGGTGTTCTCGCGCGTGGCGCCGGCGTAGAAGGCAAAATCGCAGTGCATGCGGTGGTGGCCGCGTCTGACCTTGTCGGCGATCGTCTCCGCCGTCGTCGTGGTCGGATCGGTGTTCGGCATCTCGAACACGGCGGTGACGCCGCCGAGCACGGCGCCGCGCGAGCCGGATTCGAGGTCCTCCTTGTGGGTCAGGCCGGGCTCGCGGAAATGCACGTGGCTGTCGATGACGCCGGGCAAAAGATGCAGACCGCGGCAGGCGACCGTCTGGCCGGCCGACGCCCGCGACAGGTCGCCGATGGCGGCGAACTTGCCGGCGCGGATGCCGAGGTCGCGAACGCCCTCGCCATCGTGGTTGACGACGGTGCCGCCCTTGAGGATGAGGTCGTAGGTTTCAGCCATTGATGCCCGTCGGGCTTGAGCCTTGCGCAACAGCGCTTACGTTCCGGCGCGAGTTCTGGCAAGAGATTTGGCATGAAAGCAGCCCTCCTCCCCGACCGCGGCGTGGTCAAGGTCGCCGGCGACGACGCCCGGCGTTTCCTCAACGGGCTCATCAGCAACGACATGGGCAAGGTCAAGCCGGGCCAGGCGCGCTTTGCCGCGCTGCTGACGCCGCAGGGCAAGATCATCGTCGATTTCATCGTCGCCGAGGCGGAGCCCGGCGACGGCGGCGGCTTCTTCCTCGATTGCCCGCGGGCACTGGCGCCGGCGATCGCCGAGAAACTGAACTTCTACAGGCTGCGCGCCAAGGTGACGGTCGACAACCTGTCCGACGCGCTCGGCGTCATGGCCGCGTGGGACGGTGCGGGTTTGAGTGAATTCGGGCTGTCCTATACGGATCCGCGCCTGCCCGCGCTCGGCACGCGCACCGTCCTGCCGCCCGATCTTGCCGCCGAAGCCGCCGCCGATCTCGGCGCGACGCTCGCCGATGCGGAGGCCTACGATTCGCATCGCATCGCCCTCGGCGTGCCGCGCGGCGGCGAGGATTTCATCTACGGCGACACTTTCCCGCACGAAGCCGACATGGATCAGCTCGCCGGCGTCGACTTCGAGAAAGGCTGCTATGTCGGCCAGGAGGTCGTCTCGCGCGTCGAGCATCGCGGCAGCGCGCGCAGGCGCATCGTGCCGGTCGCCTACGAGCTTGCGCCCGCGACCGGCCAGCCGGTGATGGCGGGGGAGAAAGACGTCGGCACGCTGATGTCGGCGGCCAAGGGCCGCGGCCTCGCCTTCGTGCGGCTCGACCGCGTCGCCGACGCGCTGGCCGCCGGCACGCCGCTGCTCTGCGGCAACCTGCCGGTGCAATTGGTGAAGCCAGACTGGGCGCGCTTCCCCTGGCCGGGCGAGAAGCCGCAATGAGCGCCGTGCACGCCGACGGTCTGCCGCGCTGCCCGTGGCCAAGGCAGGACCCGCTTTATGTCGCCTATCACGACGAGGAATGGGGCGTGCCGGAATGGGATGACCGCGCGCTGTTCGAGAAGCTCGTCCTCGACGGCTTCCAGGCCGGGCTGTCGTGGATCACCATTTTGCGCAAGCGCGACAACTTCCGCCGCGCCTTCGACGATTTCCAGCCGGAGAAAATCGCCCGCTACACGCCGAACAAGATCGAACGGCTGATGCAGGACGCCGGCATCGTGCGCAACCGCGCCAAGATCGAGGGCGCGGTGCTTTCGGCGCGCGGCTATCTCGACACCATGGCGAAGGGCCCGGGCTTTTCCGCGCTGCTCTGGGATTTTCTCGACGGCCAGCCGAAGGTGAACAACTTCCGCAGCATCAAGCAGGTGCCGGCCGAGACCGACATCTCGCGCAAGATGTCGAAGGAATTGATCGGCCGCGGCTTTAAATTCGTCGGCCCGACCATCGTCTATGCCTTCATGCAGGCGGTCGGCATGGTCAACGACCATCTGGTGACGTGCTATCGCCACAAGGCCGTCGCCAAGCTCGGCATGCGGAAATGAGCAAGGCGCGCACCGCTAAGAAAAGCGCGCGCGCCTGGCAGCGTATGCTGTCGGGGCGTCGGCTCGACCTGCTCGACCCCTCGCCGCTCGACGTCGAGATCGAGGACATCGCGCACGGTCTCGCGCGCGTGGCGCGCTGGAACGGACAGACCAAGGGCGCGCATATCTTCTCGGTCGCCCAGCACGCGCTCTTGGTCGAGGCGCTGGCGCGCGCCAAATCGCCGCGGCTCGACGCGTCGGGCCGCCTGGCGGTGCTGCTGCACGACGCCCCGGAATACGTGATCGGCGACATGATCTCGCCGTTCAAGGCGGTGATCGGCGACAGCTACAAGGCGGTGGAGCATCGGCTGCTCGCCGCCATCCATCTGCGCTTCGGCCTGCCGGCGACGCTGCCGGAAACCTTGCGCGGCCTGATCAAGGCGGCCGACCGCTCCGCCGCCCATCTCGAGGCGACGCGGCTTGCCGGCTTCGAGACCGCCGAGGCCCGCCGCTTTTTCGGCCCGCCGCCGAAATTTTCGGCGACGCTCGAGCGCGACTATCTGACGCCCTGGCCGGCCGGCACCGCCGAAGCACGCTTTAAGGAGCGGTTCAAGAAACTCTTGCGCGGCTGATTCAACGGATATTGAGATGCTTTCCCCAAGCACATTGGCGTCATAGATATGACAAACGAGTCACACCCTATGAAGGCCGCATGATCCACGTCTGCTCGCTTGCCCGCCTGCACGACACCGTCGACGCAACCGGCGCGCGCCATATCGTCACGCTGCTGCGGCTGACCGACCGCGTCGAGCGGCCGGCGCACATCGCGCCGGAGAATCATCTGGTGCTCGCCGTCGACGACATCACCGCGCCGGTGGACGGCTATGCCGCGCCGGGCGAGGAGCACGTGCAGCGGCTGATCGACTTCGTCGGCAAATGGGACCGCGCCGCGCCCATGGTGGTGCATTGCTTCGCCGGCATCAGCCGCTCGACCGCCGGCGCCTTTGTCGCCGCCTGCGCGCTTAACCCGCGACGCGACGAAATGGCGATCGCCTGGGAGGTGCGGCGAGCCTCGCGCACCGCGCAGCCCAACGCACGCATCGTCTCGATCGCCGACCGCCTGCTCAAGCGGCAGGGACGCATGGTACGCGCGATCGAGACCATCGGTCCCGGCGATCTCGCCACCGAAGGCCGCCCGTTCCGGCTCGATATCGACTGAGCGCTCCGCTAGATTGGTGCCGTATCAATCAGGGGGGCGGTGTGACGGATAAAAAATACGGCGTGGTGTCGCCCGAGGTGCTCACCTCGCATGACGGGCTCGGCTTCCTGAGCGCGATCGTCGCCGGCACCATTCCCAACCCGCCGATCAGCGAGGTGCTCGGCTTCCATCTCACCGAGGTCGAATACGGCCGCGCGGTGTTCGCGGGCCTGCCGGAATTCCGCCACTACAACCCCATCGGCACCGTGCATGGCGGCTTCGCCATGACGTTGCTCGATTCAGCGCTCGGCTGCGCGGTGTTCTCGACGCTGGTCAAAGGCGAGGGCTGGACCACGCTCGAGATCAAGGTCAATTTGGTGCGGCCGCTGACCAAGGACACCGGCATGGTGCGCGCGGAAGGCCGCATCGTGCATCGCGGCCGCACCATGGCGACCTCGGAAGGCGACCTCAAGGACCGCGCCGGCAAGCTCTATGCCCACGCCACCACGACGACCATGATCTTCCCGGCAAAGGGCTAAGCGGCCGCGCTGCGCGAAATGGCCTTGAACCGAAGCGGGCCGCGCCGCGACCAAGACTGCGAAGGCGACTTCGGCGATTGGGCATCGTTGGGAGAACGACCATGGCTATCCGCTATTATCACACGCAGCGCGGCACGCTGACGCTCGCCGCAATGACCGTCGCGGCCATCGTCACGGCTTCGGCCGCCTATTTCGATCCATCGTCACCCGCGCGGTTGCCGCTGTTCGCCTTGACCGTCGGTTTTGTGGTGCTGGCCTGGCTCTTTTCCTCGCTGACGGTCGAGGTAAACGAGCGCGAATTTCGCTGGTATTTCGGCCCGGGCCTCTGGCGCTACCGGCTCGCGCTCAGCGACATCGAAACCACGCAGGTCGTGCGCAATTCGCTCGCCAATGGCTTCGGCATCCGGGTGCGGCCGGGCTTCCGCCTCTACAATGTGTCGGGCCTGGACGCGGTCGAGCTGCGCCTGAAGAGCGGCGACATCCGTCGCATCGGCAGCGACGATGCGCAAGCGCTGGCCGCCGCGCTGAAAACCTGAGCGCCGCGAGCAGTTCTGGCTAAGCGTTCGTTAGTTGTTGTCGGCGGCGAGCGATGGCCGCAGGCCGAGCGGGCCGCGGCCCCGATGCGCGCTGCGGATCACATGCGCGCGGCCTTGATTGCGGGTGAATTCGCAATAGGCGAAGCCTAAGCCCTGCACCGAGCCGCGGAAGCTCGCCTCGCCGGTGCGCTCCAGGTTGAAGCAGGGCTGAATCGGCAGCCCGCGCAGCGAGGCGCACACCGATTCGCCGCGCACCTGCAGCGTGCCGGCCGGCAGCGCGGCATAGCGCACCTGGCCCTCGCCGCGGAATTGGATGGAGCCGACCACGGAGCCGTCGGCATGCACGCGACCCTGGCCGCGCGTGCCTTCGAAGCAGGTGTATGAGAACAGCTTGCCGATGACGAAGCGGCGCGCTTCCTCGGCGCTCATCTCGCCGGCGACAGCAGGCACCGCAGCCAACAGGCCGACCGCAAACGCGACTTCACGCACCATATGCGCACTCCGACTGACGCCACCGGTTTACAGAACCCACGGCCTGCCGATCAAGACCAGCGGACTCTATCTGCCGTTCGTCGACAAATCCTGAACGTGTTTACCCGATTTTGACCACGATTCGTCCGCGCACCTGGCCGGCCAGGATGGCCGCGGCCGCCGCGGGAACCCCGGAAAGATCGATTTCCTGGGTCATTGCGGCCAGTTTTTGGCGGTCCAGGTCGTTTTCCAGACGTTTCCACGCTTCGCGCCGGCGCGAAATCGGGCACATCACGGAATCGATGCCGTAAAGACACACGGCGCGAAGAATAAATGGGGCGACCGAGGTCGGCAGGTCCATGCCGCCGGCGAGCCCGCAGGCGGCGACCGCGCCGCCATAGCGGGTCATCGACAAAAGGTTGGCGAGCGTAGAGGAACCCACGCTGTCCACCGCCCCGGCCCAGCGCTCCTTGTTGAGCGCCCGCGGCGGGCCGGCGAGGTCCTTGCGCTCGACGATCTCGGCCGCGCCCAGGCCCTTGAGATAGTCGGCCTCCTGCGGGCGGCCGGTGACCGCACTGACGGCAAAGCCGCGCTTGGCCAGGATCGCCACGGCAACCGAGCCGACGCCGCCGGCCGCCCCGGTGACCGCGATCGGCCCGCGCTCGGGCGAGAGGCCGTGGCCTTCGAGCGCCATCACCGCCAGCATAGCGGTATAGCCCGCGGTGCCGATCGCCATCGCCTCGCGCGCGCTCATGGTCTGAGGCAGCGGCACCAGCCAGTCGCCCTTCACCCGCGCCTTCTCGGCATAGGCGCCGAGATGGGTCTCGCCGCAGCCCCAGCCGTTGAGGATGACCTTGTCGCCCGGCTTCCAGGCCGGATGGCTGGAGGCCTCCACGGTGCCGGCGAAATCGATGCCGGCGATCATCGGGAAGCGGCGCACCACCGGCGACTTGCCGGTGATGGCGAGCCCGTCCTTGTAGTTGACGCCGGAATACTCGACGCGGACGGTGACGTCGCCGTCCATCAAATTGGCGTCGTCGAAATCGCTGAGCGCGGCCTTGGTGCCGCTCTCCGCCTTCTCGATCACAATCGCCTTGAATGTCGCCACGGAACGCCTCGCTGATAGGCAGGATCAGCGGCATTCATGGCGCGGCGAGGCTATCGGCGCAAGCGGCTCATACCGCCGAAGGCTCCAGCCGGCCGATCGGCTGCTCGACGATGGGCAGATTGATCATCGCCGACATCACGCCGAAAAACACCGACAGCCACCACACCGGATTGTAGGAGCCGTAGGTGTCGAACACGTAGCCGCCCAGCAACACGCCGAGAAAGCCGCCGACCTGATGGCTGAAGAAGGCAAAGCCGAACAGCATGGCGAGCCAGCGCGTGCCGAACATGACCGCCACCAGCGACGACGTCGGCGGTACCGTCGACAGCCACAGCAGGCCGGTGACGGCGCCGAAGATCAGCGTGGTCAGCGGGCTCGGCGGCAGCGTGATGAACACGGCGATCGACAGCGCGCGGGCAAAATAGATGATCGACAGGATGTAGCGCTTGGGCATGCGGTTGCCGAGATAACCGGACGCCAACGAGCCGACGATGTTGAACAGGCCGATGGTGGCCAGCGTCCAGCCGCCGATCTCGGCGGAGAGACCGCGGTCGACGAGATAAGACGGCAGATGCACCGTCACGAACGCCAGTTGGAAACCGCAGGTGAAGAAGCCGAGCACCAGCAGCACATAGCTGCGATGGCCGAAGGCTTCCGCCATGGCCTGGCGAAACGACTGCGGCGGCAGCGCCACCGCCGCCGTTGCCGCGGCGCTGGCACGCGGCGTGGCGAGCGCGATCGCCAGCGGCAAAATGAGCATCGTCACGCCGGCGAAGATCGTCAGCGCCGTCTGCCAGCCGAATTTGTCCATCAGCGCCACGCCGATCGGAGAGTAGAGGAACTGGCCGAATGAGCCAGCGGCGGTGCCGACGCCGAAAGCAAGCGAACGCCAGCTTGCTGGCAGCAGCTTGCCGAACGCGCCGATCACCAGGTTGAACGAGCAGCCGGACAATCCAAACCCGATCATCACCCCGGCGGTGAGATCGAGCGCGCCGGGCGTCGTCGCGTGGACCATCAGCGCCAGACCGAGCGCATACAAAGCGGCACCGACCATCATGACGCGGCTGGCGCCGAAGCGGTCGGCGATACCGCCGGCGAACGGCTGGCCGATGCCCCACAGCAGGTTCTGGATAGCGAGCGCCAGCGAGAAGACGTCGCGGCCCCAATGGTGCTCCTGCGACAGCGGCGTCAGGAAAAAGCCGAGCGAAGAGCGCGGCCCGAAACTGACCATTGCGATCAGGCAGCCGCAGACCACGACCACCAAGGGCGTGCGCCAGCCGATAGCGGCCGTCTCGCCCGCCGCAGATTGCACTGACATCTTGATGGCCGCTCCAGCCGGACCGTCTTCACGATTTTGCCCGCGAAGGGATTCGCGGGCATATCGGACAAGATAGTGCGTCCGCCGGCCCCGCCAAAACGAATTATCGTGATGCCGAGCATCAGCGCCGCGCATGGCTGCGCGCGCGAGGCAAGTGCCTACATCTTCTTGACTTCTTCGGCGGTGGTCTTGGCGTCGCCCCACTTTGGCTCGGCGGCGCCGTCGCCCCAGGCGCGCGGGCGGTAGAAGATGAGGCCGCCCAGCCGGTCCATGCGCTTCATCTCGCCGACCCAGTTCGGGTGCGCCCAGTAGTCGTGATAGTGCGTGGATTTGGCCACCTCCGGCATCCACAGCTTGCCGTCGAGCATGTCGCGCGCGATGTGCTTGGCGCGGTCCCAGGCCAG
>Ga0335081_10013914_pt1 | contig 13006 bp, 13 predicted proteins | sample Lox_Sample_35_FD_206713 | JGI IMG/M metagenome (GOLD analysis project Ga0335081, IMG submission 206713) | Soil microbial communities from Loxahatchee National Wildlife Refuge, Florida, United States - Lox_Sample_3.5 | ecosystem: Environmental > Terrestrial > Soil > Wetlands | place: USA...
CGGCCCGAACGGCGCTTTGCCGTCAGGCACCCGAGGTGGGAGCCGGATGCTCGAATTGGGCACGTCCGGTTCTGTGCGGGGGGTGCATGGTGACATGCATCCCTACCGCGACCACTCGGAAGTGCAGCGCCTTTGCTCGACTGCGCAATTTCTTCACACGCTCTATTCGCGGGAAAAAGAAGCAAGCGATTTGACGCGAACGGAGAGGCGGTCTCATCCGACCCGCTCAGCGCCACTTGTGTTCGGTGGCGGCCGCGCGCTGTGTGTCGGTGAGAGTCCGTGGGTCCTCGACATCGACCGTCAGATGCTCGGTCGGCTTCGGCGTCGCTGTCACCAAGGTTACGCCGTCCGGCGCATGGAAGCGGTGCCACATGTTTTGCGGCACGATCACCGCCATGCCGGCGCTCAGCGCATAAGATAGCGGCCCGTCTTCGCTCGCGATGTGCAAAATCGTGGCGCCGTCGACGACCTGCACGAGTTCGTCGCCGCTGGGGTGGCGCTCCCAGGCGGCGTCGCCGGAGAATTTCGCGCAGAAAATATTGCCGTCGCGGTATGGCGACAGCGTGACGAAGGCACCGCTCGCTTTGCGCTCTGCCTCGGTCGTCTCTGGCTTCCGTCCCCGCAGCATCGGCAGCTTGCCGATTTCGCTCTTCAGATCGATGATTTTGATCACCTGACCCTCCTCAGTGACTTCTTTCAGCCATTGTTCAATGAAGGCCAGCCCGCGCAGGCCTTCTCGCGGGCTGTGATCTCGCCTGGTGAGCGTGCTAAAGCGGATTCGCCGGCTGGTGTCTATGGGCGATGCTGAGGTCGCTCTCTCCGGTCGCGTCGGCTAGGCTGGGGCGCGACGATCGATCGGAAGAGGTCTTGCGCGCGCTTCGTTCCCCCGCCGCTACCGCGTTCGATGCCGGCTGACACCGCCCCGCGACCTGCGGTGCTGGGTGCGCCGCGGCGCGATACGCGCATCCTGCTGCTGGCGCTCGGCACCTTCGCGCTGGGCACCGACGTCTTCGTCATCGCCGGCATCCTGCGCCTCATCGCCGCCGGGCTCGCCGTAAGCACCGAGGCCGCGGGCCAGCTCGCCACCGTCTATGCCTTGACCTACGCGATGGGCTCGCCGCTCCTCGCGGCTGCGACGGCGCGCTGGCGACGCGAACGGCTCGTCGTTTTGGCCCTTGGCGGCTTTGCAACCGCCGACGCCATCTGCGCGCTGGCACCCACTTACGGCGTCCTGCTGGCGGCGCGAATCCTGGCTGGCGCCAGCGGCGCGTTGTTCTCGCCGACCGCATACAGCATGGCTGCGGCGCTCGCCCCACCCGAGCGACGCGGCGCGACGCTTGCCACCGTGGCGCTCGGCATGACCATCGCCACCGTCTTTGGCGCGCCGCTCGGCACCTGGATCGGTCATGCCTTCGGCTGGCGGGCGAGCTTCCTGCTCGGCGCGCTGTTCTCGGCAGTGGCCGCGACGGCGCTCGCCATGGCATCTGGCGCGCCCACCCCGCTTACCGCCGTGCCGCGTCTTGCTGAGCGCTTCTCGCCGCTCGCGCGGCCGGAGGTGCTGTTGAGTCTCGTCGCCAACTGGCTGTGGTCGGCAGGGAACTACACCATTTACAATTACAGCGCCGTCATTTTTGGATCGCGACTCCATCTCGACAACATCATGTGGCTCCTGGCGTGCTATGGGGTCGGCGGCGTCGCCGGCAGCCAGCTCGGCGGCCGCTTCGTCGACCGCTTTGGCACGGTTGCGCCGATCATTCTCTGCGTCGGCATCAATGCTGCCAATCTCACGCTGCTCAACATCACCGCCGCCACCGCTTGGGGCGCGGGGGTGGTGCTCTTCATTCTCGCCTTCGCGGGTTGGGCGGTGTTTCCCGCTCAGCAGACGCGGCTCTTACAGCTTGAGCCGGCTCATGGCGGGCTCGTGCTGTCGCTGATTTCATCGTCGATCTATATCGGATCGGCGACGGGTGCGGCGTTGGGCGGGCTGCTGCTGGCGCGTTTTCCGCCGGCGGCGCCGGCCTATGTCGCCGGCGCCATAACCGTGAGCGGGCTGCTTGTCTTCATCGCGAGCCTGGTCGCGGCGCGGCGCAAGCATCGATCGATGCGACGCTAGCACAGAGTCTGTGATTGTGAATCACGACGCGCGCGGCGAGGTTCCCCAGCATGGCGAAACCCGCAGCGACCATGGCGAACGCCAGCACGCGCCGCAATGTCTGCTGCGGCAGCGCGTGCGCGAGTGGCGCGCCGACCGCGATGCCTATCGCCAGCGCCGCCGCAAGGACGGTTCCGAGGGTGAGGTCGATGCGACCGCTCGCTAGATTTAAGAGGGAGGCGGTGGCGGAGATCGGGATCTGGATCGTCTGACCGAGGCCGATCGCGATCAAAGGCGGCTGTTCCAGCACCGCCAGCAACGGCACCACGATGAAAGCGCCGCCGCCGCCGACCAAAGCGGCGCCGAATCCAGTGATGCCGCCGAGCATCATCAGGCCCGTGCGTCCCAAACGCCGCGGCTCCGGTGTCTCCGTTCGTCGCGGCTGCAGCGCGTGAAGCCCGGACGCGACGAGAAGCAGCGCGATCAGCCCCTCGAGCGCTGCGTCCGGCAACAGTGCCGTCGCGCGTGCGCCGAGAACGGCGCCGGGGACTGCCGCAAGGCACAACCACAGTGCCATCCGCCAATCGATCGACGCGTGGCGCGCGTAGAGAAGAACGGCAACGAGGCCGCTCCAGACATAGCTCCACAGCGCGACCGCGATCGCGCCCTGCACACCGAGGCCCAGCCCATACGTGAGAAGCGGGACCAGCAGGACCCCGCCCACGCCCGTGCAGCCGATGGCGAGGCCAACGCCGAGCCCAATGGAGAGCAGAAACAGGGGCAAGCGCGCTATGCCTTTGTCGTTGCAGGTCGTACCAGGATACAAGGAAAGGAGCCCGACATTCTGCAGATCGAACGCCTCTCGCGCCGATCGCCGTTATCGCTGCTGACGGCCTCTCGATCTTGAACCTCTGAGGTAGGTCCGCTTTCGGGCGGGTCACAGGACGTGTATTTGCATCAGCGGGAGGTCGCAGAAGTGCCAATGCCGGAACCAGCCAATCTCACTCGATCACCTCGTCGGGATTACATCTTAGCCATTACCGCCAGCACGCGTTGCACCAGCGCCGGATCCCGATAGACGCTGCGCGGCTTCAATAGGTGCTGAACCTCGGCGGTTAGCTTGTGCACGGCTGTATCTTCCGCGGCGAGTCGGGTCAGGGCCATGCCGAACTTGAGCGTCGCCTCGAAATCCACCGGGCGCTTCCCCCGCGTATCCGGATAGATGAAATCCAGGTTGGCCACCGACCATGGCGTCTCGATGAGCGCTGGAACCTCTGCAAAGAAGGTCGGCGCCAGCGCGGCGAGCGGATCGCTCTCGCGTGCCAGTCTCGCCAGCAGCGTCCGGAGCAGGCAGGCCTCCTGGGCCGCGACGCTCATGCCTTGGCCGTAGACCGGATTGAATTGGCAGATCGCATCGGCGATGGGCAGAAGCCCGCGCGGGAAGCCGTCGAGCCGTTCGAAATGACGCCAGATGCTGCCGCGGAAGCGGTAGCGCACGACCTCTCGGAGCCGTGTGGCGTGCTTTATCGCATTGTAGATCGTCGGCGTCCGCAGCTCCCGCGCATAAGTCAGGTAACCCTCCACATCGCCGGGTGGTGCATCGCCATGGAAGCCGCCGAAGCTTGCCATCCAGCGGTCGCCCTCGAGCGGCAACATCAACCCGCCGCGGGCGCTCTGAGGCGCCTGGCCGAAGGTCATGACACCCTTCCAATCGGTCGGGGCGTCGTTCGGGATGGCAAAGACGCAGGTGCCATAACTAAAATCGACGCCAATGGTGGTCTCTTCCGGCGGCGGCCGGCCGATCGATTGCAGGAGCCCGAGAGTGAGGGCGCCGCGCCCGGAGGCGTCGACCACGAGATCGGCTGTAAGCATCTCGTCGGCGCCGTCGTCATTCTCGAAGCGCACTCCGGTGACTGCCGTACCTTCTGCTGTCGTCAACATTTCCTGGACCCGGCAGCGCTGCCTTAGGACGACGTTCGCCAAGCCCTGGACGCGCCGTCGCACGGCGAACTCAATGGCTGGCCGCGAGATGGCGTAGCCGACCCAGCCGAGATCGCGCTGCGGGAAGGGATCGTAGCCCGGGCGCTCCACGCGAATGTCGAGGCCGGCTCGTAGCGGCACAGCGCCCACTCGCACCAGGTCCTGCTCGAAGCCGGGGAAGAGCTCGCCGAGCGCGCGCTGGCCGCTGGTCAACAGCCCATGCACATGCGGCGCCTGCGGCGTCCCCGGGCGATGTGCCGGCTCCGTCGGCAGCGCATCACGCTCCAGGACCGCTACCTGTTCGAAGTGCGGGGCGAGCGCACCAGCGGCGGTGAGGCCGCCGATGCCAGCGCCGATCACGACTGCCTGTTTGCCGACCAAAGTAGACGCCATAGCCGGTCCCCCCGCTACAGACTCGCACATCGAGACTGCCTGCCCCGAGCAAACATATCGCAGCGCGTTAGTGCATGGAAGGCAGGCTCAATTCATGCAAGCAGATCGGATTTGGCGCGAGCGGTGCTTTTGGTTCATCGCGTGTCGCCCCTGATTCCTATCAGCGCGTCGCTGGCCTGTCGGTTAACATCGCTGGCACTGACGAACGGTTGAACCGTCTCTTTTGCTTTGAGCCGTGTCGCCTGCGGCACAGCCGCTCGTCATTCCAAACGCAGCAAGTGGACGCTTTCGGAAAGCCGCCGCGCGGCCGATTGCATCGCGCGGCTCAGCGCGGCGACAGCATCGTCGTCGAGCTCGTGCGAGTGCCCGGCGGCGGTCAGGATCAGCAGCAGCTCCCACGACGGCGATAGCACCGGCACCGATACCAGCGTAATGCCTTGAAACATGCTGCCGTGCTCTGGCCCGATCGGCGGCCATGGCTTGCCGGCGGTTTGCCCCGCGCGGCTTGCCTCTCACCGGGAGCGCTCCGGTTGATCTCGATGATTCCCGATCCACCGTTTTGCCCGACGAGCGCATTGCCCCCTGCCGGTGGCCATGATATATCTCCGGTGACCCAATACAAATCATTCGTCTTCTATAGAAGACATCAGGGAGCGACATGCCGGTAGATCCGCAGATCCAGGCATTGCTCGACAAGGGCGCCGGGGTACCGGCGACGCATGCTTTGCCGGTCGCTGTGGCGCGCGCGCAGTACGAGGCGCGCATCCCGCTGATGGCGCGCCCTGCCGAGATCGCCGGTGCGCGCGAGCAGACGATCGACGGACCGGATGGGCTGTTGCGCGTCCGCATCTACACGCCGCTCGGCACCGGCCCGTTCCCCCTGCTGGTGTTCTTTCACGGCAGCGGTTTCGTGCTGTGCAGCCTCGACACGCATGACGGCATGTGCCGCAATTTGTGCGCAGGCGCGCATTGCGTCGTCGCCTCTGTCGATTACCGGCTGGCGCCCGAGCACAAATTCCCGGCCGGGATCGAAGACTGCTTGCAGGCGACGCACTGGGCTGTGGCGCATGCAGCCGCGCTTGGCGCGGATCCGGCGCGCATCGCCGTCGCGGGCGACAGCGCCGGCGGCAACATGGCAGCGGTGACCGCTCTCCGGCTGCGCGACGAGGGCGGCCCGGCATTGTGCGGCCAGCTGCTGATGTATCCCGTGACCGATTACCATACGCCCGGCACCCCCTCGTACGACGAGAATGCAGAGGGCTACGGCCTCACCCGCGACACGATGAAATGGTTCTGGGCCCACTACCTCAACGACCCATCCGAGGCCGCGCACCCCTATGCCTCGCCGCTCCGCACCCCGGATCTGTCCGGCTTGCCGCCTGCCCTTGTCATCACGGCGGAATACGACCCGCTGCGCGACGAGGGCGAACGATACGCGCAGATGCTGCGTGCGGCCGGCGTCGCGACAGCGCTGACCCGGTATGACGGCGTCAACCACGGATTCATGTTCTGGGTCGGCGTCGTCGACAAAGCCGGCCTTGCCATGAAGGAAGCCTGCGCATGGCTGAGCGGCGCGTTTGCCGGACCGCGGTAGGCGGCCTTCAATTCATTCCACAGCGACACCGCCACCCGGAGGTTCCATGCCTCTCGACGAGTCTCACCCGATGGCTGCCCGACCGGCGCAAACCCGCAGTTTCGACGCGCTGATCGTCGGCGCCGGTTTCTCCGGCCTGTACCAGCTGCTCTGCCTGCGCGACCGGCTCGGCCTTTCGGTCCGGCTGCTCGAGGCCGCCAATGGGGTCGGGGGCACCTGGTACTGGAACCGCTACCCCGGTGCGCGGTGCGATTCCGAGAGTCATTCCTACGCCTATTACTTCTCCGACAAGCTGCTCCAGGAATGGACCTGGTCGGAGCGCTATCCGCAGCAGCCCGAGATTCTGCGCTATCTCAATCATGTGACGGACCGGTTCGACCTGCGGCGCGACATCCGCTTCGGGACGCGCGTGACCGCCGCTCGCTACGACCAGGCGACGAACCGCTGGCAGGTGACGACCGAGGCCGGCGATCGCTACGACGCAAAGTTCCTGATCACCGCCGTCGGCTGCCTGTCCGCGGCGAACATCCCGAATATTCCGGGGCTCGATCGCTTTGCCGGCACCTGGTACCACACGGGGCAGTGGCCGCATGAGGGCGTCGACTTCACCGGCAAGCGGGTCGGGATGATCGGCACCGGTTCGACCGGCATCCAGGCGGCGCCGGTAATCGCGCAAACGGCGGCGCACCTGACTGTTTTCCAGCGCACCGCCAACTACAGCATTCCCGCCCGCAACGCGCCGCTCAGCGACGCGTTCAAGCGCTGGGCAAAGGAGAGCGCGGTCGAGATCCGCAGCGTCATGCATGCCACCCCGAACGGCCACCCGTTCACGATCTGCGATCGCTCGGCGCACGACGTGACGGACGCGGAGCGGCAGGCGATCTACGAAGCGGCCTGGAACAAAGGCGGGCTGCAATTCCGTGCCGCGTTCCGCGATCTGCTGACCGACAAGGCCGCCAACGACACGGCGTCCGAGTTCCTCCGGCAGAAGATCCGGGAAGTCGTCAAGGATCCGGCGGCCGCGGCGAAACTGGCGGCTATCGACCACCCCTTCGCCACCAAGCGGCCGCCGATCGACACCGGCTATTTCGAGACCTTCAACCGCGACAACGTCAGCCTCGTGGACGTGCGCGCAAACCCGATCGAGTGCATCACTCCCGATGGCATCCGGACGCGCGACGGCACCGAGCACGCGCTCGACATCATCATCTTCGCGACCGGCTTCGATGCGATGACCGGCCCGCTCTTGCGGATGAATATTTGCGGCCGCGACGGGCTGTCGCTGGGCGAGGCGTGGCGGGCCGGCCCGCGCACGTATCTGGGGCTGCAGATCGCCGGCTTCCCGAACCTGCTCACGATCACCGGCCCCGGCAGTCCCTCGGTGCTGTGCAACATGCCGGTGGCCATCGAGCAGCATGTCGAATGGATCACCGCCTGCATCGCGCATATGCGCCGGCACGGCTTCGATCGTATCGAGCCGACGCAGCAGGCGGTCGACCGCTGGGTGGACCATGTCAACGACGCGGCAAACGCGACGCTGTTGCCGCAGGCGAAGCATTCCTGGTATCTCGGTGCCAATGTGCCGGGGAAGCCGCGTGTCTTCATGCCCTATGCCGGCGGCATGGCGCGCTACCGCGGGATCTGCGCACGTATTGCAGAAAACGCATATGAAGGGTTTGCCTTGAGCGCTGACGCTCGCGCCGCCGCTCCGAGCCGGTCCGCAAGAAGCGCTGGCGCGCCATCGTGATCCGGCCCATCGTCATGGTGCCCGGATGGCGGGTCGTGATAAAAGGTGAATGGCGAATTCGGGGAATCAGCGCGCGTCGACGCGGACAATCGCCTTGATCGGCCCGCGCGAGCGGCCGGACATCGTCTCGATCTCGCGGTCCTGCGCCTCGATAGAGGCGCGGGCAGAAGCCTCGGCATCGAGCGGGTCGATTTCGGTCGAGGGCACCTTGCGGTTGGAACTCAGCGTTCCGTCCTCATAGGTCACGTTGAACAGCACGAAGCCGTTCTCAAGGGGCTGTTTCTTTCGGGCCATGATGTTTCCGATCTCAGCTAGGTGACTCGTCATCCGCCGTTGGCGGCGTTTCCTCCTGCGCCGATTTGCGTTGCGCCGCCTTTTCCTGCCGGCGCTGCTCCTTCTCTTCGCGCTTCTGCTGCTGCGCCCGGCGGCGATCGGCGCGACGCTGACCGTAGTTCGGCTTGAACGGCATCGCCCCTCCTTTGACGCTCGGCGACAAGCGTCAAGGCACGCCGACGCTCCGCCCCAAGCGGCGATCAGACCCTCTTCAAATTCTCCGCGGAGGACTTACCGCGTTTCGCATCGCGCTGCTCTTCATAGGAGATTTTCTCTCCCTCCTGAAGCATGCCCATGCCAGCGCGCTCGACGGCCGAGATGTGCACGAACACATCCGGTCCGCCGCCTTCCGGCTGAATGAACCCATAGCCCTTCTGCGTGTTGAACCACTTCACGGTACCGATGGCCAAAATCGCCTCCATCGCTGATCGGCTCTCTGTGAGCCCGTTGCGTTCGTCAATCCAGAGGTCGCGAGTGCGCTGGATCGACAGGGTCGATCGGTGGCGTCGGCCTTTAAGATTGGCCCGCCACCATCGAGCAATTGCGCTGATATTGCAATGGCTTTATTGGCGCGTGCACCCGATCGCGCGCCAGGAAGCGCGCGGACCAAGGCCAGCGACAACTGCTTTTGCGCCTTCTGCCTCGATGAGGCAGTCCCCGACGATCATCTGGTGCGGCGCTCGAGAGGTGTTTGGTTGCCGCTATCGCGCTTTTCGCCAAAGACGACGGCTTAGAGACACGGATCCAGTCGCCCGTTGCTTGTGAGCTGCAATCCAGGTTTCCGCGTCGGCCGTCGTGGCAAAACTCGTGACGGTCGTGGGTTGCGTCTCGGGGATCGTTACCTCGACCCCGAACGTCCCGTCGGCCCGACGGATGACGCGATAAGTGGCATCGGCGTGTGGGTGTCGTTGTTCCATGCTCTTAATATGGCACGCGCGCAAGACGACCGCTACCCGCCCGCTGCGCGAGCGCAGGGAGTTAACTAGACACGCGCCTCGGCCTCCGCGTAGCATGATTTCCATCGTCAGCAATGGCTCATGGGGCGCTGACGGCTGAGAGACAACGCCTGCCTCCTTGCCAAGAGTGGTTGCGCGCGCTCCCGCCTGCATAAGCGGAGGCGTGCCATGCCTGAAAACTGCGATCGTCGCGAATACTTTGCGCGAGAAGGCCACGCTGATGCGCCGACTGTCGCGTGAGCACGCCGCGGCGGACAATGCGCTGATTGCTGCAAAGCTCACCGAGGTCGCCGCCGTATTGGCGGCGAGAGCGACTCCGCTGCAGGGATGAGTCAACTTTCCGGTTGGAGTATGTACCATGAACCGACAACAGCTCGTGGACCAAATCGCGGCTATCGATCGACTGATCGGCGAACTCAGAGAGCGGTATAGACCCATCGAACGCGAAATTGCTCTAGGCCACGCCGACCGCGTTCCCGAGAGCGAGCGCCTGAAGTGCGCAGAGCATCACGACGAGGTACGGAGCCTCATTGAACAAAAACGCGCCTTGCGGATACAGATTTCCGAGATCTCATCTCGCAGACTTGCAGGGCACGATATTCAACCAATGGATTGAGCGGATGGCGCAGTCATACGAAAGTAGCCGTGCAGCCCTCGACGACATAATTAAGCGATATCGCGCCGGTCTCGGTGGGGACCGAGAGCGACCGGCACTGAGCCGCGAACAAGCGGTCGAAATGATCAAAGCTCTTGGCTTCACGCGAGCTGACGCACTGCGATGGCTTGATTCACGGCCGCCGCATCGGTGAAGGCGGGCACGGTGGTCGGCATGGAAGCACTGACGTCGCCGGTGATGGACCGCACGCCTTCCGCCAACCTCAGCTACCCGGCGAGGCCAGATCGGCGTATCGTCGGGCGATGTCAAAGTCTGCGCAGTGGCGCGAGAAGGCGGCCGAATGCCGCCGTGTCGCCGGGCTTGTGCCCCCCGGCGGCGCGCCGATCTTCGCGGCGCTGATCGATCTGGCGCTCGAGCTGGATAAGATGGCGGAGGACGCGGAGGAGCGCGAGCGACACGGCCGGTGAACACTGGCGCGTCCACCCGGCGCCCGCCTCGGCCAAGGCCACGCCGGGCGTTACGATCGCATCCTTCCGGGCACGCGCTGCGGCGGGCGGCAACGGGCGATCGACCAGCGGCGGAAGCCCTTGTCCGCGTCGCGGCTGCCCCGGCCGCGGCGCGGCGGCTTGGCGCTCGTCCTTATAGCGGAAGCTGAGGCGCCCACGATCGAGATCTGCAAACGGGAGTGTCGACCGGCGCAACCGGCAGTGGCCCTTCTGGAATCTTGGTATACGCAAAATTGCCAAAGACATTTTTGCATAGCGTCCATAAACTAGTTTGCAAATCTCCCTAGAGCGACACGCTGTCGGCCGTAGCCCAACACAGCACCCCTAGGTTGAGATGGACACATGAAAAATCATCGAGGTGAAGCGCGCGTCGCGAAGGACTCGCGGCATCAGCAGGCATCAAAAAGGAGGATCGACATGAGCAAGTTGAGCAGGCGCTCAGTGCTTCGCGGTTCTCTCGGGCTCGCCGCCACCGGAGTTGTGGCGCGACCCTATATCGCCAACGCGGCGGCCGAAACCGCGACGGTGTGGCAGCCACAGGGTTTCCTTCCCGAGGAAGATGACGCGTTCCGCGCCATGATCGCCGACTATGAGAAGGCGAGCGGCAACAAGATCGACTACAGTATCATTCCTTTCGCGCCGTTGCGGCAAAAGGCAGTCTCGGCGATTACGACCGGCGAGGTCCCGGATGTCATTCAGGTCGCGGACTTTGCGTTTGCTCCGCTGAACACCTGGAACGACAAGCTCCTCGATCTCAGCGATGTGGTGGAAACGCAGAAATCGCAACTCAGCCCCACCGCGCTGCTGAGCTGCAATCACTATAACAACGTCACGAAGCGGCGCGGCTATTACGCTGCGCCGACCGTTATGGGCGCCAGTCCCTTCCATATCTGGCGGTCGCTGGTGGAGAAGGCGGGGTACAAGACCTCCGACATTCCGAACACCTGGGACGCATTCCTCGACTTTTTCGCGCCGGTCCAGACAAGCTTGCGCGGGCAGGGGATGCGCAACATCTACGCCTATGGCTACCAACTCACCGCCAACGGGGTCGATCCCGTGATCACCTTCAACGCTTTCCTTGTCGCCTATGGCGGCAAGGACCTCGTCACGCCAGATGGCAAGCTCCATACCGATGACCCGCACGTGCGCGAGGCAGCCGTCAAGGCGCTCGTCAAACTGACCACTCCCTTTAAGGAAGGCTTTGTTCCGCCTGGGGTCGTCAGCTGGAACGATGCCGACGACAACAACGCGTTTCATGCGAAGCTCATTGTCGTCGACTACGACGGGTCGATATCGACCGAGCTCGCGCTCTATCACAAAAAGGAGGAATACGACGATATCCTGACCCGCGGCCCGCCGCTCGGCAACGACGGCAAGGAGCTGCCAAGCCAAATTTTGGTCTTTGGGTCCGTCATCCCGAAGGCGGCAAAAAACATCGCCGTGGCCAGAGAGTTCGTGAAGTACCGGATCGAACCAAAGACGCTGAACGCGCAACTCAAAGGCGGGCTCGGCCGCTGGATCGTGCCGGTGCCGGAGATTATCAAGAACGACCCATTCTGGCTCCAGAGCGATCCGCATGTGACGGCTTACGCCCGGCAGACCATCCTCGGTCCGACGATGCCGGTATACGAGGCTTTCAATCCGGCCGTCGCTCAGATCAATGCCGAGCACGTCTTCAGCGTCGCGATGTTCGACGTAATGAATAACGGAATGACGCCGGAACAGGCCGTTGACAAGGCGTTCAGGCGAGCGGAAGCGATCTTCGAAAAATATCCGATCGCGGAGAGCTGAGCAGCGCTCGGCCTGGGCTCCCGCAGCTTCTGGGCGGGGGTCGCATGACGCGTGGTGAGCAAAGCGCGGTGATCCACCGCGACGAAGGGTGCTCCGGCCGAGCCGACATCGGCGGCCTCACCTTATGAACACAGACCCTAGACCATCCGCAAGCGCGCAAAGAGCGCGGCCTTGACCGCGTCGAGGAGGAAGGTGAACAGGATCGCCGCTGTCAAAATGCCGGCGACCACGGCAAGGGGCAGCGGCGCCATCACCAGGCCACGCACCGCCAGGACCGCGATGATCGCGATATCGGCGACCGAGGACAGCATGAACCAGAGGCTCGGCCGCGAGGTCCAGAGGCGACGGCGCTCGCGCACCGTGTAGAACACGGCCTGGCCGCTGAAGACGAGGGTGACGGCCGCGAAGCTCCGGAGCGCCCCGGTGCCGAGGCCCAGCCGGAACTTGGCCAGGGCGAGCAGGCCGCTGCAGAAAGCGAGATCGCACAGACCGAGCACGACGCCGGCGATCGTCAGCGTGTCGATGCGCCAGGCATTGGGCTTGGCCGAGGGCCGCACATTGTCGGTCGTCGACGACATGGAGAGGAAATCGCCGGTGGTCATGAGGATGACCATCAGCAGCGGCGTCAGGATGGCGTGGCCGGTCATCGCCAGCCCGACCGTGAGGAACAGCAGCTGATTGATCTTGTTGGTCAGCGATCGCAGCGTATAGGTCAGGATGCGCTGAAACGCGATGCGGCCTTCGCGCACCGCGGCGAGGATGCCGCCGAGCCCGGGCTCGGTCAGCACCAGGCCGGCCGCCGATTTGGCGACATCCGTGGCCGTTGCGACCGCAATCCCCATTTGCGCCTGGCGCAGCGCCGGGGCGTCGTTGGCGCCGTCGCCGCACATGCCGACGGTATGGCCGCTGTTCTGGAACGCTCTGACGATGTGGAACTTGTCTTCGGGAAAGATCCCGGCAAAGACGGCGAAATCCCCTGGCCGCAGCGCCGCTTGCGG
>Ga0335081_10013915_pt1 | contig 13006 bp, 13 predicted proteins | sample Lox_Sample_35_FD_206713 | JGI IMG/M metagenome (GOLD analysis project Ga0335081, IMG submission 206713) | Soil microbial communities from Loxahatchee National Wildlife Refuge, Florida, United States - Lox_Sample_3.5 | ecosystem: Environmental > Terrestrial > Soil > Wetlands | place: USA...
CAGGCCAGGGACGAGGCGACCTTCACCTCGGCGACGTCGTCTTGGGCGTCGACGGAACACCGGTTAGCAGACTGTTCCGCAGCTGGTCTCCCTATTACTCCGCGTCCAACGAATCAACAAAGATGGCTCACATGGCACTCGCCCTCGCCCGGGGCGCCTGCGGTACGTTAAGAGCTCGGGTCCTGCGCGCAAAGTCTGTTGTGCAGGTCTCGGGTGAGCGCGTGCCTCGGGACGAGATTGATTCGGAGGCGGGGGCGCACGATGACCTGCCCGGCGAGACGTTCCGACTCCTGACACCGAAGGTCGGGTATCTCAAGCTCTCATCTGTGAGCGCCGCCAAGATGGACGACTACATCAAGGCGGCTATGGGCACTAAGGGGCTGATCATCGACATCAGGAATTACCCCGCGGACTACGTGCCCTATGCACTCGGAGGTCATCTTGTGGACAAGGAGACCGCATTCGCTCGAGTCACGCATGCGGATCTATCCGATCCCGGCGCGTTCTTCTGGACTAAGCCTAATACGATCCAGCCCCTGGAGCCGCACTACTCGGGCAAAGTGGTCGTCCTGGTCGATGAGGATTCGATGAGTCAGTCGGAATATACAGCCATGGCCCTGCGCGCTTCGCCGCGCGCAATTGTTCTCGGCAGTACGACTGCCGGCGCGGACGGCGACGTCTCCCCGTTTTCGCTTCCCGGCGGACTCAAGACTCAAATCAGCGGCATCGGAATTTTCTACCCCGACAAAAAGCCGACGCAGCGTGTGGGAATTGTCCCGGACATAGTAGTCCGGCCAACGATTGCTGGCATTCGTGCCGGCCGCGACGAGGTGCTCGATGCCGCTGTCGATCACATACTGCGCGAGTAGCCAGGAGGTCCGTCTGGCTCAACGAACGACTGCTTTCGGGTAATCGGCGGCGCGGCCTCGATGACCGCTCTTGGCCGCTTGCAGCCGCCCGAGATGGGGCTCACCTCATCACCCGCTTTAAGAAGGCCAATATCTCCTTCCATGACTGCTGGTCGGCATCGGCGTTGTACTCGTTTTCTGGCATATCGAAGTGCTGGCCGCCGTACTCATTTGGCGCCGGATTGGTGAAGGAGTGCTTCGCGCCAGCATAGGTAACGATTTTGTAGCGCGCTCCAGCGGCCTTCAGTTCACGATCAAGAGCATCGAGCTGCTCCTTTTGCGTGTAGGGGTCGGCATCACCCTGCAGCACGAGCACTTCCGCTTTGACCGCACCAGGCTTTGCCACCGGGTCGGCGTCGAACACTCCGTGCACACTCACTACGCCGCGCAGATCCTCGCCGGCGCGCGCCATCTGCAGCACCACAGCCCCGCCGAAGCAGTAGCCGATCGCAGCGATCCGGGTTGGATCGACATTCGGCTGGGAGCGGAGAAGATCGCGTGCAGCATCGAAGCGGGCCTCCATGAGCGGTAGGTTGGTTCGTATCTCCGTCGAGAGCACGGCGGCCTCATGGGGCCTGTGTGCCTGCTTGGCATCACCATACATATCGAGCGCGAGCGCAACGTAACCCGCTTCGGCGAGCCGATGCGCTTGGTGACGCGCGTGCTCATTGAGACCCGACCACTCGTGCACCACCAAAACCGCTGGCCGCTTGCCAGCTCGACTATCGTCGTACTGGAGCGAGCCCTTGAGGACTGTGTCGCCCGACTTATAGTCGACCTCGCGCTCTATCAGCGCGGCTTGAGCCGTGGCCGCTAGCAGCAAGCAGATTGCAGTTCCTGTGAGCCGCGATCTCCCGAATTTCACGCTGGTGGCCCCTGCGGCGCATAGCCGCAAGTGATGGGCGGAACGGCCGCTTTCGGGAAGTCTATCGCAAGGGCGCGACCGGCGGCTTCTGGCCAATTCTGTTGAAAAACTCCTTTCTGGGTGTCGAACGAAAATTCTCAGGACGTCTAGCGGCTCGCAAACCGGAGGAGCCGAGGGGGTAGCAACTTTCGACCATCTCGCGTTGTGGTGGCTCCTGTTTCGCCTGCGAGCCCGCACTTCACCAATTGTCGATCGTATGTGCGTTCGCCGGCGAAATCGTCGCCGCCAGGAAAACGAGTTTTTCAACGGAATAGGCCGATCAGCGACCGTGGGTGCACGCCGTGCAGTTCGGCCAAATAGGACCGTCTGAGCTAAGCTGCCATCTAGGGAGGCTGTGAGAAGACCTTCCGAGGACGACCGCGACGTGAGTATTTTGAAGGGAGCGCGCGCGGATGCAAATGAGAACTTGGGTCTTGGTTGGCGTCGCTGCCGTGGTCCTAGTCGGCGCTTATGCGCTGTCGCCCTTCTTGGCCTTCACCATGTTGCGCCGCGCAGCGACTTCAGGAGACCGCGACCGCCTTGAGCAGTTTGTCGATTTTCCGGTTGTCCGAGAGAACCTGAAATCACAGGTCTCAGCCGCTCTGCTGACGTCCATGAGCTCCGACCCCGAAATACGCAGCAACCCCTTTGCACTAGTAGGCGCCGCGTTGGTACCGGCGCTAACAGACCGGCTTATCGACAGTATTGTGACCCCCGATGGAATCGCGTTGCTATTGCGTGAGGGAAAGATCTCCAAATCAGGTACCCTCCCCGCGACGAGCGGCGCCACTGGTCCTGCCGCCGTACAATTCTCGTATTCCTATAGAACCTTAGATCGCTTCCGCGCTGAGTTACGGGATCGCGACCGGCCTGACGCAGTCATTGCACTAACGCTGGAGCGTCGCGGGTTGTTCGGCTGGAAGTTGATCCGCATTGACATCCCGAACGTTGTGTTAAGTCCCGCGTCAGCTACAACGAGCGCGGCGATTAGAAAGCCCACGCTCGACCCGCGTTGGGACCTGCGCGCCTACGACGTGCGCCAGCTCGGCGCTACAGTTACTAGCGGAAAGCTCACTGTGCGCGCTAGCGTTAGGAATGCGGCGAAGCAGGCGCAGCCGCTCCCGGTGCTGCGTCTCAAGCTACAGGATCGCTTGGGCGCGACGATCATCTCGAGTGACGTGGAACCGAACGTCTATCTGCCGAACGCCCCCACCCTCCTGACTGAAGGTCAGCGTGTCGACGCCGAAATGACGGTAGCGGATCCGGGATCTATCGCTGTGGGATTCGAGATCGACGTGTGCCTGCCGGCAAGCGGCGGCGGGGTGACCTGCGCATACGATGCCCCCAGGCGTTGAGGTCCGGAGGCAGTGCCGCCGTGAAGGACGCCCATCGGACACGCGGAAAACACGACCACGCTAGCGTCAAGCCGTCGAGCAACGTGAGCGCGTCGCACTTAGACTCGGCGACGTACGAGAGATCTCGTCACCGACGCAGAGACGCGAGCGAAAGACAGTCTGAGAGCTGCCGGTGTTCATCGCCGTCGGTGACGCAGAGCCGCACCGCCGACGGCGAATGAGCGGGAGTCGAAGTTTCCGCAGCAAGGCGACCCCGCCAGTGTCCGCTTTGCGGAAATTAAGCCGTCGAACTAGATGGCTGCTCTTGGGCCAACTCCTGACCTTGGTGAGGGCATTCCGTAGGGCATCCCGGCCGTTTGCCTGCAGAGCTGAGGTCGCGAGTTGCGGAGGGGGACGCTGGGTGCCTAAGCTTGCGTCGGCCGGTCAAGGAATTATACCGGTCAAAGAATCAACAAAGATGCAGGCAAGGGGGTCAAAATGTACTGCCCGAATTGCGGCACAGCCATCACGGCTGGTCAGAAGTTCTGCGCTAAGTGTGGCGCGAACCTGGACACCCCGAGCGTAGCAGCGGTGACCCCACCAACCGCGCAGGGTGCACCGGCGACGACCAGTGAGGTTCCGTATTCCGGATTTTGGAGGCGGGCCTGGGCGTGGCTTATTGACAGCGTTGTGTTCTACGCCGTCATTGTGATTGTAGGAATAGTCGTCGGCCTAGTCGCTGGAGCAGTTGCGGGTAAGGGCGCGGGTCTGGGTGTCCGTGAAGGGGTCTTGATTGGATTACTCTTTGTGCCGTGGCTCTACTACGCGCTCATGGAGAGTTCCTCAGTTCAGGCGACAGTCGGAAAGCTCGTTGCCGGGATAAAGGTAACGGACGAGGCGGGAAGGCGAATTACCTTCGGGCGCGCCACCGGGCGGTACTTCGCGCACATTTTATCGGGGTTCACGCTCGGTGTTGGCTACGCGATGGTCGTGTTCACCCGTCATCGACAGGCACTTCACGACATGATTGCCGGAACGTTCGTGGTGCGACGAGAGTTTTCTCCGGAATACGTTGAATCTGCGGGTCCCGCGCCCCGCGTATCGCCGGTGTTAGCCACATTCGCTGTGCTTGGTGTCGTGCTACTGGGTCCTTTTGGAATTGGTATTCTCGCGGCAATTGCGATCCCCGCGTACCAGGATTACACAATTCGCGTGCAGATTACGGAAGGTCTGAATGCGGCCGCTCCCTACAAGGCGGCCGTAGCCGAAGCGATAGCGCAAGGACAGCCGCCATCAGCGCTCAACAGCGAGCAGTTGCAGCTGCCTGAAACCGCGCAATCGAAGTACGTACGCTCGATCCGAGTAATCTCAGGAATAGTTGAGATCACGTATGGCGGATCGGCGAATAGTTTGATTTCTGGTAAGACGGTCTTGCTGGTGCCTGCGATGGCGGGCACCGGACAAACAGTCGCGTGGGCATGCGGCCACCACGGTCCTCCTGAAGGGTTCACCCCCGTAACGGAAAAAGACCTGAGCGAATACACAACGGTGGCGGATAAGTTTCTGCCAACGCTCTGCAAGGCAGGTGGCTAATTGGCGGCCGGAACTGGCTTGAGGTGGCTTCCACCCTATACCGTCTGTGAGCTGGCGATGTCTTCCCGAACGTCCGCTTTTGGAGGGATCGACGGTGGTGGCATAGACGGCAGGGTCCGTCAGCTTGTAGTACTCCACGTGGTGCGCGGCGTACCAAATGGCCTTGTCGAGCGATGGCACCCATGACATGCCCGTTCGGTGCTCGGGCCCCGCACATCCGCGGAACGGGGTAAATCGCTCGCCGCTATATTTCACTCCGTAAGTTCGCAGAAGCTCGGGAATCGGTTAGTGCTCCTGGAGTGCACGCCTGTCGCATGCGTCGAATATCTCCCGCAGAACCGATAGAGGCGTGGCGTTGAAATGCGATGGGTGCAGGTACGCGTCCATCCAGTTCCGTTCGAGGATTCCAAGCGCAGCGAGCGCTTGTGGTTGCGCACGACGAACCCGAAGGTCCCTTCGTGGATGTGCCCGCCAAGCTGGTGTTTGAGCCAGTCGTCTGACAGGGCACAACAGGCCTTCTCCGTGTCCTCATTCGAAAGCATGGAGTAGTCAAGCGCAGGGGTCATGTCGGCTTCGTACGGGACATGGTGCTACTCCAACAGCAGTCGTTTCCAGTCTGGCGTGCCGTTGAGCACGATGTGCTTGAGTCCTTTGCGTACTATCGCCGCGCCGTTCTTGAGAATCTCGTGCGCATTCTTTGCGTACTTCTGTTTGATGCGTCCCGCGTGGATTGCACCGGAAGACATGTCATAGAGATCATTTCCTATTGCGCTGATCTCCTCGCGCTCGGCGTAATTTTTTCCGAGCAATCGCGCCGCGAGCATCGCCAATCGAAACTTCAGCTCGCCTTGGTAGCCTCCGTCGTCGCCGAAGAAGAATGTCATCTCGTAGGCCAATCGAAGGTCTATCGCATCCTCCACTGGCTGCATGTGTGACTGTGCAAGCGAGAGCCTGTGCACTGCCAGCGAGAGCGGGTCGAGCAGGCTTGGCGACAGTGCCGTGAGCCTCGCTTGTAGTGCTTGTGCCTCCGCGATGTCCTCGCCCGTCAGTTGGTGGAAGCCGGTTCTATCTGGGAGCGGCTGGTAGTAACGCGTACCCGACGGGGCACCGAAGCACCAGCGTGGAAAGTGATGCCAGGTTATGGGTCCAAACACGGCGCTCGGACAGACAAGCTGAAGTGCCATCACGGGAGCGCGAGCATCGACAGCGTAGTCGGGCAGCTTGACCTCGGGAACAGGAGCTCCGGCTGCTACGTGGACTTTTGGAATCGTGACATGAGCATCAAGGATGCCAGTCGGATGGCTGAATCCGTAGTGGGAGTGCAGGCGATCCGATTCTTGCTTGAGTGTCGGGTCACCGTCGTCTTGGTAGTGGCCCCACGGGATGAAGCTAGTGTTCGCGTCGAGCTGGACGGGGGCTGCTGCGATGACGCCGGTCACAATGGTTCGGCGTGTGCAAGGGATTTCGGTAGCAGCCAGGTATTGCTTCAGGTGCGCTACGGCTACCCCTGGCGACGCGCTCGCGGCTCGCCTTAGCAGGAAGACCAGTAGTCTGTCCTGCCTTGCCCCTCCTCCACTACCGGCGAGGCGGTACTCACCGCCTCGAAAGAGCTCCAATTCGGGTGCCGCGTCGATGAAGGCGAGCAGCGCCTGAAACGATGCTGGGAGTTTGTCACGTTGCCCGGTCTGTAGCGCAACTCCGACGTCGAGATCGTCCAGTAACTGACTATCAGGGACCGCTGCGTCCAAGAGTTGCGCCAGCGCTTTCTCGTCAAGTGCCACTGCTTGCGTGCTCCTCGCTCAGTGCTGCATGCGTTGCTTGGCGGCCATGATTGCCATGGTCTGTCTGTTCAGCCGTCGGATCGTTGCGGCGGCGCTGGCGGGGCCTCGGTGCTCGAGCTCGTGATCGAGCATCAGCAGCACGCTACGCGCGCCCCCGAGGAAGGCATCGTGCATTAGCGCCATCTCATGCCTGTCGAGGTCGGGGGTGAGCGCTCGCGCGGTCGTCTTGTACACGCGCCAGAGCAGGCGCAGCGACGGGTAGGCGCGTAGCGAGGACGGTAAGGCCATCGGTTCTCCCTTCACTACCGCATACAGTAGCCCTGCTGCCGGCTTCCTGCATGGACGGCCGCGCCCGCCGCTGCGCACCATGCTTGCCGTGCGGGTGCTGGCCCATATCAAACGGCTCGACGACGCCTTCGGCCAGTTCCTCGTGCGCGTCAGCTGTCCGTGCGGAGCGTCGTGCCATATCGAGCCCGAGGCGCTCGCGCGCCTGGTCGGCTGGTGCGTGACGCTCGCTTCGCTGGCGACCCGGATGCGCTGCTCGCAGTGCGGCCGGAAGGTTGCCGCAGTCGAGGCGATTGCGCGGCCGAGGCCGCGAGGGAGCGAGCGGAAGGTGCGGTAGACTCCACCTACGCCGCGCGCACGCCTGTTGCTGGCGTTAACAGGGCATCAGGGGGATGGATGATGACGCTTACAAAGCAAATTCTGATCTCATGCGTCGTGTTCTTATTGATTGGTACACCGTGTGTACTACGCGCCGAGTCCCTCGATCAGCTTACGATTGAGCGCGGCAAATTTTTCTGCGAATGGGCTCAAACATCGGCGCCGGCAGGTAACCCGAAACCCCTGTCCTTCTGTCGAGACTCAGCGCCACGCCCGCAAAACATCGACGAGCAGATGGCAAACTGGTGGGGTTACTGGTACCAGCAAGACGGTGATGCTGCAGCACACCTGCAGACGAAATTCAATAATGAATGGGGGATAGCGTCACATCCAGATTCCAAGACTCCCCCGGCAGAACTAGTGAGCGAAAAGCTGTGCATGCGGTTTGCGCGCACCCACTCAACCGAGGATCGCACAGAGATCAAGCGTCGCAAGCTCCTGACGGCCGCCGAATGGGCTCTCGTTGATGCTCAACGCGTAAGGGTCGGTATGTCTGAAATCGCGCTCCGGTGCTCCTTTGGAGAGCCCGACAGCGTAAATCGCACTGTTGTCACAGCCGGCTCGCAAAAGCAATACGTCTATGGTTCGTCCTACGTGTATGTTCAGAACGGGCATGTGACAGCGTTTCAAGATAGCCGATGAGCGGCAGCCGCTCCGCGGCATGCGTCCCACCGGAACGCTTGAGCGTGTGTACTCGTTCGTCGGGGCCGCAGCCGAAACCTCGTCGCTCCAATACTGTTTAGGGCGGTGAGATTCCCGGCCCGCTCGCGACAGTTAAACGACGGGCTGTCCCGAAAAGGCGCCCCGCCGATGAGGCGGGCTTCTCTCTTAACCCCGTTTGAGGAGGGTCCATCAGGACCGAGCCGCCTTGCCTAGAGTCACCTCCTCCGTTGTGACTCAGTCGGAGAAGGGACTCAGGTAGCCGGTGCTAAAATTGGGCATGGGGACAGTTACTCGCATCGGGGTGGGTATTACGTCAATCCAAAGACCGGAGATCAATACGGCCACCACAGGTAGCCCCTTCCCGTAGCGCCCATGGGTTTCCGCTTCCAGCGAAGGATAAACCTGGGGGGCGGCGCCGGCCTGAATCTGAGCAAGTCTGGCGTCTCCACGAGCGTCCGCTCGCGCTTCGGCAGTGTCGGTACGCGAGGCTTTTCGATCCGCACCGGCATCCCCGGACTTACGTACCGCAATTATGGGCGCAAGGGCTCGGATGCGGGGCTTATCGTGCTGCTCGTGTTGGGCGCAGCGGCAGTGCTTGCGGTCATCCTCCAAGTGCTCTTGCTCGCTGTGGTGGGGGCAGCACGCGCCGCCGCCGCCGGCGCTAAGGCCATTCGCAGGCGGAGCGAGCAAGGACGCCTCGCGAAAGAGCTACCGGCCCTGCCGCCGCCATCACAGTCCTCGGAACAGAAATCCGATCAAGCGCGCGAGTAGCTGACCAAGGAGCATGCGCATATGTTCAAGTTCGCATTCCTAACCCTGCTGGCGCTCACCTTCACCGCGACCTCGCACGCACAGAGCTCCGGTGACCCCAAGCAGGACGAATTTTTGGCGAAGCTGCGCGCACTCGACTGGGTTCGTGGTCCGCGTGCAGTGGAGATCGGGGGCAACTCGACGTTGTCACTTCCCGAGGGCTACGTATATCTCGATGCGGCCAACACCAAGAAGTTCGAAGAACTCAACGAGAACCTCTCGAATGGCAAGGAGGTCATGATCGCGCCCAAGACACTGCAGTGGAGCGCTTATCTCATCTTCGAAGACGAAGGGTATGTGAAAGACGACGAAAAGATCGATGCGGACACCATCCTCAAGACTTTGAAGGAAGCGACAGAAGAAGCAAACGAGGAGCGGAAGCGCCGCAGCTGGCCGGAGTTGCACGTCGTCGGCTGGAGCATCCCACCTGCCTATAACTCGAATACCAAGCGCCTCGAATGGGCCACTCTGCTTCAGTCGCAGGGTGGTCAGGCAACTAACTTCTTCACGAAAGTCTTGGGACGCCGAGGATTCACGACGATCATTCTGGTATCGGCGCCTGAGAACACAACGTCAGCGGTTGCAGCCCTCGATAGCGTGCTTACCGGTTACCGCTTCAATCAGGGCGAAACATACGGCGATTGGCGTCCCGGAGATAAGGTTGCGGAGTACGGGTTGGCTGGGCTAATCGCAGGCGGTGCCGTCGCCGCCGCTGCCAAGACCGGCCTCTTGAAGGGCCTGTGGAAGTTTCTGGTTGCGGGCATCGCCGCATTCTGGAAGTTATTGGTAGCCGCCGCTGTCGCCGCACTCGCTGGCCTGAAATCCCTTTTTAAGCGCAAACAACCGTCGGCCTGACACCAGGAGGGGGAAGCAATTCCTTCGTTGATGGTCCCGCCAGAATGGCTTCTCGCTGCTGCGCTAGTCGCCGTCTACCTGCTCGATTCTGTGCACTTCCTGCAGATCGGCGAAGCTGTCATTTTCACCCGAGGTTCGTCCCTTACGGGACTGTCCTTCGGATCGCCGTTCGAACTGGGCGGGCGCCGGCCTTATCTGCCAAATCCGCTTACACCTTGGCAAACTGATCTTCGGGTTGACTGGAATGTCTCATCTCAAGGCGCAAGACCCGAGCAAATCAATTCTGAAATGCAACGGCACCTCCAGATGGTTCGCCCGATCGCTCAGATCGCCACCGCGTGCGCTGCGCTCGTGGTGGTAGTTGCGCCGCTGGCGCTCGTAAGCGGTTATGAGTTGACCTTTACGGTCTCCATTGTCATGTGTCTCATCTGCGCTGTTGCGGGTTGCCTCCTGGTTATCCGAAGAAGGGGGTCCCTCGGACTGACCCTGGGGCAAGCCCTTTCCGTCAGTCTCGTGGCGGTCGTCTGTCTTCCCTGCTCCGGTAATCTGGGGCGCGCAGCCGCGATTCAGCGCCATTGGGTGTTGCAAGCATCCGACTTACCGGAGCTAGGCTCTGCGGGAGCCAAGAGACTAATCAGTCACCTCAAAGTGAAGGAAATGCTGACGCGGGCGCTCCGGCTTTGTGTCGAGGATAGCGCCGAGTACAGATCAGTGGCGACTCAGTTGGGACAACTTGAAGCGAAGCAAGATTAGATGAACGTCCCTGAATTAGCGGTCGCAATCGGCGCGGCAGTCGTTGGCTTCGGCGTCATATGGGGGCTGTTCGGACTCATTCGGCAACAGAGGGCGGCCCCAGTCGAGATGTTTAAGGTCGCGTCGAAACCGTCTGGCGAGAGTCCCAGCAAGCTTAGCGTCTCCGAACTAGGAAAAACCTGGCACGTTGTTCTGGGAGTCGATCCCGGGGCGACGTCCGACGAGATTGAAGTTGCCTACCATGCGCGTCTTGCTGCGTACGACCGGACTCGGTTTTCGTCCACCGCGAGTCCTTCTGAGAAGCAGGATGCTGAAAGTCGGCGCGCGCAGATTAGCGAAGCCTACGAGTTTATCCGCAGCATCAGGCACTAGACCCGTCGTGACCAGCAGCAACGCCTACGAGGGTGCCATCATCGAGATTGTTGTGGAGAGCTGGCGCTTGACGCGCACCTTTACTCGAGTGCTCGCCAAGCTCGATGCTGGTGACGCCGCGCGCTTTCAGAACCAGCTGAGGTTTTTCCAGAAACGTCTCGAGGAGGCTCTCGCCCGTACGAAGTTGAAGCTCGTGAACCTCGAGGGGCAGGCCTACGACACCGGTATGGCGGCGAGCCCGCTCAACATTGCAGACTTCGCCCCGGAGGATCGCCTCATCGTCGAGCAGATGGTCGAGCCTCTCATCATGGGCGAAGAAGGAATCGTTCGCACAGGCACCGTGATGCTAAAGCGCATACCCACATGAGCACCTACGTCGGCATCGATCTTGGCACCACTAATAGCGCCATCTGCTCGTATGACGGGGAGACGCTGCGCCCCTATAAGAGCCCCGAGCAGAACGACGTCACCCCGTCCGCCATCTTTTTCGAAAAGCGCGGTGGCAAGTATTACGGGCAGCGTGCGTACGATAACGCAGCCCGCCGTCCCGATAACGCCGCGGTACTCTTCAAGCGCATGATGGGAACGAGCACGGTCGTCAAGCTTCCAGCAGTGGGACTTGAGCTCACGCCCGAGCAGTGTTCGGCCGAGATCCTGAAGGTTCTCTTTGGATACCTGCCGGATGATATCCGCAATGCTTCGAGCACTGGCACCGTGATCACGGTTCCGGCGGCCTTCAACCAGATGCAAAAAGACGCAACCCTTTCGGCGGCGGAGATGGCGGGTATCGGCCAAGTCGCGCTCATGCAGGAGCCAGTTGCAGCCGTGATGGCGGTGATGAGACGCCGAAAGTCCGATGGGATCTTCATCGTCTACGACTTTGGCGGCGGGACGCTCGACGTTGCGGTCGCCGAGAGCACCGGCGGGCGCGTCAGCCTCCTTTCGCACGGCGGAATCCCGATGTGCGGTGGACGTGATTTTGATCTCATGCTCTTTAACGAGGTCGCCAAGCCCTGGCTCTTGAAGCAGTTCTCCTTGCCGCAGGACTTCACGGAGCAGGCGCGTTTTCGCGCCCTCCTTCGAATGGGCCTCTGGGCGGTGGAGCGGGCGAAGATCGAGCTCTCATCGAAGACGGAAGCCCTGATCGCACTCTCGGAAGTTGAGCTCGGCGTGCGCGATGAGGCAGGGACCGAGGTCTATCTCGATGTACCCGTCGATCGCGGCACACTTGATAGGCTCATCAGCGGGAAGGTGGAGGACTCCATCCAGGCCACCCGCGAGACCCTTACCAAGGCCGGGCTCACCTCGCGCGATGTGGAGCGCATCGCCTTTGTTGGCGGGCCCACGAAATATCAGCCGCTTCGTGATCGGGTAACGAAGGAGCTCGGAATCGCGGGATCCACAGACGTAGATCCCATGATGGCAGTCGCTGAAGGGGCAGCCCTCTTTGCCGAATCGATCGACTGGTCGAGCGCGAGCCGCGGCAGGAAGAGCGCCCGCGGGACACTCACCGCACAATCGCCGCTTCTCGTCGGGCTTCAGTTTCTCGCCAGGACCCCGGATACGAAGGCCAAGGTTGTCCTGAAGGTTGGCGAACCCGTCCCTGGCGCCGAGTTTCAAATCGACAGCCTTGATACCGGCTGGTCATCGGGACGGCTGCCGGCGAAGGATGGCGCGGCGGTTGATGTGCCGCTCGCCAAGGCCGGCGAAAACACGTTCAAGATCTTCCTCTTCGATGCGCGCGGCGGGCCACTACCGCTTGAGCCCTCAAAAATCGTGGTGAGCCGCACCGCCGCCACGGTGGACGCGATCCCGGCCTCATCGTCCTTGGGTTTCGAGGCGCTCGATCGCGCGGGCGGGAGGCCCACGCTCGATTTCCTGGTCAAGGAGGGCGAGCCGCTGCCGAAGAAGGGGCAAAAGAAGTTTCGCGCGGCGACCTCGCTGCGCGCCGGGGGAGAAGGGGCGCTGCGATTCAAGCTCTGGGAGGGCGACATCGAGGACCGAATCGAGGACAACGAGTTCATCGGAGCGATGACCGTTACCGGGAGTGACTTCAGCGGTGTGATCCCGGCCGGAGCCGAACTCATCTGCGACTACGAGGTGACGGACTCTGGTAATGTCAGGTTCGATATCTCGATCCCCGCCATACAAGGGAGCTTTCAAAGCAAGCACAATTTTTACTCCCGCCAGGCCGGCCAAATCGATTTTGCGAATGCCGGCAAGCGCGTGCAGGAGAATGCCGACGCGCTTCGCACTCAGCTCGAGAAGCTCTCATCGCGCATCGATGACCCGCGCCTTCAGCAGGTGGAAAAGCGCATCGAGGATGCCGAGACCGTAGGCCCTACTGAAGCCGATACGGAGCGGGCGAAG
>Ga0335081_10013916_pt1 | contig 13005 bp, 15 predicted proteins | sample Lox_Sample_35_FD_206713 | JGI IMG/M metagenome (GOLD analysis project Ga0335081, IMG submission 206713) | Soil microbial communities from Loxahatchee National Wildlife Refuge, Florida, United States - Lox_Sample_3.5 | ecosystem: Environmental > Terrestrial > Soil > Wetlands | place: USA...
AAGGCCCTGGCCGCAATCCGGAGGTGGCGTTGAGGTCCCATCAGCACGGACTCAATCATTGTGGACTGTAGCACAGCGGCGGTGAGGCGTCAAGATTACCTCATACGCTTGACAGTCCGGATGCGGCTTTGATACGACCTGTACGCGCAGGCGTCTATCAGATGCGGGGGGAGACGTTATCTCCCCCCCGCCACCCCCCATTGATTATTGGACGTGAGAGTTACGATAGAGCGATACGCAGATTACGAGAGAGGGTGTACATTCGATGGGGGTTATTAGGGGGAGGAACCGGAACCTCCCCCTGATTATAATGACGAGACGTTTTCTCCCCCCGCCACCCCCCATTGATTGATACAAAAGGTACGGAAGAGCGATACGCTTACTCAGTTAGAGATATCCAGGGGCCCGAAGTGGCCGATGGGAGAAGTAAGGGGGCTCGGGGCGTGGGGGCATCGGAGGACCCTTCTCCGCCTCATCCGCCCGGGCCCCCACATATAACGATGAAATCCTACCGGCAGGTACTCTCGTTTGAAACCAGGACGCGGCGTGCCTACCTGAACATCACGCCGCAGGTCGAGGCGGCGCTCAACGCCAGCGCCATCAAGGAAGGGCTCTGCCTCGTCAATCCGATGCACATCACAGCCAGCGTCTACATCAATGACGACGAACCGGGCCTGCTGCAGGATTACGACGAGTTTCTGGAGCGGCTCGCGCCGCATGCGCCGACCGGCCGCTACCGCCACAATCTGACGGGCGAGGACAACGGCGACGCGCACATCAAGCGGCAGGTCATGGGACGGGAAGTGGTGGTCGCCGTCACCGATGGCCGGCTTGATTTGGGCACCTGGGAGCGGATTTTCTACGCCGAGTTCGACGGCCGGAGGAAAAAACGCGTGCTGATTAAAATTATCGGGGAATGATTTTCCTGTACGTACGGGCGGGCTTCAAACCCGCCCGTACGACCAAACAATTCTACGCCGTCCCGTATTTCGTCTGCACCCACACTCCGATCGATTTGAGCATCTCGGTCGGCAGGACGCCGCCGGCGCACACAATGACCGCGTCGTTGAGCAGCCGCTCCTCACTCCCCTCCTGCTCCACCACGACGGCCTCCGGCGTCACGGATTTGACCTGCGAGTTGAGCAGCACCCGCAGCCGGCCTGCCCGTTCGGCCGATTCGACCTTCTCGCGGTTGGCCGGCTTGGCCCGTCCGAAGGCGTCGCCCCGGTAGGAGAGGGTGACCGTCGCGCCGGGCTGCTCGGCCTGACGGTGGGCGGCTTCCAGCGCCGCGTCGCCGCCGCGGCCGACCGCCAGCAGCACGGTCCGGGTCTCGTACGATCCCTTGGAGGTCTTGACGAGGAAGCCGCCGTCGGTTTTCACGATCGAGTCCATCCGTTCGTGATAGTGAATCTTCACCCCCGTCTTCCGTTCGATCCCCTGCCAGAACTCCAACAACGACTCCTTGCTGGCCGAGGTGAGCTTCACCTTGCCGACCAGCGGCAGTGTCGCGGACTGGAGCATCACGATCTTTGCCCGAGGATAATGAAACACCCGCCCGCCCAGCGATTCCTGCTCAATCGTCACCGCGCGCAATTTGTGCTGCATCGCCGCCAGGGAGGCGGAGAAACCGGCAGGGCCGGCCCCGACGATCACGACGTCGAGCGGCGCCCGGTGGGCGTTATATGACCTGATCGATTCGATCGCCTGGCGCCCCTGCTCGACGGCGTTGCGGATCAGCCCCATCCCGCCCAGCTCCCCGGCGATGAAGATGCCCGGCACGTTCGTCTAGAACGTCGGGCTCACGTGCGGGATGTCGACCCCCCGCTTCTCCGTCCCGAAGACGAGCGTGATCGCCTCATGGGGACAGGCGGACCGGCAGGCGCCGTGGCCGAGCAGTGGGTGGGATTGATCAGTTTGGACTTGCCGCCGATCATCCCCAAGACATCTCCTTCGGGACAGGCCAGGACGCAGGCGCCCGATCCCAGGCACTTGTAGGGATCGATGAACGGATGGAGCGAAAAGGGCTCGGTCAGGCCGGAAGAAACGATCGCTTCAATTCTGGCAAGGTTGCGTTGATCGCGCCGGCGAGATAACCGGATATAGACCAGCCACGCCACTAGCACCAGGGGAATATAGATGAGCGCGTAGATGAGCATGACACGACCCGGTCATTAAGAATAGCAACGGATTCCGCTCTGTCAATCCCGGGCTCTATCAGTACCGGGTCCCGTCACCCGCCCCGTCTTTAATCGTAAAAATTCCGGCGCCAGGCCAGCGGTTTGAGCTTCGATAACTCTTCGGGTGTCAGCAGCCGGCCGTCGGAGACCCGCGCGTTGGCCTCCACGTGGCGCACCTTCCGCATACCCGGGATCACGGTCGACCCCGCGGGATGGCTCAGGCAGAACTTGAGCGCCGCCTGAGCCGGCGCGGTGATCTCGTCCCGGATCAGGAAGTCGAACGCCCCGACCCGCTCGCAGACCTCGCGCAACCGCTCGCCCCTGAAATAGTCGGCCCGGAAATCATCCTTCTCAAACACGGTGTCGGGCCGCAGCGCGCCCGCGAGGCTCCCCTCGTCGAAGGGTACGCGGATGATCACTCCCACCCGGTGCTCCATGCAGGCGGGAAAGAGCCGGTCGGCCGGCGCCTGCTCGAACAAATTGTAGATGACCTGGATCGTGTCGACCAGGCCGGTGCGAATCGCCTTCAGGCAATTCTCCGGCTCGTAATCGTTGATCGACAGGCCGAAAAAGCGAATCTTGCCCGCGGCTTTAAGTTGTTGAACAGCCTCACGCCACTCGGACGCGTTGGCCCAGTCGTCGTGCCAGACGTGCAGTTGTTGCAGATCGAGGCAGTCGGTGTTCAAATTCTTCATGCTCCGTTCCGTGCAGGAGACGATCCAGTCGGCGGGGAAGGTCTGGCTGATCGGCACCGGCTTGGCCGGCCACTGCCGGTTCTTGGGCGGGACCTTGCTCGCGACGAAGCTGCGCCGCCCGGTTTCGGCGAAGGCCTTGGCGATCAGCCGTTCGCTGTGGCCGTCGCCGTAGACGTAGGCCGTGTCGAAAAAGTTGACACCCAGCTTCTGGGCTCGGACGAGCGCATGGAGCGCTTCAGCGTCATCGGTTCCTCCCCACCAGCTTCCGCCGATGCCCCAGGCGCCGAAGCCGATCTCCGAGACGCGCAGCCCCGTCCGTCCCAATGGTCTCAAGAGCATCGGTTCACCTGCACGCTTCCACGATAGCAGACCGTTCCCTGAAAAGACAATCCGATCGTATCAGATGTCGAATAGATCAAGAGTCAATCAACCAATGGGGGGGAGATCGGGGCATGGGGGCGTCGGAGGACGGTTTTCGTATCCGCGCGGGCCCCAGATGACGGAGGGACACTTTGGCCAATGGGCTCACATTGGCGGCTCGGGGGGTGGGGGCTGAATTGGGGTAAGAATTAAGGGGAAGGGATTAAACTGAATGAACCTGACCCCTTCTCCCCTGATCCTTAATCCCGATCTATTCTTGCGCGGGCCCCCACATCTAAATAGGGCTTTATTTTTAGCCACCGTTTTTATTACGATACTCCCCGGCCGTCTCCGGGTGACGGCCGCGGTCGTATCACTCATCGAACGGGGAGCAGACGCATGGATCTACGTATTGACTGCCGGAATATTGCCATGGCGCCGCGCTGGAAAAGCAGCGTCGAGCAATTGATGGACAAGCTGCAAAAAGGCTTCACGGACATTACCCACGCGCGAGTCACACTGGAGAAGAATCTGCATCACAAGAAGGGGCTCGTCGCCAATGTGCAGGTGGTGCTGTCGGTGCGCGGGGCGACCATGACCGCGAACAAGACGGACAAAACGTTTGAACAGGCGATCAAGGCGGCCTTTCTGGCCGTCGGGCGTGAGTTGAAGGCTCATCGCGGCAAGCAGAAGTCGACCGAGGTCCGGCTGCCCCCTGCCCCCATGACGGGCGTGATTGATTCGTTGGACCGGACGAAGGGGCACGGCTTTATCTTGATCGAAGGGGGCGATCGTGTCTATTTTCACCGCAATGCGCTTCACGGTCTTGACTTCGACGAGCTGGAAGACGGGACGCGCGTGTCGTTTAATGTCGAGCAGGGGGAGAAGGGTCCGCAGGCCACCACCGTCAACCGCCTTCCTCAACTGCCCAGAGGCGCGGCTCGCACGCCGGAATAACTGAACCTCTCCGTGCGGTCCGGCGGATGGACAACGTCGGCGGGGTCGGGTAGAATATTTCAGTTTGCAGAGATGGGGCTGTAGCTCAGTTGGGAGAGCGTCTGGTTCGCAATCAGAAGGTCGCCGGTTCGATCCCGGCCAGCTCCACCAATTATACCTAATGCAACCAGTATCGAACCGGCGCCCTTCTACGTGTGGGAAGGTCCCCGGCTGTGCGGCCCACAACGCCGCACCCACGTAGGGTGGCCCCTGTACCTCGGTCGAAGGGAAACCTCCAACGCTCGGTACAAGGCGGGGCTGATATGAAATGGCGTGGTCGATCCCGGCCAGCTCCACCAATTCTACCTAATGCAACCAGTATCGAACCGGCGCCCTTCTACGTGTGGGAAGGTCCCCGGCGGTTCAGCATGCGCACGTGACCGGCTTGCGCGCGTCAGGTGAGCGTGCCCGCCGGCTCCCGCCGGGATTCGACCGTCCCCCAGCGCGCCCTGACAATCCGAAGCAGACGCGGCAGATAGATCAAATCGAACTGGGCCGCTTTGTCGGGGAAGAGTTCGAGAATCCGACTCTTCGTGTCGACGATCACATCAACGGCTTCACGGGGCGTGGCCACCTGCCGCCGCAGGCGGTAGCAGGCCGATTCGACAAGCAGGCGCGCACGCCTGAGGCGCGCGTCTTCTTCGAGCAGTTCCCGTTGCTGTGATTCCGCCATCGACATGCCTCAGGCCACTTGTCTGAGTCGATGACGAATCAACCCCAGATACTTGTTGACCGGGTGCGTTCTGGACAAAAATCGGATCGCGGGTTGTCGGCGCACGCCCAGCTGGCCCATGGCCTCCAACAACCGGGGATGTCGGGCTTCCGCCTGCAGCCCCCTGGAGAAGGCGCGGACGGCGCGCCGTTTCTCGCCGCACACCAGGTAGACCCGTCCCAGGTTCAGATACCACTCGCCTCGCAGCGGCTCTCGATCAACCGCCTCCCGGCAATACCGCACGGCGTCGGCGAGCCGTTGCCGGCGCATCGCCAGGGACAGCCCGTAATAGGAGCGCGCTTCCAGCGACAATTCGGAGGCTTTTTGAAAATAGCGCAGCGCATCTTCATAGCGCCGCTCTTTGGCATAGGCGACCGCCAATTCCGCCGCCGTGGATTGCGCGGATGATGTATCCGCCGGTCCGGTCGCGAGTTCGATCGAATCGTCCGTTTGCTCTTCCGACATGGTCATGGCATCCCCCCATCTTCCGCCCCCTCGATTCATGCCTGTTCCGACTATCCCGAAGACTATTCAGGTAAGACCACTGCGGTGCCGATGGCCACCAGCCACAACAACCGGTCGGCCGCTCCCTGCTGAACGGGATGAAGTTGGACCGTCATGCCCACCACGCCGTTCGCGCCCAGCTTGGCCGCTTCGATTTTCAAATCGGTGATCAGCACGTCGCGGGCCTTCCGGATCTGTGCGTCAAAGGGCGCATGACGCAGCGAGCCGATATCCTTGACCCCTTCAAGATAGGACGCCCACCCGTCCAACTTGACGACTGATCCAGTCGATACAATGCCTTTGTATTCCTTGACCGGCCTTCCCTGCACCTCCGGTGTCGTGGACACAATGACCCGTTTGAGCCGGTCAACGAGATGGTTCAGATGCTCGCCGGACTGCGACGGCGTCTCCTGCGGCGCCGACGGCGACCCGTTTGAGTGGACCGCTTTGGCCGGCGGTGGCGACGATTCATCCCGCGAGCTGTCGCCGCTTGAATGGGACAATTCCGGAGCCCTGGCCCTCACTTCCGGAGACGTGCGCCGCTTCGCGGCAATGGAAGGAGGTGCGGGCAGGGGTTTGACGGGGGGAGGCGGTTTGACCGGCCGAGGCGATTCGGATGGCTCGGATGAGGCGTCCTCCTGCCGATGAGGCACCCGGATCCGCTCCTTGTCAACCGGCCGGTTGTCGCGCTCGCGGGCCTTGCGGCGCCGTTCGACCCGGACGTTCGTGTCGGTCTGCTCCGCCTCCTCCTGGTCGAGATTGGCTTCGTCCGACGGCTGCGAAACCGGCGTATGACATTGCAGACACTCGCGCGCGTATCCGGGCTGAGAGTAGCCGCACAGCGGACAAATCATGACGCGCTCCAGGCAGGCGGCTGAGCAAGACGACCTGCTGGGGTTTCACGACCCGATGCAATGGGTCCGCGGCAATGCTCGCCTACGGAGACGGCGCGCTCCGGCCGCTTCGCAGCCCGCGGCTTTGTATAGCAGGGGTCATTGTGAGCAGTCTGCACCCGCACGACGTTTACCCCGTCAACGGTGGGTTGATCAGCGCCGTTTCTTTGAGTCCACGCAGCCTGGTGATCCGGACCGTCCGGCCCGTCACGCGCAGCCGGCCCTGCGCATAGAGCTCAATCGCCCTGGGAACGATCCGATGCTCCTGCCGAAGCAGGCGCCGCGCCAGCGATGCCTCCCGTTCCCCCGGCCTGACGGGGATGGCCGCCTGAATGACGATCGGGCCCCGATCCACTTCCTCCGTCACGAAGTGAACAGTGCACCCCGCCAGTCTGACGCCGGCCTCGACGGCCTGCCACTGCGCCTTCAGGCCTGGAAACGACGGCAGCAACGCCGGGTGAATGTTCATAATCCGGTCACGATACGGCTCGATCAGCGCCGGCGTGACGATCCGCATATAACCGGCCAGCACGACGAGGTCGACTCCGTGTTGCCGCAGCGTGTCGGCAACCGTCTGATCAAACTGCTCCCGGCTCTGCGCGCTCTTCGGATCGAGCGCCACGGCCGGGCAGCCCCGGGCGCGGGCCAGCGAGAGGGCGGGCGCTTCCGGCCGGTCGCTGATGACGACCGCGACCTCGGCCCGCAATCGGCCCCGCCGGATCGCGTTCAGAATGGCACCCAGATTCGAGCCGCGACCCGACGCGAGCACGCCAAGTCGAAGGCGCTGTTTCCGCTGCGGCCCCCTGGTTGATCGCCACGTCATCCGTCCGCCTCCATGCGATACCGGACGCCGGCCCGGCCCCGCTCGATCCATCCGATGGGAAAGGCGCGCTCGCCGGCCCTCCGCGCAATGGCCAGGACGCGCCTCTCGGCCTGTGACGGCACAACCAGAATCATGCCGACCCCCATGTTGAACACGCGCCACATCTCCTCTTCGGCGATCCGGCCCAGTCGTTGCAACCAGCGAAAGTGCGGCGGCACCCGCCACGACGCGCGATCGACGACGGCCCGACAGCGGGCGGGAAGGATGCGGGGAAGATTTTCAGTGATGCCGCCCCCGGTAATGTGGGCGATGCCATGGAGCCGGTCCGGCACCCGTCGCCGCAACGACGCGATCACGCCAGAGTAGATGCGGGTCGGGCGCAGGAGCAGCTCGTCGATCCGGCCGCCGATTTCGGCGACGCGGTCCGTGAGGCGGTGACGGGCGCGGTCGAAGATGACTTTTCGAATCAAACTGTACCCGTTGCTGTGGAAGCCTGAAGACGCGAGGGCGATCAGCCGGTCGCCGGGCCGGATGGCCTTCCCGTCGATCAGACGGTGTCGATCGACGACGCCGACGGCGAACCCGGCCAGATCGTAGTCGCCCGGTTTGTACATGGAGGGCAATTCGGCCGTCTCGCCGCCCACCAACGCGCAACCCGCCTGCCGGCAGCCGGTCACGATGCCCGCCATGACCGAGTTCGCCTGCCCGGGGGCAAGACGACCGGTGGCAAAATAATCGAGGAAGAACAGCGGCTCCGCGCCGGAGACGAGGAGGTCGTTGACGCACATGGCGACGAGGTCGATGCCGATGGTGTCGTGGCGGCCGGCCAACCCCGCCACGATGAGCTTCGTGCCGACGCCGTCGGTGCCGGCGACCAGGAGGGGATGGCGGTATCGCCGTCGTGGAAGGGCGAAGGCGCTACAGAAGCCGCCGATGCCAGCCAAGACCTCCGGGCGGCGGGTTGAACGGGCCAGACGCGCAATGCCTCGAATAAACAGGCTTTTCTTTTCAATGTCCACCCCTGCCGATCGGTAGGTGGTCGCGCCCCTGCCCGTTCCGACCCCGAATTTCGGCCTTTCGGCATTCGATTTCATCTTACTGGGTCGGACGATTTTGTCAACTTGAAACGCCCTGTTTCTCCGGGTGAAAATTCCCTGTCCACCCGTCGCCGTTGGTCCCGCGCCGCCAGCGCCGCAGCCTCAGCGTTGCTCATCGCGAGGCAACCGTTCGAGAGCCGTTCGTGCAGCCTGCTGCTCCGCTTCCTTCTTGCTTTTGCCCGTCCCCTGGCCGTAGCATTGTCCGTGGATCATCAACTCCACCTGAAACACCTTCCGATGGTCGGGACCCGATTCGTGCGTGACCCGGTAGAGGGGCAGTTGGCCGAGGCGTTGCTGGCAATATTCCTGCAATTGCGTTTTGTAATCCACGCCGCCGCCCGAGGCCGATTCCGCTGACAATTCGGGGTCCAGCACAGCCAGCACGCTGACGCGCGCGGCGTCGTACCCGCCGTCGGCATACACGGCCGCCACCACAGCCTCGAGCGCGTCGGCAAGCAGCGAGGTCTTTTCCCTCCCGCCGCTGAGCTCTTCACCCCGACCGAGCCGAAGGAACCGTCCCAGTTCCAACCGCCGGGCGACCAGAGCCAGGGCGGCTTCACTGACCAGCCGGGCGCGCATCTTGGACAGCGCCCCCTCGGTCGCCCCGGGATGGCGTTCAATGAGCGCTTCGCTGATGATCAGGTCGAGGACGGCGTCGCCCAAAAATTCCAGCCGCTCATTATCGCGGCGCGGTTCGTCGCCCCTGTGCTCGTTGAGCGAGGAGGCGTGGGTCAGCGCCTCCTCGAGCCGTCGGTGGTCTCGAAAGGCGTAGTGCAGGGCCGCCTCCAGGTCGGCCCACCGGGTTGTTGACGACTCTGCCATCGACACTGGAAGGGTCAACGGAGCGCCGCGGGAACGGCTACAGTGGTCGGACGGCCATCCGTGTTGCGCGCAACGGAGGACGGCCGTGTCGGTCTCGCGTGATCAGACCGCCTCATAACGGCGGAACAACAGGCAGGCGTTGGTCCCGCCGAACCCGAAGGAGTTCGACAACGCCACGTCCGGGCGGCCCGTCCGGGCGACATTGGGGATGTAATCCAGATCGCAGGCCGGATCCGGCTGCTCGTAATTGATCGTCGGAGGCAGGACGCCCCTGCTCATCGCCAGGAGCGTGAAGACCGCCTCGATCCCGCCGGCCGCGCCCAACAGATGGCCCGTCATCGATTTGGTCGAGCTGATGGGAATTCGGCGCGCCGCATCGCCGAACGCCCGCTTGATCGCCATCGTCTCCACCGCGTCGGCGGCGGTCGAGGTGGCATGGGCGTTGATATAGCCCACCTCCGAGGGGGCAATCTTTGCTTCCTCCAGCGCCTGACGCATGCAGCGGGCCGCCCCCTCGCCGTCTTCCGACGGCGCGGTGATGTGGTAGGCGTCGGCGGTCGCGCCGTAGCCGACCACCTCGGCGTAAATCTTCGCTCCACGCCGTCTGGCGTGATCGACCGACTCGAGAACGACGACGCCGGCGCCTTCGCCGAGCACGAAGCCGTCACGGTTCCGCTCAAACGGCCGGCAGGCCTTGGCGGGTTCCTCGTTGCGGGTCGACAGCGCCCGCGAGGCGGCAAATCCGGCCACGCCGAGCGGTGTGATCGCCGCCTCCGCCCCGCCGGCGATCATGACATCCGCCTCGCCCCGTTGGATAATCCGGTAGGCGTCGCCGATGCAGTGGTTGCCGGTCGCACAGGCGGTGACGGCGCAGGAATTCGGTCCCTTGGCACCCGTCCGGATGGCGATCTGCCCGGAGGCCAGATTGATGATCGTCATGGGAATGAAGAAGGGCGAAATGCGCTGCGGGCCCTTGGTTTGCAACACCACGTGCCAGTGCTCGATCGCGCCCAGCCCCCCGATGCCCGAGCCGACGTAGACGCCGACGCGCTCCGGGTCCTGAACCGGCAGCTTGAGTCCCGCATCCTCCACCGCCATGGCCGACGCCGCCACGGCGTAGTGGATGAAGGTGTCCATCTTTTTTATTTCCTTGGCCTCGATGTAATCGGCGGGATCAAAGCCGTGCAATTCTGCGGCGATGCGAACCGGATAACCGGTCGCGTCGAAGCGGGTGATCGGCCCGACGCCTGATCGGCCGGCACAGAGCGCGGCCCAGGTCGGCTCGACGCCGAGACCGAGAGGCGTGAGAACCCCCACCCCGGTGATGACGACTCGATTCATGGGCACGGTACTCCCCGCCGACGGCGATCGCGCGCGCGGCGCCTCCGCCTCCGTCGGACAGGGGCAGGCACGGCGTCAGGCGCGTTCTTTGATGTAATCGATGGCTTGCTGAACGGTCAGGATTTTTTCCGCTTCCTCATCAGGGATTTCCACCCCGAATTCTTCCTCCAGCGCCATAACCAGTTCCACGGTATCGAGCGAATCGGCTCCAAGGTCATCGACGAACGAGGCTTCCGGCGTCACTTCGTCCTCTTCGACGCCCAATTGCTCCGCGATGATCTTCTTGACCCGCTCGTCAACCCCCGTTGCTGCCATATCGAAACCCCCTTTGTCCGGTTAGGTTAGCCCATCCACATGCCGCCGTTCACGTGCAGCACCTGGCCCGTGATGTAGGCGGCGTCATCCGACACCAAGAATTTCACCGCGTGCGCGACGTCCTGCGGTGTGCCCAGCCGTTCCAACGGGATCTGCTCCATCAACTGCCGCCTGACCGACTCGGACAGCCGCTGCGTCATGGCCGTATCGATAAATCCGGGGGCGACCGCATTGGCCGTGATGTTCCGTCCGGCGTATTCGCGCGCGACCGACTTGGTCAGGCCGAGCACGGCCGCTTTGGAGGCCGCGTAATTCGCCTGGCCGGCGTTGCCCATCACCCCGACGATCGACGAGATGGTCACGATGCGGCCGAACCGCTGCTTGGACATGGCCGGCAGGACCTGCTTGATGCTGTAGAACGTCCCGTGCAGATTGACGGCCAGCACCGACTCCCAATCCTCCGGCTTCATGCGCAGCAGCAGGGCGTCCCGCGTAATGCCGGCGTTGCAAACGAGAATGTCGATCCGTTGCCGCTCCGCAAGCAACTGCGACACCGCCTGTTTGACATTCTCTTCATCGGCCACGTTCAGTCGGACGGCCGACGCCTCCCCGCCGAATCCCGCGGCGGCCTCCTTGGCCTTGGCTTCGTCCAGGTCGCCGATGATCACCACGGCCCCCGCCTCATGCAGCTCCGTCGCGATGGCCAGGCCGATTCCCTGGGCTCCGCCCGTGATGAGTGCCGTTTTTCCCGTCAATCCGCTCATCGTCCGCCCTTCACCCCCGTTCCGAACAGGCCTGCACCACCGCGTCCATTTCCTCCGGACGCTCAACGGACAACAGCCGCGCCTCTTTCACGATCCGCTTGACCAGTCCCGTCAGGACCCGACCCGGCCCGAGCTCCACAAACATCCCCACGCCGTCCGCCGTCATCCGAAGAATCGATGCTTCCCATCGCACCGGATTGGCCAGTTGCCGGACCAGGGCCTCCTTGGCGGCGCCGGCCGCCCGCACCGGCTCCGCATCGACGTTCGTCACCAGCGGCACGGACAGGTCGTGCCACGTCACGCGATCCAGCTCTTCGCGCAGGCGACGGCCTGCCGGCTCCATCAGCGGACAGTGCGACGGGACGCTCACCGGCAGCATTACCACGCGGCGGGCGCCCTCTTGTTTGGCCAGCCCGGCCGCCGCTTCGACGGCCGCTTTCCCGCCCGCAATCACAATCTGTCCGCCGCCGTTCAAATTCGCCGGCGCCACGACGCTTCCCGTCGCGGCCGCCGCAGCCCGGCAAACGCGGCGCACCGCCTCCTCTTCAAGGCCGAGCACCGCGGCCATCAATCCCAAGCCCTGCGGCACCGCGTCCTGCATGAAGAGCGCGCGTTGTCGCACCACCCGCAGGGCCGCTTCAAACGACAACGCCCCGGCGGCGACCAGCGCCGTGTACTCGCCCAGACTGTGGCCCGCCACCAGGTCGGGCCGAAGCCCGCGACGGTGGAGGGTTTGCCATACCGCCGCGCCCGCTGTCAAGAGCGCGGGCTGGGTCCATTCCGTCAGGTTCAATTCCTCGGCCGGCCCTGAAAAACAGCGCGCCTTCAGTCCGGGCAACAACCGGTCGGCCTCGTCGAAGACGGCCATCGCCGCCGGTTCGCGCTCGGCAAGCGCCCGGCACATTCCCACCGTCTGTGAACCCTGACCGGGGAACAACCACGCAATCTTGGGCATGATCATGGCCAGATTTTTACGGGAAAGTCAATAGATTATCGCGTATCGCATGCCGGCGCTACCAGCGCACGACCGAAGCGCCCCAAGTCAGCCCGGCGCCGAATGCCTCCAGGAGCAGCAGATCGTCAGGACGCACCCGTCCCGCACGGACCATTTCGTCCAGCGCGATGGGAATCGAGGCGGCCGAGGTGTTGCCGTATCGGTCAACATTGATGACCACCTTCTCCTCGGGCACGCTCAGCCGCTCCGCCACCGCCTGCAGAATCCTCAGGTTCGCCTGATGGGGAATGATCCAGGACAGTTGCTCGGGCGACAGGTTGTTGGCGGCCAGCGCCTCCCTGGCCACTTCCTCCAGCGTCCGGACGGCGACGCGAAACGTTTCGCTGCCCTTCATCTTCACGAAGTTCATCCGTTCGGTCAGCGTCTCGGTCGACGGAGGCCGGCGCGAACCGCCCCCGGGAATATGGATCAGATCCCAGAGCGATCCGTCCGAATGCAGGTGCGATGACAGGACGCCCCGCGCGCCTCGGTCCGCCTGCACCACCACGGCG
>Ga0335081_10013918_pt1 | contig 13005 bp, 10 predicted proteins | sample Lox_Sample_35_FD_206713 | JGI IMG/M metagenome (GOLD analysis project Ga0335081, IMG submission 206713) | Soil microbial communities from Loxahatchee National Wildlife Refuge, Florida, United States - Lox_Sample_3.5 | ecosystem: Environmental > Terrestrial > Soil > Wetlands | place: USA...
GCCTTTCCGGCTGAAATATCTTTTGCCGAGGCAGCGGGGTCCCCAATTGTGTTGATGCGCCACAGCCCGATGAGCCCCCAAAACGTAATCACCAGGTAGTTCAGGATCTGGCTAATAAGAATATACGCCAGCGCGTCCACCCGCGAAAATCCAAACGGGACCAGCACCGCAACGGCCACAAATTGGTAGATCCCGACGTAACCAGGGGTGGATGGAATGGCGCTGGACAGACCAAGCGCAGCCAGCAGGATCAGCGCCTGGCCGATATTGAGAGTCTGGCCGATAATCCGCACACCGATCACATTCGCGATCGCGTCCACCAGCCAGATGATGATCGTCAGTGTAATGAAGGTGAGCGATCGTTTTGCATTTTGCAGAGACCGCATCCCGATCAGAAAACGTGATATCTGTTCGGTTAACATTGCCCGAAACTTTTCCCCCAGAGGCAGCTTGCCCGCCAGCCCCAAAGCCAGTCTTTCCTGGTGGGGCAGGGCGAGGATGAGGATGAGTCCGGCCACTCCAACCGCGGCAGTCACCCGGACCGCATTTTTGAGTTCCATGGGGATGGCGTTCTGAGTGAGCACGGCAATCGAACCAATGATGACGAGTGCGATGACATCCAGAGCCCGTTCGGTCAGGGCGGTGGCCAAGACGAAGCTCACGCCAAGGCCCCTTTCGCGCCCCAGGAAGACCGAGCGCAGGATCTCACCCGCCCTGGCGGGCAGGTAGGCGTTTCCCAGATAGCCGACCATGTTTGCCCAGAAAACGGAAATCACAGACACGCTTTTCTCGGCGCGGACAAAGACGCTCCAGCGGGCGGCCCGGATCAGATAGTTCAGACTTGCGATCGGAACGGTGATCAGAAGGATCGCATAATTGCCGTTGCGGATTGTGGTCCAAAAAGTCTCCCAATCCAGCCCGCGCAGCGTCAAATAGAGCAAAACGACTGCCACTGCGAAGGCAAATAGCAGCACCCAGGAGACGCGCTTGCTCCTCGCGGGCCCGCTGTTGGCCGCGTTTCCATTCACCTGCGCAGAAGACATATCCGTGGGCAAGGTTAAAAGTTCAGCCGTTCTTCTTCATAGACGAGCGGCCTATGAAGTACATGCACATAGATGGTGGATAGATATTCTCCGATCACGCCCAGGAATATCAGCTGAACGGATGCAAAAAAGAACAGTCCGATTGTGACGGGCGCGGTCCCGACGCTGAATCGGGTCCAGAACAACAATTTGTACACCAGGTAGAACAACCCGATCAAAAAGCTGATGGCTGCCGTGGCAAAGCCGATAAACGTCGCGAGCCTGAGCGGAATTTTGGTGTAGCTGGTGATCCCAAGCATGGCCTCGTCGTAGAGATAAAGAAAGTTGCTTTTGCTCTTTCCGTGTTTGCGGGCGGGCTGGGTGAAGTGCACGGTTGCCGGTCGGAAACCAATGTCCGAGATCAAACCGCGGAAATACGGATAGGGATCGTTGAGCCGCTGATAGATGTCGAGCACTTTCTTGTCGTAGAGACCAAAACCAGTGAAATGGGGCACCAGCTTCACGTCTGAGATCATTGCCAGTGATTTGTAGTACACCGAGCGCAGGAAGTACAGCAGCGGCGATTCTTCACTGTGATTCTTCACCGCCATCACCACCTTGTAGCCCTGTTCCCACTTTTCGATCAATTCAGGTATGACGGCGGGCGGATCCTGCAGATCGGAAACCATCAGGATCGCCGCATCGCCGTGGGCTTGCATGAACGCATTGTTGCCTGAGCGGTTGACACCGAAATTGCGGGCGTTAAAGATGACTTTAAAGTTCCTGTCCTGCGCCGCGATTTCCCGCAGGATGTCAGGCGTTCGATCGGTCGAGGCGTTATCGGCGATGATGATCTCATAGGTGTAGCAGTCCTTGAGCCGATCAAATATATCCACCACTTGATTGTAGTATTCGCGGATATTGTTTTCTTCGTTGTAGCAGATGGTGACAACGCTGATTTTTTTCATGGCTCAGGTTCCTTGGCTGATCAACCTCTGAGCCGGGTCTTCGGAACGGCATAACATACGAGTTCCCAACACTCGTCCGAATAGCGGCGCAGAAACAGATGATATTCATCGGAAAGCGATTTTATCAGAAGCGGAATTTGCCAGAGGTGGTCCTGCCGGTGATAAAGACAGACGGCCAGGATCGGATGGTTGCTCTGAACGATTTGGCGCATTCCCCTGAGCGCATCCGGTTCCGCTCCTTCGATATCCATCTTGACAAAGGTCGGTGCGTATTGTTTCACAAGCTCATCGAGTGGCCTGCCTTCTATCTCGAGTGAACCGCGGCCGCTGGATGATCCGACCGTGCCGGTGGCCTCGAATTGCACCGTCCTGCTCTCCGAGCCGACCGCGCATTGCATGGCAAGCAGGCCGCGCCGGGCTGGACCCGGCAGGGAAGCAATGTATTGCTGCAGGGTTTTGAAGTTGATGGGATCCGGTTCGATGGCAATGATCCTGTCATAAGACGCACTTCGGCGTTTGATGAATTCCCGTATGGTGTCGCCATCAAACGCGCCGCAGTCTATGAATACTTCATGTGGATCAGGCACAATGAGATCATCCAGGAAATAGATCTCCTGCTGGGGTAAATGTGGAGGCAGATCAGAAGGGTCGAGCGTGACGCGCCACCTCAGCTGCGCCAGGTACTCGGACCGGGAGGCATCGTCTGCCCAAAGTGAAAAAGCTCTTTGCACCTGTTCTGCTTGATGGAAGATGTTATCGGGAAGCTCCAGTGTGTAGTAGGGTAAGAACGCCTCCGCATATTTCCAGGCCAGAGCGGCAAAAGAGACGGGTTCAACGCCCTGCGCGAGCAGTTGTTTCCAAACCGGCTGATTGGTATATACGCTGGTCACAAATACAGCTGTTTTTGAAAATCGCGAGACTGCTTCCTCGGGAGAATATATGGTTATGTCATCGATGGACGTATTCCAGAGGTTCGGGTTATTGTCCGCGAAGGCAACGGGCCTTAGGCCTGCCCTGGCTAAACTGTGCAAAGCAACCTTGCCCAGGTTGCCGGCCCCAAACAGGACGTAGGATTCGCCCGTCGACTTAATGCGGTCATTAAATCTTGAAATGTGCCGTTGAACCAATTCGGCAGGCGTCTGGCCCAATATTTCATCCAGCTCATGGCCCAAGGGAGCCCTGCTCATGATCACATCCCAAGATCCTCTTCCGCGATCATTGAAATAGATCCGACTCCACATCACGGCAAATGGCGTGCCACACAAATTCGTGGCATTCCTGGATTCGGGCTGTTTCAGCGGAAGGGACCACGAGGCAGTAATCGCAGGCTGCGCCCATTGCAGCACGGCCTTTTTCGCCCGTGAACCCGATCGTGGTCAGGCCTTTCGCGCGGGCGGTCTCCAATGCCTTGAGCACGTTGCCGGAACGGCCGCTGGTGCTGATGCCCACCAGGATATCGCCTTTGACACCCAAAGCCTCCACCTGCCGCGAGAATATATTCACGAAGGCTGAATCGTTGCCGATGCAGGTCAGAATGGAATTGTCGCTGGCCAAGGAAATCGCCGGCAGGGCGGGCCGGTCGAAGCGGAAGCGGTTGATGAACTCTGCCGCGATATGTTGGGCGTCCGCGGCGCTGCCCCCGTTGCCGCACAAGAGCAGCTTGTTGCCCTGTCTGAAACACTCAAGCAGGCATTTCGTGATGTTCGAAATCTCCGGGCCGCATTCCGTCACGGTCCGCCGAAGGGCACTTATGTGGGCCTCAAGCTCTTGCGAGAGCGGGTTATTTGTTTCCATCATTGCTAAACCTTGAGCCTCTGAACGGGAACGGCATAGCACACGAGGTCCCAGCCTTCTTCTTGATGGGCTTTAAGAAAGAACCGGTATCGATCAGACATGGAATGAATCAACAGGGGGATTTCCCACAAGTGGGTTGGCCGGTGATAGACGCAAATCGCGAGCACCGGAAGGTTGTTTTCTATGCAGGTTCGTGCGCCGACCAGGGCATCCATCTCCGAGCCTTCAATGTCCATCTTAATATAAGTGGGCTGGTGTTGTTGCAATACGTCATCAATGGAGACCGACATAACTTCCGTCCCGCCATCCTGTCGAATCAATGAGGAGGCGGTGCCGGTGGTGGCGAAGGCCAGCCTCTCTGTCTGCCTGCCGACCGCCTGCTGGGCCAAAACGATCTTTGTTCTTGTTTCGCTGGGCAGCGCGCCCACGTATTTGGAGAGTTTTTCAAAATTCATGGGGTCGGGCTCAAACGCACAGATCCGTGAAAAATCATGGTCCGGCCTCGCCAGATAGTCTCGAATGGTATCGCCGTCGAACGCCCCGCAGTCTACGAACACTTCATGTCTTGAGAAGCGAAATAGCTGCTCGGGAAAATACTGAGCTTCCTGGGTGCAGGGCGGGAGCTGGTCGTAATTTTCAACCGTTCTCCACTTAAGTTGGGTGACAAAGTTCTGACGCGATTCTTCGTCAGCCATCAATCGAAATGCGGCTCGAATGTCTGCGCTCCAAGAATAGATCTTGTGGGGCAGATCCAGGAAGCCAACGGGTAGAAAGTCGTCGGCATATTTCCAATAGAACGGAACGAAGGAAACCACCTTGCCGCAACCCAGGGCGCGGAGTTCTTTGGATGTTTCTGAGAACCGATGATGGCTTCCCGGGCTCCAGATGACGGCCGCAACGGCCCCAAACCTTTCGGCGGCCTCCTGTGGTGAGCGAACCAGGATACCGTCAATTCTGCTGCCCCACAGCCTTGCGTTGTTATCGGCAAACGCCAGCGGCTCGATGCCGCCCTGGCGGAGACGCTTCGCGATCGTTCTTCCCAGATGGCCTGCTCCAAATAGAACGATGGAATTCCCAAAGGGTGAAACCAACCGGTCGAAGCCCTGCTGTTCCCTCCGGCGAACGGACGAGAGGTCTTCGTTCAGAAGATTCTCAAGCTCTTGTTCCCAAATATCATTCATCTCGGCTGTCGTCCAGCGGTGGAACGATCATGTTGGCCAGAAATTCCTCCCGTCCCAGGAAGGGCCACATATCCTCGAGCGGTTTGGAAACCATCGAGCCGTCTGCCTTTTGTGCCGATGAGACGCGCGGAGCGCGCGGCTCATCCGGGATGGTGTTCACATCGCAGATCACGGGACCGCCTTGATCCAGCACCCGCCGAATCTGTTCTCGCATGCCCTGCTGGTCCTCGATGCGAACGAAGGACAATTCGTAAGCCTCTGCGATCTTTGAAAGGCGAGGCAGGGTCAGTCCGCTCGTTTCGTCCGCGGCCGTCAACCGTCCGAAGTAGTTGCGCTGCGAGGCGCGGATGGAGGCGTAACCATTATTGTTCATGACAAAGAACTTGATTGGAAGTGCGAGGCGCCGTACGACTTCCAACTCCTGGATATTCAATTGAAAGCCGCCGTCGCCGTCGACGCATGCCGTGAGCTTCCTGCCGCCAGCCAGGCAGGCGCCGATTGCGGCGGGCTGCGAAAATCCCATGGCGCCTGTTCCCTTATTGTGAAAGACCCTCTGGCCGGCTTTGACCGAAAAGGCCGTCAGGAAGAGTTCCGAGGCGTTGCCTGCGTTTCCCGGCAGGACAATGCAGTCATCGGGCAATTCTTCCGAGAGCATTTCCGAAAACGCGTAGGTGCTTACCGCACCTGTTTCGGCGCGATGCGACGGCAGCACAAATGGATATTTCCGCTTCCACGAAGCGCAGCGCTCAAACCAGCCTGAACGGTCCGGTTGGATCGTGTCCCGGGCCTGCCGAGCCAGCTCGGTAATAAAGCGGTTGGCGTCGGAGCAGATCGGTAGATCGATGATCGACCTGACCTTCTCAATCTCTGCCCCGTCGATGTTGACCATGATCTTGCTGGCTGCCCGCGCCAGCCTTTCCGGTGCATACGCGATCAACGCCATATCCAAGCGCGCCCCCAGAATGAGCAAAAGGTCCGCGTTTTGCAGAATGAAATTTGCGCTGCGTGATGCAATGGAGCCCGGCATTCCGAAGCAGAGAGGGTGAGCGGAGGGGATCAAATCTACACCGAGCCGTGTGGTCAGCACAGGGATCTTCAACTGGCCGATCATGGCGAGGAAACTGCTTTCGGCTCCTGCCAGGCGCACGCCGTTGCCGGCCAAAATGACCGGGCGCTCCGATTTTCGAAGGAGTTCAACCGTTCTCTTTACGTTCTCTTGCAATAACTCGGCATCGGTATCTTCCGGTTCGTCCACCGGTTCAAATCCTTTAAGTGCGCCGGGTTCGATCATCGCGGCCTGAACATCCAGGGGAATGTCAATCCAAACCGGCCCGGGCCGGCCGTGCCTGGCCAGAAACGCTCCCTTTTCCAGGTGATAACGGATGCTTTCCGGATCGATGATGAGTACGGCATATTTGGTGACCGACCGCACAATGGAAAGGATGTCAACTTCCTGCACTCCCAGCTGGCGTACGCCGCGGCCGGTCATCAAGTCTGAACGTTTGACCTGACCCGAGATAAAAAGGCAGGGCGTTGAGTCCAGCCACGCTCCGACGAGCCCCGTCAGTGCGTTCGTGCCTCCGGGTCCCGTGGTAACCAGGGCCACGCCCAGATTGTTGGTGACCCTGGCGTAAGCTTCTGCCGCGATGGCGCTGGCCTGTTCGTGCAGATTGCAAACAAATTCCAGGTCCTTCAGTTTTCCCAGGGAGTCATTTAAATGCATGGCCCCACCGCCGGGCACCATAAACACATGCCGGACACCCTGGCCGGCAATGAATTGCATGACGTAGTCGGAGAGTTTTACCGCCAAGCCCGACCTCTAGATCTGCGGACTCGCCCGGTCGACGCGGCGGAGCTTTTTCATGATCGGAACCTCGCGTTCGATCACTCGTTTGACGCCATCGCCCATGGACGTCTCAACCAAACGGATGTCACGCATCAGGCGGTGAATCCCGTTCGGCTCCAGGGAGGCAGCCTGGTCGGAGCCCCACATGGAACGATCCAGGGTGATATGCCGTTCCACGATACAGGCACCCAATGCCACTGCTGCCACCGAGGACGGCAGTCCTGTCTCGTGCCCGGAATAACCGACCAGCGTGCCATATCTTTCTCTCAGCCGCGGCATGACCCGCAGGTTGAGTTCTTCATAATAGGCAGGGTAGGTGCTGCAGGAATGAAGAATTACGAGATCGTTTTTTCCCAGCACGCCCACGGCATGGTCGATCTGCTCCAGGGTGCTCATGCCGGTGGAAAGGAGGATGGGCTTGCCCTGGCTGCGCACGTGACGCAACAGGTTGTCATCCGTCAGCGATGCAGAGGCGATCTTGAAACAGGGCGGGTTGAATTGATGGATGAAATCAACGGCGGGCTCGTCCCAGCAGGATGCGAACCAGGCCATGTCTTTTGTCCTGCAATACTGATCAATTTCGCTGTATTCCTGCTGGCCAAACTCCAGCGCATACTTGAGATCGCCGTTGGTGGAGCCGAACGGGCTTTCGCGCGGGCGTGCCAGTTCTTCCGCCGAGTAGACGATCTCGATGCTTCGTTTTTGGAATTTGACTGCATTGCAGCCGGCCTGGGCAGCAACGTCGATGAGCTTTTTGGCAATATCGATATCGCCGTTGTGGTTGATGCCGATCTCTGCAACGACAAAACATGGCCGATTATCGCCGATCAGAGCATTCCCGATCTTCATTTCCGTCATCTTATTTCTCCTTCCGCAAACGCTGGATGCCTGCCGCGGTCCGCTGAATGGCATCCGGCAGGTCGATCCAGGGGCGCAATTGCAACTCCGATGATACCCGCTTAATGGATGGGACATACCTTTCAGTTGGTTTACTGGCGTTTGCAGTTCTGAGAATTTGCACCGCAGGCGCGGGCCGAAAAGCATCTGCAACCATATGTGCCAATTCGCCGATGGAGAGGGCCTGGTCGCTTCCGACATTATACGGCCGGCAGGACTGCCCTTTGAGCAGGATCGTCCATAACCAGATGGCCAGGTCCGCCGCGTAAAGATAGGAACGGCAGGGCGTGCCGTCTCCGCTCACGACGATCGGACCACCGTTCAAGCCGTCGCGGATGAAGTTCCCTGCGGCAAAATGGGCGTCCAGCGGCAGGTAGGGACCGACAAACGCGAAGCAGCGGGCGATCTTCATTTCGATATCTGACTGACGCGCATAGAGCACGCACAGGTGCTCCGCGATCCTCTTTCCCTGACCGTAGGCGGAACTCGGATCCATTGGATCGGGCGCACCCGGATGATCTTCGGGGAGTTGGGCCAGTTCGGGAGGCTGCCTTCCATACACGGCCCCCGAACTGGTCAACAGGAATTTTCTCGCGCCGCAGCTCCGCGCAAAGTCCAGCGTGCGATGGGTGCCCCCCAGAATTGTCTCCAGCAACAACACCGGATCCAGCTCGTTGAGTTTTGTGCTTGATTCGGTCGCGGCGTGGATGATGTGGGTATAGGTCCCGCGGGGAAAATCAAAGGTCCGGACGTCGCCGCTCACGAGCGTGACCGCTCCCTGCGCGGCAAGGTGGGGCGCCCTGGCTCGAAAGGCCTCGGGCGAACGTGTCAGGACGGTCGCGCGGGCATGGAGGTCCAGTTTTTCATTTGCCCACATCAGACTCTCCAGCAGCCAGCGGCCAAAGAAGCCTGTTCCACCCGTCAGGAAGACGGCCTGGCCGCGCAGCTCCTCCCAAAGATCGCGGCTGTGATCGAGAATGTGGTCGAGGTCAGGAGCAAGAGGGTTGTGCATGGCTAGGCCGCGGTCTCGCAAAGCAGTCTCAGCATGCTGATGACATAATCGAACATCTGGGTGGTGAGCCCGGGGTAGACGCCGACCCAAAAAACGCGGCGCATCACCTCGTCGGCGCGTTTGAGATCCCCCACGACGCGGTAATTTTGATTGCGATAGGCAGGCTGCCTGATCAGGTTTCCGCCGAAGAGCAGACGCGTCGCGATCTTGTGATCCTCCAGCCAGCGCACCGCTTCGTCGCGCGTGAAAGCCGACTCGGGCCGCACGTAGATCGGGAAGCCGAACCAGGATGGGTCCGAGTTGGGGGTCGCCTGCGGCAGAATGAAGAAATCCTGCAGATCGCCCAGTCTGCGAAAGAGGTAATCAAAGTTCTCGCGGCGCTTTTGAATAAAGGCGGGCAGTTTTTTCAATTGCGCAACGCCGACCGCGGCCTGCATGTCCGTGGCCTTCAGGTTGTACCCGATGTGCGAATAGGTGTACTTGTGGTCGTAGCCGTGGGGCAGCTCGCCGAGCTGCCAGTCGAAGCGTTTGCCGCAGGTATTCTCCTTGCCGGGATCGCACCAGCAGTCGCGCCCCCAGTCGCGGAACGACTCGATCAATTTCTTGAGCTTTGGCTTGTCGGTGAGCAGCGCGCCGCCTTCGCCCATCGTGATGTGATGCGCGGGATAGAAACTCACGGTCGCGACGTCGCCGAATCTGCCGACCGGCCGGCCGTCATACACCGCACCGACCGCATCGCAGCAGTCCTCGATCAGCCACAGGTTGTATTGTTTGCAGAACGCGGTGACCGCCTCGAGATCGAATGGGTTGCCGAGGGTGTGGGCGAGCATGACTGCCCGGGTCTTGGCCGAGCGGGCGGCCTCGAGTTGACCTGCATCAATGTTGTAGGTGGGAATGTCCACATCGACAAATACCGGCACCAGGTTGTTTTGAAAGATCGGGTTCACCGTGGTGGGAAAGGCCGTGGCAACCGTGATGACTTCATCGCCCGGCCGGAGCTGCCCTTCGCCCAGGACGGGCGAGGTCAGACAGGTCAGCGCGAGCAGATTCGCCGATGAACCGGAGTTGACCAGGATGGCATGGCGCATGTGGAAGAAGCGCGCGAACTCGATCTCGAATTGATGGGCGAATCTGCCAGTGGTCAGCCAGAAGTCCAGCGACGAGTCGATCAGGGTCTGCAGTTCGTCCGCATCGAAGACCCGGCCGGAAACCGGCACACTGGACTGGCCGGGAACGAACTCGCGCGGCGGAAATGCCTCCGAATAATAATCGGCTGTGAGGGCCAGGATCTGTGCGCGCAGTGCGTCAGCTTTTGGGTTCATGGCCAAAAAGCTCTCGATACCATTCGACGGTCCTCTTGAGACCTGCCTCCAGGGAAAATAGCGGACGCCAATCCAGGACGCGCCGGGCTTTTTCGGCGCTGAGAGACTGGTGGCGGATCTCGTTGGCGGCCTCGTTCCGGATGTCCGGCTGCAGTTCGGATTTCATTTCCCGCAGGAGGCGCTCCACGATCTCACGCACGGTGACCTGAAGCTCGTTGGAGAAATTGAAGGCTTCCCCTTTGAGTTCCGGACAGGCCGCAAGTTTCTCGGCCAGCAGCATATAGGCGGCCGCGCCGTCTTCAACGTAAAAATAATCGCGGACGTAATTGCCGTCCGAGCGGATGATCGGATTTTGTCCGCGCACAATGGACCGGATCGTACCGGGGATGATCCGATTCCAGTTCAAGTCTCCGCCGCCGTAGAAATTCCCACAGCGCGTGATCGCAACGGGCAGATCAAAACTCGCGGCATAGCTGATCGCGATCAGGTCCGCCGCAGACTTGCTGACATCGTAGGGGTGCCGGCCCTGCAGCGGCGCATCTTCGCGGTAGGGCAGCCGCTCCTGATCTCCGTAGGCTTTGTCGGAGGAGGCGACCACGATCTGCCTGACGCTCGGACTGCGACGGCAGGATTCCAGCAGGTTCCAGGTCCCCCCGATATTGGTCTCGAAGGTTGAGATCGGATTTCGATTCGCGATCGTGACGATGGTCTGGGCCGCGAGATGGATCACGGTGTTGATCTCGTATTCGCCCAGCGTCCGCTCAAGCAGCTCCCGGTCACGAATGTCGCCGCGCACCGCTTTCACCCGGTCGATCAATCTGGCGCGTACGAGTTCGCTCTGCGGCACCCAGTCGCGGACCAGGCAGACCACATCCGCGCCCGCCTCCACCAGGCGGCGCACCAGCCAGCTCCCGACCAGTCCGGTTCCACCCGTGACGAAGGTCGGACGATCCAGCCAAAATGTGCGGTTCAACTCCATGACTTCCACGGCGCGTTGCCCTCCCGCCAGAGCCTTTCGAGCAAATTGACGTCGCGCAGAGTATCCATGCTCTGCCAAAAGTCCTCGTGCTGGTATGCCGAGAGTTGACCATCTGCCGCGATCTTTTCCAACGATTCGAATTCCCAGGCAGTCTGATCGCCCTCGATATAGCCGACCACCTCCGGCTGCAGGACAAAAAATCCTCCGTTGATCCAGCCTTCGCCGATCTGGGGTTTCTCCCGGAACTCGGTGACCCGGCTGTCCTCCAGCACCATCTGTCCAAATCGCGCCGGCGGCCGGACGGCGGTCAGGGTCGCCAGGCGCTTGTGCTCCTGATGGAAATCGATCAGTTTGTGAAGATTGATATTGCTCACGCCATCGCCGTAGGTCAGCATGAACGGCTCGTTTCCGATGAATTGCGCCAGCCGCTTCACGCGTCCACCGGTATTCGTGTCCACCCCGGTATCGAGCAGGTGCACGATCCAGTCTTCGCTGTCCCCCTCATGGATGGCGATTTTCCCGCTTCTCAGATGGACCGAGAGGCTGCGGGCATGATAATGATAGTTGACGAAATAGTCCTTGATCAGATCGCCGCGATAGCCCAGCGCGATCACAAACTCCTTGAATCCGTAGGCCGCGTAGATATGCATGATGTGCCAGAGGATCGGCCTGCCGCCAATCTCCACCATGGGTTTTGGCTTGAGGTTGGTTTCCTCAGACAGGCGTGTGCCCAATCCACCGGCAAGGATCGCAACTTTCATCTTTGTCTCCATCTTCCCATTTTACGGGAAGTAGCGGCCTTCGACCGATCTTGGCACGGTTTTGAAATCATCACTTATCTTTCAGGTACTTGTTCTGCCACTCGAAGAGCTTGTTCAACGCCTCAATGGGAGAGAGCGAATTGACATCCAGCCTGCCAAGTTCATCCAGCAGGGGACTGGTCTCCGGGAAGAGTGCGGCCTGTTGCGCCAGGTGCGGGCCGATGTTCACGGCGTGCCCGGCCGTCTTTTCAAGTTCCAGCATGATCTCATTGGCGCGTTGGATCACCGGCATAGGCAGGCCCGCCAGCTGCGCCACGTGGATGCCGTATGACTTATCCGCCCCGCCCGCCACGATCCTATGCAGGAACACGACCTTGCCATCCGCTTCGGTAACTGCCACGTTGTAATTGCGAATACCGGGAAGCAGATCGGCCAGCTGCGTCAGCTCATGGTAGTGGGTGGCGAAAAGCGTCTTGGCGCGCAGCTGCGGATGATTGTGGATGTATTCGATGATGCCCCAGGCGATCGAGAGTCCGTCGTACGTGCTCGTGCCCCGTCCGATCTCATCCAGAATCAAGAGCGAGCGCGAGGTGGCATGGTGAAGAATATTCGCCGCCTCGATCATCTCGACCATGAACGTGGACTGTCCGGCGTGGATCTCATCCTGCGCGCCGATCCGGGTGAAGATGCGATCCACCAGACCGATCCGGGCCGAAGACGCAGGCACGAAAGAACCCATCTGGGCCATCAGTACGATCAGGGCCGTTTGCCGGAGATAGGTCGACTTGCCCGACATGTTCGGCCCGGTGATCACGCGCACGATCTCGCCCTTTTCAAAGATGACGTCGTTGGGAACGTAACGCTCGCCGTGCAGACTCTGCTCGACCACCGGATGTCTGCCCTCGTGAATTTCCAATTCGAGGCCTTCATTGACTTCAGGACGAACATAGCCTCCCAGGGCCGATGCTTCGGCCAGGGCGGCCAGCACGTCCAACTCTGCCAAAGCTCGGGCCAGTCCCAGAAGAGCGTGGGCGGACTTGGAAATTGCGGCGCAGATCTCGCGAAACAATCGAAGTTCGATCTCGCGAATGCGCTCTTCGGCGTTCAGGACCAGCGTTTCATATTCCTTCATCTCCGGCGTGATAAAGCGCTCCGCGTTGACCAGCGTTTGCTTTCGGATGTAGTTCTCAGGAGCTCGTTCCGCCGCGCCGCGCGAGATCTCG
>Ga0335081_10013919_pt1 | contig 13004 bp, 10 predicted proteins | sample Lox_Sample_35_FD_206713 | JGI IMG/M metagenome (GOLD analysis project Ga0335081, IMG submission 206713) | Soil microbial communities from Loxahatchee National Wildlife Refuge, Florida, United States - Lox_Sample_3.5 | ecosystem: Environmental > Terrestrial > Soil > Wetlands | place: USA...
TCCACTTCCACCATCACCGGATGCAACGGAGGAAGCGATGACCGGCTTGTTGATTCTGAACCTCGTCCTGTCCATCGGCGTTGTCGCCGTCATCGTCGGCATGCTCGTATCTGCGATCCTGGCGGATCACCGGGCCGACATTGCGCGGACGTCTTATGCCATCGCGCCGGCTGGCTCGGACGTGACGGCGCACTTGCCCGTCGCCTTCGCGGCAGTTAGCTGAGCCGCTCCGCGTCAATCACACGGACACGGGATCTCCGCTCAGCGCCGGTCGCGTGCTGCCACGCGAGCGTAAGTCGGCACAAGCGCGCTGCCGGGACCGGACAGCTCGAGACACGCGACAGCGTCGCCAGACATGGCTTCTCCGTCCCGAAGCGCAAGTGGACTTGGCGGGCGCTCGATAGGCGAAAGACGTCCCGTGTCGGTGGCGTGTGTGTGGCGATTGGCGGCTTGCTGACGATGCCGGCGAGCCCGAGCGCGGTGATCACGTCCAGTCGTTCGAAGCGCAGTACGCGGCTGCGTTCCCGGTCGTTTCGAACCGGCATCCGGCCGTTAATTTTTCTTGTCAATCCGCCTGAAGCGGTCGTGCCGGAGCGGCTGCCGCTTCGGTGAACGAGCGGCCGCGGCGGCCGGCGTGCCAGCGGTCGAATGCCTGTCGGCTAACTGGGAAGCAGCAGCGGAGTCGATTCTGCCTCGAGCCGCAAGCTGCATGTGATTCCAATGAGCGCGGGGCCGTCGGACGAGGGGAGGGGTCTGGTCGCGGCGGGGTCGGCGGGGCGGCGTGGTTCGCTTCTCGCGAGGGGGAGGCCTGGTTCGTGGCGTTCCCTCGAGCCGCGTTCGCCAACAAGGGGTGGGGCGTGCTCTACCGGCAGTCGGGGCAGTTGCCGCGGAGGGTGACTTCGTGATCGGTGGTTCTGAAGCCGAGCCGGTGTGAGAGTTGGTCGATTGAGCGTTCCAGGCCGGGGTCCTTGAACGCGACGAGCTTGCCGCATTCGGCGCAGACGAGGTGGTGGTGGTGGTGCTCACCGGCGGGGTCGGTCGGCTCGTAGCGGGCGATTCCGTCGCCGAGGTCGAGGCGGTTGACGAGGTCGTGGGTGTGGAGCAGTTCGAGCACCCGGTAGATGCTGGCGCGGCCGACCGGGCGTTGGCTGCGGCGTCCGCGGCGGAGGGCGTCTTCGATCTCCAGTGCGCTGAGCGCGCAGTCTTGTCCGGCGAGCAGGTCGATCAGTCGGTCGCGCGCGGCGCCGCGGTGATGCCCGGCCCGGCCGAGCACGTTCCGGGCGTGCTCGGCCCAGTCGGCCCCGGTGTCGGTGGAGGGGTGGGTTGCCAAGTCGCCAAGCATAGCTATCGCACGGGCGCATCAGAGTGAGACTAGGTCTCGAACTCACGAGATTGAGACTTGCTCTCATTCTATGTTAAACTGGCTCGGTGCTTTCGGTTGATTCAGGCAATCCCGGGAGGTGAGGTCGCGATGACGCAGCTCGGTCGTTCGCTTGGAGTTGGTCGTTGGTGCGGGGTGGCGGTCGCGGTCGTGGTCGCCGTGGCTGGCTGCGGCTCGGCTGGGGCGTCGGCGGGGAAGGATCGGATCGTGGCCGTGGGCGCCGAGAACGAGTACGCCAACGTGATCTCGCAGGTCGGGGGGCGTTACGTCGCGGTGACCGCGATCGAGAGCAACCCGAACACCGATCCGCACACGTTCGAGGCCAGTCCGAGCGTGGCGCAGACCGTCGCGTCGGCGCGGCTGGTGGTCCAGAACGGGGTGGGGTATGACACGTTCATGAACAAGATCGAGTCGGCGTCGTCCAGCTCGTCGCGCAAGGTGATCGATGTTCAGAAGCTGTTGAGGCTGCCGGACTCGACCCCGAATCCGCACCTGTGGTATCTGCCGCGGACGATGCCGGCGGTCGCGGGCGCGCTGGTCAGGGATCTGTCGGCGATCGACCCGTCCCACGCCAGCTATTTCGCGGCGAACGCCCGTCGGTTCGATGCTTCCTTGCGGCCGTGGTATCAGGCGCTCAAGCAGTTCGCCGCTCGCTATCCGGGCACGCCAGTGGCGACGACCGAGCCGGTCGGGGATTACATGCTGCAAGCGGCGGGGACGGTGAACCTGACCCCGTTCGGGTTCCAGGCGGACATCATGAACGGTGTGGATCCGGCGCCGCAGGACGTGACCCTTCAGAACGGCCTGTTCTCCGGACACAGGGTCAAGGCGTTTCTCTACAACCAGCAGGTCACCGATTCGCTGACCGAGTCGTTCCTGGCCAAGGCCAACCAATACGGGATACCGGTCGTCGGGGTGTATGAGACGATGCCGACCCCGGGCTATAACTACCAGTCGTGGATGCTGGCCGAAGTCAAGGCGCTGCGGCGGGCCGTCGCCGAGCACGTCTCGACCGAGACGCTGAAGTGAGCACCGAGGCGCCGGCCGCCGCCGAGACGCGGGAGACCTTGGCCGTCGAGGGCGTGACCGTCCGCCTGGGCGGGCGGACCGTGCTTGATGATGTCAGCTTCTCGATTCGCGCCGGAGAGTTCACCGGGCTGATCGGCTCGAACGGCGCGGGCAAGACGACGCTGTTCCGTGTGATTCTCGGTCTGCAGACGCCGCTGTCCGGGAGCGTGCGCGTCGGCGGCGGGCGGCGGTCGCGGGGTGATCTCGGGTACGTTCCGCAGAAGTTCCTGCTCGACCCCGACATGCCGTTGCGCGGCCGGGACCTGATCGCGCTCGGGCTCGACGGGGAGCGGCTCGGGATCCCGCTTCGCTCGCGCGAGCGCCGCGCCCGGGTGCAGGGGATGATCGACGCCGTCGACGCGAAAGCGTTCGCGGACGAGCGGGTGGGGCGACTGTCGGGCGGCGAGCAGCAACGGATCCTGATCGCACATGCGCTGATCAGCCGCCCGCAGCTTTTGCTGCTGGACGAGCCGTTGGCGAACCTTGACCTCAGGAGCGCTCAGGAGGTCGTCAGGCTGCTTTCCCGGATCGCCTCAGATCAACGGGTCGCGGTGCTGATCTCCGCTCACGAGATGAACCCGCTGTTGCCGGTGATGGATCGAATCGTGTACCTCGCGGCCGGCCGGGCCGCCAGCGGCACCGCCGAGGAGGTCGTCCGCTCTGAGGTGCTCAGCGACCTCTACGGGCACCACGTCGACGTGCTGCGCGTCCACGGTCGCGTGCTGGTGGTCGCGGGCGCCGGTCACGACGAGCACGCCGAGGTCGAACACGCCGACATTCAGTCGGCGCCGGTCGAGATCGTCTAGCCATCGTCGTGCCGGCGCTCCTGGCAGCGATCATCGAGCCGGGGTTCTTCTCGTCAAGCTCGGTGAGGCTCGCGCTCGTCGTCGGCGCGCTCGTGGCGATCGTCGCTGGCTGTGTCGGGGTGTTCACCGTGATCCGCGGCCAGTCGTTCGCTGGGGAGGCGCTCGGTGACATCGGCGCCACCGGCGGATCGAGCGCGTACTTGGCCGGAATCGCGCCGCTGTGGGGGTTCGTCGGGATCTCGGTCGCCGCGGCCGGGATCATGGAGCTGATCGGGATCCAGCGCGCCCGCGGACGCGACCTCGCGACCGGCATCGTGCTCGGCGCCGGGTTCGGGCTCGCGGCCCTGTTCCTGTATCTGGGCACCACCTCCCAGAGCACCACGGGCGCGACCGTCACGATCCTGTTCGGGTCGATCTTCGCGCTTGACACCGCGACCCTGCCGCTCGTCGCCGTGTTCGGAGCGGTCGCGTTGGCGACCGTCCTCCTCCTCTACCGGCCGCTGCTGCTGGTCTCGGCCAGTCCCGAGCTCGCCGCGGCGCGCGGGCTCCCGGTCCGGGTGATCGGCAGCCTGTACCTGCTCGCGATGGCGCTCGCGGTCGCGCTCTCGGCGGTCACGATCGGAGCCATCCTGTCCACCGCGCTGCTCGTCGGGCCGGCCGCTACTGCCCTTCACCTGACCCGCCGCCCGGGCCGCGCGATCGTCTGCGCGGCAGCGCTTGGCATCGGCGCGATGTGGCTCGGGATCGTGCTCGCGTACGACAGCTACGCCTGGCCGCCGCGGCATCACGGCTGGCCGGTCAGCTTCTTCGTCGTCACGCTGGTGCTGCTCGCCTACCTCGCCTCACGTGTCGTCCCCACCCGCCGCAGGGGCCACTGACCGGCATGTTCTCGGGGTTCATGGTCAACGCCTGGATCGTCGCGACGATCGTCGCCGTGGTCGGTGGCGCGATCGGGTTCTTTGTCGTGCTGCGCGGCTCCGCGTTCGTCGCGCACGCGATCCCCAACGGCTCGTTCGCCGGCGCCGCCGCTGCCAGCCTCATCGGTATCAACACGATCATCGGGCTGGGCGTCTTCTCCGTCGCCTCAGCGCTCGGGATCGGACTGCTCAGCCGCCGCGGCCGCTATGACGTCGCGACCGCGCTCACGCTCGTGTTCATGCTCGGCCTCGGAGCCCTGTTCCTGAGCTTCAGCGTCGAATACGCCCCCGAGATCTACTCGCTGCTGTTCGGCGAGGTGCTCGGCATCAGCACCAACCAGCTCGCGCCGACAATCACGCTCGCCGCCCTCTGCCTCGCGGCTCTCGCGCTTCTCTACCGGCCGCTGCTGCTCTCCTCGATCCTTCCGGACTCGGCCCACGCTCGCGGCATCGCGCCCCACACCGTCGAGCTCGGCTTCCTGCTCCTCGTCGCGCTCGCTACAACGATGACCGTGCCGGTCGTGGGAACCGCACTCATCTTCAGTCTCATGATCGGCCCTCCCGCCGCCGCCCGAGCGTTCACCACCCGACCCACGACCGCGATCGCGCTCTCGATCGCCATCGCCCTCCTCATCACCTGGGCCGCGATCGCCCTCTCCTACCAGACCAACTGGCCCGTCGGCTTCTACGTCGGCGTCATCAGCGCCATGAGCTACGCCGCCGGTCGCACATGGACATACGCGCGCCGCCATCGGACAGCCCGACCACCCGTCCGCTCCACGCCACCCGCCCTCGCCGGCATCACGCACAACGACTGAGCCCTCAGCCGGTCCAGGTCCGCTGTTTCGGTGGCGCCAGGCAGTTCCCACGAGTTGCTCGACGCCAGTTTGCGACCCGCAGGCGCCTCGGGCGCGCCTGGCGTCGTGACCGGAACTGTCGTTGGAAAGGACTCTTCGCGGATCAACGCGCAAGGGACCTCTGCGCCGACAGCACGGGTCACCGTTCCTGTCGACACCATCTGACCCCCGACTAGGCATCGACCTCGGAGCTGGTTGCTCTTGACCCGGACCCACCGCTGGTGACGACCGCGGAACGGTGCTGGGCAGAGTTGCCGTCGGCGACGATGCTGTCGGACGCGACCTCGACCTTGACCGTCTGGGCAACCGCTGCTGACGTCGCGCACAACCGCCACGCGCTCAGAATGGCCGTCACCGCCACGCCAGGGTCAAGCGTCGCCCTGCGTCATTTCCTGATCGCCAACTTGCCGTAGGTGACTCGCGTCGCCCCTTTCGGCTGCTTCGTCGAGATCACGAGCGCTCCGATGAGCTTGCGGTGCTTGCCATGAAGGGATGCGACCTTGGCCCGCACGCGCTTGGGGAGCGCCAGGTGGATGTGGTCGATCTTCCCCGACTTGAACCGGAACTTGTGGCTGAGGACACGGCCGCCCACCTTGAGCTTGAACCGGCCCTGACAGACCTTTCCCTTTTTCGTCTTGCCCCTCGTGGCCACGCATCTCAACGACACCATGACCTTCCCCTTCTTGATCGACACCGTCTTTGGGGCGGCCTGGATCGCGATGTAGGTGAGCGCCCCGGCCGGATTGCCCGGCGAGGACCCGGTCGGTGGCGTCGGGATCGCGGGGCCCGTCGGCGGGGCCGGCCAGGCCGCGAGCGCGGTGTAGGTGCTGGCGCCGCTCGACGCCAACGTCCACCCCGACTGGGTGCCGGCGTACGGGGTACCCACGTTGGTGCCGGTCAGGGGGATCTCGGTCGGCGCGCCGCCGTTCTGCACGGTGACCACCTTGCCCTGGATGGAGCCGGTGATCTGCGTGGCGTTGGCCGCCGCCCAGCCGTCCTGCTCGCCTACCAGGTTCGCGATCGCCTGCTCGGTCAGCTGCACGAACGGGGCATTGGGGTTGAAGTACTCGTTGTACTGGTAAAGCAGCGGATCAAGCGCCTGATACAGCGTTCCGTCGCCCTTGGTGCACGGTGCTCCCGCGGTGCACGTTGCCGGTGGCACGTAGGTCGACGGCGGGAGGAGATCAGGCGATTCCTCGGACCCAGCCGGTGGCGTGCCGATGATGTTCGTCTGGTGGACGTAGCTTGGCCGCGAATCGTTGGCCATCATCGTGCTAAACAGCCCCGAGACCACCTGGGTGATGACGTCGCGGAAGTTGCAGGTGGTGGGGCACGCGAACGAGCCAGCCGGATACAGCGTCTGGTACTCGTCGAGCTCTTGGGCGTCTGTCCCGGCGTTGTAGTAGATGTTGACCGGGTGACGCGGCACGACCCGCGCTGATCCTTCCAGGAAGGTCGAACTCGCGGGATATTCACTACCGGTATAGCTGGCCCCGATGCCGAACTGGGTGTCGGGAGGGTTAGGGTAGGGCTTTGACGCATCATCGCCGACGGCGGTGATTCCCACCGCCGCGAGCGCGGGGATGAACCATTGGTTCTGTTCCCATGGCGACTCGACTGCGTCCTCGGCCGAGGTCGAGGGCTCGGTCGTGGCCGTGCCCGCAGCGCCGGTGTCGGGATACGTCAGCTCCGGCTCGCCGCCGCCGGTGACATCCGAGGTCGACGCGGGATTGCCGGTGTTCGCGGAGGTGGGATCGAACGGTGTCGACACCGCGCCGTATGCGGACCCGGCGGCCGCCGGCAGCCGGGTCCAGGTGAACCCGGTGGTCGCGTTCGGCGTGGCCGTATAGCCACGGTAGACCACATAGTCCGCGGCGTGACAGATCGCCTGCCAGGAGATCGAAATCGTGTTCGTCGTCCCAGCCGTCACGTCGATCGGGGCTGTCACGGAAGCCGCCGACTGACCCGCGGTGGGCGAGTTCGTGAACTGGTCGGTGACCGCGTACTCGTACGTGCCGGCCGGCAGCGACCCACCCGTGGCACTCTGCGTCGTGAGGTCATCGTCGATCATCGGTGGATCGACGGTGGCCGGATTTCCCGGCACAAGGTCCGCGAACCCGGAATGATTGCCCGGGACGAACACCTGCCCGTCCTCGTATCCGAGCGACAGCGACGGGTCCGTAGTCTCGGCCAGACCGAGGCCTCCAGTACCGGCCGTGCCGCCGATCGCCCCGTGGGCCACGTTGGTGTTCTCGTTAAGCTCCGCCTCGATGTAGTTCTGGGTCGCGCAGCCCACGTCCATGTAAGGGGTGTCGTAGGTGTGGCTGATCCAGCCGAACGAGTCCGCGTACGGCTTGCCCGCCCCGGCGTTGCCTGGACCGCAGTTCGAGGAGCATGCGGCCTGGAACGCCGCCAGCAACGGATCGGCACCGCCGTTGTCCGCCTGGTAGACGGCGCTGCCGCCCATGTTGAACAGCTGGTCCATGCGGAAGTTGTGCGCCGCCTCCCACGTGGCGCCGGTCGCAACGTCGGACGGGTTCATGCGCATCGCGTCGGCGTCGCTGTAGTCAATCGAGTGCGTTGCCGTGTCCCACACGTCGTCCGGGGTGAACGTGTCGTCGATGTCCATCTCGAGGTAGTTGCGCTGGTCGCCGAAGTAGGTGTTTCGGGCCAGCCAGTCGAGCTCGCCATGGCGCAATAGCTCGCTCTGGAGGTAGTACTGGCTCTCATTGAAGGTCTGGAACATCGTCTCGCGCCCGTCGGGGGCGGTGTAGATGCCGAGCAGGGAGCTCGCGCCCGGGCCGGAGATGAGCGTGTTGACGTTCGCGCCGGGCAGCGGCGTCGCCTCGTAGGCCCAGGTGGATTGAGTCGGGTCGACAGCGACGTGTTTGAGGTATGGGAAGACCTTCGCCCCGCTCGCGGTCAGCGTCAGCGAGGTCGAGAGCGGCAGCTGCGCGCCGCCGACCGGGCTGGCCGAACCGAGGCCGTAGTCGCTGTTGGGAACGACGTACGCGGTGACCTGACGGACCGAGAAGTCGTGCTCGAACGTCTGGAGCCGGGTCCATTGAGCGTCGGTCAGGCCCACAGTGCCGGAAACCGCTACGACGACGCCCTGGTAGTTGGCGACCTGGGTTCCGTTCGGGAGCGTCGACGACAGGGCGGGCAGCGGAACGCTGCCTGGGCTTGCGCTGTTCGTGACCACCGATGTGTACGGAACGCCCTCGCGCTGGAGCGTGTTGGCCCAATCCTGGTAGGCGATGCCGGCGTTGCAGATGCCGGGGTTGGCGACGCACGTCGCGTCGGCAAAGTTCGTGTCGGTTCCGTCGGTGATGAGCAGGATCCGCATCCCGATCCGCTGCGCGGGAGCGGCCGCCGATGCAACCGCGGGACCCGACCCGCTTCCGGAAAGGCCAAGGACCGCGACGAGGCAGCCCACGACGACGAGAATTCCAAACAGACGTCTCATATCAAGCTCGGCTTCAAGTTGAGGACCACGCCAGAACCACCAGCACCAGGCCCGAGGGCGCAAACGTCAGATGCCGGTCCCAGATCCCCGTACGGGATCCACCCGAGCACCAGTCTGTCTGCTCCCGCGACCGGTGCGTATGGGTTCCCTCGCCCCCATTCCGTTCACGCGTGAACGCGCTACAAGGAACATTTGCGCACCCGTCTCAGGAACCGAAAGCCGCCGTCACCGCTCTGGCAGGCCGTCAGCAGGGCGCAGGGGACGGTGCGATCCCCGTCCGAACGGGCCCATGCTCCCACGACACCCCGCCGCCGGAGGGCTGCTGCACTGCTGATCGTAGTGCGGCGCGGCAACGCCCGGTCCGGGTCGCTCGTTCGCCTTCAATGCGATCCCCAGCAAACGCGTCGACTGTCGCTCGCCTGCAGACGGAGGCATCCATGCCCACGGCGGCGTCGCTGTCGAGAAGGACGCGCAGCACCGCTTTCGCGGCGCGCTCGGAGACCGCTGCATCCGCCCGGCGAAGCGGAAGACCGCACGTCGGCACGATCCTCGTGTATCGCTGACCGACGTAAACCAGCAGCGTCGGCTGAGGCGACCCGGCGCTTGCCGGGCGTGGACGGTCACGCCGTCCGCGCGCAGTTGCAGCCTCACGGCTCGGCGGCCGCGATCCGCAGAGCAGCAGGCCGGGATCGCGACGCTCCACTGCCGAGTTCGCCCAGCGGAAGTCGTGACGAGCGCCTCGACCGGGAGTGCTTTGCGAGGAACGGAATCGCCAACTCGGGCGTGCGCGCCAGTGATCGGATGTCCACGCTCCGATCACTGACGTGCACCCACAGGCCGCGGTGCCGCGGGCCTGCGTCGCCGACGGGCCTCTTACGCTACGCCGGCGTCGACTCGACGCTGCCCTCTCGCACATGCAGTTGGGACGCGCCAAGAAACTGAGGGATCGCGCCGCCGCGAGGGACGCACCGGGCAACGTCGCGGGAGCTGCTCGTGGAGGGCCGGCGACGGGTCCAGTGAAGGCCGCGGGGCGGCTTATCAGCTGGGTCCGGCGTTCGCGCCCAGGCTGTTGAGCCAGTTGCGCATGTTCACCCCGGCGGGCGTGACCTGTCCTTCTTCATAACCGGTGGTTGCCACGGCGAGCGTGACACCGTTGGGGGTCGACCAGCCGTACTCGATGCCTGTGCCGCTCGCTGCGTAGCGAGCGATGGCCTGGCCCTGTTGCAGGATGCTGCCGGGCGGGGCGATGTCGGTGATTTCCTCGGCCACGTACTGCTCCATGCCGGCGTCGGGTCCTGCGAGCAGCTCCCAGTACACCAGCGGCTGGCCGAGATACCAATTCGGCTCGATCGCGAGAATCTTGACCTGCGCAGGCGCCAGAATCGGCGCTCCCACCGGCATGGCGGCGTCCACGCCCTGATCTGTGCGCTCCCAGAGATTGACGAACCGCAGCGGGTCGATGTACGAGCCGGAGGTCGTCTTGATCGGGATCCGCTCGGACCGGAACGCGGCGACCGCCGCGAGGTTGGCTTGGCGTTGAAGCACAGACTCCTCATGTGCAAGTGTCTTTTGGAGCGCAGACAGTCGGAGCTGCTTGCTCGCGCGGTCTCGCGCCGACGCCAGTTCGCGGTCGACGATCGAGAGCCGGAGCTGGACGATCCGGTTGCGCTCGGCGAGCACGGCAGCCGTCGACCGGTCTCGCCGCGCCTCGATCGCGGCCAGTCGCCGCGCCTCGGCGGCGACCGCGATTCGCGCCTCACCCACGAGTTGGATGGTGCGGGCATTGGCGCTGTCGATCGCCCTGAGCGCGTTCACGTTATTCAGGAGCTCTCGAAACCCGTTGGACGTGAGTATCACGTCCATCAGGCTCGGCGGCGGCGTCTCGTAGTTGGCCAGGAGCTGCTGGGCTAGCAGCCGACGGCCGCGCGCGTACTGCACTTGGAGCTCAGCCACGCGGTCGCGAGCGTGGGTAAGCTCCACGCGGACCTGGGCGAGCAGACCCTCGTCGACGTCCAACCTGCGTTGCACGATCGCAAGTCGCGCCTGAAGGGCTGAGATCGATCCCTCGTAGCTCTGGATCGCGGTGGCGTCGGCGTTGATCGCCGATCGCAGCTGGCTGGCCTGGTGCTGATGCTCGGCGTAGCGGCCAGCCAGGTCGCCTCGGCTCGCCGACGCGCCGACCGCCACAACGGTCACCGCCGCGACAAGCGCGGCTGCGATCTTCCGGCGTCCGCGCGTAGACGCCACCCTCTCGAGCGTGCACGAGCCAATCACGGGTCGCGAGGCTAACCTGCCCGGCACGCCGTTCGCGACCGCTGCAACCCCCATTGCGACACCCCCATGCCACCCCGTCCCGGCTGACGATCGCGATCCCGGCCCGAGCGATGGCCAGCTGACGAGCGCGCCTTGGCGACCCAGCGCCCGTCCGAGCCGGTCGCGACCCCGCCCTCAATCGGGCTCGTGGCGCGCCGGGCAACATCAGCCGTCCCGTAGCCGGACGACCCCTGCACAACGCATGGAGCAGCGACGTGCAGACCAGCGCGACTGACTGCCTGACGCCTCAAGCAGCCACGCCGAGGTCGTGACCGCTCCGCACCAATAGCGACCGCGTCAGTGGCGCGGGAGGCGTGACTCCTCTTGGGCGAAGGCGATCGCGCGGTGGGGCTGGCGCTGACGATCCAGATCGTGGCGAACCGATCGCGCCGGTTCAGGCGAGCGGGTCATCGCTTTCGTCCTGCGCGCCCGCTCAGCGCTAGCCAGAGTCGTGCAAGCGCCTGCTCCTCTAGCCGCCGGAAAGGAGGGACACCGGGCGTAGCTCACCGCGGACCGCACCGAGATGCGCACCTTTGGCGAAACTGGAGGAAGCCGACGCGACGCCGGCGAGACCTGCTTCGGTGTTGGCGCGTGTCCGCGGGACGATCGTGGAATGCCGGGCTTCGACGTGCGCGGGCCGCGCGCGGGCAACGCGACCGGGTCGGCCTTGCATTGGCACTGCATGCGCGGGCCGTCGGCGCACGTACTCGCGCAGGCGCTCTCGCTGGTCGTCCCAACTCAGCAGTGTCTTTGAGCGCTGCCCACGTGTCTGTTCATTCGAGAACGTAGAGGTCGAGGTCGAGCACGACCAGGGCGCGCCGCGCCGCCGCATCGCCTGGCGAAGCGAGCGCCTCCCCGGCGGGGCATGCGCATCGCTGCAGTTCGTCTCGATCAGCTCCGGGTCAACCGCGCGGCCGACTGCCGCTCGGCCCGGAGGTGCAGCTGTCGCGTCCTGGGACCGGGTGAGGGAGTCGTGCGTCTGGAGCCCGCGACGTCGGCGCTTTCGTCTCAAAGCTCCCTGAGAACGGTCTTCATCAGGAGGGAACTGAGATCACATAGATTTGTGTTATCTGCGCGATGTGTGCTATAACTGGAGCATGCCACGCGACGAAGAGATCACATTTGCCGACCACCTGGGCCGCTTCTACGCCCACCGCTACGCGTTTCCGCCGATGGTCGGACGCGTGCTCGGCTACCTGTTGGTGTGCGAACCCCGCGACCAGTCGATTGCCGAGCTGAGCGAGGCGCTGCTGGCGAGCCGCAGCGCGATCACCGGCGCGCTGGATGTGTTGGAGCGCCTGCATGCCATCCGTCGCTCGCGAGCAGCGGGGGAGCGGATGGACCGCGTCCGGACTGACTTCTCCTCGGCGGAAGCGCGGGGGTTTGACATCACGGAGTATCAGGAGCTCGGTGATCTGGCCCGGGAGGGGCTCGATGTGCTGAGCGATGCGCCGAGGGAACGCCAGGCGGAGTTGCTCGAGCTGTCGGCGTTCGCCGACTTCCTGGTGGAGCAGACCCAACGCATGAAGCAGGAGTGGGAGGCGCGTCGTGACGCCCTCCGGACCTCGGGCGAGTTGCCCTCGTGAGCTTTGTGCCCCTGGCAACCACTTGACGTCAAGAAACGAGATCGGAAAGAAAGCCATGACAGATCAATCCTCACCGGCTATCAACGCTGACGCTGGAAAGGGCGGCCTCATCTCAAAGGTGGTCGGCCCCAAGAAGCGGTGGCGGGCGTACAAGGCGCGCGTGCGACAGCTTCCCGAGAACTACCGCACGGCGGTCGATGCGATCGAGCGGTATCTCATGCAGTTCGTGCCGGCGGACCGCGACCGCGCGGCGTCTGAGTTCGAAGACCTCGCTGAGATGTTCGAGCGGGCCGCGGCGGACGGAACCCCGATCCGCCAGATCGTCGGCGACGACCCCGCGGAGTTCGTCGAGGCGTTTGCTCAGAACTACACGCAGGGCGGATATGTCCCCGACCGAGAGCGCAATCGCCTGACCAGCGCCATCGCGCGCGCCGCAGGAGACGACACCGGAAATGAAAAGAGGGCAGCCTGATGACAACCCCGGCGATCCACGTGCAGGGCCTGGAGAAGTCCTATAAGAAGCTGGAGGTGCTGCGCGGCGTGGACTTCGACGTGCCGCGGGGCAGCATCTTCGCCCTGCTCGGCTCCAACGGGGCCGGCAAGACCACGG
>Ga0335081_10013920_pt1 | contig 13004 bp, 8 predicted proteins | sample Lox_Sample_35_FD_206713 | JGI IMG/M metagenome (GOLD analysis project Ga0335081, IMG submission 206713) | Soil microbial communities from Loxahatchee National Wildlife Refuge, Florida, United States - Lox_Sample_3.5 | ecosystem: Environmental > Terrestrial > Soil > Wetlands | place: USA: Florida...
GGCAACTACGACTACGGCTTCTACTGGTACTTCTACCTGGACGGCACGATCGAGCTCGAGGTCAAGGCGACCGGCGTGCTGTTCACCTCGGCCCACCCGCGGGACGGGCACGCGTACGCCACCGAGGTCGCGCCCGGGCTGGCCGGGGTGGTGCACCAGCACCTGTTCAGCGCCCGGCTGGACGTGAGCGTGGACGGGCGGGCCAACGCGGTGGAGGAGGTAGACGTCAGCGGCCTGCCGATCGGGCCGGAGAACCCGCACGGCAACGCCATCGTGCAGCAGGTGACCCGGCTGGCCCGCGAGTCACAGGCCGGCCGCCGGGCGGACGGCTCCCGCGGCCGGACCTGGCGGATCATCAGTACCGAACGGTCCAACCGGTTCGGCCGTCCGACGAGCTACACGCTCTACCCGGAGGCCGCGCCGGTGCTGCTCGCCGACCCGGATTCCCCGCTGGCGGCCCGGGCCGGGTTCGCGGCCAACCACCTGTGGGTCACCCGCTACGACCCGGACCAGCGCTGGCCGGCCGGCGACTACGTGAACCAGAACCCGGGCGGGGCGGGCATGCCCGCGTTCATCGCGGGCGACAGGGACATAGACGGCGAGGACATCGTGGTCTGGCACACGTTCGGCCCCACGCATGTGCCGCGCCCGGAGGACTGGCCGGTCATGCCGGTCGCCCGCTGCGGTTTCGTGCTGAAGCCGACCGGCTTCTTCGACCGCAACCCCACCCTGGACGTGGCCCCGCCCGCCGCTCACTGCTGACGCAATTCGTCCCGCAAGTCGCGTTTGAGGATCTTGCCGAGCGGGTTGCGCGGCAGTTCGTCCCTGAGCTCGAGCCGCTCCGGCAGCTTGAACGTGGCGATGCGCAGGTCCCGCAGGTACGCCACGATCTCCTCCAGCGTCACGATCTGTCCCGGACGCGGCACCACGACCACGCAGGCGCGCTCGCCGAGCACCTCGTCCGGGTAGGCCACCACTGCCACGTCGGCCACCTTGGGGTGGCCGGCCACGAGGCCCTCGAGCTCGGCCGCCGAGATCTTCATCCCGCCGCGGACCACCATGTCCTTGGCCCGGTCGACGTACTGCAGGTACTGCCGGTCGTCGCCGGCGATCTGGAGGATGTCCCCGGTCCGCAGGTACCCGTCCTCGTCGAACGGGTCCGGCACGCCGCTGGCCGGCAGGTAACCGGGGAATACGCCGGGTCCCTTGATGCGCAGCTCGCCGGGGACGCCCGCCTCGGTGATCTCGGCGCCGGTCTGCGGGTCGACGATCCGCGCCAGCGTGGTACGCGCCATGGTGAACTCCCAGTCCCGCACGCCGTAGCGCGGGAAGTACTGCGCCCGCACCGCCGGGTCCGGGATGTCCTTGGGCGTGCCGAGCAGCGCGATGCCCTCGTTCGAGCCGTAGAAGTTGATGATCTCGATGCCGTGCTTGTCGTGCCAGCCCTGCAGCAGGCTCGGCGCCAGCGGGGCCGAGCCGGAGCCGAGGATGCGCAGCGAGGAGATGTCGGCCTGCGCCAGCAGCGCCTCGTTCTGCAGCAGCGCGGTGAGCAGCGCGGGCGGCGCGCAGGTATACGTCGCGCGGTGCTGCTCGATCTGCCGCAGGAACGTGGCCAGGTCGAACGGATGGTGCTGCACCAGCAGCCCGCCCACCTTCAGCCAGGGCAGGAACATCCCGTTGATGCCGGCCATGTTGACCATCGGGAACGGGTTGAGCAGCACGTCGTCCGCGGTCAGGTCCGGGCCTTCCACCGTGCCCGTGCACATGGCCATCCAGTCGTAGTGGGTCCGCGGCACGCCCTTGGGCGTGCTCTCCGTCCCCGAGGTCCAGCAGATCGTGACGCAGTCGTTCGGGTCGGGGGAGAAGCCGGCCAGGTGCGCGTCCAGCCCGGCCCGGTTACCGGCCGCCGCGATCCGCTCGTCAAGACCGGCCCCGAACACCCCGACCCACCGCAGCGAGGGAATCTGCGGGCGCAGCCCGGCCAGCTCGGCCGCCGCGGGCCGCTGCCCGATCCGGCTCGCCGTCAGGAACGCCCGGACCTGCGCCACGTTGGACAGCCGGGTGAGCTCCCAGGCGCGGTACTGCACCGGGAACGGGGCCACGATCGCGCCGATCCGCACGGTGGCCAGGAACGCGATGACGATCTCGACCGTGTTCGGCAGCTGGACGCCGACCACGTCGCCGGTCCCGATGCCCTCCGCCAGCAGCACCTGGGCCAGCCGGGAGACCTGGTCGTCGAGCTGGGGCCAGGTCAGCGTGCGGAACGGGCCGTCCAGCAGCGCGTCCCGGTTCAGCGGGTCGGTGATAGCCGGGATGTCGCCGAACTGCCTGACCCGCTCGCGCAGCAGCGCGTCGATCATGTCGTCGGTCCAGTAGCCCTTATCGCGGTACTCCCGGATCCGCTCCGCCGGATGCAGTCGCACCGTGCCTCCCTGCCGTGCTAGCTCGAAGGGGCCAGGGCCGTGAGCGTCGCCACCCCGGCCGGGTCCGCGTCGCTCGACCCGGGCACCAGCGCGACCTCGTCCACGCCCGCGTCGGCGTACTCGGCCAGCCGGGCCCGCACCGCCTGCTCGCCGCCGGTCAGCGAGACGTGCCCGACCACCTCCGCCGGGATCGCCGCCATCAGCTCGCCGGGATGCGGCCCGGTCCGGGCGAAACGCACCACCTCGCCGAACCCGGCCTCGGCGAACATCTCCCCGTAGCCAGGCGCCGACATGTAGGAGACGAGGCCGCGGCGCAGTTGCTCGATACCCGCCTCGTTCGGGTCAATGGCCGTCGCGAGCCATACCGCCACCGGCGGCACCGGCTGCCCGGCCGCGCGGCACTCGTCGTGCAGCATCTGCACCAGCCGGGCCGCGGACTTCGGCGTGACCAGGTTGATCACCATCCGGTCGGCCTGCCGGGCCGCCACCCGGACCGCGCCCCGGCCGAACGCCGCGATGGTCAGCGGCGTTCCCGGCGCCCGGGTCCGCAGCCGGAAGCCGCGGGTGCTGATCACCTCGCCGCGCACGTCGGCCTTGCCCCCGGCCAGCAGCGTGCGCACCGCCGCGGCCGACTCGGCCAGCGCCAGCGCGGTGCGCTCGTGCCGGCGCCCGTGCCACCGCTCGACCACCACCGGGCTGGACGAGCCGAGCGCCACGTTCACCGTCCGCCCGGTCAGCTCGGCCAGCGAGCCCGCCCCCATCGCGATCATCACCGGGTCGCGGACCGCGACGGCCAGCGGCCCGATGGTCAGCGCGGCCCGGCTGGTCCGCTCCGCCACCACCGCGCCGAGCGCGAACGCGTCGAAGGTGGCCATCTCGCCGATCCAGATCTCGCCGTACCCGAGCGCGTCGGCGGCCTCGGCCGTGCGCACCACCTCCGCTGCCGGCCGGTCCTGCCACAGCCCCAGCGATACCGACAGCCTCGGCTCGCCCCGCGTCACCCCGCCGCCAGCCTCACCGCTCACGGCCTCGTTCTATCAGATGGCCGACCGAGACGCCGCCGTCGCCGACCGTCTACGCCCCCCGGCTGACTCCCGGCCACGCTTACGGCGTGGATGCCGCGCTCATGTAGTTCTTACTGCATGGGTGAGGCATTCACATCGTATGAACTGGGCGTTGTGGTGGTCGGCCGGGGTCACCCGCCGGCCGAACCGTCCTGCAGAGACGGGGTGGACGGTGCCAGCGAGGGCGAGACGGAAGGCCTGACGACCACCGACAGCTGGGACCCCGGTGCCTGCTCCACGGCGTACCAGGTGCCCGCGCCCGCCATGGCGGCGGCCACCGCGATGATCAGCGCCGCCACCGGCAGCGTCAGCGGTCCCGGCCACGCGCCCCGCCGCGGCCCGCGCGCCGCCGGAGGGGCCAGCCGGCCCGGGTCGCCGAGCACCCGCTCCAGGGCCGCGGCGTAGGACCACTCGGTCCGCTGGTCCGCGCTGGTCACGTCCCACCGGCCATGCCTGAACGCCAGCATCAGCGCCCCCGGGTCGGCGACCGGGCCGGCCACGGTGAACGGCCAGAACCCGGCGCACGCCGCCCAGAACGCCCGCCACCTGGCCTGGAGTTGCTCCGCGGGCACCGGCGGGACCACGATGAGCGCCCTGTCCCACTGATCATGCTCGCCGACGGCCCGCAGCTCCCACTGTCGTCCCTGCGTCACCCGGTCCGGCGGGGCCAGGAAGACGATGAGGGCGGACCGGGCCATCCAGGCGGCCACGGCCGAATGCCAGTCGGCCGAATCGATGGTCTCCCGCGCGGCTCGGAGCGGGGCCAGCCCGGACCCCGGCGGGTTGACCACGATCACGGGACCGTACCGGGACAGGTACCGGACCAGCACCTCCTCGAACCTGTCGAGCCTGCGGAACGTGAAGCGCTCGACCAGCGAGGACCTGCCGAACGTGGCCGTCCGCAGCCTCAGCCGGTCGTCGCCGGACGAGCGCAGGTACAGCACCGGCGGCCGGGGGTCGCTCAGCATCAGCCGGCGCGCGTCGGCCGAGCCGAGGCGCCGGGCGATCCAGAAGGTGACCGCGCCCAGGACCAGCAGGCCCAGCCCGGTCCACTCCAGGTCCGTGGCCAGGTTCTGCACCGTGGTCGCGCCCGGCCCGGAAAAGCCCAGTCTCGGCAGGCCCAGTCTCGGCACGGCCAGTCCCGGCAGGCCCTCCAGGGTGGCTCCCGGCGGCTGGATCTGGCACAGGCCGAAGCACACGATGGCCGCCAGGCCAAGCAGGATCATCACCTGCGCCACGATCCGCATGACGGTGACCAGGATCCGGTGCGACCCGGCCACGATCGCGCGATTCCCGCCGCGGGCCGCTCCGCCGGGACGGATGAACCGCCCGCCGGCCCAGACGACGACCAGTCCGGCCGTCAGGTACGCGTACCAGAAGCGGACCTGGAAAACGTCGGCCCCGTAGGCCACCAGGCCCAGGCCGGCCAGCTGGACCGCCAACCGCCAGGCGGCGAGCGAGCTCTCGCGTTCGGCGGCCGCCGACACGTCGGCGCCGCCGCCAGCCGTCTCCGGCCGGACGCCACGGGATCGCGGCCGCCAGAGCTTGCGCCGCAGCGGATTGCGCAGGTAACCGACGCCGCCGGCCAGCAGCAGGTAGGCGAGGGCGGCGCCGACCACGGCTCCGGCCGCGACGTAGGCCTCGCTGACTGGGGCCGTGTCCGGCGTGTCGGCCGGGACCTTGCGGGCCTGGGCGGCGCCGAGCTCGCTCATCAGGCGGTCGGCCGACCCGGCTGACGAGGCCGGCCCCCGGACGTGCAGGCCGAAGAGGTAAGGCCCGCGGGCCAGCGGGAGGACGAGCACGAAGTACCGGCCGACGTACCCGCCGTAGACGTCGAAGCCGGTGACTGGCTGCCTGGTCGCGCCCTGCTTCTGCAGGACGGACAGCTGAGACGCGGCGCCCGCGCGGGCGTGGTCGCCGGTTCCGGTGTCGACCGCGATCTCGATCACCTGGGCCCCGTCGGCGGCCAGCCAGGTGCGCACCCAGGTGCCCTCCGACCCGGTCTGGGCCAGGCCCGGGCCGAGATCGTGGGCGCGCTGACCGGTCAGCGGACCGGTCAGCGCCGCGTCGGGCGTGAACCCGGCCGGCAGGTCGCCGGTGTCCAGCATCACCGCGGTCAGGCCGGTGTCGGCCGCGTGAGCGACGGTGGAGAAGGTGACGGTGAATACCAGGGCTGCGGTCAGCGCAACGGCCGCTCGCCGCAGCAAGGCTCGTCCCATGGCGGGTCCCCTTACTGGTTAGTAACTTCCTATCTTCGGAGGCACCCCGGTGCGGTCTTGATACACGTCGGCGCGGGGGAGTGCCGGGGGAGCAGAGGGACCGTCCGGCCGCGGTCCGCACGGGGCGATTCGTCCCTGGATGGGTCACTCCATCTGTTGTAGTATGTCCCGGACGGCAGGCCCGACAGCAGGCCCCGACAGCAGGCCCCGACAGCAGGCCCCGACAGCAGCCAGGGAGCACAGCATGGGCAGCTCGAGCGCGTGGATCGCCGGCAGCTACCAGAGCGACTTCGCGCGGAACTACGCGCGCGAGGGCCTGGAGATCTCCGACATGGTGTCCGAAGCCGTCGCCGGCACCCTGCACAACGCCGGCCTCGCCCCAGAGGGCGTGGAGGCCATCCACGTGGGGAACGCGTTCGGGCAGCTGTTCACCGGGCAGGGGCAGCTGGGCGCGATGCCTGCCACCGTCGAGCCCAGGCTGTGGGGCAAGCCGGCCGCCCGGCACGAGGCGGCCTGCGCCTCGGGCAGCGTGGCGGTGCTCGCGGCCACCGCCGAGATCGAGGCGGGCCGGTACGACTGCGTGCTGGTGCTCGCGGTCGAGCAGGAGCGCAATGTGCCCGGTGCCGACGCGCCGAAGCACCTGGGCGCGGCTGCCTGGATCGGGCACGAGGGCCAGGACGCCACGTTCATGTGGCCGTATATGTTCAGCCGGCTGGCCGACGAGTACGACCGGCGGTACGGCCTGAACGATGCGCACCTGCACGCCATCGCCGAGCTCAACATGCGCAACGCCAAGGACAACCCGCTGGCGCAGACCCGCGGCTGGACGTTCGGCCCGGGCGGCTTCGCCGACGACGACCGGGACAACCCGGTCGTCGAGGGGCGGCTGCGGCGCACCGACTGCGCTCAGGTCACCGACGGAGTGGCCGGCGTGCTGCTGGTCTCCGACCGCTACCGGGCCGAACGGCACAGCGGAAAACCATCGGCCCGGATCGCCGGCTGGGGGCATGGCACCGCGGCGCTGCCGCTGCAGCCCAAGCTCGACCGCAGCCAGGGGCAACCGTACGTCTTCCCGCACGTCCGCCAGGTCGTCACCGACGCCTACCGGCGCGCGCAGATCCCCGGCCCCGGCGCGCTCGACGGGATCGAGGCCCACGACTGCTTCTCCATGTCGGAGTACATGGCCATCGACCACTTCGGCATCACTGAGCCGGGGGAGAGCTGGAAGGCGGTCGAGAACGGCGAGCTCGAGCGGGACGGCGCGATCCCGGTCAACCCCAGCGGCGGCCTGATCGGCGTCGGCCACCCGGTCGGCGCCACCGGCGTGCGCATGCTGCACGACGCGGCCCGGCAGGTGACCGGCCAGGCCGGGGACTGCCAGGTCCAAGGGGCCAGGACCTTCGCCACGCTGAACATCGGCGGCAGCCTCACCACCACGGTCAGCTTCGTCGTGACCAGGGAGGACTGACCATGGCCGACGTCGAGGTCTACGGCAAGATGCTCTCCACCCTGCCGGACGACGATGACCATCCGTACCGGTCCGGGCCCTGGCGGCCGCAGAACGTCGAGTACGACGCGGCCGAGCTGCAGGTGCACGGCGACCTGCCCACGGATCTGTTTGGCGTGTACCTGCGCAACACCGAGAACCCGCTGCACCCGGCGATCGTCAGGTACCACCCCTTCGATGGCGACGGGATGATCCACAAGGTCTCCTTCCGCGACGGGAAGGTGTCCTACCGGAACCGCTTCGTCCGCACCGACGGGCTGCTGGCCGAGCAGGAGGCGGGCGGCTCGCTGTGGGCCGGGCTGGCGGAGAACCCGTCCGTGGCCATCCGGCCCGGCGGCTGGGGCGCGCGCGGCCGGATGAAGGACGCCGCCTCCACCGACGTCGTCGTGCACGCCGGGGTCGCGGTGGCCAGCTTCTACCAGTGCGGCGACCTGTACCGGCTGGACCCGCTGACCCTGGACGACCTGGGCAAGTCCAGCTGGGGCGGGTCGTTCCCGAGCGATCTGGGCGTGTCAGCCCACACCAAGGTCGACGACCGCACCGGCGAGCTGCTGTTCTTCAACTACTCCACCACCGCGCCCTACGTGCACTACGGCGTGGTGGACGCTGGCGACCGCCTGGTGCACTACGTGCCGGTTGACCTGCCCGGGCCGCGGCTGCCGCACGACATGGCGTTCACCGAGCACTACGCGATCCTCAACGACATGCCGCTGTTCTGGGAGCCAGGCCTGATCGCGCGCGGCCTGTACGCCGCGCGGTTCCACCCGGAGCTGCCGTCCCGGCTCGGCGTCATCCCGCGCCGCGGCGGCCCCGGCGACATCCGCTGGTTCGAGTTCGAGCCGACCTACGTGCTGCACTGGGTCAACGCCTGGGAAGACGGTGATGAGATCGTCGTGGACGGGTTCTTCCAGGGCTGCCCCGAGCCGGCCGCGGCCGGCTCGGGCGGGCCCGAGGGCCGGATGTGGCGCTTCCTGGCCCAGGACGCCATGCAGACGCGGCTGCACCGGTGGCGGATGAACCTGGTCACCGGGGCGGCCAGCGAGCAGGATCTGTCGGACAGCTGCACCGAGTTCGGCACGATCAACAGCGGGTTCGGCGGACGGCCGTACCGGTACAATTACGCTGCCACCAACGAGCCGGGCTGGTTCCTGTTCAACGGGCTGGTCAAGCACGACACGCTGACCGGCCGCGAGGAGCGCTACCAGTTCGAACCGGGCGTGTTCTGCAGCGAGGTCGGCGTGGCTCCGCGCGTGGGCGGGACCGGGGAGGACGACGCGTACCTCGTGACGCTCACGGTCGACATGAACCGTGACCTGTCCGAGTGCGTCGTGTTCCGCGCCAGCGACGTGGGTCGCGGCCCGATCGCGCGTGCTCAGCTACCCGAACGGATCGCGAGTGGCACGCACAGCTGCTGGGCGCCGGGCGACTCCGTCAACGGCTGGTGACCGGCGGGCCTGAATACGAGCCGGAGATGCCCAGAACGCCAGATGACAGCGTGACACCCGAGACCACCGAGAACTCCAACGCCATCGCCCTCGGGCTGATCGGCGACGAGTGGAACCTGGCCATCGTCAGGCTGGCCATCATGTCCGATGTGCGCCGGTACAAGGACTTCAGGGGCCAGCTCGGCATCGCCAACTCGGTGCTGACCGCGCGGCTGCGCCGCCTCACCGAGGCCGGCGTGTTCACCATGGCGCGGTACTCCGACGCGCCGCGCCGCTACGAGTACGTGCTCACCGAGCGCGGCCGCGAGCTGTGGAAGGTGCTGCTGACCATCTGGTCGTGGGAAGCGGTCTGGGTGACCGAGCACATCGAGCCGCTGCCGCCGATGTACCACACCGAGTGCGGCGAGGAGTTCTGCCCGGTCATGTACTGCCGGGCCTGCGGGCAGCCGGCCGGCATCACCGATGTGCGCGGGACGTTCGGCCCGAGCGGCGGCTTCGAGCGGTCGGTGCCGCGCGCCACCACCCGGCGCCGCTCGGCCGGCGGCTCGCCGGGCCCGGGCCTGGTGCCGCAGACCATCGAGCTGATCGGCAACCGCTGGTCCGCGTCGGCCCTGGCCGCCGCGTTCCTCGGCGCCCGGCGGTTCACCGACATGCTGGTGATGACGGGCGCCCCGCCCACCATCGTCTCGGACCGGCTGCGCACGTTCTGCCAGATGGGCGTGCTGGAGACGGTCGCCGCCAAGGCCGGCTCAGCCCGGGTCGAGTACCGGCTGACCGACAAGGGCCGGGCCTTCTTCCCGCACGTCATGGTGATGCTCGACTGGGGCGACCGGTGGTTCCGCGCCCCCGAGGGACCCGCCACCCTGCTCACCCACACCACCTGCGGCGGCGAGTTCCGTCCCGTCCTGCACTGCTCCTCCTGCACCCGCGAGCTGCATGGCTCCCAGATCCAGGTCGGCGGCGACCCGCCCAAGTCCCGCTCCTGACCCCACCAGCCTCTCCCGCCAGGTCACCAGTGCGTGCTAATCGATCATGTTCGGACAACCTCCACGCGATCTCCACATACCCTGCAGCCGGCCGTCACAGCGGCCTGGTCGGCTGCCGTGACGGCCGCCGGGCCGCGGGGAGTCCAGCGTCCGGCGGGAAACCGGCTTGCAAGGAGGGGTTCTATTGAGCAAGCCCGCAGTTCATAACCGGCGACTCATCGTGACAGGAGGTGTCACGGCCCTGGGCCTGGCCACCGCCCTGGCCCTGGCCGCACCGTCTGCCGCAGGGGCGCAGGCGCATGGTCAGCACAAGAAGGTCACGGTCATCGCCGACCATCTCAGCAACCCGCGCGGGCTCGCGCCCGCCCCTGGCGGCGGCCTGTATCTCGCCGAGGCGGGCCGTGGCGGCCAGGTGTGCGTGGCCGGCGGTGAGCAAGGCACGACGTGCCTCGGCAAGACCGGGTCGTTCGACCTGGTGACCAAGCACGGCGTCAAGCGCATCGTCACCGGCCTGATCTCCGGCTCCGGCGAGGGCGGCGTCGCGGCCGAGGGCCCGGTGTCGGTCTCACGGGGTCCGGACGGCACGTTCTACGGGCAGTTCGCGGGGAACACGCACATCGTGCCGCCCAAGGGCGCGATCCCGGCGAAGCTGCGCGCCGCGGCTCTGGCCGAGCTCGGCCGCCTAGTCCGGGTATCGCCGCACCACTCGATCAAGGTCGTGAGCAACGTCGGCGACCAGGACTGGGCGTGGACGGACAGTCACCGGAAGCTGGCGCTCACGTCCTTCCCCGACTCCAATCCGAACGCCGTGCTCTACTCGCACGGTCGCTGGTACGTAGCGGACGCGGGCGCCAACGCCCTGGCCGAGGTCCATCGCAACGGCGTGGCCAAGGTCATCGCCTTCTTCCCCGTGCCCAAGGGATCGCAGAGCGACTCTTCGGTGCCGACCTGCGTGGCGCGCGGCCCGGACGGCGCGCTGTACGTCGGAGAGCTGCTCGGCGGCTTCTACAGTCCGGGCCACGCTCGCGTCTGGCGGGTCGTACCCGGGCACGCACCCAAGGTCTGGGCCACCGGCCTGACCACCGTGCAGGGCTGCGGCTTCGGCCGGGATGGCGCGTTCTACGCCACCGAGTACCAGGTCGGCGGGCTCAACGAGGATCCCGCGGCCAGCCCGGCCGGCGACGTGGTCCGCATCGACCGGCACGGCCACCGCACCCACCTGGGTGCCGGCAAGCTGTTCTACCCGTCCGGCTTCGCGGCCGGATCCGATGGCGCGATCTACGTCTCCAACTGCAGCATCGCCCCCGCCGCCGGTCTGGGACCGCAACTGTGCAAGACCGGCGGCCAGGTCGTCAGGATCGGGTAAGCCACGCTGTCCCGCCCGGCCACCCAGGCCGGGCGGGGCACCGGCAGATGGCCGGTGGCTACCGCATCACGCCATGCGAGCTGTGTCACACCATGATCACGTTTATCTGAGCTTCCCCGGTAAGCTGACCTGACGCGGGTGACGAGGCCCGTTCGGCGATCAGGCCAGAGAAGGGCAGGCGGTGAGCGGTACGTCGTCACCGGGCGGAGCGGGGGTGCCGCCCCAGCTCGATACCAGCGAGGCGCACTCGGCCCGGGTCTGGAACTACCTGCTCGGCGGCAAGGACAACTTCGCCGCCGACCGCGCGACCGGTGACCTCATCCTGAAGCTGTTCCCCGGCATCGCCTACGTCGCGCGGGTGCAGCGCCGGTTCCTGGCCCGAGCGGTCCGCTACCTGGCCGCGGAGGCCGGGATCACGCAGTTCCTCGACATCGGCACCGGCCTGCCCACCGCGAACAACACCCATCAGGTCGCCCAGCTGGTCGCGCCGCACTCCAGGATCGTCTACGTCGACAACGACCCGCTGGTGCTGGTGCACGCCGAGGCCCTGCTGACCAGCGCACCCGGCGGAGTCACCAGCTACATCGAGGCCGACGTGCGGGACCCGGACGCGATCTTGCGCGACGCCGCCAGGACCCTGGACCTCAGTCGGCCCGTCGCGCTGATGATGCTGGGCATCATGGGGCAGATCGATGACTCCGACGAGCCCGGCTCGATTGTGGCCTGGCTGCTGGACGCGCTGCCGCCGGGCAGCTACCTGGCGCTGTCCGACGGCACCGACACCAATGCCGAACTGAACCAGGCCATCGCGGTCTACAACCAGAACTCCGCCAGCGCCTACCACCTGCGCAGTCCCGACCTGATCGCCGGCTTCTTCGCCGGGCTCGACCTGGTGCCGCCGGGCGTGGTCACCACGTCCCGGTGGCGGCCCGACGTCAAGGACGCCGGGGAGGAGCCCAGGGAGATCGACGCGATCTGCGGCGTCGGGCGCAAGCCCTGAGCCCCGCGGTCACCCGGAACCGCGGTTACCCGAGCAGCCGGGCCCGGCAGGCGAGCTGCAGGGCCAGCCGCTGGTCGGGGTCGTCGAGATCAACGTCGAGCAGCTCGGTGATGCTGCGCAGCCGGTTGGTCACCGCGTTGCGGTGCAGGTGCAGCCGCTCCGCGGTCTTGACCACCGATCCCTGCTCGTCCAGGTAGACCGCGAGCGTCCGGATCGCGGTGTCGGCGCGGCCCGGCCCCAGCTTCTCCAGCGGCGCGAGCTGGTCCCGCACCGAGGCGCGCACCGTGTCCGACGCGTACCACTCCATCAGCATCCGCCGGATGCCCACCGCGTCGTGGGCGGCTACCCCGGCCGGCCGTCGCGCGGCGCGGGCGGCAGCCAGCGCCCCGCGGGCCTCGGCGGCCGAGGCGCGCAGCCCCATCGGCCCCTCGTGCGCCGCCCCGACGCCCGCCCGGAACCGCAGGGCCGGCCACCGGGCCGTGATGGCCTGCAGCGCGCGCTCGGCCGCCCGGGCCGCCCGGGCTCCGGCCTGCGGGCCCGGATTGGAAGTCGTCACCCGGATCAGGATGATGGCCCGCGCGATCCGGGACAGATACCAGGTTTCGCTGGCCGCCGACACCGCCTGCAGCGCGGCCTGGCCCGCCGATTCGAGCAGCTCGAACCGCCGCACCTCGTCGTGCTCGGCCTCGTCCAGGTCGTCGGCCTCGATCCGGACCGCCAGGTGCCAGCCGCTCACCGGGATCCCCAGCTGGCGCGCCCGGTCGAGCAGGTCTTCGCTGATCGCCGAGTCTGACATCAGCAGCTCGGCGAGCAGCTCGCTGCGGGACCTGACCGGAGTCTGGAGGGCCCGCCGGGCCAGATCGAGGAACCGCGCCGCGGCGGCCGCCGCGGCGTTCAGGACCAGCCCGGCGGCGATGCCGATCTCGCCCCCCGCCTCGGGGGCCGCGAAGTGCCCGGACGGGGTCTCGCCGACCAGCACCGGGACACTGACCCC
>Ga0335081_10013922_pt1 | contig 13004 bp, 10 predicted proteins | sample Lox_Sample_35_FD_206713 | JGI IMG/M metagenome (GOLD analysis project Ga0335081, IMG submission 206713) | Soil microbial communities from Loxahatchee National Wildlife Refuge, Florida, United States - Lox_Sample_3.5 | ecosystem: Environmental > Terrestrial > Soil > Wetlands | place: USA...
GCAAGATCGTCCACATCGACATGGACGCCTTCTACGCCTCGGTCGAGCAGCGAGACGATCCCCAACTGCGCGGCAAGCCTGTGGTGGTGGCGTGGCGCGGGAACCGCTCCGTCGTCTGCGCGGCATCGTATGAGGCGCGGCGCTTCGGCGTGCGCTCGGCCATGCCCGCCATTCGCGCGGAGCGACTGTGCCCGGAGGCGATCTTCGTCCCGCCGGATTTTGCCCGTTACCGCGCCGTCTCGAGACAGGTTCGCGAAATCCTGAAAGTCCATACCGATCTGATCGAACCGCTGTCGCTCGACGAAGCCTATCTCGACGTGACCGAGAACAAGACCGAGCTGCCCACGGCCACGCGCGTGGCGCGCGCCATTCGCGAGCAGATTCGCGAGGAACTGCACCTCACCGCCTCGGCCGGCGTGGCGCCGAACAAGTTTCTCGCCAAGATCGCCTCGGATTGGCGCAAGCCGGACGGGCTCTTTGTGATTCAGCCCGACGAGGTCGAGGCCTTTCTCACGCCGCTGCCCGTCGGACGCTTGCCCGGCGTGGGCAAAGTGACGGAAGAGAATCTCAAGAATCTGGGAATCGGCACCGTCGGCGATTTACGCAGGATGGATTTGCACAATCTCGAAGAGCGCTTCGGCCGCTATGGCATTCGCCTCTTTGAGCTGGCGCGCGGCATCGACGAGAACCCGGTCACTCCCGACCGGCCCACGCAATCCATATCGTCGGAAGATACGTTCGAGAACGACTTGCTGCTTTCCCAGACCGAGCCGCTGATCCGCCGCCTGGCGGAGAAGACGTGGTCGGCCGCGCGGAAAGAATCTCGCGTGGCGCGAACCGTAGTGCTCAAATTGAAGACCAAGGAGTTCAGGATTCTGAGCCGGAGCCTCACGCCGCCGTCCCCGCCGGCATCGTGCGAAGAACTCACCTGCATTGCGCTGGCGTTGCTGGAGCGCGTGGGCCTGAGCCCGCAACAGCGCTATCGTCTTGTTGGCGTGGGCCTGAGCAACTTCACGCAGCCTGGAGACGCGCCGGCGCAACCGATGCTCTTCGAGTAATTGCTCGGCGGCGCTTGTATACTGGCTGTCGCGCGCCACTCCCATGCAATCGCGGTTCACCAAGATGCGCTCAACGAAAAAGTCGACACCGCGGCGAATCTTCGCCTGCCTGCTGGCGTTCGCTTTCTTGTCTACCGCTTGCGTCGCGTTCGCGCAATCGGCAAGCGCATTGTCGAACGCGTCCGCCACGCCGGCGCCACTGCCATGGGATCAGAATCCCAACGGCATGCATATCTACATCTGGGCCGGCCTCAAATCCCACCTCGCCGGCCAGCACGATTATCCGCAATTCCTCGCCGACTGGAGCAAGCTGCTCACCGAGCACGGAGCGGTAGTCGACGGAGCCCTGCACGCGCCCACCGCGGCCGACCTCGCGCATGCTGACGTCGTCGTCATCTATAAGGGCGACGCCGGCTACCTGACAGATGAAGAGAAATCCGCGCTCGAAGCCTACATCCACCGCGGCGGCGGGCTGGTCAGCCTCCACGACTCGCTCTGCGGCCCTGACCCGGCCTACTTTGCCGCGCTGGTCGGCGGCGCCAAAAAGCACGGTGAGGTCAACTACACGCTGGGCGCGCCCATTCCCTACACCATCGTCGAGCCCAGCAACCCGATCATGAAGGGCATGACGAATCTCGTCCTCTATGACGAAGCGTTCTACAACCTGACCTGGGCTCACAATCCCGGCATCAACGTCCTCGCAACGGCCGTGATTCCGGGCACGCCGAGCGCCGGCGCGCACAAGGGCGAAGTGGTTCCGCAAATCTGGACCTATGAGCACTCGCGGAACGGCGGCAAGCCGGCTCGCGCTTTTGTGTGGATGCAGGGCCACGAATACGCGAATTTCTCAAACTATCAGATTCAGCAGATGCTGTTGCGCGGCATCGCCTGGGCCGCACATCAACCCGCGGATACGCTCGTCGACTACCAACCGCCGGCACGGCCGGCGCATTCGCAGTTTCAGAATCCGGCGCCGTAGCGGATCTCTGAGGATCTGCTTCGCAGCGGATTCAGCTCAAGGCCGCGACTTCATCTCTGTCAGCCTCGATGCGCTGCGCTTTCTCGTGCTCCCTCAACTGCGCCTGCAACACCGCCGCAAGCTGCACATGAAACTCCGTCAGGTTGCCGAGACTGAGCCGTGCATCGGCGGTCTGCGCCGCCAGTTCCACATCGCCACCCAGCAGCGCGCCGGCGGCGAGCATGTCGTAAAGCTCGCCAAAGTTCGGCGCATCCGAGACCGCCTGCTTCATGCGCCCGATTCCCTCCGCCAACAAACCAAGGTGAACCTCGCAGGCCCCGAGTTTGGCCTCGCTCAGCGGAGACGCTTCGCCCAACGCAGCCACCTGCGCATACGCCGTCAGCGCTTCGCCGTAGCGGCCGGCATGAAAGTGCGCGTCGCCCAACGTCTGGTAGAAGACGGCATTTCGCAATCCCAGGCTGGCGGCGCGATCCAGCCGCTCCAGCGCTTCGGGCAGATTGATCAAACGAACCAGGCAGGCGCCGGCAAAGAGCCATGCGACCGCCGACTGGGGGCTCAGTTTGCAGGCACGTTCAAAGTGCGCGAGCGCGGCATCCGGTCGACGCGCGTTCTCCAGTTCCGCCAGACCCATCTCGATGTAGGCCTGCGCGTCGTTCGCGTCGCCCTGCAGCTTCTTCTCGCCCAGGGCGTGATACAGATCGTTCTTCTTCTTCCGCTCCGCGTCGGTATCTTCGGCGTGGCCAAAGTGGTGGACGATAAAATCCGCGCGCGCGGTCGCCAGGCCCCGCGCTGCAAGCCGCCGCGTCACCGTCTCGTGCACACAGCCTTCGTAATACACGCCGGGATAGTTCCGGAACAACCGTGTCGTCGGCAGCGGCACATAAGCGGGATAACGACGCGACTCCTCAAGGACAAACGGATTTGGCCTCGCCGCCTGGAAGGCGAGCCGCATGCTCGCGTCGCGCATGTAATTCCAGCGGGGATTGTGATAGGCGAAGATCTCCGGCGCTTCGATCAGCTTGCGGATCTGGGCGCCGCCGGAGGCATCGAGCATCTCGTCGGCGTCCAGCACCAGGACCCAGTCGCACCTGCCGCGCGAGAGCACCTGATTGCGCGCGCGCGAAAAGTCCTCCTCCCATGGAACGGCGAAGACCTCGGCGCCGAACATCTGCGCGATCGCTGCGCTCTCATCCACCGAGCCGGTGTCGCCGACCAGGATGCGGTCGACAAACGGCGCGGCGCTTCGCAGGCAGCGCGCCAGCACCGGAGCGCCGTCTTTCACGATCATCGAGAGTTCCAGAGTTGGCTTCATCGCACGCAGAACCAGCAGCAAGCGCGACGAAGTGCAGCGCGCGTGGACTCTATCGGCACAATCGCCTGCCGCTTTCAGAGCCGATCGGACATTGGGTGCCCCAGGTTCGGCGTGTTTTTGTTTTTGCGCCTGACCTGGGATGGCGGGTCTATCGCGCCGTCCACCCGCCGTCGATGAGGATATCGGTGCCGGTGATGAAGCCTGCTGCGTCGGAACACAAATAGCATGCCAGCGCGCCAATCTCGCTGGGCTCGCCCCAGCGCTTCACCGGTACGTTGGCCATAAATTGCGCGTTGGCCTCGGGATTGTTCATCAGTTCCCTGTTCATGTCGGTCGCGATCGGCCCCGGGCTGATGCCGTTCACGGTGATGCCATCGCCGGCCAGTTCCAGCGCCAGCGCGCGCGTAAAGCCGAGCAGAGCCGCCTTGGCTGAAGAGTACGCCGTGCGGCCGGGGATGGAGACATGGCTCATGATCGAAGTCATGTTGAGAATGCGCCCGTAGCCGGAGCCTCGCATGCCGGGCACGAAGGCGCGGCACAGCAGAAACGTTGAGGTCAGGCTGGTGTCCAGCACGCTGCGAAACTCGTCAAGCGAAAGCTCCGTCAGGTTCTTGCGAACGTTGATGCCGGCGTTGTTGATCAGAATCTGCGGTGCGCCGAAACGCTCGACGATCGCGCTCGCCACGCGGCCCACTTCGTCTTCGCGGGTAACATCCGCGGTGAAGACAGCCGCCGTTCCGCCTTTCTCTTCGATCGTGCTGCGCACGCGATTCAGCCGCTCCACGTCGCGCGCCACCAGCGCGATCTTCGCTCCGGTCTCGGCCAACGCCTTGGCCATCGCCTCGCCCAGGCCGCGGCTTCCTCCGGTAATGACGGCGGTGCGGCCGGTCAGATCGGTCTTCATTCTCGCATCTCCTCAAACATGGCTTCGTCCCGTCCCACCCTTGCGGCAAAAACAAAGACGCCGCAAGGATGGGGCACCCACTTTGTGCGACTACACGGTCGACCGATGGCCCAAACTACGCCACCAGGCTCTTCAGCACCCGCACATTGCGCTCGTCGTCGCCTGGCTCGTCGATCGGCGTTTCGGCGATGAACGCGCAATGGGCAAAGCGCTCGTCGTTGAGCAGCCTTCGAAATGGCTCGACGCCGATGGTTCCCTGGCCGATGTGTTCATGCCGGTCGAGCTTCGACCCGCGCGCGGCTTTGGCGTCGTTGCAGTGCCACACGCGCACCTGCTCCAGGCCGAAGGTCTTCGCCGCCTGCTCCACGGTGGCGGCGTAGCCATCGCCGCTCAGGATGTCGTAGCCGCAGACGTGGCAGTGGCAGGTGTCGAGGCAGACGGCTACGGGCGCCGAGGCCTTGAGCCGCTCCACGAGTTCCGCAACCTGCTCGAATCCGCCGCCCAGCGAGCACTCCGCGCCGGCGGTGTTCTCGATCAGAATATGGAAGCCGTTCCCCTGCCAGACGATCTTCCCGGCGGCCTCGCGGATCGATTCCGCCGCCAGGCGCAGCCCTTCGTCGCGCGTCATGCCTTTCCACGAGCCGGGGTGCAGGACCAGATATTCGGCGCCCCACTCGAGCGCGCGCTCGATCTCGCCGCGAAAACCCTCCACGCTCTTCTTGCGAATGTCGGCAGCCTGGCTGCAAACGTTGATGAGATAGCTGGCATGGATGACCAGCGGCCCCACGTCGTAATCGGCGCGCAGCTTGCGCATGCGCTCGGCCTCTGCGGGATCGACTTTGGGCGCGCGCCACATGCGTGGGCTCGACGAGAAGAATTGAAACGTATTGGCGCCGATCTCCCGCGCCCGTTCCACGGCTTTCGGCGCGCCGCCCGACGTGCCCAGGTGCACTCCGATGCGCTTGGCCATGTTACTTCGCCGGTCCCGCAAGCACTCCGTTCAGCTTCACTTCGCCGCTCACGGTCTTGGGATCGACGGTCAGCTCCTTGAGCTTCGCGGCGACATCGTCCGGAACGTCCTGCTGCGAGCGGCCGCCGAGATACTTCTCGAAAAATCTCTCCATCGCCGTTACCAGGGCCAGGTTGTTGATGGGCCGCGCGAAGCCGTGCCCTTCGTCGGGCGCGACCAGGTACTCGACCGGCTTGCCATTGTCGCGCACCGCAGCCACAATCTGGTTGCTCTCGCGGATATTCACCCGCGGATCGTTCTTGCCCTGCACCACCATCAGCGGCGTCACGATGTCCCTGGCCTTGGTCAACGGCGACTCGGCGACCAGCAGCGCCTTTCCTTCCGGCGTAGTCGGGTCGGCCATGCGCGTGTACATCGTCTTGCGCGCCGACTCCCAGTACGGCGGAATCGCATCGAGCAGCGTGATCAAATTCGACGGCGCCACATAAGCCACGGCCGCCGCATACACGTCCGGCGTAAAGGCCACGCCGGCCAGCGTCGCGTAGCCGCCGTACGAGCCCCCGAAGATTCCCACGCGCTTGGGGTCCGCGGTGCCGTCGGTGATCAGCGCCTTTACGCCCCACGTGATGTCGTCCTGCATCTTGCGGCCCCACTCGCCGTTGCCCGCATTCAGGAACTTCTTCCCGTACCCGGTCGAAGCGCGGAAGTTCGGCTGCAGCACCGCGTAGCCGCGGTTGGCCAGGAACTGCGCAAACGTGTCGTAGCCATAGGAGTCGCGGCCCCACGGCCCGCCATGCGGCACGACGATCAGTGGCAGGTTCTTCGCCGGGAGCCCTCTGGGCAACGTCAAGTACGACGGAATCTCCAGGCCGTCCGACGACTTGAAGTGGTACGGCTTGCGCTCGGACAACGACTCGCGCGGCAATTCTTCGCGGATGCGATACTGCAGCACGAGCGTCTTCGCCTTGCGGTTCCACAAATAGGTTTCGCCCGGCTCGGTGTCGCTCGAGGCGTTCACGATCCAAACATTCTCGTCCTTCGATCGCGCGCCGAAGTTGACCTCTTTGCCCGGCAGCCTTGACTCAAGCCAGCGGAATTGGCGCTCGAACTCTTTGTCGCGGAAGTAGCGCCGGTACCGGTCGTCCTCGTATGTGGTGAAGAAGATGTGATGATCGACGTCCGAGGTCTCGACGCCGCCCAGATCGACGCGCTTCTCCGGATCGTTCTCGACAAACGCCGTCGCCTCCGTTGCCGGATCGATCAGCTCCAGCTCGCTCAGGTCGAGCGATCCCTTGTTGGTGATCAGGTACACCTGCTTGTTGTCCGGCGCAAAGCTCCGCACGCCGCACTCTTCCAAAACCGTGCAGCTATAGATCAGCTTGAATCCGTCCGCATCGACGCGCAGAATCTCGGTATCGCCGGCTTGGTTGGTCCGCTCGGCCAGGCGCAGGTTGCCGTCGTTATCGAAGTCCCATCCGGCGATGCGCTCGGTGTTCTTGCGCAGCAGTTTTTTCTCGCTCGTGGAGATGTGCAGCTCATATAGGTCGTGCCATTGCTTGTCGCGGTCGTTGAGGCCGATGTAAAGGATGTCGGGCTTGGCGCGCGGCACATCGTAAATCAGCGTCCGCACTCCTTTCAGGTTGGTGAGCGCGCGCGTGGGCGGCACCCCCGTCTTCGCATCGGCGGCCGCGTGAGGATCGATGGCGTAGACGTTGAAATTCTCGTCTCCCGCCGCGTCCTGCGAGTAGAGGATGTATTTCGAATCCCGGCTCCAGAAATAAGCGCGCACCGGCCGCGTGGCTTCGGCGCTCATCGGCCGGGCCGCGCTGAACGGCTCGTCCGCCTTCTTGACCCAGATGTTGCGCGTGCCCTGATACGGCTTGAGAAACGACAGATACTGGCCGTCGGGCGAGATCTGCGCTCCGGCAATTTGGATTTCGCCGAAGAACAGCTTGCGGTCGATGATCGGCGGCTGCTGGCCGCGCGCATGGGTCGTGTCGAAGAAGAGCGCCATGATCGCAAGGACAAAGAGGAGAAGCCGTTTCATGGGACCTCCCGCGATGTTGGAAGCATCTTTTCGGAAGCTTACCTTACCTGGGTGGCCACGGGTCACTTATTGTCGTTGGCCGTCAGCCGGAAGGTGATCGTTCCCCAGAAGAGGCGGGCGCGCATCTGCACCGGCAGGTGCCGGTCGTCGTCGGTGTACCAGATCCAGATGTTGCCGCGATTCTTCACCACGCCGGCCGCAGCCGTGGGCTGCACGCGGAGAGTTTTGAATGAGCCCAGCGGCGTCTTTACTTCTTCGCGGCCCTCCACCTTCATGGTCACGATCACGGTGTGCAGCGCGTCGACCACCGGCAGCACAAAGCTCTTGCCAACCTCCATGGGCTGCGAAGCGGCATAAAAGATGCCGGAAAGCAGATCCGTCAGGCAGCCGGTGACCGGCACTTCGACATGCTTGTTTTGCCCCTTCACCACGTTCTTTTCGTCGAGGATGGACTTCGCCTGGCCGTAATCGATGCGCAGCGTGGAGTTGACCTGGCGGCGGCCCTCGACGGTCTGTTTATCGAACTCATAGGAGCAGCCTTTGGCGCGGTCGAAGGTGGATTGAAAGCGATCGCTGACGTGAAAGATCAGGTTGATGGCGCCGGTGGTGTCGGCGCTGGCGCTGATACGCTCGCGGTCCCCGGTGTCTTCGAAATGCACCACGGCCGTGCCCGCGGGGAAGACGCGCCAGTCGACCGCATAAGTGAGGGTTTGCTTCTGCGCAAAGGTGAAATCCGCGCGAGGCGGAGTCAGCACCGGGCTTTGCTGGCCGGGAGCCGCGGCGGCCAGCACAACGGCACAACTGAGGATGACAAGACTCGTCCGCATCTTCAATGGCGGGCCGGCTCCTTGTGGGTTGGACGGTTCGGGGCCTGAATTGCTTGAAGCGGCTCCACAGTTACATTCCCCGGTTTCGAACTTGGTTCAGGTGGCTCTTTCTTGAGAAAAGAGCCACTTGGCTGCAGGGGCTCCGACGATATAGCAACTGCGGAGCCGCTTATCGCAGCCCGGTGAGAAACATGCTGAAAGCAGAGCGCAGCAAAAGCAGGCAAAGGTACAGAAGTGCGGACCCTAACACAGCATTGTACTCGCGGTGCTTGCAATACAAGGCTGGAGAAAAGCCGCCGCCAGAGACCCAAGGTACTGCGCCGCCGATTGTCCGGGCCGGGATGAGCCGCGGAATCAATCGCGGAACCCGGCGGGAGTATTCCTCGTACTCGGGAAACGTCGCGCGCAGAAATCGCTCTTCCGCTACGATGACCGGCGCGTAGATGACGAGAAAACCCAGCGCCAGCACCAGGGCCACCAGCCAACTGAGCAGGGCCAGCGCAAATCCCGCGGCCATGAGCATCGAGCCGAGATACAGCGGGTTGCGCGTCCAGGCGTACGGTCCTGTGGTCGTCAATTCGCGATTCTTCTTCACCGTGCCGGCGGCGTAACCGCGCAGCCAGAGCCCGGGTACAACCAGCGCTGCGCTCCAGGCGATGGCAGCGTAATGCGGAGCCTGCCGAACGAGCTCGAAAAGATAGAGTGCCGCAACCAGGAAACCCAACGGCACGCGGATGCGGCGGGCGACGCGTTGCCATCGCACTGCCCATGCTGGAGCCGTCGAGGCAGGTTCGCTCATCGCGCGCCAACCTCGCCGAGCAACTCATCGGCGGCGCGCAAAACGTCTTCCGGCGCGATCGTCAACATGCCGGCTTCGGGAGCATTCCGGCGGGTGTGATCGCGCCGGCTCTCGGCGCTGCGCAGCACTCTGAAGGGCGAGCCGAACGGACCGTTGCGCGCCGGGTCGGTGGGTCCGAAGATCGCCACCACGGGCCGGCCCAGCGCGCAGGCCAGGTGCAGCGGGCCCGTGTCGCCCGCTACGGCCAGCCGGATGCGCCGCGTGAGTGCGATCAGCTGTTCCAGCGAGCAGGTGAGCGGCACAGCCGAGCCGCGCGTTTCGCGCACCAGAACCTCTGCCAGGGCTTCCTCGCCGGGACCGGCGTTTACCAGCACGTGAAACCCGCGCCGGATCAACCCTGCCGCAACCTCCGCATAGCGCTCCACAGGCCAGCGTTTTGCGCCCCAGCCGGCGCCGGGATTGAGGAGCGCAATGGGGCGCGCGCTTTCCTTGGAAAGCAGCTCGTCACACCATTGCTCGGCTGCGGCGCTCATGGGCAGCCGGCATTCCCTCGCGGTGAGAACATCGCCGGCGACGGCCTCGGCTAACTCGATATCCTGCTCGATCACGTGCACACCGCGAACGGAGACATGCTGGTTGAAGATCCATCGCGCCGCGAACTCGCGCGGACGTGCTTCGCCGATGAGCCGGCCACTGCCGGCCATGCGACCGATCGCCGCCGAGCGCACCGCGCCCTGCATGTCGATCACGGCGTTGTAGCCGGCGCCGCGAAGGGCCAGACGCAAATCGCGCAGATCGCGAGAGGTCCTGCCACTGAGCGGGTGTCGACCCCATTCCTTGGTTGGAGCCTCGTAAATTCGGTCAACCACGGGCCGCGCCGGACCGCGGCCGCCGCAGGGACAAGCGGGATCGTCTGACGCGAGCAGCGGACGCCATCGCGGCTCGACGATCCAGTCGATCGTCCATTGTGGATGCGCGACTCGCAGCGCAGTTACTGCCGGCAGCGCATGCAGAATATCGCCCATGGCGCCCAGGCGGACGACGAGCAGGCGAAAGTAGGACTGCGCATGCAAGGTTCGATTTTCTCACAATCGTGGATCAGCAAGGTCGCCTGCGAGCCGACGCGCCAGCCACCCCATCACTCCGGCCTCGTCTTCGATTTCAATGGTCAGCCGCGCAGTCAGAAGCGGCAAGAAATCCGAAAGCATACCGGCAAGCGGCTCCAGCCGTACCTTGTCTTTTTCGGTCGTGACCAGCGCTGCAGCTCCGGCGGCTCTCGCGGCCGATACAATCTTTTCGACGTCACCGCCGGAATAGCGGTGATGGTCGCGAAATGCGGTGCGCGCGGCCAGCCGCATTCCCGCCGACTCGAGTCCGCGAAAGAACTGCTCCGGCCGCGCGATGCCGCAAAACGCTGCGCTGGAACCCTCGATCGCAGGGACTTCCATCCTTCGCCGAATCCGCCATAGCTTTCCCGCGTAACCCGACCGCCTCAGATCGTCTCCCAGATCCGCTTCTTCTGCCGCAATCGCGATGCCATGAGCGCGGCGAATCGCGCTGGGCGGCTCACGGAGGTTGCCTGCGGGAAGGAGATGGTCCTGCAATTCCCGCTTGCCGACGATGAGAATGTCGATGTCGCGAGCCAGCTGCCGGTGCTGAAAGCCATCGTCGAGCAAGTGCACGGATCCCTGCGCCGATGTTCCTCTCTTTTCTGCGTCGGCTTCGGCCCGCAGGCCGGCGTCATATCTTCTCGCGGCAACGTACACCGGCACGCCGGCCTGGCGCGCAATCAGCAACGGCTCGTCACCGAACTCGTCCGCCGTTCCCTCCGGAAGCACTCGCGCTGCATCGCGGCCCAGCCGCCCGTATCCGCGCGAGAGCACGTCGACCTCGAAGCCATTCGCCGAAAGCAGCCTGGCGAGCGCGATGGTGAGCGGCGTCTTGCCCGCGCCCCCGGCTGAAAGGCTGCCCACGCTGATCACCGGCCAACCGAGACGGCGCACCTGCTCGATCCCGGTGCGAAGACGCACCTCACGCGCAGCGAGCGCCAGACGATAGAGCGGCACCAGCGGCAGCAAGACCCGGCGCGCGGCTGAGCTCATCGTTTGGGCTCCGCAACCGCCTCGACCGCAAGCAGTTGCTTGATCGCTGCAACGCACCGTTCCGTTGCCCCCGCCTGCTGCTCGAAGACCTTCCTGGCGCGGGCCCCAATCGCATCCCCAACCGTCTGCTTGGTCAGCAGCTCGATCATCGCACTTGCGAACTCGTCCTTTTGAGCGATGCGGATGGCATGGTGCGCTTGCAGTTCTTCCACGATGGCGCGGAAGTTGGCGTAATGCGGCCCCATCACAATGGGAACGCCGAACTGCGCCGGCTCCAGCGGATTGTGCCCGCCCGCCGGAACCAGGCTGCCACCTACAAAGGCAACCGACGCGAGCGAATAGACCGAGGCCAGCTCCCCGATGGTGTCGAGCAGCACGATGTCGCCGGGCTCGAGATCGCGCGCAGCGTTGACTGCATCGGCGGGCCATTCCGAACGGCGAATCCACTTGCACCCGGATCGATCGAGGAGCGCCGCTACCGCTCCGAACCGCTCCGGGTGGCGTGGGGCAAGCACCAGAACGAGCCGCGCATCGACGGAAAGCAGCCGGGGCCACGCCGCGAGCAGGGCGGACTCCTCGCCGTCGAGGGTGCTGCCCGCCACGATGAATCGCAGGCCCTCGGCCGCCTGCAACTGCCGCGTCACGGGGGATTCTTCTGCGGCGCGCACATCGTACTTCAGATTGCCGGCAGCGGAAACCCGATCCGGCCGGCAGCCGATCGCAATAAGCCGTTCCGCATCGGTCTCGGTCTGCGCCAGAACCCGGCTGAATTTCGAGAGAATCGGCTGCCATAACCGGCGGAGGCGGCCATATCGTGGCCACGAGCGATCGGAGATGCGGGCATTGACCACGGCCACCGAGATTCCGCGGCGAAAGCAGCCGTTGAGCCAATTCGGCCAGAACTCGGTCTCGGCCAGAACCAGCATTCGCGGCCGCAGGGCGTTCAAGCACGCGCGCACCGCCCAGGGAAAATCCAGCGGCGAATAAAAGACCCGCTCGCGGCCAAAGCGCTCCCACGCCAGCGCCTGACCTGTGCGCGTCGTCGTCGAAATCGCGACGAAGCATTCCGGCAGAGCCGCATCCAGAGCCTGTACGAGCCGGCTGACGGCCAGAACCTCTCCCACCGAAACGGCGTGAATCCAAATCAGCGGCCGCCCGGCGGCGCGCGGCAACCGGCGAGCCGCTCCCAGCCGCTGCCACAACCCTTCGCGATATTTGCGAGTCGTCGCAATGCGCCACAGCCACCAGGGAGATCCCGCAACCAGGGCAACAATGAGCGCAAGGTTATAGAAAAATAGCACCATGCGAAACCGAACTTGCCTTCCCCCGGTCTAACTCAACGGAACCTGCAATCCCCGGCCTGACCCCTCAAATGATACAGTCAGCCACAATGCGGCATTTCTGGGCGATTTCGTTCTGCGCGCTCTGCCTGGCGCTGCCCGCTTCAGCCGGCGACCACGTTCCCCCGCCCGTTCAGCCGGCCACATCGTTCGCCGCCGTTGAGGTGCACGACAAAGAAGAGGTCGCCATCGCGGCCGAGCCCTACGACTCAAAGGAAAAGGCGTCGATCTTTCGCGTCGACTACCTTGCCCACGGCGTGCTGCCCATCCGGCTGATCGTGACCAACAACGGCAACCGCCCGATCTCGCTGCGCGACGCGCGCATTCTCTTCCAGACCGCCGCCGGCGACCGCATCCAGGCTGCAGAGCCCGAGGATATCGAACGGCTGATGACGCGAAAGGATCGTGAGGGGAGCAAAATCCCCATGCCCGGCCCGATACCCTCCATTCGCCTGAAGCCCAAGGCGAGCAACAAGGAGATCGAAGAAGACTTCGACACCTTCGAGTACCAGGCGCTGGTCGTTGAACCGCACACCACGCGCGCCGGCTTCCTCTTCTACGACGTGTCGCAGCTTACCGATCCTCTGAGGGGCGCCAAGCTCCACCTGCACGAGCTGCGCGACGCCGACGGCCGCGAGCTCTTCTTCTTCGAGATCCCTTTCGATA